>UMJV01062513.1_pt1 | contig 19860 bp, 20 predicted proteins | sample 1966141 | NCBI WGS metagenome assembly UMJV01 (sample SAMEA4836158, study PRJEB28245) | human gut metagenome | biome: gut microbiome; material: fecal sample | place: Denmark | collected 2008
AAGGAAGAAAACCTTGCCGCCCTGCAAAAAAATATTGACGCCGCCCTTGCCAAGGACAGCGCCAAATAAGCTTTCTACCCTGCCGCCTACGGGCGGCTTTTTTGTTTGCTACGGGCATTGCCATGCACGCCCGGGCACCGGACGGAATACGCTGGGGCAGAAGCATACTTTTACCAGCAAAGGAGCGTATCTCCATGAAAAACACCGGAACTCTCCGCATCCAGGCCTTTGCGGCACGCCAGTCTGCCCCCGTGGAGGGGGTGACCGTTGCGGTGCAGGGGGACGGCTTTACCCTGCACCGCATCACCGATGCCACCGGCAGCGCCGCCGATATTCCCGTTGAAGCCCCTGCCTGCGCCCTCTCTCTGGACGAGGACAACACTACCCGCCCCTACGCCATTGTCAGCCTGACCGCTGCAAAGCCCGGCTACCGCACCGTGCGCATTGAGGGCATCCAGATCTTTGCCGGGCAGGTGACGCTGGCACAGCCCCAGATGCTGCCCGACACCGAGGAGGGCCGGGACATCCCGAACGCGCCCATCATCATCCCGCCGCACGCTTTGTTTGCGGGCAGCGGCGGCAGCGGCCCGCAGCCGGCGCTGCACTGCACGCCCCGGGTGCTGGATCAGGTCATCATCCCCAAAAATATCACGGTGCATCTGGGCAAACCGGCAGCTTCCGCCCGCAACGTGACCGTCTCCTTCCGGGATTATATTGCCAACGTAGCCTCCAGCGAGGTGTATCCCACCTGGCCGGAACAGGCACTGCGGGCGAATATCCACTGCCAGATCTCGTTGGCGCTGAACCGCATCTATACCGAGTGGTACCCCAGCAAGGGCTACACCTTCAACATCACCAACTCCACCAGCTACGACCAGTACTACGTCCACGGACGCACGGTGTTTGAGGTGATGGTGCGCATCACGGACGACATCTTTAACACCTATCTGCGCAAGCGTGGCACGGTGAACCCCTATTATTCCGAGTACTGCGATGGCAAGTCGGTCACCTGCCCCGGGCTCAAGCAGTGGGGCACGGTAACGCTGGCCAACAACGGGCGCAGCGCCTTGCAGATCTTACGCTACTACTACGGCAGCAGCATTGAGATCGTGCGCACCAAAAATATCCGCTCTATCCCGCAAAGCTACCCCGGCACGCCGCTGCGGCAGGGCAGCCGCGGCACGGCGGTTTTCACCCTGCAAAGGCAGCTGAACCGCATCGCCAAGGACTATCCCTTCCTTGGCAAACTGACGGTAGACGGCGTATTCGGCAGCCGGATGGCCGCCACGGTGCGGGCGTTCCAGAAGCAGTTCAATCTGACCGCCGACGGCGTAGTGGGGCGGCAGACATGGTACAAGATCAGCTACATCTATGTATCGGTAAAGGACCTCGCCGAGCTGACCAGCGAGGGCGAGACTTCCACCGGCACCCTGTCCAACGGCACATGGAACGGCACGGTGCTGAGCACCGGTGCTTCCGGCAGCGCGGTGGAGCAGGTACAGTTCTGGCTGAACACGCTGGCGCAGTACGACAGCGCCATTCCATCCGTAAAAGTGGACGGCGTATTCGGCACCGCCACCGCCAATGCGGTACGCGCCTTCCAACGCAAATACGGCCTTACAGTGGACGGCATAGTGGGCCAGACCACTTGGAAAGAACTGTACGACGAGTTTTTGAGCATCCAGTCCGACAATGGCACCCCCAACGCCTACCCCGGCACGCCGCTGCGGGAGGGTTCCTCCGGGCAGAATGTGAGGCTGGTGCAGTTCTGGCTGAAGATTGCCCGCACCGTGTACACGAGCCTTGAAAGCGTGACTGTGGACGGAAAATTCGGCGCGGGCACGGCGGCAGCTGTTCGGCGTTTTCAGCGGTACTTCGGGCTGACGGCAGACGGCGTGGTGGGGCGCACCACATGGCAAAAGCTGTACGAGGTGTACAACGATATTGCCAACCGGCTGCTCTCCTCTTCCCTGCGCCCCGGCGAGTACCCGGGCGTACTGCGCACCGGCTCCACCGGCACGGCGGTGCGGGAGCTGCAATTCTATCTCTACCTCATGAGCGCCTACGAGAGCAGTATCCCGCCGGTAAGCATTGACGGCAAGTTCGGCGCGGATACCGAGCAGGCAGTGCGGGCGTACCAGCGGTTTGCGGGGCTTACCGTGGACGGCGTGGTGGGGCGCACCACATGGAACTCCCTCTATGGCCGCGCCAGCCAGCTGCGCTCTTCCGGCCCGGTGGTCACCTTAAAGCGTCTGCCCTACCCCGGCACGCCGCTGACGGTGGGCAGCAGCGGTGAGACCGTATTGTATTACAATCTGCTTTTGCAGCGCATCGCCTATTATTTTTCCAGTGTGGAAGTCCCGCCCCTTGCCGACCGCTATACCGAGGAAACTGCCACCGCCACCCGCAGCGCCCAGCAGCTATTAGGGCTGGAACAGACCGGCATTGCAGCTGCCGACACATGGACGGCGGTGGAGGCGCTGAGCTTGCAGCTGGCCGCTCACGCCCCGAATCCCGATAGAGACACACCATCCGGCACCGCCTACCCGGGGCGCGCCATCGCCGAGGGCAGCGCCGGGCAGGAGGTAGGACAGGTGGAGCGCTGGATCAACCGCCGGGCACAGCTTTCCTGCGGCGAGGGCTATGTGGCCGATAACAACCGCTTTGGCGCGTCAGACGCCGCTGCCGTGCGGGCTGTCCAGCAGCAGGCGGGGCTGCAGCCGGTAAACGGCATCGTGTACCGCGAAACATGGCACGCCTTGCAAGCCCAGTGTACCGACCCCTGCGGCTGCGAGAAGGAGGAATGAGGGATGGCACGCCTTTTGATCTATGACGCCTACGAAAACAAGGTGTACACCTACGCAAACCTGAACGAGAACGACCCCATGCCTTACAGCACCCTGACCACCCTGCGGCTGCGGGAGTTCCGGGGCAAATCGGCCAGCCCTACCCTATGGACCACCATTGCCGCCATGGAAGCGTGGAACCTGACCCGCCGCAAATACGGCAGAGGCATCCCGGTAGGGTACGCTTTCCGCCGCATCTGGGAGGGTGGCCACGGCACCCGCAGCCAGCACTACGCGGGGGTAGCGTTCGATGTGGGGCAAAGCCTTGACCAGCGTCAGCGCACCGCCATTTACAACGCCGCCCGCGCTACCGGCGCGTGGGGCTATGTGGAGCCGCTGAGCCAGACCCCCACATGGGTGCACTTTGACCGCCGCTACGGCACCCCGGCCTGCAGCAGCACCACCGCCGGTTACCCCACCCTGCGCCGGGGCAGCCGGGGCTGCTATGTCATGATTTTGCAGGACGCACTTTCCACCCTTGGCTACCAGACCGGCACCCGTATCGACGGCATCTTTGGTGCCCGCACCGAGCAGGCTCTGCGCGGCTACCAGAAGCGCACCAGCCTGCGGGTGGACGGCGTGTGCGGCTGCGACAGCTGGAAAAAGATCTCCACCGCCGTCATCGGCATCGGGCGCACCAAAACCACCATTGACTAACGTTTGTCCTATATAGCTTATACAGAAAGAGCGACCGCACAAAACAATGTGCGGTCGCTCTTTTTCACTCACTTTACGGCCTGCTTCAGCTGTTCCAGATCTGCGGCATCCGGGTGGGAGAGCGCCTTGTCGAAGTTTTCGATCAGGGTATCCAGATTGGGGATGTGCAAAGGCTTTGCCTTCATGGCCTCGTACCGCTGCCGGACGGACACCGGCATTTTGCCCTGACACATAAAGCTGCCAATGACGGTGTTGCTGCCGTCCAGCGCCTTCCGGGTGGCGGCAAGGATCTTTTCGAAGTAGGGCGCACTGCCGCCAAAGCCTGCGGTGCCAAACAGGAACACCCGCTTGCCGTGCAGCTGCTGCAAGAAATCCAGCGTGTCGGTATCGGCCTTGCCCTTGTCTGTCCAGAAGCCCACATACAGGGTGTCTGCTGCCAGCGCGGCAGCATCCGGTGCGCCGAAATAGCAGCAATCTGTCTGCGGCAGCTGCTCCTGCAGGGTCTGTGCCAGCAGTGCGGTGTTGCCGGTTTTGCTGCTGAATACGATGGCGTAACTCATCACTTTTACCTCCCTCAGAGCAGCGGCAAGGCTGCCGGATGCTCTTGTGCATACGTTATTTTTACGGCAGTTCCTTTGCCGGGAGAGCCTGAAATCATGGAACAGTATAGTACAGTGCCCTGCCAAAATCAAGGGTTGACGATATTTTCGCCTTTCCCGGCCAGAAAGCTGCGCAGGTTGCCGGTGGTGATGTCCATCAGCCGCTGCAAGGCTTCCTTGGTAGTCCACGCGATGTGCGGGGTAAGCACTGCGCCCGGCAGACTGCGCAGACGGCTTTGGGGCGGCAGCGGCTCGGTGGCAAAGGCATCTGCGCCGTAAAAGGCAAGCTTCCCGCTTTCCAGCGCATCAGCCACGGCTTCTTCGTCCACCAGTGCGCCCCGGGCAGTGTTCAGCAAAATAGCGCCGGGCTTCATTTTTGCAAGGGCTTCCCGGCTGACCAACCCGCGGGTTTCCGGGGTGGCCGGGCAGTGCAGGCTGAGCACATCGCTGCGGGCAAGCAGGGTGTCAAAGTCCACGAATTCCACCCCATCGGCGGCGTACTCCGGGCGCACCGTGCGGGTGCACACCAGCACCTCCATGCCAAAGGCCCTTGCAATGCGGGCGGTCTGGCGGCCGATGCTGCCGTAGCCATAGATGCCAAAGGTCTTGCCCATCAGCTCCACCTGCGGCAGCAGACCGTATTCTGCCGGGATGCCCAGCTGCCAGTACCCGGCCTTTACCGCCCGGTCGTACCGCTGGGCACACTGACAGATTGCCAGCAGCAGGCTGAAGGTCATCTGCGCCACGCTATAAGTAGAGTACCCCGGCACGTTGGCTACTGCCACCCCATGGCGGCGGCAGGCTTCAAGGTCGATATTATCCGTACCGGTGGCGATGATGCCCACCCACTTGAGGTTCGGGCACTGCGCCAATATTGCCTCGTCAATGCGGCACTTGTTGATGAACACCAGTTCTGCATCCCCGATGCGGGGCGCGATGTCGGCGTAGTCGGTACGCACATAACTGGTGGTGTCTGGCACCAGTGCCTTTACCCCGGACCAGTCCAAGTCCCCTTCTTCCATCACATAGCTTTCCAGAATCACTGCCTTCATAGCTTTCTCATTCCCTCTCTGGTTTACGTTATTCCGTTTCTTTCAGCGGATAAAGCGCCAGTGCAAGACTGCCGCCGTAGGGGCGGCTGTCCAGTGCGGCATAGCCCTTTGCCAGCAGCAGCGCCAGCTGCACCCTGTCCTCCAGCGGCACCCACACCGGCGCGGTGCGGGCGGGTACACAGCCGGTGCACAGCAAAAAGCAGGGCGCAAGGCTTTCCAGCGGGCGCAGCGCCCGCAGCCCGAAGCCCTGCCGGAAATACAGCGGCAACAGCGCTGCCGCCGTTTCGGTGCACTCTACCACCGCCCATACCGTGCCCTTGCGGCGCAGCCGGTCTGCCCGGGCTGCGGCAATTTCCACCAGCCGGGCGGGCAGCTCCTCGCCGGTATTTACCGGCGGGGTGAGCAGACAGCCGCCCTCCAGCTGCCTGCGTCCCAGCCAGCTGCGCAGTGCCGCTGCTGCGGCGGTATCGGCGGTGAGGGGCAGCACCAGCAGCGCCGCCCCGGCTGTGCCCCACGCCTCGCCTGCGGTCAGCATCCGCAGCACCTCGGAGCGGGGACGGTAAAACCCCGCCCCGCCGCAGCGCACCAATGTAAAAAATTCCTCGGCGGAAAGCCGCCGTACCTGCCGCTGACGCGGCGGGTCGCATACCTGGATCATTTGCAGTTCCTCCGTTCTGTCGTTCTTTCCATCAGCATACGGAAAACTGCGCGCGAACCGGCGCGAAACAGCGCGCCTTACAGTGCAAAAATCAGTCCAGCGAGATGTCCTCGCTCAGCACTTGCCCGATGGGCTTTGTGATGCACAGGTCGGCAGAAGCATCAGCCCCGGTGGGCTGCATGTTGATGACCACCAGATTATCGCCCCGGAAATACCGGATGAGCCCGGCGGCGGGGTACACCACCAGACTGGTGCCGCCGATGATAAGGGTATCGGCATGGCGGATGGCATCCACCGCGCCGGACAGCACCTCCTCGTCCAAGCCCTCTTCGTAAAGCACCACGTCCGGCTTTACGATGCCGCCGCACTCGGTACAGCGGGGCACGCCGGTACTGTTTGCGATGAAATCCACATCGTAGAACCTGCCGCAGCGGGTGCAGTAGTTGCGCAGGGTGCTGCCGTGCAGCTCGTACACCGTTTTGCTGCCCGCCGCCTGATGCAGGCCGTCAATGTTCTGGGTGACCACGGCCCGCAGCTTGCCCTGCTGCTCCAGCTTTGCCAGCCGCAGATGGGCGGCGTTGGGCTTTGCCCCCTTTACGATCAGCTTGTCGCGGTAAAAACGGTAAAATTCCTCCGGGTTTTCCTCCCAGAAGGTATGGCTGAGGATGGTTTCGGGCGGGTAGTCGTATTTCTGGTGGTACAGGCCGTCCACGCTGCGGAAATCCGGGATGCCGCTTTCCGTAGAAACGCCCGCGCCGCCGAAAAAGACGATGCTGCTGCTTTTTGCAATAATGTCTTCCAGTGCCTTGACCATAGTTGAAACGCCCCTTTCCTCACGGAAATTTTTGTGTTAAGATAATACCAGTATAGCACATTCTTACAGGAAAGGAAGAGGCCGATTTTGAACGTCTGGTACATCAACAGCATCCTTGGTGCCATCTGTCTGGAGGAGGAAAACGACGCGCTGTGCGGGGTACATTTTTGCCCGGACGGTGCGCCGGAGCTGGAACCTCTGCCCCGCAGGGTGGTGGAAACGCCCCTGTTACAGGAAGCCGAGGAGCAGCTGAACGAATATTTTGCCGGGGTGCGCCGGGAGTTCGACCTGCCGCTGGCGGCAAAGGGCACGGCCTTTCAGCAGGCGGTATGGGCGCAGCTGCGCAAGATTCCCTACGGGGAGGTGCGCACCTACGGACAACTGGCGGCGGCGCTGGGCAAACCCAAGGCAAGCCGCGCCGTAGGCAGCGCCTGCCACCGCAACCCGCTGTGCATCGTGGTGCCCTGCCACCGGGTCATCGGCGCAGACGGCAGCCTGACCGGCTACGCCGAGGGACTGGAGATCAAGGAATATCTGCTGGAGCTGGAACGATTTTAATAGAATGATAAAGGCTGCTGCGCATCGTTTGCGCAGCAGCCTTTGGCGTTTTATGCAATTTTAAAAGCCCGTGGGCGGGACGTAATAGCTTGGGATAGACCCGCTTTTGGGCATAGCTGCGGCCTGCTGGCGCAGCGCCGAGCGGGTAACCTCTGCCCAGGAATACTGGGTCATATACTCGCCCCGGTAGGAGTTGAAGGCTGAGCGGTCTCCCCGCAGGAAGTTATAATAATCGCAGTCCACCTTGCTGGTATCCAGCGCCAAGGTGCTGCGGCCGCGTACCAGCAGCCCGTTGACCCCTGCATCCTCCAGCGTATGGCTGAGGTCAAAGATCAAATTGCGCAGGTGGCTGTGCAGCGAGGCGGTGTCGGGCTTATCCTCCCACAGGACAGCCAGCATCTCGCCGTTGGTACAGGTGGCGCCGTTGCGGTCCACAAGGTAGGCCAGCAGCTCCTTGCTTTTGCTGCGCTTGAAGGAGAGCGGACGTCCGCCCACAAAGATCTCAAAGTTGCCGAAGCACTGGATCTTGATGCCCACAGGTGCCGTTTCCGGCGGGTAACGCAGGTTTTCCAGCACATTACGCACGTCCGCCTCGTTGGCGGGCTTGAGCAGAAAACCGCTGACGAAGATCTGCAATGCTTCCAACGCATACTCCGGATGCTCGGTGACTACGATGATATTGCAGCGGGGCTGCAATTTCTGGATCATGCGGGCAAGGGCAAGGCCATTCATGCCCGGCATTTCCAGGTTCAAAAAGGCAGCATCCATTGGGCCCTGCCGCATCCACGTCAGGGCATCGTCAGTTGTCATGGCACTGATATAGTCACAGTCCGGTGCCACCCGGCACAGGATGCGGATCAGCGAATTGATCGCAAGCTGACCGTCATCCACAACCAGTATTTTCATAGCTTCATCCCCCTATCTGCTTACGCAAAACAATTCCCCGCTGTTAGTTTAGCACGCTGCAAACTTTTAGGCAAGTTTTTTTCCGGAAAAGCCCAAAAAAGAAACGTTTTCGCCCAGATATCTGTCCATCTTCTCCTGTCTCTTCAAGTCATTTCCGCAGCTTCGGTCGCCTTTTTCGACGAAATACCGGAGCATTGCGCGCTCAATTGATATATCAAATCAGCGCTCATTTGTCCCCGCTTCCCGCCGGAAGGCACGGCTTTTCCCCGACAAACACAAGGCCGCTGCACCGGTCTTGTGCAGCGGCCTTGTGAATAATTTGCGTTTGGCGTGCTCTGCGGCGCGCTCCAAACGTTTTTTCACGGGTTCTTCAATGGAAATCCAGCTCCGGCGGGACATCCAGCTGGTCGGAGACATATTTCCCATTCTTTTTGCGCTGACGCACACACTCGGTAAGCAGATATTCGATCTGCCCGTTCACCGAGCGGAAGTCATCCTCTGCCCAAGCGGCAAGGGCATCGTAGAGCTTGGCGTTCAGGCGCAGGGGCACCTGTTTTTTCGGCTCTGCCATATCAGTACAGGCTGCCGCTGTTCACGATGGGCTGGGCATCCCGGTTGCCGCACAGCACCACCAGCAGATTGGATACCATTGCCGCCTTGCGCTCATCGTCCAGCTCCACTACCTTGTTCTCGTTCAGACGATCCAGCGCCATTTCCACCATGCCCACAGCGCCGTCCACGATCATCTTGCGGGCGTCAATGATAGCACTGGCCTGCTGGCGCTGCAGCATGACCGCTGCGATCTCCGGTGCATAGGCCAGATAGGTGATGCGGGCCTCCACCACTTCGATACCTGCCTCTGCCACGTTCTTCTGGATCTCGTCCCGGATGCGGGCAGCCACCACCTCAGAGGAGCCGCGCAGGCTGCCCTCATCGGCTACGCCGTCGCCGGTGGTGTCCACGTTGGGAGAAACATCATAGGGGTACACCCGCACCACGTTGCGCAGGGCGCTGTCGCACTGCAGGGAGAGGTATTCCTTATAGTTATCCACGTTGAACACAGCCTTGGCGGTATCGGTCACGCGCCAGATGACTGCAATGCCGATCTCCACCGGGTTGCCCAGACAATCGTTGATCTTCTGGCGGGAGTTGTTCAGGGTCATCATCTTGAGGGAGATCTTTTTGCTCATGGACTCGGCGCTCATCTGAGCATTCTGGCCGTTATTGCCAAACAGCGCAGCCACGCTGTTCTCCTTGCTGTTCACATCTCCGCTCTGGCTCAGGCGGGTGCCGGCAGCGGGGTTGACGGCGGTACAGAAGGGGTTCACCCAGTAAAAACCCTGTCCCTTCAGGGTGCCGATGTAATCACCAAACAGGGTGAGCACCAGCGCCTCCTGCGGCTTTAACACCTTAAGACCGCAGAACAGGAAAATGCCTGCGATCCAATACGCAATGGACAAAATCAGCAGCGGCACGCCCAGAAGCATCCGGTCTGCATTCAGCAGGGTGATGCTGTAGATGAACAAAGCGATGGCCACCACATAGCCCAGCAGGGTGAGCAGCAGCGCGGCCATGCCGTTTTTGCGGGTATTCAAAATTTTCTCTTCCATAACAAGTCCCTCCTTATCAGGGTCGGAAGCGTTTCTTTCTGATATCAAAATCATATCATTTTGCAGAAGAGCTGTCAAGTATTTTCAACAAAAAAAACCGCCTGCCCGGGTAAAGCGGGCAAAGCGGGGTCAAATGTTATAGGAGCACCGCGCACCGGGCAAGCAGAGTTCAGGCGTCTGCCTGCTCTTCTCCCCCGATCAGCACCACGGCAACATCATTGACGTTAGTACCGGTAGCGCCTGTGATAATAAGTCCCTCCACCGCCTGCAAAGCGTGGTAGGCATCGTTGTTTTGCAGGGTGTCGAACACGTTCCAGCCCTTTGCCGTCAGTGCGGCGGCGGTGTCGCCGTCCGCATAGCCGCCGGCGGCATCGGTAGGGCCATCGGTGCCGTCACTGCCCACGGAGAACACCGCCGCGTTTTGTCCGGCCAGTGCCGGGGCTGCGGCCAGCGCCAGCTCCTGATTGCGTCCGCCCAGCCCTTTGCCGGTCAGGTGCACCACGGTTTCCCCGCCCGCGATAAAGGCCAGCTTTTTTCCTTGTCCCGCATGGGTGCGGGCGATGGCACCCAGAAAGCTGCCTGCCTCCCGCGCCTCGCAGCAGAGCCGGTCGGTGAGGAGCAGCGGTGCATAGCCCAGCTTCCGGCAGGCTTTAGCGGCAGCGGTGCACAGCTCTCGGACGCTGCCGGTGATCTGTGTGGTCACGTTATCAAGGGCTTTCGGCGTTTCCTGCGCCAGCAGCGCCTTTGCCTGTTCTGACAGGTCCAGGTGGTATTTTTCCGCAATGGCAAAAGCCTGCGCACAGGTGGAGCTATCCGGCACCGCCGGGCCGCTGGCGATCATATCCAGCGGATCGCCCAGAATATCGCTGAGCACGATGCTGAACACCCTTGCAGGCACGCAGTGCTGCGCGAACCGCCCGCCCTTGACCCCGGACAGCCGCTTGCGGATGGTATTCATCTCCACGATATCGGCTCCGCTGGCAAGGAGCTGATTTGTAATGTCCTGCAATTCCCCGCCGGGGACAAGCGGCTTTTCAAACAGGGCGCTGCCGCCGCCGGAAAGCAAAAACAACACCGTGTCCTCTGCGGTCAGCCCCTGCACCAGCGCCAAAGCTTTTTCGGTGGCTGCAAAGCTGTTGTCATCCGGCACGGGATGACCCGCCTCATAACAATTTACACCGGGGATTCTGCCTTTTACATGGCCGTACTTGGTCACCACCACGCCGCCGTCCACGCGCCCTAGTGCCTGCACGGCGGCATGCGCCATCTGCCATGCGGCCTTGCCTGCCGCCACCAGCAGCACTCTGCCGCCTCCGGGCTGAAAGTCCTCCAGCGCGCGGCACACGGCTTTATCCGGCAGAACCGCCTGAATGCTGGAACAGATGATCTCATCCGCATCCCGCCGCAATGTGGTATTCATAATACAGTCCTCCTAACAGAGTTTGCCCATCCTCGATCCGAATGACCTGCTGCGCAATTTCCGGGTGATGCAGGGCTTTACGCGGTCAGGTCTTTTTTGCCGGGGTTCAGGATGAACCATACGCCCTCGCCTTCACGGCTGTGGGCTTCGTGGCTGCCGTAGTAGACATAGAGCTTGCTCAGGGATACCGCACTGATCTCTTCCGCAGTGGGAGCTGCGGCAGTCAGAGCTTCGGCGGTGACTGCGCCGTTTTCGGCTTCGCTCACGTCTGCCTACGCGGTCTCGTTGGCAGTCGTCAGTTCATTCACCTCGGCACGGCCCATGTATGCCGGAATGTTCTCCGGGTCAAGGCCGATAGCCTCGGTAAAAGACGCCACAGCCTCGGTGTAGTTCAGCTCGGTCAGGTATTTCCGTCCCAACTCGATCTTATCCGCTGCCGTAACCGCTTTTTTGCTTTTTTCAGTTGCTACATTTTGTATTCCTCCAAAGCGCAACCCCAAGGTTATGCTTCAAACATTTTCCAGCTGACACAGCCGTCCAGCCAGAATTTTCCGTTTCCAGAGGTCATGCGCACCTTATTCTGTGCATCCAGATCGTTAAAGTGCCACCACTCCGAGGCCAGCGGTGTCATGCCTGCATTGGTACAGTACCCCTGCAGCCGCCGCGCACCGTCTGTCATGGATGCCGATGCAGTGGCCCGCTTCCATGCGGTGGCCGAATTAGAAGTTACCGGGCCGGTAAAGCAGGCCGCCGCACTGCTCAGCTCGTGCATGGCAGAGGGCATGGCGTATTCCTCACCGGTCACCTGTACAAAGGGACACCCCGCCATGCTGTGCTCTGTCTGCTCAGTGATGCGCAGCAGGGTCGTGTCCATTGCCACACCGCGCTGATGGTTGGAAAGAGACGTTGCAATAAACCAGCCGATATTCCACGCGCCCTTGTTCAGCGCCGTCATCAGTTCCTTGTCCGTCCTTGCCTTGGCGTACACTGCATCCTTTACCAGCATCTGCACCTCATAGGGCCGGAATGTCTCTACGATCTTCAGGCAATCGCCCGCCTTCAAGGCATTTTTCTGCGCTGCACCAACCTTTTTTGCCATAGCGTAATTGATAGGCATTAGATACTCATCCCGCCCAAGGCGCTGGTTGTAGAACAGGCCGTCATACAGTTTCTGTCCCGTAATGCCTTCAATATCCTTTCCGCAGGTTTTAAAGATCGATGCCTTGGCATTGGGGTTTTCGTATACGATGGAAGGCAGAACATCGGGCAGATTGATCATACACAGTTCATTTTCCAACCAGCCCACGGTGCCGTCCAGCAGGCAGACCTGCCAATATGCGCCAGACTCCTGCCGGATATAAAACATATCTCCCGCTGCAAGTCTGCGCAGTACCGTACTGGTCCCATCCGGTCTCTCGTACAGCAGCATCACAGCCGCCCCTGCAAAGCCTGTTGAACCTTCCAACGGCAGTTCGAAGTTCTGGGGAACGCGGATGCCATCCCGCAGAACCGCATTGTCGTCCAGTGCTGCATTCCACATCGGTCCGGTTTCAGAGACCGGATCACTGACTTCCTGCTGCTGCCAGCTGACAGCCCGCTCTTCCACTGTGGGTTTCTGGCAGCCCGTCAGAAGCCATGCGCATGCCATGGCCGAAAGGCACAGAAAATCACGTCTTGTTGTTTTCATGTATTTTCCGTCCCTTCTTCCTGTTGTTCCTGTGCCGGAGTTTCCGGCGCTGTCGGTGCCTTCGATGCAGTCTCCTGCTCTGCCGCCGATCCCTCCGGCGACTGCGTCGGCTGTTGTGCCGCCGGGGCAGTCTGCCCCGCTTCCGTTGTTTCGGTCTGTGTCGGCTGCGCTTCCAGCAGTTCTTCCTCCGGCGGTTCGCCCTCTGCATCCTTTGCAAGATCGTCCTCCGGTGCCTGATCCCCAACCGGCTGAACACTGCCGCTGCCGTTCAGGTTGCTGCTAAGTGCGCCCTCCCCGAATGTGCCCGACTGACTGACGCCGTTGATAAAATAGTAGCTTTTTTCATGGGAATGATCCCATCCCTGCTTCGGTTCTCCATTTGTCCCAAAAGCATAGGGCTGGCCGTCGATCACACACCACCCGGTCATCTGATTTCCGTTGCCGTCCAAATAGCGCGTGCCCGCATCCGTTTCAACCCAGCCGGCCTGACTGACACCGTCCACAAAGAAATAATCCTTTCCATCAATCTCTGTCCAGCCCTGTGCCGGTGCGCCGCTGTTGTTGTAGTATTTCAGGACGCCGTCCGTTTTTTTCCAACCGTTCAGTCGGTTTTTGACCCGTCCATCGCTATCCAGTTCCCAGACCTTTCCGTCCTCCTGATAAGTACCGGTGCGCGGATGTCCGGTTTCGTCAAAGCAGTACTGCACTCCGTCCAGCATGATCCAGCCGGTGTACAACTGGCCGGTCTCCGGTTGGAAATAGTAGTATTTTCCGTCTATCTTCGCTTCGCCCTGGGTGAGCTCTCCATCTGCGTTGGCATAGCCGACATAGCCGTTCTCTTCGATCCAGCCGGTCTTCAAAAAGTTGTTGCTGCCAAAATAGTAGAGCTTATAGTTGATCTCATACAGCCCCTGCGCACGGGTGCCGGTAGTCGGCGAGATATAGTAGCGATGCAGTCCTTCGCCGTGCCACCCCGTAGTCTTACTCTGGATCGCATTGTAAACTCCAAAAGCGGCCCCTGTGAGCAGACACAGGCACACCAGTACTACACCGACGGCTTTCAGCGGCGTTGCCGCCCTTCTTCTGCGCGTATTCTGCGTCACGCTAAACCGATATCGTTTGATCTTCTGGCGTTTCATTCTCATCTTCCCATATAAAGATTCAGCCCCCGGTGGAATGCCAGAGGCCGAATTTCATGTTTAATAGGCGTCCTGTACCGTCTCTTTACCGTTTTCACGGTAGGTCGTCACAGTAAAGCCGTTGTAATACAGCAGGCCATCCTCGCCATCACCGATGCAGCTGGAAGCATACTCCGAACTGTTCGGCTTGCCAATAGCGGCATACAGCTTGGAAACGTCTTTGCCCACATACTTCAGGGCAGTTTCCAGACTGTCAGTTTCTGCCGGAGCAGTCTCTGTAACGGGCTTGCTTTCCACAGACTCCGTCTTTTCTTCTTTGGAGGAAGCAGCCGTCTCCTGCTTTGCAGGCTTAGATTTTGCCGCGGTCTCGGCCTTGGATTCTGCCTTGGATTCTGCCTTGGACTCTGTCTTGGATTCGGCCGGTTTCTCCGATGCCGCCTCGCTTACCGCAGAAGAAGCTTCAGAAACTGCCTCCGAGACAGCCCCGCTTTCCGGCACAGCCTCCGACGAAGCAGCCTCCAATGCCACAACGGAAACCGATTCGGATTCCACAGCCGAGGAAGCGGTCGTTTCTGCTTTTGCCCCGCATCCCGATGCCAGAAACATCGCACCGCAGAGCACTACACCCATCATCTTATAGTTTACATTCATTTTGTTTGTTCCTTCTTTCTATTCTTTCAGTCAGTCGGCTAGGGCGCAAAAAACCCATTCACCGTCCGACAGAAATGCTGCTTTTAGTTGCTGCTCCCGCACATTCTGCGGAAGATACGCCGTAAACGGCTGTGTTCCCTCTCCGCAGGGGGAAGCTTCGTAGGTTTCGGTCTCTGCCAGAATGTAGATCGGAGAGTCGTCATCCACACGCTGCCCCGCTCAGATCGCCTGTCAGGCAGAAAGTCCCCTCCATTCGGCTGTCCTTCCGTTGTGCCTTCGCACTTGTACCGGTATCTGCTGCCGGGACTGCCGTGCGTTCCGGAGCAGGCATTTCCGGGGCGCGTTCCAGCAGCCAGTTCAGGTTGCGTTCCACCAGTTCCACCAGCAGCACATCGGGATGCTCTTCTGTAACAGCCGTCAAAAGGTAGGGCATATTCCGGGAGAAACAGGCATTGCCGTAGCTCTGTGCCAGAAAAGGATGCAGATTGATGCCAAAGGAATCGCGGTATACAAAAATGCTTTCGTCTGCCGCCGAATTTTCCGTGTGGATCGTGATATCATCTGCCGAGTGGAATTTTTCGTCATACTGATAGGTAAAGTCGTATGCCGTATCCTGTTCCGTCTCGTTTCCGGCAGGGTACACCATCTCATACAGGTCGCCGGTATGCGGGGATGTTTTTCCATTGATGCAGGAATCGAACTCCGCTTCAGAGCCTTTCAGTTCTTTCAGCAAAGTCTGTGCTGCCAGCTGTGCGCCCCGCATATTCCAGTGGCTGTCCCGACGGTAATACAGCTGCTCTTCGTGGTCAGACAGTGTTTTGAACAGATCCACATACCGGACATTCTGCTGTTCCATCTGCTGCTGAAGCAGTTGGGCGTTCCGTACGGAGGCTGCCGTATACCGTGCCGGCATCTGACCGCCATACAGGGAATTTTTATTGGGTGCGATGGTAAAGCAGAACCCAATGCCGTTCTCTTCGCAGTATTCCTGCATCAGACCCAGTACATGAGCGGCCGCATAACTCTGCCGGGCTGTAAAGAGTTCTGCGCCGGTATAGTCCGCAAGGGTGCTTTTATAGAACAGCCAATCGTCTTTTCCCAACAGCACACTGCTGCTGTCCAGCGTTTTGAGCACGGTTCCGGTAAGCTGATCGTTCAAGGTGATCATCTCATGACGGAGCCCGAAATGATCCGCAAAATAATCCGAAAACTCATTCAGGATACCGGTATTGAAGCTGCCATCCTCTTTCCGTAATTCAGGAAAGGATGCAAGCTGCTCATTGCCCACCGCTTTTTCCGTCTGCCAAGGCACCACAGCCACAGGCAAAATGCAAATTGTGGCAATGATCCCCACAAACAGGATATATCCTAATTTTTTCACTTGCATTTTTCCACCTCAGAACTGGAAATAGATAAAAGGCACATAGGATGCAGCCGACAGATGCAGGATATCCACCAGCAAAAGCGCCAGCACCCCTGCATAACTCAGTGCCTGAAGGCATGCATACACGCTTCCGGTCTGCTGCTCTGCTTTACGGCAGACCAGCGGCAAAACCGGCGTACTGCCCACAAGGCCAACCGCCAGTGCAAACAGGGTCAGCGGGGTCAGACACTGCGCCAGCAGCAGCCCTGTCTGCGCAGAGGCAGAGACCCCGGAAAGCATGGCTCCTATCATTGAGAAGGCCTGCCCCATGTTGCCTGCACGGAAGATCACAAAGCCAACCAGCACCACAAGCAGGGTGTACAAATGTTTCAGCAGCACACACGCAGGGTTCCGCCCGCCTTTGCCATGTTTTTCCAGCCCGAACAGCTTTTTAACGGCGTCCTCTGCCACGATAAAGAAGCCATGCCACAGGCCCCAGACGATAAAGGTCCAGTTTGCACCATGCCACAGCCCCGTGCAGAAAAACACGATCAGCTTGTTCCAGTAAGTCTTTGCCTTGCCCTTCCGGTTGCCGCCCAATGGGATATACAGGTATTCCCGGAACCAGGTGGAAAGGGAGATATGCCATCTGCGCCAGAATTCCTGAATACTGGCCGAGATGTACGGATAGTTGAAGTTTTCCTTGAAGTGGAACCCAAAGCACAAGCCCAGGCCGATGGCCATATCGCTGTACCCGCTGAAGTCGAAATAGATCTGCATCAGATAGCATACCGCGGCCAGCCAAGCCGTCCGGATGTCCAGCACAGAGCGGTCGGCGTTGTAGATCAGCGCTACAACATTGCCGCAGATATCGGCGATCAGCAGCTTCTTGCTCAGGCCCACAATAAACCGGCGCAGGCCTTTTGCCAGCTGCTCCAGCGTATTTCGGCGGCTATGGATCTCATCTGCCACGTCCTCATAGCGGACGATTGGTCCTGCCACCAACTGTGGAAACAGAGCAATGTACAGCAGTACATCCCGGAAATGAGTGCTCTTCAGGCGTTCATTCCGGTATACATCGATCACATAACTCAGCCCTTGAAAGGTGAAGAACGAGATACCCACCGGCAGAACGATGGAAGGCACCGGGATCGTCACGCCCGGCAGCCGGTCTACTGTCTGTACCAGAAAAGTCAGATACTTGAAAATACCCAAGATTCCCAGATTAACGGCCACTGCGGCATAGAGCACGCTCTTTCGCCCGGAGACGAACAGACCGGCCAGATAATTGCAGAACACAGAGAACAACAGCAGCAGAACATACCACAGCCCGCTGAAGGCATAGAACAGCAGACTGGCTGCGACGAGCCAGAGATTTTTTGCTTCCCGCCCGGGCAAAAGATAATAGCATCCCAGCACGATGGGCAAAAACAGAAACAAGAAAATTACGGAGCTAAAAACCATTTTTCGGCTACCTCAGCAATCACGGAAACTGGTAGCTGAACACCGTTTTATTCAGCGGCATTTTATACATATTATATTCTGCATGGCCGTATCTGCCGGCACGATAGCCCCGCTCCAGTTCCACATCATAGATATAGGGAACTCCGTTCTCGCAGATCATGACCCATGCATGGTCCGAGTCCTTGCGGCTCACACCGCCAGACACTACATAGGCATTGTAGCCCAGCCGCCGGGCCATATAAAGGAACTGGCCTGCAAAGCAGTAGCAGTTGCCCTTTTTGTGTTCAAACATGAACAAAGCGCTCTCTTCTGCCCAAGCCGTTGTGCCTCTTGCCTGATGCGGACGGGCAAGGTATGCGCCGTGATCCCGGACATACAAATAGGCGGCGCGCAGCTTTTGCGCCTTCGTCATGCCAGAGTTTGTGCACGCAGCCAGTGCCTGATCCACATAGCTGTCCAGCGTTGCATTGCCAGAGGTATAGCGGCCATTCGCATCAAAAGTAAGGTATTCTACCGCGCTGTTCGTCAGGAACGAGCCATCCTCTTTGACATAGTACATTCCTCCGTCGATCTCGTGCAAACCCTTGGCGTACCGATCGATGGCATAGCCATTCTTCGAAACATGATACAGCTTGCCGTCAATCGTCACAAAGCCACCTGTGCCGGTGCGTCTACTGACTGCACCGCGTATGCAGTCGGCACCAGAAGCATGGCCGACATTGCAAGAATAACAGCCGTTACACTAAGTTTTTTCAGCATTTTTTCATACCCCTTAATCGATTGATTTTTATTGATACTCGTTCCAGATCTGTTCCTTCAGCTTTTTTTCCTGCCTGCGCAGGATCCATGCTGAAACGACTGCCGCAACAGCCGAAACGATCATGTCAACGATTCCAACCACACAAAAGATTTGTCCGGTAGACGCAGGTATTCCCTCCTTATTTGAGTCATCCGCTGGTGCGGAGCTGGTCGATCAGAAGATAGGCCATCTGCATATCAAAACGATAATCCGATGGATACTGCTCCTGCAGATCTTTCAAAACCTTTTCAGCTTCACTGTACTGATCCAATGCCTGCAGTACAGTTGCCAGATTCAACCGGGTGGCAATAGTATCGTAGCCGCTGTCCACCAGTTTCTCCAGCAGCTGCTGCGCTTCAGCATAGTATTCTTCTGCATTTTCTTTGTCAGATGCTGCCTGCTGCATCATAAGATCCGCAAGCATCTCCTTTTGAAGCACAGCCTGACCTTCCGGAAGGTTCTGGCATCCCTGTTTCAGAATGCGCACAGCCTTTTCCATATCGTCCTGATTCAGCGCTGCATTTGCGGCTGACAGGTAAGCATGGCTCAGGAGCTGCGGGTCCTCCACCTCATTGAACACTTTTGTGTAAAGTGCAAGTGCCTGATCATAGTTCTTTTGCAAGGACAGGATCTCTGCCGCAACCAGATCACGGTCACCGGAGGAAGCGCCTTTTTTCTGCAATGTATCCAGCTCCTGTTGTGCTTCTTCCAGCTTTCCATCATTGGCAAGTGCAATAGCAAGACCCCCGATAGCTTTCAGTACCTGCTCCCTGTAACCGGACGGCCGCCTGCAGTTCCAGCACCGCATTGGCGTAATCCTTATCATAATACTTAAAGATCGAGCAGATCGTAGAGTACCCCACTCTACAGCCACTATTCTTTTTTAGATTTTACAGCTAATTCCGCAATCGGTCAATGAAAAACACTCCAAAATCCAATTTTTTGGGGGGGAAAAATTGTTTGACGCAATCGACAGTATTGCCCAAAACCCGACAATTTGATTGTATGCTCCGTCAAACAGGCCCATTAAACAAAAGGAATTGTATCGCCGATGCAGGCGTTGGGCGTGGATATCCAGACCATCCAGAGCATCGTAGGCCACGCCGACACCGAGATGACTGAGCATTATCTCCATGTTCAGGAATCCATTCGGCAGAGTGCGATCCAGTTGTTCAGCGAGGCATTTTCGGCCTGAAAATTGGACGGAACGGCACGAATTATCGCGAGCCAGCTTTTCAAATCGTTGGCATCAACGCTGGCTCGCATATCGCAGCAGATGATGTTGCGTCAAAAAAGCCCACTTGCCCCTGCGATTGACCAGATAAAATCTTTGGCATTGTGGTCAAAATTGTGGTCAAAGCCAAATGAGGCCAGCCTATAAACAAAAAAGTCCAACGATTTCTAACGTGAAATCGTTGGACTTATGGTCCAGCAGAGCTGGACAAATCCGAACTTTTTCCTTCTATCCCATCAGCCGTCAAAGCGTCCTCAAATCGGACGGCTTGGGTGCCATCCTTGTAGTTGAACGTAATCAGCATCCGGTCATCGTGCAGGAAAATGGCATTTACAAAAATTTCAATCAGTGCTTTCCGCTGTTTTTTCTGCGAAATATCGAACTTTCTAAATTTCATCAGCCA
>UMJV01053177.1_pt1 | contig 19830 bp, 14 predicted proteins | sample 1966141 | NCBI WGS metagenome assembly UMJV01 (sample SAMEA4836158, study PRJEB28245) | human gut metagenome | biome: gut microbiome; material: fecal sample | place: Denmark | collected 2008
CGCCGTGGGCGTCGTCGAAAAGGACCGCATCATCGACGGGACGCGCATCGCCCAGGGGGACGTCATTCTGGGTTTGGCGTCGAGCGGCCCGCACTCGAACGGCTTTTCGCTCATCCGCAAGGTGGTCGACGTCGCCGGCGCCGACTGGTCGATGCCCTTTGACGGCGCGACGCTTGCGGACCGCGTGATGGAACCGACCCGCATCTACGTGAAGTCCGTTCTGGAAGTCCTGAAGACGGTCGACATCAAGGGCATGGCCCACATCACCGGGGGTGGCCTCATCGAAAACGTGCCCCGCGTGCTGCCCGAAGGCGTTCAGGCCCGCATCGACGGGAAGAGCTGGACGCGTCCCGCGATCTTCGACTGGCTCGAAGAAAAGGGCAACATCGACCGCCACGAAATGCACCGCGTCTTCAACAACGGCATCGGCATGGTCGTGATCGTCTCGGCGGAAGAGGCCGAACGCGCCCGCGCCGCCTTCGCGGCGCAGGGCGAAACGGTCTTCACGATCGGCACGATCGAAGCGCTCCCCGAAGGGGAAGCCCGTTGCGTTGTCTGCTGAGCAGCTTGACCTGAGAATCAGGGCCGCAGCTCCTTCGAGGGGCTGCGGCCCATTTGTTTTCACCGACAGCGTTCCGCCGCCGCGAGAACGGCTTCGAACGCTCCCGGCCGGAAGGGATCCACCCACAGAACGTCCTCGGGCATCCCGCGAAGCCACGTGAGCTGGCGCTTCGCCAACTGACGCGTCGCCGCGATGCCGGCCAACCGGAAGGCCGCCGCATCGGTTTCGCCCTTCAGGTACGCGACCGCCTGGCGGTACCCCACCGCCCGCATGGCGGGGCTCTCGGGGTCGAAGTCCGGACGCGCCATCAGGCGGCGGACTTCTTCGAGAAACCCTTGGGCGAGCATCTGGTCGAAGCGCACTTCGATGCGCTTGTGAAGGAGTTGGCGGTCTTCGGGCACCAACCCGACCGTGAGGAAGGGAAAAGGCGGATCTTTGGGCGCCGTATGAAAGCTCGACAAGGGCTTGCCCGTCATGCGCCAGACTTCAAGCGCACGGCCGATCCGCTGTGAATCGTTGGGTGCCAAACGCGCCGCCGTCACGGGGTCGACTTCCGCCAATTTTGCGTGCATCGCGGGCCAACCCAACTCGGCCGCTTCCCGCGCCACCGCTTCGCGGACCTCCGGAGGCGTGGAAGGCATGTCGTTCAGGCCTTCGCGCAGCGCCTTTGCGTAAAGCATCGTGCCGCCCACGATGAGAGGGAGGTTTCCGCGCGCCCGGATTTCCGGCACCAGGCGCACCGCGTCCGCCACGAAGTCCGCCGCGCTGTAGCTCTCGCCGATATCACGGACGTCCAGGAGATGGTGCGGGCAGACCGCCCGCTCCGCGGCCGTCGGCTTGGCGCTTCCCACGTCCATTCCACGGTAGACGAGCGCCGAGTCGATCGAAATGACCTCCGACGGGATGCGCTTCGCGATCTCCAACGACATCGCGGACTTCCCCGAAGCCGTGGGTCCCAAAAGAAGAAGTGCGATGGGCTTCTGCGAGACTTCCATCAGCGCCCCCGCATGAAGAGCTTGTCGAGTTCAGCCAACGTCACCTGCGTCCACGTGGGGCGGCCGTGATTGCACTGGTCGCTCCGTTCCGTGCGCTCCATCGAGCGGAGAAGCGCATTCATCTCCTCCATCGTGAGGCGGCGGTTGGCGCGCACCGACCCGTGGCAGGCCATCGTGGCGAGGATGTGGTTGCGCTTTTCGAGGACGACGCGGGACTCTCCGAATTCCGCGAGGTCCGCGAGGACCTCGCGGACCATCGTCTCAAGCTCTTCGCCCGCCACGTCGGAAATCACCGAGGGGACGCTTCGGATCACGAGGCTCCGCTCGCCCGCGGGGCTGAGGTCCAGCCCCATCCTCCGGAGTTCGTCCGCGTGCGCCTGAGCGTTCGCGACCTCCGTCACCGTCGCCTGCATCACCTGAGGAATGAGGAGCGGCTGCACGGGCAGACGCCCTTCGTCCGCATCCTTCTTCAGCTTCTCGTACGTGATCCGCTCGGCGGCGGCATGCATGTCGACGATGACGAGGCCCTCTTCGTTCTCAGCGAGCACGTAGATCCCGGCCACCTGCGCGAGGGGTCGGCCGAGCATGCCCCAAAGGGGCTGCGGTTCGGCCGCAGGTTGAGGCGCAGGAACGGAAGGCTGGGTTTCGGAAACCTCGTGGCGGACCTCCGCGGCGGAACCGTCGTCAACAGAAGCCCCCGCGCTCTCCGGCAGACCGTCGACGGGCAGCAGCGCAGGGACTTCGCCCTGCGTTTGGGCGGGGGGCTCCGCCCAAACGTCTTCCGAAACGGACGACGCAACCGCTCCGGCAAAGGCCGTCTCAACGTCCGCTTCACTCGGCATGGGCGGCGTCGGCGGCATGAGAGAGGAGGGCTGGGCGGCACCTTCGGCCGAAACCGTGACGGCCTCCCGCCGTGCGGGAGCGCATTCCTGCGCCGGAAGAGGCGGTTCATCCCTGACGCCCTCCATGAGCGAGAGGGCGGCCTCGACCGCCGTTGCGCTCGGCATCTCCGAGTGATGATGCGAAGCGGCGGAACGTCCGCCGAAGCCGGACGAGCCCGCATGGAATTGGGTGGGAGGCACCGGCGCGGACGACGTCGCCCGCACCGCGGCATGGAAGCCGTCAAAAAGCGAGGGCGTCGTGGGCGCGGGAGAAGATGCGGCAGGTTCCGAAGACTTGGGCGCAACCGTCGGTTCAGCGGAAGCGGAAGCAGGCGCCAACGCGGTCTCCACCGCCTTCTGCACGAAGGCGTGGATGCGGCCCGAATCCCGGAAGCGCACTTCGGTCTTCGTCGGGTGCACGTTGACGTCGACTTCCGTGGGGGCAATCGTCAGAAAGAGGCAGTAGGAGGGCTGCAGCTGTCCGTGGAGCACGTCCTGATAGGCCGCACGCACGGCGTGCGCGAAGACGCGGTCGCGGACGAACCGGCCGTTGACGAACAGGTACTGCGCGTCGGCCTTCGCCTTCGCGGCGGCCGGAAGCCCCACGATCCCCACCAAGCTCATCGATCCGGCCTCCATGTCGACGACGCGGTGGTTCACTTCGAGGCGGCTCGGCAGAATCTTCAGCGCACGCCCCTCCAAGTCGGGCGACGCCGGGAGGTTGAGCGTTTCCCGCCCGTTGCTCCAAAGCCGGAAGCTCACCTGCGGGTTCGCAAGCGCGATGCGGCTCACCTGATCCGCGATGTGCGCGGCCTCGGTGGTTTCGCTCTTCATGAATTTGCGCCGGGCGGGCGTCTTGTAGAAGAGGTCCCTCACCTCGATGCGGGTGCCCCGCGTCGTGCCGGCCGCGGGGGTGACTTCACCACCCTCAATCTTCCACGTGCGCGTCGCGCCTTCGGCGAGACTCTGCACCGACACCGCCGCCACCGCGTCGATCGACGCCAACGCCTCACCTCGAAAGCCGAGGCTCGTCACGTTTTCGAGTTCGAAAAGGTTGCGGATCTTGCTCGTGGCGTGGCGCTTCAGGGCGAGGCCCAACTCCTCCTTCGGGATCCCGCAGCCGTCGTCGGTCACGAGGATGCGCTTCAAGCCTCCGCCCTCGATGCGGATCTCAACCGAGGTGGCGCCCGCGTCGACGGCGTTCTCCACCAGTTCCTTCACGACGGACGCCGGCCGCTCGATCACTTCGCCCGCGGCGATCTGGCTGATGAGCTCCGAGGGGAGCTCCTGAATTTCCCTGCGCGCTGCGCTCTCTTTCATTCCGACTTCCTCAAGGGCACCTGGGGACACGTATACGGATGTGCAAAGTCTCATTCGCCCCAAGGTGACGGCGTAACAGCGAAGCGGCTCGACCACCTCCTTGAGGTAGTCCGCCGCTCCCGAACGGACTTCAAGCATACCCCATTGCCGACATCCATCCCGTCAGCGTACGCCCTGCGAATGAGCCCATCCGTCGAAGGAATCATGAGACATACGAGCTTGATGACAGTCTTGCGCTCGAATCACCCCGACATCAAAGACACACCCTCCGTACGCGACGAACTCCTTCGAAAGGTCAAATTCTCGCATCGAAGCTCGGCTATGATTGAAAATTTCAAATCGAACCGGACTTGCTGACCGACAAGAACAGGCAAACCGCAAATCCGCCCCTCGGAACACTCGGAGCCACATCTCCCAACGTCACGCATGACCGTCACGAGACTTCCGAGCGATTTCACCTGCAATTTCCCATGAATGACAGCACCAACCGCCCGCGTGTACTCCTGCGCGCCCTCGGCTTGATTGCCTTCGTGGCGATCAGTTTCCTCACCGTCAAGCACATCGGCTTGGCGATCGGTGCGAATCACACCAAAGACGCATTGGTGCTGCTCTTCGCGTTCATGCTCTTGGCATCCTCCCGACTCGCATATTTCGGGCTCCTCCTTCCTTTGAGTCTTTTGCTTGGGGCGTACTATCCCGTCGCCATGGCCTTCGGGATGCCGAGCTATCAAGCCGTCTCCGCGCTTTTGGCGACGGACGCGAGAGAGGCCAAAGAGTTTTTGGAGCTCCTCCCCGTCAGTTCGGTCGTGATCGGCGCCCTGATCCCCGTGGGAGGCTATGTCGCTTACAGGTTGGCCGATGCCTTCAGGTTTCGGATCCACCGCAACAAGTTTTTGGTTATCTTTTTTGCGCTCTACACGGTCGTCGTCACCGATCCCTGGGGTTTCGGAGACAAATTGAGGCGGGCGACCCTTGAAGCGACTAATGAGCGCGCCGACATTCTTCATTTGGCGACCCAAAACACTTGGCCGGATGCGAGCACCTCCCCGACGTTCGACGATTACGACGACTATGTGTTGGTCATCGGTGAGAGCGCACGAAAGGACTACTTCGCCGCCTTCGGGTATCCGGTCGCCAACACGCCCTTCCTGTCGGCAACTCCCGGCACCCTTGTCGACGGTCTGATTGCCGCCGGTCCGAATACGACGACGTCGCTCCGCCTCATGCTGACCAACAGCGTCGGCGGGCAGCCCAACTACGGGCAAACTGTCGTAGGTTTAGCTCAAAAGGCTGGCGCGGAAGTCCATTGGATTTCGAACGTCAGCATGAACGGGGAATTCGCAACGCCGGTGACGGCGATCGCCATGAAGGCGGATCACCACGTCTTCCTTCGTTCCGGCCTCACCAACAATCATTCGCTCTACGACGACGCGATGCTTCCGTTACTCCAAGAGCTTTTGGGGAGACCTCACGCAGGAAAGCGTCTGATCATCCTGCATACCGTGGGCTCACACCCGAACATCTGCAAGAAGGCCGCATTCGCCCCTGAACGGATCCCTCTGCGCGACAAAAGTCTTCGGGAGATTGAGTGCTATGCCTCCTCCGTGAGAGCGACCGACGTCTTTTTGGAAAAGGTCGTCAGCGCGCTGAAACAGAGCCCCCGCCGTTGGTCCATGGTGTACTTCGCCGACCATGGATTGAGTCATCACGTCCAAGAGGGCCGTCCGGTGCTCACGCACGCCCCCGTCGGCTTGGAGCACTTTTTGGTGCCTTTGCTCCGGATCCGTTGCGACGATCAAAAGCACGTCCTACTTGAAAGTCCCAAAAACGGCCGGAACCTGCTCGGGGGCCTCGCATCATGGATGGGAATCCGTTCTTCGGCACTCCCGCCGTACGAACTCTTTGACGGCGACCCCGATGCGTTTGATCCCCATGTGGGCAAAGCCATTCGCAAGGATGCGCATGACCCGGCCGTGGACATTACCGGTCGTTGAGTTCCGGATTTGGACTCGGCGGCTAGTGCCCCGGACTCGTTGTCCATCGCATCCGTTCGAAAACACACCCGCGGCGTGCGGGCGGCATTCAGTATGATAGTGGTCGCGTCTGCGGATTTCGGCCGCAGGCCTACGGGCTTCGTCCGGAAACGCTTTTCTTCCGCAACCACAAAGCATCATGGATTTTATCGGGCTTGTCGTCGAACTCTTCACCAACGCCGACCACTTCCTCGTTTCACTCGCCACGAACTACGGCACCTGGATCTACGCCGCGATGTTCGTCATCTTCTTTTTGGAGACGGCCTTCGTGGTGATGTCGTTCCTGCCGGGGGATTCGCTCCTCTTCGTCGCGGGCACGGTGGCGGCTGCGGGAACGGCGCGACCTGAACTCATCATGCTGGCGGTCATCCTGGGCGCCATCGCCGGGAATTCGACCGGCTACGCCCAGGGGAAATGGCTCGGGAACAAGATCTACGACGGTAGCATCCGCTGGATCAACGCCCAGAAGCTTCAGCACGCCCATGAGTTCTACATGAGCCACGGCGGGAAGACGATCCTTCTCGCCCGATTCGTCCCGATCGTGCGTGCGTTCGCGCCTTTGATCGCCGGCGCCGCCCGCATGGACGCCCTCCGCTTCGAGTTCTTCAGCGGCGCGGGCGCGATTCTTTGGGCGGTCTCGATCGTGGGCGCGGGCTACCTCTTCGGCAACATTCCCTTCATCCGGGAGAACCTCTCCCTCATTCTCGTCCTCGGGATCGTGGCCGCCCTGGCCGGTCCCGTCATCGTCGGGGTCGCCTGGCGATGGCTTCTCAAGAAGGGACTCCTTCACAAGCGAACCTGACGGCCACGAAATACGACCGACGAGCTCTCAACTTCCCCGACTCCCCGCGTTCTTCCCGGGTTCTCCTCAAGTCTGTCGCCATCTTCCGGGCGGTAGAATCGAAGAGCAGACCCAACGACCACCAACCGTGAGAAGAACGCCATGACGCCTTCGGACACTCCCACCGACAACGCCGCCGCTCAGGCGGCAGACAAGACCGAGGCGGCCGCTCCTGCGCCCGCCAAGAAGCGCGCGGTGCGCGCTTCGAGAACGACGAAGTCCGCGAAGACCGGCCGCACGGCCAAGTGCGTCCGCTGTGAAGAGGATCTGCCGCCCGCACTTCCCCTCGCCGACGGCATCGAGGACCTCGACGACCCGCGTCTCTACATCAACCGCGAACTCAACTGGATCGAATTCGACCGCAAGGTTTTGGACGAGGCCTGCTCGGCGGACGTGCCGCTTCTGGAGCAGCTGAAGTTCCTCTCGATCTTCTACAACAACCTCGACGAATTCTTCATGGTGCGCGTCTCGAACATCGTGCGCCAGATGAAGAGCGGCGCGCCCGCCTCTTCCGCCGACCAACTGACGCCCGCGCGTCAGTTGGACGAAATCCGCCGCCGCGTCCTCGTGATGCTGAACCGCGCCCAGAACCACTGGCGCGCGAACCTTCAGCCCGCGCTCTTCGACCGCGGCGTGCGTCTGATGCGTTGGAAGGACCTGAATCCGAAGCAGAAGAGCTTCCTCGAGGGCTACTACAAGAACGAGATCTACCCGATCCTCACGCCCCAGGCAATCGACCCGGGTCACCCCTTCCCGACGATCTCGAATACGAGCCTCAATTTCCTCATCCGCCTGCGTGCGCCAGACGGCACGGAACGCTATGCGCGCCTCAAGTGCCCGACCAACATGTCGCGCTTCATCTTCGTGCCGCGCACGAAGACCTCGGAAGACTACGCAGAGCTCGGCATCAACTCGAACGGCCGCGACGACGACATCATTCTGCTCGACGACCTCATTCGCGAGCACCTCGGCACGCTCTTCCCGGGGCATGAAGTTGAGGCGGCGGTGCTCTTCCGCCTCACCCGCAACACCGACCTCGAAATCGAAGAGGACGAAGCGGACGATCTGCTCGAGGCCGTCAAGGACTTCGTCGATCAGCGCCGCTTCGGCGACGTGATCCGTCTTGAGATCGAACACGGGATCGATGCGGAGCTCTCGAACTACCTCATCGACCATTTGGAGCTCCTCCCCTTCCAGATCTACCGCGTGAAGGGCCCGCTCGCGATGTCCGAATTCATGTCGCTCGCCTTCATCGACCGGCCGAACCTGAAGGACAAGCCCTACAAGGCGTTGGAGCCCGCCTTCGTCCAGGACGGCGACGTCTTCAGCGTCGTGCGTCAGCGCGACGTGATGCTCTATCACCCGTACGAGAGCTTCTCGGGCGTGCTCGACTTCATCCGCCGCGCCTCGGAAGACCCGCAGGTGGTCGCCATCAAGCAGACCCTCTACCGGTGCGGGAACAACAGTCCCATCGTGAAGGCCCTCATCGAGGCGCGCCGTCGCGGCAAGCAGGTGACGGCCGTCGTGGAGCTGAAGGCGCGCTTCGACGAAGAGCGCAACATCAACTGGGCCGAAGAGATGGAAAAGGCCGGCGTCAACATCGTCTACGGCTTCGTCGGCCTCAAGATCCACGCGAAGCTCTGCCTCGTCGTGCGTCGCGAGTCGGACGGCATGCACCGGTACGTGCACATCTCCACGGGGAACTACAACCCGTCCTCGGCCAAGATCTACACGGACTACGGGCTTCTCACCTCGAACCCCGGCATCTGCTCGGACGTCTCCGACCTCTTCAACGTGATGACGGGGTATTCGACCCAGACGAAGTACAACGCCTTGGTTGTCTCGCCCCACTCCACCCGCAACACGATCCTCGCGCACATCGACCGCGAAATCGAATGCTGCAGGTCGACGGGCAAGGGCGAGATCATCTTCAAGTGCAACCAGTTGGTCGACCGCCTGATCATCCGGCGGCTCTATGAAGCCAGCCGCGCCGGCGTCAAGATCTCGCTCCAGGTCCGCGGGATCTGCTGCTTGCGCCCCGGCGTCAAGGGCGTGAGCGAGAACATCACCGTGACGAGCATCGTGGGCCGGTTCCTCGAACACGCCCGTGCCTATTGGTTCGCGCATGACGGTCAACCCGTCGTCTTTGTGGGTTCTGCCGACCTGATGCCCCGGAATCTCGACGGCCGCATCGAGGTGCTCGTGCCGGTGTTGGACGCGGGGATCCGCGATCGTTTGAAGGCCACCCTTGACCTGCAGCTCTCCGACAACGTCCAGTGCTGGGTGCTTCAGTCGGACGGACGCTACCGCAAGCGTGAGGCTGAAGGCGCCTCCGTCAACTCGCAGGCGATCCTCGCGAAGAAGCACGGTTGGGCGTAAGCAACCCTTATCCCTGAACCACAAGCGGCGGGCACCCACAAGGATGCCCGGCGCTTTGTCTTCCCTGCCCTGCGGCGAAGGCCTTCGGCCTTCACCGTTCGGGTTCATCAGGCGCGCTCTTCCAACACGGCCACGGCAGGGAGCGTCTTCCCTTCGAGGAACTCGAGGAAGGCGCCGCCCCCCGTGGAGATGTAGGAGATGCGCTTTTCAACACCGAACTTCCCGACGGCGGCGACGGTATCGCCGCCCCCGGCGATCGAGAATGCGCCGGCGTCGGTCGCCGCGGCGATGGCTTCCGCCATCACGCGGGTGCCTTCGGCATAGGGCGTCATTTCGAAGACGCCCACGGGGCCGTTCCAAACGATCGTGCCCGCCGTGCGGAGGATCTCACCCAGCATGGCGGCGGTCTTGGGACCGACGTCGAGGATCATTTCGTCCTCACGCACATCGTCGACGTCCGCAACGCGGTGCTCGGCGTCTTCGGCGAAGGCCTTCGCAACGACGACGTCGACGGGCATCGGAAGCGTCGCGCCCTTCTTTTCCAAAATCGCGAGCACGCGGCGGCATTCGTCGACGAGTTCGGGCTCAGCCAAGGACTTGCCGATGGGCTTCCCCGCGGCGAGCAGGAACGTATTGAGGATGCCGCCGCCCACGATCAGCTGATCGACCTTTTCAGCGAGGTTGGAAAGGATGGTGAGCTTCGTCGAGACCTTCGAGCCGCCCACGATCGCCGCCAGGGGGTGCTTGGCGTTTTCGACCGCACGCGTGAGCGCATCGATTTCGGCGGCCATGAGCGGGCCCGCACAGACGACGGGAGCGTAGCGCGCCACGCCGACGGTCGAGGCCTGCGCACGGTGCGCCGTCCCGAAGGCGTCGTGCACGAACACGTCGCAGAGTGCGGCGTACTTCTTCGAGAGCGTTTCGTCGCACTTCTTTTCACCCGCGTTGCATCGGCAGTTCTGGAGCATGACGACTTCGCCCGGCTTCACTTCAAAGCCGCCGTCCACCCAATTTTCAATGAGAGGCATGGGGCGCTCCAGGAGCTCACCCATGCGGCGGGCGATCGCCGCAAGGCTGTCCGCCTCCGTCACCACGCCTTCGGTCGGGCGGCCGCGGTGGCTCACCACCATGACGGCCGCACCGGCATCGAGCGCCATGCGGATCGCCGGGATGCTCGCCACCAAACGGGTTTCGTTGGTGATGTTGCCCGCTTCGTCGTGGGGGGCGTTGAGATCGCTGCGGATCATCACGCGTTTGCCGGCCAGACAACCGTCTTCCACCAGTTGAGCCAATGTTTTAACAACCATGATTCACTCCTTTAGTATGACAGAAATTTATTTGATTGATCTTATGTATTCAAAGATGGGATCCAGCCAAACCCCGTGTTCACGAACATAATCTTGCCGGAGATGATCGTCATCTTTGTAATTAAACAAGTTACAACTACTCTTTGGACAAACGAAATTCAGCGGATCAATAACCACTGCAAAATCAGAGACGCCCTCGGCAACCAATTCATTACCTTTTCGCCACACATTATCAACTGGCAAATCAACCGATTTAACAGCAGCTATTTCACTCTGCCTCACAAAAGCACGTCCTGTACGATTTGGGTAATGGTATGAATAATCATCCCAGGGAGCATCCAAAATAAAAAAGAAGCGCACATCCGGATTACTTTCAGCTAACCCTCTGAATTCAGACAAAACACGGACAAACCCTCCTTCACTCATCGAGATCTTCTCAACTCCATTGCTGTACTTAAGAGTTGAACTCTCAGCATAGATGCCCCATTTTTGAGCCCAAACCACAACCTTCGGCTTCCGATTTATTAATAAGTTCTCAAATTCTTGAATCAACACCATCGAGTCGGGATCCTCTACGTGAGGTGCCGCCAACTTTCCTCCATGGGTAAGGGAAACCATACTTAAGTTCAACCTCTCCGAGAGATATTTGAATCGCAACAAGTTTTGTTCCATATGCGAATCCCCCACAAGGAGCAAATCCAAGTTCCCTTCACCGTCTCCAACCTGCATAGAAGGAATATCCCCTTTAAGCCGAGCTCCGACATCCCAAGCTTTTGCCTGTCGTTGATCCTCCAAAAGCATACTCATAAAAGTGCTCAAACCTGGGCGAGCACATGCTTCGTGGCTCAACTTCTTTAAACCTTGAGCCGAGCCCACCACCAACATCATCGCAAGCAATAGCAGATAAACAGCTTTGGTATCTGCCTTACGAGCCGGAACCTCCACGAATCGATAGATAAAGATGGATACGGCGACCGAGAGAAGCAATGCCCAACCTTCTCCCCAACTCAGCGTAGGAAGCACTATTTTCTGGAAAACCAAAAACGGCCAATGCCACAAGTAGAGTGAATAACTGATCAGACCGACGAACACCACCGACTTACCCGTCAGCCAACGGTTCACCACCGCATCCTCATGCGAGGAGATCAACAGCACGGCTCCAAGCACCGGTAGAAGCGAAGTAACCCCAGGGAAGACCGTATCGTGGTCGAACCCCAAAAATGCCGCCACCAACATCAGAAGTGCGGTTACGGACATTCCGTTTCTAGTGGAAAGAGCCCAGTTTTTGGCGTTCCAAATCCTGAAGGTCTCCGCGTAGCTCAAAACAATTCCAAAGCCAAGCTCCCAGAAGCGCGTCAGCGGAAAGTAGAAGTTGAACCGCTGATCAGAAACGCTCAGACAGAACGCCAACGATCCCAACGTGATCACTCCAACCAAGATCCCCAAGGCCCGGATGGACTTCGTGAACCTCCAAATCAAGCCGCACAGCAAGGGGAAGAAGATGTAGAACTGCTCTTCAATGGCCAAACTCCACAAATGCAACAGAGGTTGGCGTTCCGCCGCAGGAGCGAAATAGTCAACGTCCTCCAACAAACGAAAGTTCTGATAAAAACCCGCCGACGAATAGACCTGCTTACTCAGCTCTTTTAGTTCATCATCAAAAAGAAAGAAGTAACCGACAACCAAACAAAAGCTCAGCAACAGCAAAAGGTTAGGAAGAATGCGTCGGATGCGTTTGGCGTAGAAGTCCACATAGTCGACCTTGTTCTTCGCGATCAGCGAACGAAAGATGATCCCAGAGATCAGATACCCTGAAATCACGAAGAAGATGTCAACGCCAACGAAACCTCCCGGCATCAGCCCCGGGAATGCGTGGTAGAGAACGACGGGGATGACGGCGAGCGCACGCAGGCCCGTAATGTCGGCTCGCCAGTAGTTGTGTTGCTGGGTCATGAGGGTTCATTCAAATCGAAGGCCGCGACGCAATGACGCTTCGCGGCCTTCTCATGGGTCTCTTCCGTTGGGATTTACTTCGCCGCCATCATCGCGCAGGCGGTGTCGAGCATGCGGTTCGAGAAGCCCCACTCGTTGTCGTACCAGGAAGTCACCTTGATGAGGCGGCCGCCGGAGACCTTCGTGAGGGTCGCGTCGTAGGTCGAGCTGTGCGGATCATGGTTGAAGTCGCAGGAGACCAAGGGCAGATCGTTGTAACCGAGAATGCCGCGCAGAGCGTCGGATTCCGAAGCAGCCTTCATGATCGCGTTGATCTCTTCGATCGAGGTGTCGCGCTTAGCGATGAAGGTGAGGTCGACGAAGGAGACGTTGATCGTCGGGACGCGGACGGCGAAGCCGTCGAGAAGCCCGTTGAGCTCGGGAAGAACGAGGCCCACCGCGGCGGCGGCGCCGGTCTTGGTCGGGATCATCGACTGCGTCGCGGCGCGGGCGCGGCGAAGATCCTTGTGGTAGACGTCGGTGAGAACCTGATCGTTCGTGTAGGCGTGGACCGTCGTCATGAGGCCGCGCTCAATGCCGAGCGCCTCGTGAAGGGGCTTCACCAACGGAGCCAAGCAGTTCGTCGTGCAGGAGGCGTTCGAGACGATGAGGTCCGAGGCCTTCAGCGTATTGTGGTTGACGCCGTAGACGATCGTCGCGTCCGCGGTCTTCCCCGGAGCGGAGAGAAGAACCTTCTTCGCGCCGGAGTCGAGGTGCACCTGGCTCTTTTCCTTCGAATTGAAGGCGCCAGTGCACTCCAGCACGACGTCGACGCCGAGGTCGGCCCAGGGGAGCTCACGCGGATCGCGCGTCGAGAACATGCGCATGCGGTCGCCCGCCACCACCATGTCGGCGCCGTCCACCTCCACGTCGAAGCCGAAGCGGCCGTGGCAGGAGTCGTAGCGGAGCAGATGCGCGTTGATGTTGACGTCGCCCGGGGAATTCACGGCGACGATTTCGACGTCGTGCTTCTTGCCGGATTCGTAATGGGCGCGGAGAACGTTGCGGCCGATGCGGCCGAAACCATTGATGGCAACGCGGATGGTCATCTTCAGTTTCCTTGTTCGGTTCGTGTGTGCGGATTACTTGAGAAGGGCGTCGACCTTGGCGACGACGTTCTCGACGGTGAAGCCGAAGCGCTCCCAAAGGACGCCCGCCGGGGCGCTCTCGCCGAAGCGGTCGACGCCCAAAACGTCCCCTCGGCCGGAGAAGTACTTCCACCAGCCGTCGGTGCGGGAGGCTTCGATCGCGAGGACGGGCTTGCCCGGCGTCAACACCTTCGTGCGCCACTCGGCGTCCTGACGGTCGAAGACGTCGGCGCAGGGCATCGAGACGACGCGGGCCTGCACGTTGCGGGCGGCGAGTTCGGCGCGGGCCTTCATGGCGAGTTCGACTTCGGAGCCGGTCGCAAGCAGAATCACGTCGGCTTCGCCCTCACCGGCCGGCGCTTCCGCGGCGACGTAGCCGCCGCGGGCCATCGCGTCCGCATCGATTTCGTCGCGGTCGACGAAGGCGCAGTTCTGGCGCGTGAAGACGAGGGACGTGGGGCCGTCGCGGCGCTCCAGCGCCGCAGCCCAGGCGACGATCGTCTCGACCGTGTCGGCCGGACGCCAGACGTCCATGTCGGGAATGAGGCGAAGCGACGGAACGTGCTCCACGGACTGGTGCGTCGGGCCGTCTTCACCGAGACCGATCGAGTCGTGCGTGAAGACGTTGATCACGCGGCGCTTCATCAGCGCGGCCATGCGGAGCGCGTTGCGGGAGTAGTCGGAGAACGTGAGGAACGTGGCGCCGTAGGGGATGAAGCCGCCGTAGAGCGCGACGCCGTTCATGATGGCGGACATGCCGAACTCGCGCACGCCGTAGGAGATGTGGCGGGCGGTGGCGTCGCCCGTGTTGAGGCTCTTGACGCCCGTCCAGTTGGTGAGGTTCGAACCCGTGAGGTCGGCGGAGCCGCCCAGGAGTTCGGGGAGCGCGGGCGCGAGGGCGTTCAGCGCCTTCTGGCTCGCCTTGCGGGTCGCGACGGTTTCTTCGGCTTCGGCCGCCTGGCAGATGGCGTTCATCACGACGTCCGACCAATCGGCGGGAAGGTCGCCCGCGAGGCGGCGCTTCAGTTCCGCAGCGAGTTCCGGGTACTGCGCTTCGTAGCCCGCGAACATCGCCTTCCATTCGTTTTCGATGCGTTCGCCCTCAGCGCGGTGGTCCCACGCTTCGTAGACTTCCGCGGGGACTTCAAAGGGCGGATGGTTCCAACCGATCGAAGCGCGGGTGTTGGCGATTTCTTCGTCGCCCAGCGCCTCGCCGTGGACCTTGGCGGTGCCGGCGCGGTTGGGCGAACCCTTCCCGATCACCGTCTTCGCGATGATGAGGACGGGCTTTTCCTGCGAAGTCTTCGCTTCGGCGATCGCCTTGTCCATCGCGTCGATGTCGTGACCGTCCACCGGGCCGATCACGTCCCAACCGTACGCTTCGAAGCGCGCACGGGTGTCGTCGCGGAACCAGCCGCGGACGTCGCCGTCGATCGAGATGCCGTTGTCGTCGTAGATGGCGATCAGCTTGTTCAAGCCCCAGACGCCGGCGAGCGAGCAGACTTCGTGGCTGATCCCCTCCATCATGCAGCCGTCGCCCAGGAACACGTAGGTGTGGTTGTCGATGACGGGGAAGCCTTCGCGGTTGAATTCCGCCGCGAGCATCTTTTCCGCGAGCGCCATGCCGACGCCGTTGGCGATGCCCTGACCGAGCGGGCCCGTCGTCGTTTCGACGCCGGGCGTCACGTCCACTTCGGGGTGACCCGGCGTCTTGCTGTGGAGCTGACGGAAGGCCTTCAGATCGTCGATCGAGAGATCGAACCCGGTGAGGTGCAGAAGCGCGTACTGCAGCATCGAGCCGTGACCGTTCGAGAGAATGAAGCGGTCGCGGCCGGCCCAGTGCGGATTCTGCGGGTTGAAGCGGAGGTGGCGCGTCCAGAGCGCGACGGCGATGTCGGCCATGCCCATCGGCATGCCCGGGTGACCGGACTTGGCCTTCTGAACGGCATCCATCGAAAGGGCGCGGACGGCGTTCGCCATCGTCTGAGCGGAAACGTGGGACATAGGGGTCTACGTATATCGAAGAATGTTGGAACGGGACCCGCCCTTTGCCGTCGAAAACGGAGGCCGGATCCCGAAAATCGCGTGTAGTTTATCATCCTCATCCGACTGACCGCGCCCGCGCGGTCGGGTTATCCGTTCCGCCTTCCAACCCTTCGCGAAACCACCATGGCGCTCCCCCGATTCTTCCTCGATCTTCCCGACGATTTCGACGGGCCCGAAGCCGTGCTGCCCCCGAAAACGGCGCACCATGCCGGGCGCACGCTGCGGTTGGCCGCCGGCGAGCCCGTGGAGGTCTTCAACGGCCGCGGAGGGCTCTGGCGCGGCACCATCCGGTTTGAAGCGGACCGCGCCTTCGTCGCCCTCGGCGGGAAAGCGCCGTCAACGACGGAGAGTCCGCTCGCCGTCACGCTCGTGCAGAGCTTCGTCTCCCCCGAAAAGACCGACTGGATCGTCGAGAAGGCGGTGGAGTTGGGCGTCGCCCGCGTGATCCTCACGCCCGCAGAGCGCTCCGTGACAAAGCTCGCCGGCGACCGTTTGGAGAAGCGCCTCCAGAAACTTGCGGAGACCGCCAAGGCCGCCTGCGAGCAGTGCGGCCGGAACCTTATTCCGGAAATCAAGGCAGCCCCCAACCTCAAGGCCGCCCTGGAGGCCGCCGACACGGACGTGAGATTGATGCTGGCACCTGGCGCCCAACAACCCGCCGCGCTTTTGAAGGACGCCCGATCCGTCGCCTTCGCCGTGGGACCTGAGGGAGGCTTTTCCGAGCGCGAGCTCGCGCTCGGAGACGAGCTCGGGTGGTCCCGGGCGCTTTTGGGTCCCCGGGTGCTCCGCACCGAAACGGCGGGGCTTGCCGCCGCCGTTTGGGCGCAGACGATTGCCGGGGACTTCCCCGGCATCTGACGGCAGACCAAGTTCCGAAATGCAAAGAAGGTGACCCCGTCGGGATCACCCTCTTCCTTCATCCGTTTCCGAAGTTCAGGCGTCAGAGCGCCGCGGCCTTCCCGCGGGCGTCCTTGCCGCTCACGGTCTTGACGGCACCCGCCGCATCGGCTTCAGGGGTTTGAACCGCGCCGTTCGCTTCCAACGTACCCGAGATGCTCGTCCACTGGGTGTAGCCCAGATGCGGACGCTCGCCGTGGGCGCGGTAGTCGCCCGTGCTCTTCTTCGAGCGCGAGAGCGTCACCGCGCGGTCGGACTCGCCGGAGGCCGCCACTGCAAGGCGGCTGCGCTCCTTCAAAACCTTGGCGCCATAGCCGTAGTCGCTCTTGTGGCGAGCGGCGCCGGAGTACCACTTGAGGCCCTTCGCGACGCTCCCGGTGCGCTTCACAAGTCCCGCGAGGATGCTCGTCCCCACCACCATGTTGGGGTAGGCCTCAAGGGCGGCGGCGGGGCCGCCGAACGCCGCAAACTTGTCGTGATGGACCTTCGTCATCACCTGCATCAGGCCTTCGGCGCCCACACGGCTCTTCGCCGCGGGCTTGAAGCTCGATTCCGTCCCCACCACGGCGAGGATCAGAAGGGGATCGATGTCCTGCGCACCGCCGATTTCGATCGCCCACTGCGTGTACTGACGGGCTTCGGCCATCGGCACGCGGTAGGCGCGGTTGATGTAGACGGCGACCTCTTCGGCGGAGCGCCCCAGCGTGAGGGGCACTTCATGCTCGGGAACGAGCTTCGCCGTCGTGTCTTCCGCTTCCGCCACCACGGCGGCAGGCTCCACGACAGGCTCATGCGCGGGGAGCGGTTCCGCGTCCGGACGCATCATCGCGGCCACGCCGAGGCCGACCACGGTGCAGGCCGTCACGAGGGCGGGCACGGCGGGCGACATCAGGAAGCGGGAAACGGTGCGGGGCGAACGGGAATCTGTCATCGTCTGGAGGTAGGCGCCTGTCAAAACATTCGGGTTCAGAAGGAATCTTTCCGCGGCAAAGCCCTTGTGCCAAGGACTGACGAAGGGCTCCGTACTGCGGTCGGATCAACAAAGGCACGGATTATGCATTATTTTGGAAGCGCCGTCAGCGCTTCGACAGCGGGTTTTGTCCAACGCCGCGGACGGCGCACTTTGGCAGGATAGAAGAGAATCCCCGTCATCAACAAACATGCGAGTGCCCCCATGAACCGCAAACCCATCCACCGCGGCGGCATCCTCTCCGCCGGCTACGACCCGACGCGCCGTTGGCTCGACGTCGAATTCGACACGCACCGCGTGCTCCGCTGTGAGAACGTGGGACCGGAGGTCGCCTCCTCTTTTTTGCGTTCCGCCTCGCCCTTCGGCTACTGGAAGGATGAGATCGAAGAGAACTACGTGGTGCGGGAGATTTCCCGGGCGGAAAGCGAAAAGGAGCGCCCCATCGAGAAGAAGGGGGTGGATGCGTTGAAGGCGCTCTTTGGGGAATGAGAGAGACTACAGCTCGGGATCAATGACGATCCTCAAGCCTTCGAGCCCTTCGTCCCTCGTCGGCGCCACGGCGTGCGCGCAGGTGAGTCCGGAGGGCTTCGTGTCGTTGATGAGAATGCGCTCGCCCATCGGCACATTGAAGTGAACGGCGTCCACCCGTACGCCAGCCGCCCTGATGAAGGCTTCCGTCCGCTCGCGGTACGTCTCCTCCCGGGCCGTCAGCAGGATGACGAGATCCCCCTCCGGGATGGAGCGCAGAAATTCCAAAGCCCCGGGGAGCCACTCGTCCTCTCCCCGCTTGTGGCCGTTGTGCCTGACGAGGGTACCGTCAAAGTCCAGAACCCACGTATGGTTGAGAGGCGAAAGCCGAAGATCGCACGGGACCACCGTCATGCTCCCTTGGATGAGAAATGAGATACGGGCGGCGCGAAACGCCGCCCCAGGATGAGGGAGAACGGAGAGAAGCCGCGTCCCCCTGAGGGCTTCTTACGCAAAGAAGAACGTCGCCAACCCGAGGAAGATCAAAAACCCGCCCGAGTCGGTCGTGAAGGTGAGAAGCACCGAGCCCCCCATCGCGGGGTCTCGGCCGAGTTTTTTGAGCACCAAGGGCACCGCCAGCCCCACGACCGCCCCCTGGAGGATGTTGAGGAGCATCGCGAGGCACATGACAATCCCGAGGGTCTTCCCTTCGGGCGCATCCCAGTAGAGCGCCCAGGCGCAAAGCCCCGCAATGACGCCCCACAGGACCCCGTTGATGACGGCGACGCCGATCTCCTTTCTCAGGAGATCGCGCTTGTTGGCTTCCGTCACCTGGCCCATCGCCAAAGAGCGGACCAGAAGCGTCAGCGTCTGGTTCCCGGAATTCCCGGCCATCCCCGCGACGATCGGCATCAAGGCGGCCAAAGCCACCACGCGCTCGATCGTGCCGTCGAAGGCGGAAATCACACGCGACGCGAAGAACGCCGTGCAGAGGTTGACGCCCAGCCAAACCCAACGGCTCTTGGCGGACTCCCAAACGCTCCCGAACAGGTCCTGTTCGTCGTCGAGACCCACCGCACCGAAAGCGTCTTCCTCACTTTCCTCTCGAATGACGTCGACCACTTCGTCGACGGTCAAGCGGCCCACCAATCGGCCCGCTTCGTCCACCACCGGCGCCGTCACCAAGTCGTAGCGCTCGAACGCCTGCGCGGCGTCGCTCGCGTCGTCCAGGGGGTTCAAGGTCAGGCCGTCGGTCCTCATCACGTCGCGCACGCGCACTTCGGGGTCCGACGTGAGGAGCTTCGCCACCGCCACGGTCCCGCGGAGGTGCCCGAAGCGGTCGACGACGAAGATCTGATCCAAGTGGTCCGGAAGCGCATCAAAGCGCCGCAGATAGCGGAGCACCATGTCGATCGACACTTCCTCCCGGATGGACACCATCTCGAAGTCCATGCGGGAGCCGACGCTTTCTTCCGGGTAGGAGATCGCCGCGCGCAGCTGGGCGCGCTCTTCGTGCGAGAGCCCTTCCTGGACCTGCGCCATGACGTCCGGCGGCAGGTCGTCCGCGAGGTCCGCGATCTCGTCGGTGTCGAGCGTTTCGACCGCGTCGACGAGTTCGTCGCGGTCCATCGCGTCGATCAGGGTTTCGCGGACGCCGTCGTTGACCTCGACGAGAATGTCGCCGTCGGATTCGTGGCGGACCTGCTCCCAAACGGCGAGACGTTCGTCGAGCGGCAAGGCTTCGAGCACCCAGGCGATGTCGGCCGGGTGGAGGTCTTCAAGGACGGCGCGAAGCTCTTTGGCCGCTTCGACCGTGAGCGGCTGCGCCGCATCACCCTCTTCGGTGCGCTCGACCGGATGATCCTTCGTGCGCCGGAGGTCCTCTTCGAGGATCCCCTGCACCCGCGCCAACGCGCGGCTCGCTTCGTCGGAGTCGCGCAGGGCGGCCTGCGCTTCGTCGCCGTCGCGGTCGGGTTCTTCGTCCCGGAGACCGTAGGCCATGGCCGTCCTCCTTGTCGCGTGGGTTGATCATCCGCGGGGGCGCAGGGCGC
>UMJV01040856.1_pt1 | contig 19791 bp, 10 predicted proteins | sample 1966141 | NCBI WGS metagenome assembly UMJV01 (sample SAMEA4836158, study PRJEB28245) | human gut metagenome | biome: gut microbiome; material: fecal sample | place: Denmark | collected 2008
TGTACGTAAAATAATGAAGGTGTGCATTTTGACACACCTTCATTATCTTTGTTTATTGTTACAAGAGAAGGTCTGGAAATGTTCTTAATCCTTTAAAATACCCATGCACAGGATGTCCTGCATATGGGTAAAATGTTTTTAAAGACGTTTGATAATGATAGGCTTGTGATTTTCATCATGGTAAGGCATACCGTAACGATTGGATTTCACTCTGCTGTTCATTAGAGAGTCAATGGGGATGTTCAAAGGTCTTACACCTGCGGGGAGCTCTTTGTTAGAGAAAGTCTGGAAATAACCTACACAAGCATCTCTCCACCATTCAGCGTCATTCTTCTGAATATCCAGTTTCTCGGATACCTCATTAAAAATGCTTTCGCTGACATAGGGCTTGAGCTTTGCCCACATTTTTTTGTATTCCTCAACTTGCGAGATACCTTTGTCATAGTGCAGGCATATCTCGTCCCAAAGTTCTCTACCAGAAGAAAGCTTATAGTCCCATGGGAGATGGTGGAACCAAAGAAGAAGACTTTCAGGGCAGGTTTCAAGTGAATTGAATTGTGAAGCTAACGGTTCATGGTATTGGTCTACATTAGCAGAACCGTTGCGTGTACGGTCGAATCCCACTCCATTTTTGTCTGCTTTATGATAGAATACAGGCGACCAGTCGGGACGTCTTATACTATTTTCCCATGGTCCCGGTCCATAATGCGAACCGCCAAATATATGGTGGAATCCAAGCGGCATCATGTAATTTACGGCTGTCTCGCGGGAACTCATCATCATATCCTTGACTGGGATAAGAAAATTCTGTTCATAAGCTGTGGGTGTTATTCCTTTGGGTTTGATGAAAGTTTGACGTATCCATTCATTTGCAATCTGTTCAGCACTTAATGTAGGGTCCCAGGCAAGGCGGCCGAAAGCATACCAATTGGATTGGGCAAATATGTAACCGCAGAAATTAGGGTCTTGACCGGTATTTGCAACACCTGCAATGGCTTTAACCATTTTTGCTATGGTCGAACCTTTTCCGTCTCTATAAGTATCGCTGTCGAGACATTCTTCATAAGTAGTGCCATGGTAGACGAGATGATTGGAGAATCCTAAATATTCTTGAGTAATTTGGAATTCCATCATCATGGGAGTGTTGTATAACTGTCCGAATAAAGGACTGAAAGGTTCACGTGGCTGAAAATCAATAGGACCGTTTTTGATCTGGATAATGACGTTGTCTGCAAATTGTCCGTCAAGTGATTTGAATTCTTCTACAGCCTGATTGGCCCTGTCGCTGCTGGTAGGGTTGTATACGAAGGCTCTCCACATAATGATTCCACCATAGGGAGCTACTGCTTCGGCAAGCATATTTGCGCCGTCGGCGTGGGTCCGGCCATAATCTTGCGGACCAGCCTGCCCTTCGGAATTTGCCTTTACGAGAAAGCCGCCGAAATCGGGATGGCAGTGTAGATTTCAGCTGCTTTATTTTTCCACCACTGACGTACCTTTGGATCAAGAGGATCTCCTGATTTTAATCCGTCAAGAGTGACAGGACTTGTCCATTTGATGGAGAGGTAGGTGGTGATGCCATATTCTCTGAGTATGTTGGCTATTTGAGCTACTCTTTCGATATGTTCTTTGTCCAAGATAAGGGGATTGGCATTGACATTATTGAGGACTGCACCGTTCAATCCCACAGATGCACAGAGTTCGCCATAGTGGTGGATTCTCTCAGTGGGAATTTCTTTTGCTGTCCATTCCCACATGGATAGTCCGGCATAACCTCTTTCTACAGTATCATCAAGATTGTCCCAATGGTTGAGAATACGGTATTCGTAATATGGTTTTTCATGAATATCCAGACCGGCATCTGCTTTACCGAGAACCTCTGCCCTTTGCAGGGCATATACTCCATAACGGATTGCTGCTTGTGAACCGCCATCAATATAGCGTTTGCCATTGGCATCGTAAATGTGATACTCTTCTTTGGAAAGAGTACTGTCTATCCGGGTCTCAACCGAAGCCAGCACTTCTTTATAGCTTCGTCCGTTTGCAAGCCAAAGCATGGTTCCATCTTGGTCTATAGGCTCGGGAGTATTACATGCCGAAAAATTCAGTATGGAAAAAACTATGATAATAAAAGTTTTAATGTTCTTCATATAAGTATTTATTTAATATAAAAGCTATATTTTCTCATCATATCAATATTTATAAAAAAACCGCTTGCAGATACCTTGGAGACATCTACAAGCGGTTTCGTTGAATACCTATTGCGAACTTATCCCAAAAGACAGTTATCTGTATTCAGGATTTTGGTAGTTCTTTTTCTCGTCAGCACTCATTTCCATACCGTCAAGTTGTCCTTGTGGGATAGGACGTAGATAATGTCCGGGTTTGATAGTACGTGTATAAGTCACGATATTGCGGTCTCCTTTATCATTTCCGCAGATTTCGTAGCTATCGGCATATTCGTTCCACTTTTGTGTGCGGACAAGGTCGAACCAACGATAGCCTTCACCATAGAATTCACGTGAACGTTCATCTAAGATGAAATTGATGTCAATTGTTGCCGGAGTTTCAGCTGTTAATTGAGAACCATAATCCACGTCCATTTCTTTGTTTTCTGCATTATTGAATGTCCATTTTCCAGCACGATCGCGTAAAACATTAACTAATTCACGTGCACTCTTATCAGGCTTGGTTGTTGCTCCCTTTACTGCCGCTTCTGCTGCAATAAGGTAAAGCTCGGAGAACTTGGCAATATTGTACGGGCGTGTACTACCGGCATTTGGCTGGCCTGGACCAGTGCCGTTATCTGTACGATAGGGACCAAGCTTCCAAAGACCGGGGTATACGCGGCGGCTGATTGCACTGGGACCCATTACATAATCACCACGTCCTGTTATAACTCCTGCGCCAGTATTACTGTTTCCTGCACCATCTGGATATTGAATGTTAGGGTCATCTTCCGGAAGGAAGGTCAATAAAGGTTCTCCTTCAGCTACTGCAATTCCGTTAGCTCCTGAAACGGTTGTCCAATCTTTTCCATTTGTAGACCAATTACCGCGGTAAACGGTTGTAAATGTTCCATCGTAACGGGAATCTTTGGTCTTATCTTTAAACGTCTTTGTGAATACACCATGAGGAGGGGCCATACGAGTCCATGGACGACCATAGGCTTGTTCTGCAACACGAATTACGGGTGAAATAGTATTGCCATCTTTGTCTTTAGCTTGAATGTCCGTGTAATTCCAGTTCATCATCCAACCGGCAAAATTATCAGGGGCACCACCACTACCGTAACTCAAGCTACCACCATTGTAATATTCATCTTCTTGCGTGTGATCTGCATATAACAGAATTTCTTTGTTACGATCGTATGGACCGGCATTAACTTGGTAGAAACTTTCCATCAAGCCATATGGACCAGGATTGTCAATTGCTTCAGTTGCAATATCATACGCTTGTTGATAATACCATGCAGCATCATGTCCATCGGGATCTGTGCGGTCGCATTCCGGATATGTGGGGATATTATTGGGATTTTCCAACCACCAACCATACGTCAGATATGCTTTTGACAAGTATAAACGTGCTACAGTTTTAGTAACTCCACCTGTTACACGAGGGTTATCAGGCAGATTGGTGATAGCTGTTTTTAAATCGGGAAAAACGGCTTTAGTGTATACTTCGGGAACGGTGTTACGTACAGAAGTGCGTGATGTTGATACGTTGAATTTTAATTCACCGGCACCCAAATCCAATGGCACACCGCCGAAAGTCTGTACTAATAAAAAATAGTCCATACCGCGGAAGAAGTGTGCTTCGGCGAGAAGAGCCTCGGAAACACCTACTTTAGAACCATTTTCAAGGACACCATTAGCTGTGTTGATATTAGAGAAAGCTGTTCCCCACAGTACATCCGAACGACTGCTGCTTGCTGTCAAACTCCCCACACCTGATAAGTCGGCATCTTTGAAGTTTCCATCGGCGGATTGGGCATAAGTTGCTTCATCTGTTCCTGTCAAACATGAATTGTAATAGTATGCTTGTCCGTAAATATAACGTAAGTGTGCATACATGGAAGTTATACCGCCTTCTACACCTTTTTCAGTTTGAAAGAAAGTTGGTTCATAAATACTACGTGGTTGTTCATCCAGGATATCTGAGCAAGAAGTTGCAAAGAGCAAGGCTAATGCCGTAGTTCCCAGAACTCTTATATTAATAAATGTTGGTTTCATGCTTTCAAAGTTTAATTAGAATGTCAAGTTAATGCCAAATAAATAATTACGTGTGGAAGGGGCATTGGTTCCCACAGTCAAGAAACGCTTTTGAATGCCACTTGTTACTGCCACATTCTCATTACCGTAAGAGTTGGTTTCCGGATCCAGACCTGTCTCTTTATGGAATGGAGAACATATTACAAACGGGTTCTGTATTGATACATAGGCACGTAAGCTTTGAATACCGAAGTTTTTCAGCCATTTCTGTTCGTCAAATTTGTAACCTAAAGAAATGTTGCGGACTTTCCAGTAAGAAGCGTCAAAATATCCTAATGTACTACCATATTTGGGATTATCACCACTTTGGATACCACCCGGTTTCGGGTATTTGGCATTGGTGTTTTCCTCTGTCCAATAGTCCACATCTACCTGGCCTCTACGTCCAGTCAACATGTTCAGATAACCGTTAGAGTGATGTAAGGTACTGATAAGCTTGCCTCCGCATTTAAACGCTGTGATGACATTCAAGTCAAACCCTTTATAGGCAACGCGTGTGCTGAAACCTCCTGTAAACTTTGGTTCCATACTGATAATTTGGCGGTCGTCTGGTCCGATTTGACGAACAGGGGTGCCATCTTCATTATATTCACCGGTATATTTTACTTTAATCATACCAACGTTTCCACCTGGTTCCAAAATATCAAGATAGGGGTCACCTTCTTGCCATAGACCTATTTTTTCATAGTCATAAATAGCATCAATAGGATGACCAACAAACCAGTTGTTGGCTTCATCACGCTCAGCTCCGGATGCTAATTCTGTCAGTTTATTGCGATTTGCTGATATATTTATACTTGCATCCCAAGTCCATCCGTTGTGGTTGTCAAGAATTGTTCCGTTTAATGTGAATTCTACACCTTTGTTTTCGGTTTTTCCTACGTTACCTACATAGCTGCTTACACCTGAAGTTGAAGGAAGATTAACACTTTGCAGCAAATCGGATGTTTTCTGAATGTAATATTCAAATGTTCCCGATAAACGGCCGCCAAGCAATGTGAAATCCAAACCAAAGTTCCATGTAGAAGAATATTCCCATCCTAAGTCATAATTCGGCAATGCAGATACATAGTAACCTGTGGCATAGCCAGTAGGTCCGAAGTTATAAGGGCGTGTGGATAATTTTCCCCATGTGGAATATGGGGCTACGGCTTGATTGGAAGTTTGTCCGTATCCTACACGTACTTTAAGGATGTCCAACCATTCAAGGTCATCCATAAATGATTCTTGACCAATATTCCAACCTGCAGATACAGCCGGGTATGTATGCCATTGATGGCCTTTTGCCAAGCGGGAAGATGCATCGGCACGAACAGTTGCCATCAGCATATAACGGTTATCGTAAGTGTACATGGCACGTCCCATCCAAGACATCAAACCACTTTTTTGGTAGTCCCAATTGTCTGGATTAACGGTGATAGTACCTTCTGCACGACCTAAATTATAGTATTGCAAATATTCTGCAGGAATATCACGTGCAGCAATATGCGATTTGGTATAAACAGTTTCCTCTGCAGAATACATACCTACTATGTTCAGTTGATGCTTGCCAAATGTACGGTCGTAAGTTATTAGATTCTCTATTGCCCAGTTAGTCGTTTCTGTATGTTCTAAAGATGCAGTAGATGGAGTATCGGCTGTTGAGCTATTTATACCTTCACCGGTGAAGACACCACCTTTAGTAGAACGGTAGTTCAAGCCCAAATTGACACGATATTTTAAACCTTTTACCCATGGGCATTGTACTTCAGCAAAAAGGTTGTTGTAGGTACCAAAACCTTTCTTTTCATTTAACCAGCTATCTTCCAAATTTTCCACAACATCACGTGTCACAACAAAATTTTCATCCTGGCTGTTGAGCTTCACTGTTCTCTTCAGACTCCCGTCTTCATTGTACGGATTGACAAGTGGAGTGTTGTTAAGTACGCTATATAAGTCAATATTAGAACCTTTTGTTACATTATAGTTGCTATTGGTAGTTAATCCGAAGCGGAAGTATTTACCTACACCTTGGTCAAATGAACCGCGTAATGAATAGCGGGTGTAATTTTGTGTAGGAATAACGCCCTGATCCTTGTAATAGGCTGCACCAAAACTATAACTTCCATTGTTTGTACCGCCAGCTACACTGACATCATGGCTGTTTACCATGCCTGTACGGTATAGAAGGTCTTGCCAGTCCGTGTTCATATCGTCTGATTCATCTAAGGAGTTTTCAAATTTACCGGCATATTTACGCATTTCAGCATATTTGGGTCCGTCCATCATAGGATATTTAGAGAATACGGATTTTGCACCTACATAACCGTTATATGTAAATTTGGCAGGTGTACCTTGGGCTCCTCTGTTCGTAGTGATTAAAATAACACCATTAGCACCACGTGAACCATAAATGGCAGTGGAAGAAGCATCTTTTAGAATATCCATGCTTTTAATGTCACCGGGATTAATATCAGACAGGTTTCCCATGAAAGGAATACCATCCAACACTACTAACGGGTCATTAGAAGCAGTCAGTGAACGAGTACCACGAATACGGATTTGCATGGTAGCACCAGGCTGTGAAGATGTCTGCGTCATATCTACGCCGGCTACACGATTTTGCAAGGCGTACGTAATATTCGTAGAAGGCATTTCTTGCAGTTTATCACCACCTACTGATGCGATAGACCCCGTTACATCTGATTTTCTTGCTGTACCGTAACCGATAACGACTACTTCCTCCAATGCTTTGGAGTCTTCTTTTAATATAATGTTGAGATTAGTGTTTCCTTTGATAGCAATCTCTTGTGTGACATATCCGATATAGGAAATTACTAACGTTGCATTTTTTTGTACAGTCAACGAGAAGTTTCCGTCCAAGTCGGTTATCATACCATTGGTTGTTCCTTTTTCTGTTACGTTGGCGCCAATAACCGATTCGCCTAAGTTATCTTTCACAATACCCTTTACCGTGATATTCTGAGCAATACTGCACAGAGGTATCAGGCAGAGTAACAATAATAGCCCCAGGGGCCTAAAATAATAAGTTGTGCATTTCATAAAAAACAAGGTTTTAATTAAATAAAAATGTTAAATTAAAGTATAGACTTATTAAGGTTCTTTTTATGTTATCATATACTATCTTTTTTATGTTAAACATTTGTTTTGATTCTCTGTTGGTTAGCAATGAAGTGAAGAACGTATTCCCAGCTTCTGGCGTATACAAAAATATGAATTATTTAGCGAACGGTTGGTTATGAATGATACCTTTGCTTTGTTTTTTGTAACATGGGCTTTTATTAGTGTTACATTGTTTTTTGTATATGTTACATTGATGAAAAGATGTAATGCAGGGATGTTATATATAGAAAAATAACTAAATTGTTTTCTTGCATTTTATGAATAAGCAAAGTTTTTAATCACAAAAACTATATAAGTATCGGAATAAATTGCTTTTTGTTTATCTTTGTCGCACTTTTGTATCTAATAAAAAGAGAAACTATGAAAAAATGCGTTTGGAAGATACTTATAATATGTTTGTGTTGTATGGTTCAAGGAGTTGAGGCACAGACTGGGAAAGTATATACCACAGACATGGGATTGTCCAGTAGCTTGATAAATCAGATATTTCAGGATCAGCAAGGCTTTGTTTGGGTTGCCACTGAGTATGGATTAAATAAGTTTGACGGCTTACGTTTTACCAATTATCGGCATGTTTCGGCAGACTCTTCTTCTATCAAAAGTAACTATGTACGTACATTGTTTGAGGATAGCCGTTGCAATTTGCTGGTAGGCTGTATTGACGGGTTAATGAAGTACGATCGTGAGACAGATACCTTTTTGGAAATTCCAATGTTCCGTGCCGGTAAGCGGGTGTTTTCGCACATAACACAGATGCAGGAATTGCATAATGGGGAAATTTGGATGACAACTACCGGTCAAGGCATGTTTCGTTTGGATGAGCGGCAGACACAGGCTGTTTCTGTAGATGATCTTCTGAAACAGTCGAATTACAATTTCCAATCTTGTTTTTATGAAGACTCCTATTATAATATTTGGATAGGAACTTATGGAAATGGACTGATTTGTTATATGCCTGCAACGAAAGAAGTGCGCGTCTTCAAAGAACCGGTTCTTGTTGATAACAATATTGCTACCATAATAGAGGATAAGCAGGGAAATCTTTTTGTAGGTACCAAAAAGAAAGGGCTATTACGTTATAACAGAAAAGAGAACAACTTTACTCTTGTTCCCTATATGGGGAATGAATCTTTGTCTGTTAGTTGTATGTCTTTGGTGGATAACCGGTTATTGGTTGGCACTGACGGGCAGGGGCTGAAAATATATAATTCTGTAAAGGGACAGTTGGAAGACTATACCATTAATTCGGCTCCAATGAATTTTTCGGATGGTAAGATCCATACAATCTTGGAAGATAAGGATGATAACCTATGGCTGGGATTATTTCAGAAAGGGATAGTTTTGATACCGAAACAAGAAAATCCTTTTGAGTATTATGGACACAAGTCCATTTATTATAATCCTATCGGACAAGGATGTATCATGTCTATTTTTCAAGATAGTAATGACCATTTATGGATCGGCGCAGACAATGAGGGTGTATACGAACTGGATGCAGAAGGGAAAAGGCTGAGGCATTATCAACCGGGGAATTCTGTTCGTTCTGTAGCTGGTACGATAATGTGTATTTATGAGGATACAGACAAAAATCTCTGGTTCGGTTCCTATACACGTGGGGTTGCTAAATTCAATCGGAGAATAGGGGACTATGAATATCTTTTGCTTATTGATGATGAAAGTGTATTGGCAATAACCGAAGACAAACAGAAAAATTTATATATCGGGACATTAGGTTCCGGCTTTTATCGATATAACTTGAAGACTGGAGATTTAAAGCATTATGAATCTTCTAAAGATGAAACCAATGATTTAAAAAGGAATGAACTTGCTAATGATTGGGTGAATTATATATATTGTGACAGCGAAGGACTGATATGGTTGGGACATTATAAAGGAGTAAGTTGTTTTAATCCGTCGACGGAGAGTTTTATTAATTATAAAAAGGTTAATACATTGATTTCCGGTTGTGTAGGCTATGTTATCCAAGAGGATTTTTCGGGTAAGATTTGGGCTGGTACGACCGATGGGTTATATTGTTTTGATAAAAAAACGGATAGGCTGGAAAGGTTTACAATGGCAGACGGTTTGCCTAGTAATGTGATTTGCGGGTTGAGTGAGGATTCCCGGCATGACATATGGATTAGCACCTATATGGGGATCAGCCGGTACGATATAAACGATAATCGCTTTATTAATTACTATTCGGGAGATGGGCTGCAGGGCAATGAATTTACTCATGGTGCTTTCTACAAGAATAGGAACGGAAAGATATATTTCGGTGGTGTTAATGGTATTACGTCTTTTCTTCCGGAAAACATAGGCAATACTTCAAAAGAAGCTAAGGTATGGATTACTGATTTTTATATATTCAATAAGCCTGTACATAAGAATACTCTTTCAGGGGGGAAGCCGGTAATCTCTACTTCGGTACAGGATGCTAAAAATTTCCGGTTGTCTTATAAAGATAATACATTCAGCATCGTTTTCTCTACATTGCAGTACAATAATCCCGAGCAAATTTCTTATCAATACAAAATCGATGAATTAGGTTCCCAGTGGCTTAATACCGAACCGGGAGAGAATCGTGTCACTTATAATAATTTGCCGCCCGGCAAATATACTTTCCAAGTGCGTGCACTCAATTATGGCAATTATTCGGAAACGCGTACTGTAAAGATTTTGATCACTCCTCCCTGGTATCAGACCTGGTGGGCATATTGCATTTACACTGCTTTAGCCGGACTGTTGGTATTGGGCATTATCAACTATATTCTGTCACGTATGCGCCATCGCCGTGAAATAATGAAACGGGAACATGCCGAACAGTTGAATGAAGCAAAGCTGCAATTCTTTATCAACATATCCCACGAGATACGTACGCCGATGACGCTTATCATCAACCCGTTGGAGAAACTGTTGGCAGATAAAAAAGATAACGAGCTGCATAAAACGTATTTGATGATTTATCGCAATGCGCAACGTATTCTTCGTTTGATCAATCAGTTAATGGATATCCGTAAGTTGGATAAAGGGCAGATGTTTATGAAATTCCGCGAAACGGATATGGTAGGTTTTATTGATGATTTGATGCAGACATTTGAGTATATGGCTCGTAAGAAAAATATCCGTTTTACTTTTGAGCACGAGATGCCTCAATTAAAAGTGTGGATAGACCTTAATAACTTTGATAAGGTGCTGATGAATATTTTTTCCAATGCCTTTAAGTATACTCCGGAAGGGGGTGAGGTACAGGTCCGCTTGTCAACAGGTCGGGATATTACACGTCGGGATGCATTACGCGAATATTTTGAGATTGTGATAACGGATAGCGGTATCGGCATTGACAGGGATAAAATAGAGCGTATTTTCGAACGTTTCTATCAAATAGATAATGACGTAACAAAGTCTAATTTCGGGACCGGTATCGGTTTGCACTTGTCTCATTTATTAGTGCAGTTACATCATGGTGAGATTTTTGCCCAAAACAGGGAAGATACTTCTGGTAGTCGTTTCATTCTACGTATACCATTGGGATCAGCACATTTGCGCACTGATGAGTTGGAAGCAGTAGATGAAGAAACAGTGATGTTTCACACTATTGAAAAGCCTGTTTTAGCGAAACTGGAAGAGTTGGCTACTGAAGAAGAGGGGGAATCTAAAACCAATATGAAGGCAAAGACACGTTTACGGGTATTGGTTGTGGAGGATGAGGATGAAATCAAGTCTTATCTGAAATCGGAATTATCGGATGAATACAAAGTGGAGACTTGCAGCAACGGTAAGGAAGCGTATGATTCGATTTTGCGTGATGCGCCCGATTTGGTTATCTCCGATGTTATGATGCCCGAAATGGACGGACTGACTTTGTGTCGTAAAATAAAGCAGAACACTAATGTAAATCATGTTCCTGTAATCTTGTTGACAGCCAAGTCCAAACCGGAAGATACTTTGGAAGGGATGGAAACCGGTGCCGATGCTTATATGGTGAAACCTTTCAACACGGAATTGTTGAAAAAGACTATTGCCAACCTGATAGCCAATCGCAAACTGCTGCGTAACAAATTCAGCGGGGCTCAACAGCAAGAGGATAAAATGGAAAAAATTACAATGAAGTCCAGTGACGAGATATTGATGGACAAGATTATGAAAGTGGTGAATGAACATCTGGATGACCCTGCACTGAACGTTGAGATGCTTGCTTCCGAGGTCGGATTGAGCCGGGTACATGTACATCGTAAGCTGAAGGAACTGACGAATCTTTCTGCCCGGGACTTCATTAAGAATATTCGTTTACAGCAAGCTGCGACTTTATTGGCGCAAGACCAAAAGCTTACTATATCGGAGATTGCTTATGCCACGGGATATACCAACCTGTCGCATTTTTCCAGTTCTTTCCGCGAAAAATATGGAATGTCTCCGAAAGAGTATATGAATCAACATAAATAAATATCAGTTTGAAAGCAGAAAGGATGCTAAAAAGTTCTTGACTATTGAGTGTGCGAGGCAGGTTGTGCGTATTCCTTTTCAAAACGAATTGAAAGATGAGAAAAGCCATATTACTTTTACTGCTATCGGCGGTTACAGCATTGCAAGCGCAAATCGATGTCCGTACCCTGCAACTTTCTCAGACGCGTCCCCGTTATCTGACGAATGCCGACGGAAAGCAGGTCACACGTGATTTAATAGAGAATGAATCATGGGCAAAAGAGGTGTTCGATAAACTGAAAGCAAAGGCGGATTCCTATACCTGCCTGACCGAGGCGCAGCCGGACTGGCTTTTGTCGCGTCTTGCCATGTATTGGAATTCCCATGCCACCGATGTATATATAAAAGGTGAAAGTTTCGATCATGCAGGCGGAGCGAAAGCTCCCGTTCCTACGGTGCGTTATACCGGTACGCGTGGCACATTCGCCACTCACGGACGTCCCAAATTGGCGGATGTCATTCCCTATGACGATGATAAAGACGGTAATGTCACTTTCCATAACAACTCTCTTCCCGGCCGTCCTTTGGAAAAAGTGCATCCCGCCAAGACGGGGCGTAACATCGAAAGCCTGAACCGCGAGATTATGGGAATTGCCCGTGATGCGGCTTTCCTTTATTGGCTGACCGATGAAGAACGGTATGCCCGCCTGGCAGCCGGTGTTTTCGATACCTATATGCAAGGTATCTATTACCGCAATGTCCCTGTCGATTTAAACCACGGTCACCAGCAGACACTGGTCGGTATGAGTTCGTTTGAGGTAATCCATGAAGATATACTTTATGATATTGTTCCCCTTTATGACTTCCTGTACGGGTATTTGGCGGTTCATTATGCCGATAAGATGAGTATCTATGCCGGAGCTTTCAAGAAATGGGCGGATAATATCATAGCCAACGGAGTCCCCCATAACAATTGGAATCTGATGCAGGCGCGTTATGTAATGGACATCGGCATGATACTCGAAGATGATGCTCATTACGCCGACGGCAAAGGGCGCGGTTATTATATCGATTATGTACTCAACCAATCCGGCATCCGCCAATGGAGCCTGAAAAAACTTGCCGACTACGGATATGATCCTCATACGGGTATTTGGGCGGAATGTCCCGGTTACAGTGGTGTGGTGATGAATGACTATGCCAACTTTACAAGCCTCTTCGACCGTAACCTGCATTGTGACTTGACGAAGGAACTGCCGGTACTTCCCAAAGCTGTGGCAGCCACTCCGCAGTATTTGTTCCCCAACCGGATGATATGCGGTTTCGGAGATACCCATCCGAATTATCTGAATACCACGCCTGTTGTCCGGATGATTGAGAACGCTCAAGTCAATGGAAAAGAGGAGCAAGAGAAATATTTTACTGCTTTGCTGAAATGTCTTGATCCTGATGCCGGGAAAGCTGCGGCTAAAAAAAATGTACGTGTGTCTATCAATTCTTTTTTTGACGACAAGCCTTTGACACTGAAGCCGGATATCCGGGCAGGCAAGATAGAGGATTATGTATCTCCTTTATTTTACGCACCAAACGTGTCGTGGCTGGTACAGCGCAACGGTATGCACCCGCGCCATAGTTTGATGATTTCCCTGAACGCCAGCGAGGGCAATCACATGCATGCCAATGGCATTTCGATGGAGCTTTACGGCAAGGGGTATGTGTTAGGCCCTGATGCCGGTATCGGTTTATACCTGTACAGCGGATTGGATTATGCCGAATATTACTCACAGTTTCCCAGCCACAATACGGTATGCGTAGACGGCATTTCCAGTTATCCGGTGATGAAGAGCAATCATTCCTTCGATTTGTTGTCCTGTTTTCCGGCATCTTCCGCAGCTGCGGCGGCAAAGGATAAATTCCCTTCCGTTACGTACAGCGATGTTTATTTCCGTGAACCGGAAAGCCGTGCAGACCAGACACGCATGATGAGTATCGTTACCACTGGTCCCGAAACAGGCTACTATGTAGATATTTTCCGTAGCCGCAAAGAACGCGGCGGAGACAAGATGCACGATTATTTCTATCATAATCTGGGACAGGAGATGACCTTGGCTGCTGCCGATGGTACGGACCTGCACCTGCAGCCTACCGAAGAACTGGCTTTTGCCGGTGCGCATCTGGGAGCCTATTCTTATCTGTTCGACAAGAAATGCGCCCGTACCGGTAAAGATGTAAAAGCTGTCTTTACAATCAGAATGCCCGATAAGGATGATATTCGGATGAATATGTGGATGAAAGGTGAAAAAGACCGCACGGTGTTTTCCGCTCTCAGCCCTATGACCGAAGGTCTGAGCCGTACGCCGGGCATGCCTTACAATATTAAGGAACAACCTACCCTTACCTTTGTTGCCCGTCAGAAGGGTGAGGCATGGAACCGGCCTTTTGTAGCCGTTTACGAACCTTCGACGGTAAAGGAAACCGAGCAGATTTCTTCCGTTACTTTTCCGGAGGTGGAGAGTAAGCAGCCGGGTAGCCATGTAGGGATTTGCGTACAACAGAAAAACGGGCGTACGGATTATATTCTGTCTTCGGACGGTGCAACTCATCCTTGCTTGATGGGTAACGGCATGAAAGCCTCTGCCACCTACGCTCTGTGGGGAAACCGGCAGGGAGAGGACTGTACTCTCTTTTTAGGGAACGGTACGCTGTTGCAAACTCCTTCGGCTTCGGTCAAAGCCGATGTTCCGGTGAATGTGTTGCTCGAAAAAGAAGCGGACGGATGGTATTACACGGCATCCGGCACTTGTACGGTAACATTAGGCGGAAAGACGTACAAGATAAAGAAAGGTGTGACAAAGAAAACCAAATTGTAGGAGGAGCCGGGTGATAGGACAAAAGGTATGGGTTATATTGCTTGTGTGGGCATGTCTCGGCATGACTGTCCGGGCACAGTTGAAAACTTATCCGGAAGGGTTGCATACGGGGCTGCCACACAATGATGATTATACGGTGCGTGTCCGTATGCCCGGTGGGGAGTGGCAGGATGTGTTTGAATACAAGGTGCAGGTCGATTTGGACAAGCCGCAAGACGCTTCCATGGTACAGTTTGATATGGGCAGTCCCGTGGAAGTCATGGTAAAAAAGAATAATGGTACGGTGCGTGAGGTTACCATACGTCCCTTGAACAATGAGATAGCCTTTCGGCAAGTGCAAAACACAATCTTTTTCTCCTTAGATAAGCCCCGGTACCTCTCGGTGGAGTTCAATGGCGACCGCCTGCACAATTTACATCTTTTTGCCAATCCTATGGAGAAGGAGGTTTATTCCGGGGAAGCGAAAGGCGTTATGTTCTTCGGTCCCGGTGTGCACCGTCCGAAAGACTTGCCCAACAATCAGATACGCGTGCCAAGCAATACTACTGTTTATCTGGCGCCGGGTGCGGTGCTGAAAGCCAAATTGCTGGTTGATAATGCGGAAAATGTCCGTATCATCGGTCGTGGAATATTAGACCACCCTGTCCGCGGTATTGAAATAACCGATTCCGAAAATGTATTGGTCGATGGAATTACGGTGGTGAACCCGGAACACTACACGGTGTTCGGCGGCGGTTCTTCGGATATAGTTATCCGTAACCTGAAATCCTTTAGTTGCAGAAGCTGGAGTGACGGCATTGACATGATGTGCTGCCGCAAGGTCCTTGTCGATAATGTTTTTCTCCGTACGAGCGATGATTGTATTGCGCTCTATAACCATCGCTGGAACTGGTGGGGAGGTTCAAGCGATATTACCGTACAAAACTCCGTCCTGTGGGCGGACGTTGCGCATCCTATCAATGTAGGCGGGCATGGCGATCCGGATTCTTCAACAGGCGAGGTTATCGAGAATCTTATTTTCCGTAATGTGGATATTCTGGAACACGATGAAGACGACCCGATGTATCAGGGATGCATGACAGTAGATTGCGGTGATAGAAACCGGGTACGTAATGTCTTGTTCGAGGACATCCGTGTAGAGCATATTCAGGAAGGCCGTCTTTTCTATGTGAAAGTCCGTTTCAATCCCAAGTACGACAGGCAGCCCGGCAGTAGTATCGAGGGGGTTGTATTCCGTAATATCACTTATACGGGAGTCGGCGAGAACCGTTCGCTCATTCAAGGGTTAAGCCGGGACGGCATGGTGAGGAATGTGACGTTTGAGAATGTCACTATCAATGGAGAGAAGATGCGCGATTTGAAAGAGGCAGTGACAAATGAATTCATTAGCAATGTAAGCGTAAAATAACTCAAGCTCAACCGGCAAATAATGGTACATTTGTCATCACTCGTCACTTTTGACTTCAATTGCTTGATTATATGATAGTTGAGAGGTTGTAAGAAACATGATAACAGTGACGACCAAACATCGGTCGTCACCGCTTTTGGGGTACATTCCGTTGCTTTTTATTCCGTAACGCGTTGATTAACAGCTTTTACGTCTGCCTTGTACGCCCTTAATTCCAATATTGTTAAAATACCTTTCTCCATCGGCAGATTGAGGTCGTCCAGCGTATTGTCCTGCATAAGTCCCGTAATTCCGCTGTAATTCTTGCGTGTAAATTCGGATACTCTCCACGGTCTGTTCGGGGAAAGCCGGAAGATAAACAGCGCTTTGCTTCGTTGTTTTTGTTTGTCCAGACCCTGCAAAATACCGTTATGCTTATAGTAAAACCCCGTTTTGCAGTTGCAGGCCCGGCGGTTGCCGGTTGCGGGCTGTCGGGCCCGCATATGCAGGCTCTTCGGCCCGCAACTGCAAAACGAAGTTTTACACCTTGCAAAGGCATAAAATCCATGAGGGAAAGCGGGGTTTTCAACGGTTTGTTTTCTGATTATTCCCGGTTGTTTCAGGGGTGGACACGAGGGATAAATCTCAAAACAAGAGGGGATTGCTTGCTTTCAGTCTGCTTTGATACGTACTTTGTGAAGCCTGAGAGATAGCTGCACCTGCAATATAAGTCACCAGTCCGCTTATCTTCCTTTCCAAATACTCATGATTTTTCTGCGTATCATTACAATATTCAATGAAGATACTGCGAGGCATAGCAGGCAACCTGCTGTCCAGCATGGGAGCAGTGTCCCCGTCTCCAGTTGTGGAAAGAGCGTGCCGATAATTTCCGTATAGTAACTGCGCACCCATGCCACTCCGCCGACAGACAATATCAGTACCGCCAGATTCAAGCCGCAGGTCAGGATATTGTAGGGAAGCGCCACACGATTGGGGCTATAGCCTATCAGAAGCAGGTTTTCCAATTTTACGGTATTCTTTTGCAACAGCAGGAAGATGCTTAACATCAGGATATAAAAGGATAAAATGCTGATGAATAATCCTACTCCCATGACGATACCGGTGATGAGGCGCAGGAAATGCGTCGTTTTTCCGGCATCCAGCCCGTCGCCTTCGGGTTCATAGTGCTGTTGTTGGAAATAGTCGCTGACGGCTGTGTCGGCAGGGTTTTTCACCTCGACGATGAGGCGGGAAGGCCGGGCTTCTTTGCCGGGGGCGAAACGTTGGTTTGCCCAGTCCATGAATGCCTGGGGAACAAGTATTGTATTCAGGCGGTTGGAGAACCCCACAATCTTACCTTTGAACTGCTCTGCACATCCGTTGCCCCGTAGCATGATGTCCATCTGTATCAGGCTCATGAGGCCTTCGGAGAGTTTCGGCAGGTTACGGCTTTGTGCAAATCCGAAGTTATACAGATTCAGGTAATTGCGGGGAATGATGATGGGAATGACTTGGGCGGACTCGTCAAAATGCCAGTTATCCAGGCTGACATCTACATATTCGTCGGGTACGGACTCGAAAAACATTTCGGTGGAAAGATGTATTCCGGCTTCCTGCATGCCTAAGCCTGCGGATACTTTAAACAAGGAAGGGGTGAAGGCGCCCACGCTTTCGGTGAAAGACTGTTCTTTCATCTCTTCGATTTCCTTGGGGGAGAAGGTGTTGCTTCTTCCGGTAAAACTGCCGAGTGCGCTGATTTTCTTTGTGGCGATGATATAATTCTTTTTCATGAAGCTGTCTCCCTGCGTGAACACGGGGAGTACATCCCGGTAGAATTGTATGCTCAGTAATACAATCAGCATGCCGAAGAGGTTGGCGAGGAAAAAGCCGGTCAACTGGCCTATACTGATATGTTGGCGGAGAAGTTTCCAAACAAGTCTGTTCATGGTGCGGATAATGGTTTATACGTTATAGGCGGAAGGTTTCATCGTATTCGAGCTCCAGGTGCTTCCCGATGGATGTGACAATAATGCCTGCTCCCTGCTTGCCCGCCTCTTCCATGAGCAACCGGCTCATTATAGCACTGTTGTCGTTGTCCAGGTGGCTGATGGGTTCGTCCAGGAAGATAAAGTCGAACGGCTGGCAAAGGCTGCGGATAAAAGCGACGCGTTGCTGCTGCCCGAAGGAAAGCTTGCCGGCTCTTTCGTCGGTTTTGTCGGGAATGCCGGTTGCTTCGAAAAGGGCGAGAATTTCTTTTTTCTTCTTATGGTTGGTCAGGCGGTTCTTTAACAAGACGTTCTCAAGAGCGGTCAGCTCGGGGAAGATACGCAGTTCCTGGAAAAGGATGCTGAGCGAATGTTTCCTTATATCTGCCCATTCGCCGACGGAGAATGAGCGGATGTTGCGTCCGTCGAAACTGATGATGCCCTGATAGTCGCGCCGATACCCGTAGATATAGCTGCACAGGGAGGATTTTCCGGTGCCGGAGGAAGCCTCTATCAGATAGCGCTTTCCTTTGTCGAACACGATGTCCTGATGCCACACCTGTGAAATGACGGTGTCACGGCCGGCAAAGACCTGGGGCAGGGTATGCTGTAAATGAATGTGGTCCATTACTTATGATTTACAAATTACGCATTGCGTGCTGAATATGAATCGCTGAATGCCGGCTGCCGGTTACATCCCTATGAACAACTTGGCAAAGTCGGTAAGCTGTTTCAGGGCGTTCTCGTTCTTTTCGTTCAGAACGACCGTAAAGTTGGTCCGGTTCTTGTCTCCCCGCAGGTTCAGCTCTTCTATTTTCATAATCAGTTGATAGAGGATGTTGACTTCCGGTTCGTTCGGAGCATATTCCATAAGCACCCGCAGGTTGCTTAAAGTAAGCAATTCGTTGCTGGTCAATGAAATGTTGAAGGCTCGTCCGTGCATCATGTTCAGCATGGCCTGTTGCAGCTCCCGCGAATTTTGAGGGTGGAAAGGCTGGTTGCTTTCTTTGGTATTTCCTTTGAAATCGGCGTTTTGCAGGGTAGCGTATATACGTCCGTTTTCAAACAGGACATAACCCAACAGTTGCGTGCCGTGCGGCCAGGTCAGTACACCGCGAACGTCCATGGGGAGGGCATCGGGAGTTGCCAGCAGGCGTATGTCTCCTTTTTGCTGCATCATCAGGGTGAAGTATTTGCCGGTGCGGATGCTTTTGTCGGCAGGTTGTTGCATGAGGGCGGTGATGGCGGGTTGCAGCTTCTTCAACTGTTCCGTACTGCCGCCGTAAACTCCCAGCAGAGTGCCGTCGTTGTAGGCAAGCAGTATTCCTGCGTCTTTTATTTCAACGCTCCGGTAACCGCCGGCCTCGACCGGAGCGGTGCACAACTGTTCCTGGGCAAGCAGCCGGAGCATGGCTTCGAACTTCTTTAAATCGGCAATTTTCAGAGTGATTGCCGTGTTGTGCAGCGTAGGGGCTTCGAATACGTAGAGCGGAGCGTTCCAGTCTATCCCGCTTTCGGCAGGGTCTTTCAAAAGAGTTTCCGCTTCTTGTTTCAGGTTGGCGCTCCCGCCTTCAAGGAGCAGCCCCAGGAACTTCTGCAAGGTGCCCCGGCTGTCTGAGGTATTCAATCCGGCTTTATCGACGATGCTTTTTAGGTCGAGTGCCGCCACTTCCGTGGCATTGGCGGGGGTTACATGCGTGTATTCTGTTTTTTGCCCGGTTTCGCTGCAT
>UMJV01055478.1_pt1 | contig 19348 bp, 18 predicted proteins | sample 1966141 | NCBI WGS metagenome assembly UMJV01 (sample SAMEA4836158, study PRJEB28245) | human gut metagenome | biome: gut microbiome; material: fecal sample | place: Denmark | collected 2008
TAAATACATTCTTTTTTGAAAAAACTACTCCAATTCTGTATTTTTCCCTCTTCTCCTTTTCCGGCCGCCGCGCAGCAATCGTATGACCGTTTCGTTGGCCTCGTCCACTTTTTTGTTATCCAGTTCGTCCAGATAGATTTGGGTGGTCTTCTCCGAAGTATGACCCAGCCCCACGCTGATGACCGATACGGGAACTCCCTCATTGCGTGCCAGACTGGCCCAGCTGTGCCTCGCCACGTTGAACGAAAGTTTCACGGGCAGATTGAGCCGACGGCTCATATCCCGGTAGAAACGCAGGTAATGCGATAAATTATATTTGTAGCGTTGGTAAACCTGTTCGTCGAACTGCCGCCGCTCTTCGGGCGTGGAACCCTCGTACACCAGCGGCCGAAGAAATCTGCGCTCTCCATCGAAATCAAGCATCACGGGCAGCGCCCAGGGCGAGCATTGTTCCCGGTAGCGGTCGAGAATCTCCTGTACTTCCGGTACAACCTTTACCATATAAATCTGCCCGGTCTTGCGGCGTCGGTAATAGATTACTCCGTCATGGATATCCTCTTGCCGAAGATAGGCCATATCCACGAATGACATGCCGCGTGTGTAAAAACTGAACATGAACATATCCCGGGCCGCAGTCAGCTTCTCTGAATCAGGGAATTTTGCCTGCGCCACCTTACGGATCACATCGGCGCTCACTGCCAGTTTGCGCGTTTTCTCGATGTGCATGGGTACGGCATCAAAGGGTGACTCGCTACGGTTCACATAGCCTCTCTTCTGGGCTTTGTTATATATCGCACGGAAGTTACTCATATAAAATGTGACAGTATTGTGCTGAAGGGGGATCTGCCGCAAGAACCGTTCGAAGTCCATCAGCAGGTTTTCATCCACCTGGTCGAAATGGATGCGGCGTGTGCCGGAGAATTTCTCGAAAGCCACCAGCGTGGAATGGTAATTGGCAGCCGTACCTTGCGAGCCTTCACGTTGCAGTTCCTCAATCTGCGCCAGGAAAAAAGTACGTACATAACGGTTGTCGTACCGCTGACGGTAGGCCTGTGCAATGTCTCGCGCCGAAAAAGGCCTGTTTTCGCGTTCAAGTTCCCGGATGATGCGCAGAAGTTCTTCCACCTGCTTGTCAAGGAACGTATTGATTTCTTTGACCCGTTCCCGGTGTTCCTTACGGCGGGTAAGGGCTACGGCCCGCTGTCTTTGAGGATTGAACTCTTCGGGCAACAGGCGGTACGGGGTGAAAACCACCCCGCGCTTGCGTTCCCGGAGCAACTGGATAATAAGTGTATAACGTCCATCCGAAGATGTCTTACGGAGATTGAGCATCGGCTTGATGCTTGTTTGGTGTAATTCGATGGGTACATTTTTCATCTTTCCTACTTTGTTTTTTAAGTTTATAATCCGAAGAAGGAAAGATCGCCGGTCCAGGCGGGCATCGTCTGTTGCCGTTTTCCGGTGCCGCATACTTCTGCTTCAGCGTGAAGTTTTTCTTATCCATGTATCCTTATACATGAAATGCTCGCATTTTGTTCATGGAAACGGGTTCTTTTCACGTTTGTTACAATGATCTCTATCGGAACATGGGATGATACGCGAACCGTACAGCCTGCACCCGCACGACAACAGGAACCGTGCCGGGTACGGGACGGTTTCAAGGTACTACCCTGCGTTCCGTGTCGTCATCTACCTGCACGCCAGCGAGTATGTACGCCCCTTTCAGCTTTTGTAAACGTGTTTGCAAAAGTTCGGGACGGCCCCGAAAAAATGAAGACCCGCCCGGAGAAGTTTTTTCGGACAGGTCTTTTCTTATGAGCCCGGTTCATTTTTCCAATAAGCAAATCTGACCCGAACAAAATTTAAACCGACTCTTAACCGGGACAAGGGCGTTAAAGCAGGGCCGTCAGCTTCCGCTCTATCACCTCCCTGGCGATTGTCCCGACCTGTTGGTCTGCCAGCTCCCCATTCTTGAAGAAAAGAATGGTCGGGATATTGCAGATCGAGTACTTCACGGTAATGTCATTGTTCTCTTCTACATCGCAGGTGGCCAAGGTTACCTGCCCCCGATACTTCTCGGCCAACTCGCTAAGTACCGGTACTATCGCCCGGCAAGGGGCACACCACTCGGCACCGAAGTCGATCATCACGACCCCGGAGGTACGAATCAGCCCGTCGAAGTTGGCTTGTGTTGCTTCTATAGTCATAATCTACTTGCTTTTACGCGGTTGTTACAGATTTTAAAGAGACGTCTATCCAGAAACAGTCCCACTTTTCACAAATTCTTCTGCAAAGGTACGGCATATTCGCGTCATACGTCTATAAAATGGAAAGGTTCTTTCAGTTCGGTTTGGGATTTTTAAGGTTTGCGCCGAATGTATTCTTGTCAAAAGAAGAAGAGGGAAAAAGAAAAATAGAATGAGGTATGTGTTTAAGAGAAAGAGGATAGCCGCCGGAAAATACAGCCGGATTGCATAATGTTAAATTTTGATAAAAATAAAAGAATATCCTTCCATGAACATTGTTGTATTCAGATTTTATATCCAATTTTGCACCATCTGACAGCTATCTCCAACTGACGGACAGCGTCCTTGCGACGGCCATCGGCTGGTTGGCATGCGAAGAGAAGGTGGATTTTGAATTTGTACAATAAAAGGACGTCCCGGAAACGACTTATGTTTACCTGATCCCGAATGTGTACTTCTGATACATCGGGAATAATCCTGCATAGGTTATCTCTCTCCTGTACCGCCAGGAGAAAAGAACCGACCGAGCGCTCGCTTATCAAAAGATTTTTTTAACAATCAAAAAACATAGAATAATGAAAGGAATGAGAATTACAGCTTTTTTGCTGATTGTATGTATGTTGTTTGCCGGATGCGGCACGATGAACAATAAAGGTAAAGGAGCCCTGATCGGAGGAGGTTCCGGTGCAACTTTGGGTGCTGTTATCGGCGGAATCGCCGGTAAAGGAAAAGGCGCCGCTATCGGTGCTGCGGTCGGTGCCGCCGTCGGTACGGGTGTAGGAGTGGCTATCGGACATAAAATGGACAAGAAAGCAGCCGAGGCTGCAAAAATCGAGGGTGCGGAAGTGGAAAAGGTAACCGATACCAACGGTCTGGCCGCCGTCAAAGTTACTTTCGATTCCGGCATTCTGTTCGGCTTCAATTCCTCCGCATTAAGTGCCAAATCAAAGACTGCACTGGCAGAATTCGCTAATGTGCTGAAAGAAGATCCTACGATCGACATTGCGGTATTCGGACACACGGACAAGGTGGGTACCATGGAAGCCAACCAGAAAGTCTCTACCAACAGGGCTTTGGCCGTACAGCAATATTTGCAGCAATGCGGAGTGGGCGCGGCCCAGTTCAAGGAGGTGAAAGGGCTTGGATTCTCCCAATACAATGAAGCCGAGACGGCAGAACAGAACCGCCGGGTTGAAGTCTTCATGTATGCCAGCGAACAAATGATCAAGGAGGCAGAAGCGGCAAACCGGTAACTGACCGGCAATCGTCGTAGGAACAGTGACGGCTTGTAATGGATAACGGTCATAAATGGCTTTTACTCTTAACAGGCTATTTCAGTGGATTAGTGTATATAAAAATCAAAAGGGAAACTTTACCTATAAAGTATCCTTTTTGATTTTTGTTTTTTTGAATCTATTCTGTGCGAGTGTGAGCATGAGAGCTTTCTTGTGAAAAAACAACTTTATAACTTAATTATTTTAGCATTAAAAATCAGCATGAGTTCTGTATTTGTTACAACGCACAAGCAACGGATTTTCCGGGAATTGAAAGGCATCGAGAAAATCGTTGTGGGCGATAATATGGAGAGCTACAATGCATTCCTCGAAACGGGACTGATAACGGTTCTCTATCTGAAATTGCTCCGACGGGTGTCGGCGACGGAGGTGTGTTGGGGGTACGGAAAGACCTACCCGCCAAATTCGAAAAGCTGAACTACGAACCCGTCACCGAGAACATCGTCAAATTTCACTTGAGTCGGTAACGAAGACGGAATTTTCCATCTGATTCCCATATGACAGTAGGGACACGTAACAGGTGTCCTTGGTTCTTTCTGTCCTACCCCAATCATTCCATTCACGAGGAGTTTTCCCTTCTTATACCAAATCCCCGCTGCCTGTACTGACCGATGACCGATACAAGCGACTTTCCGAACAACTGGAGCACATCCCGTCCATACTGTATTTTCACCCCGTATGTTTTACCGAACGACCTGAAATTTGTATTTTTGCGAGCAAAAAGAAGATACATCATTATGGCTGCAACACAACGGGCCAACGTGTACGACCTGATACAAAAAAGGCTGGGAGTTATATTCAGCGAGTTCGATAACATTTATGTCTCCTTCTCCGGAGGCAAGGACAGTGGGGTACTGCTGAACCTGTGCATCGAGTATATCCGGAAGCACGGGTTGAAAACCCGAATCGGCGTGTTCCACATGGATTACGAAATCCAGTACAAGATGACCATGGAGTACGTCGAACGCACGTTCAAGGAAAACCGGGACATCCTCGACGTGTACCGGGTGTGCGTACCCTTCCGGGTGACGACCTGCACCTCGATGTACGAGAGCTATTGGCGACCGTGGGACGAGAGCAAGCGGGAGGCATGGGTACGTCCCCTGCCGGAGAATGCAATGACTTTGCAGGATTTTCCCTTTTACAACACTCGGATGTGGGACTACGACTTCCAGACGGAGTTTGCCCGCTGGCTGCACGAGAGAGAGCAAGCCAAACGCACCTGCTGCCTTGTCGGCATACGGACGCAGGAGAGCTACAACCGCTGGCGGACCATTTACCGGGGCACCCAAGAGCCGTACAAAGACTACAAATGGAGCACGAGGATCGACGAGGACATCTATAACCTTTATCCTTTATTCGACTGGAAAACGACGGATATATGGGTAGCCAACGGGAAATTCCACTGGGACTACAACCACCTGTACGACCTCTACTATCAGGCGGGGGTCAGCCTGGACCGCCAACGGGTGGCCAGCCCGTTCATCAGCGAAGCAATCGACAGCCTCGCCCTGTACAAGGTCATCGACCCCGACACCTGGGGGCGGATGATCGGCCGGGTGAACGGCGTGAACTTCTCGGGTATCTACGGCAGCACGCAGGCTATGGGGCGGCAGCATATTCGCCTGCCGGAGGGTCACACATGGAAATCCTTCATGGAGTTTCTCCTCTCGACCCTACCGGAACGTACCCGGAAAAGGTATCTGGCCAAGCTACACACCAGCATCAAGTTCTGGAAAGAACGGGGCGGGTGTCTCAGTGAGGGGGTGATACAAAAGCTGAGAGACCGGAATATCCCGATAGAAGTGGGAGAAGAGACCAACTACAAGACGGAGAAGAAACCCGTCAGGATGGATTACCTCGACGACATCGACATCGCAGAGTTCAAGGAGATACCGACCTACAAGCGGATGTGCGTCTGCATCCTGCGCAACGATCATACTTGCAAGTACATGGGATTCTCCCTGACCAAGGAGGAGACGGAGATGAAGAACAACGCCCTGAAGAAATACAGCCACATCACGGATGCACGGGAATTGTCCTCCAGAAACAAAAAGAAGGACGAGCCCGTAGAATCTCTCTGAACTGCGGAGCATCCGGGCCATTCCTGAAAGGGAAAAGAGGGAAAAGAAAAAAGGGAGCGAAACGATCTCCCGTTACCCGGGGTCCTCTGCAGCCGTCCGTCCGAACAGCATGTCGCGGTACTGCTGGGGCGGCCTCTATGAGGTGAAGGTAAAAAAGTAAACGGAGCGATTCCCGTTCATAACAATAAACTATTATATACGAAACAAGAGTCAAATGTAAAAAAGTGAAGCCCGCCCCGGTTTGTGATAAATAGGCGGCGGGATATGTCTGTGAACATGCGTCTGTCGTTTTCGGCAGACGCATGCGTTTTTAGTCATACAACAGGTCCTCTCCATCCGAAAAACAGAGAACGCCGCCCCGTGTCTCGGGACCGCATTCTCTACCGGATGGGAGTTGTCAAACCCTGCATCCGAATAATTTCAGTCTTTGTCGGCGGCAAAAATCTTCATACTCGGCTTTGTCCGTACCGCTCTCGATATGACGGTCGATCAGCTCGCCCAGCTCGTCGAAACAGACCTCGTTGTGAATACACTTCACCTCCGTATCGCTTTGGAGATAGACCTCGTAATAGTCCGAACCGTTCAGGCAGATCAGGACATGCCCCTGAAACAGCCGCCCGTTGACGTGCAACCTCAATGCCGGCATATTCTTGAATACCGAAGCGAGGAAATTCTCAATACCCCATGACATCAATACGCTTACGGGAGTTAGTGTTACCAACTGTTCTCTAATGGTCTCGGCGACCTGCATGACATACTCTTTTTCCATGATTGTAGGATTTTTAAATTGTTATTTACTCAAACCATTCGGGGTTGTCCTCTTTCAGTACCTCGATCAGTTCGTTATCGGGCAACGTGAGGGTTTTCGCGTCGGTGAAGAAGAACACCTCGTCGTACAGCCTTTCGGCTTTCTTACCGGCAAAGCCTTCGTTTTCATCCTCGAAACTGCCCGGCTGCAAGGCATCGAGCAAAACGGTCGAACCAATCAGCAACTCTTCTCCTTCCTTCGATTCCACGATACGGCAAGTATAGCTTCTGCCGTTGAATTTCATTTCTGTCGTTTTCATATCCTCCTCCTTATTTTAACGGTATGTTTTGTCCATGTTCCTTGAGGTATTGCAGGAGGCATTTGGCTTCCTCGTGCGACGCCCTGTTGCGGTCATCGTAGCGGCGGCTGTCGTCCGCCATCACTTTGAGGCACTCTTTGATCAGCCTGTAAAGGCTCTGTTGGAGTGTCGGGTGCATGGTCGGGATTACGGCTGCAAAGCGTTGCGGGTTGAAACTGAAACTGTTTACCGCCATTTCCCAATCCTTAGCGAGTTTGTACTCTTTGCTGTTTTGAAGATTCTCGTTCATTGTCTTGATTTTTAATGATTTATTTTTTCTTCCCTCTGCTTGGCTTCCTTGTAACCGGAGCCGCTTCGGGTTTTATGGTGCATCCAAAGGGTGTCGGTAAAGCCCCTCACGACGTTTTTTCTTGCCAATTACGCTCCGGTACGGAGGAAGAATTTGCAAGAAATGCACTTCAAAACGGAGAGAACGGGCGCGACAGCCTACATTCGCACCCGATAAAACCTATGCGGCGACGAAAAGGAAAGGCAAAAGGGAAAATAGAGGCGTACCGCAGCTATAAAAGGGAAAGGATATAAGGGAAAGATATAGCCTATAGAAGAGGTACGGGCGGCGGGGTATCCGGGAGGCGGATAGAAAAGGGAGTGGCGGGTAACGATACGATGACACCGCACCGGCTGAAATATCCGGTGCGGCATCTGTTGTTTATCATCGGCGACCCGTAAGTTCGAGAGCCGTTATTCGAACGGCTCGATGTTCGCTTCTTGAAACTCCTGCGGGTTGTGTTGATACAGTAACGGCAAGCTCAACATCGCCATCGGGTATTCTACAAAGCCGCTTCTGCGTCTGTAGCCGGAATCCGTTGCCAACCCGTTAGCTACCAGAAACTCCATCGCTTCCGGATAATGGTTGACATCCACGAATGTCCGGTCGGGCAATCCGAGCGCATCCATTTCTTCCAAATTGACAGACAGCACAATGTATTCATCTTTGTCTTCCACCCGCTCCAACGTGAGCGCCAACCAGCCATTAGGATAAAATCTGGGCACAAGGTTGTACCGCTCTCCTTCAAATTCATACTCTTTCTGCGCTAAGGAGAAGTCCGGCTCTACGATTTCAAATTTATCTTCACCAACGGTAAAGGCTACCATGGGATTGGAGGTGTCCACATACGTTGTATCTACCTTGTAGCATAAATACTCTACTTCTTCCGACCGAACGATTGCAAATTGAATTTCCATAACTTTTTGATTTAATTGATTTAATATCTTATTATTTTTCCCTTTTCTCGAAACCTTTCAGGCTTCTCCCGTCGGGATTTGATTTTTATATGCGTCAAAAATAGCCTTAAAGGAAAAACGGACAAGGAATTTGGGCAGAATTTTGTCGTAGCGGTCTGAGCGTATGCGAAAGATGAACGATTGAAAATCGGGAAAGCGACCGGAAAATTGTGTTCAAATAGCGGTAGCGGTACTTGACGGCTCTTCCAAGGCTATACCTTTGCATGGTAAAAAGCGAACCCCGACGGGTTCATCCTGAATCGGAGTAAGCCCGGTATAAGAGGGAGAAGAATGGATAAAAGCGTGGAACTTGCGAAGGTAGAAAAGGAAACGGCATACAACGGGATGGCGGCCGGAAGATGGAAGATTCCGGAAAGTATAAGGGGAAGCGGCCTAACGCAAAGGTAAGCAGAGCGGATTGCTCCGCCCTGCTCTTGCTTGAATTATGGTCAGGCAGCCACCTCTTCGGCGAGGGGTTGTTCTTCGGGTTGCGGTTCTTCGACCTGTCCGGTTTCCTGCTTGTTCTGTTCCTGCACGAGCAGGACGGCCTTTTTTTCTTCGATACGCTGGTGGCGTTTCTCGTAGATTTCGTTATAACCGCTCTGAATGGTGGCGAGTTCCTCGGGCATGTGCTTTTGGGCGAAATTCAGCAAAAGGGACGCTACGGTGTTGCTGCCGTATGCCTCACGGAAATTGGCAATCAGGAAGTCCCTGCGGATAATGGCCTTGGTTTTGGCAGAGAGGTTGTCGATAATCTTCATCTTATCCTTGTCTGTGAGATAAGGGGAATGTTCTTCTTCCAACCCCACGGCGGTGAAGTGTTCCTTGCGGAGCGATGCGAGCAGGAAGAAGTAAATCATCTTGTCTTCGTCCGCCCCGAACTTGGTTTCGGTGATGTCGGCTTCCAAAATCTGTTTCTTGGTATCGGCTACGGTCTTTTCGAGTGCGATTTCCTTGTTGCGCTTGTCCTGTTTCTCCAACTTCTCGACCGGAGAAAGTGATTTTTCGGTCGTCCCGTTCGTGTTGAGGGCGGTGTTCGCCAAGTAGCAAAGGACAATATCGTTGCGTTCGATGCGAAGATAGAGCGTAACTTCTCCCGTGGCGTTTTGAGCGTGGATTGTCTTGCATTGCTCCATGTAGTCGCTGAAATCCTGCTCGTAATCTTGGTATGCCTGCTCGTATTCCTCGGTGGTGTCGTAGTCCTCTTTTCCGGGCTTCTCGGGTTGTTGCGGGTATGCGGTTGCATAGACTTTGAGATTTTCCACCTCGTACCCCATAGCGGTCAGACGTTCTACTACTGCCCCGTTGTAGTTGAAGTCTTGACGGCACAATGATACGGTCGGGTATTGCTCCATGAATTCAACGGCTTTCTCGGTGAGATACGAGGTGTTCATTTCGGCAAGACAAGTCCGGTTGGCGCAGTTGCCGCATTTTCCCTCGCAGAACAGCATCATGTTACTGGTGTTGTGGGGACAGGAGAGACAGAGGGTTTTGTCGAACGAATAGCGGTCGAGGTCGGTGGTGAAGTCCCGTTCGATGTTCTTTGCGACTTCGGAGGCTTTCAGTCCTCGCCAACTGTTGTATATGTTTCCGTCTTTCAAATGGCGGTCGTACACTTCGTGCTGGATGTCCTCGCCATAACGGCAGATTTCACTCGCCACGCTGACGGTCAGCTCATCGGTCTCCAAAAGAGCGGCGATTTCGGGAATTAGAGAGATGAATTTCAGCCGGGTACGGATATAGGTCTCGTTCTTGCCGAATTGAACGGCCAGCGATTGCACGTCGTGGCGTCCGCTCTCGATGAGTTTTTGGTAGGCATTGGCCTCTTCCATAGGGGTAACGTCTTTGCGCTGCAGGTTCTCGGTGATTGCCATTTCGGCGGCAATCTCATCGGAGATATTCAGGATAACGGCGGGAATTTCTTCCAATCCTGCCATAAGCGAAGCACGGTATCTGCGTTCGCCGAAAACAATCTCGTAACGGTCGGTGTCGGCTGTCGGGCGCAGTCCGATAGGCTGTAACACGCCTTGCTGCCGAATGCTCTCGGCCAGTTCTGCAAGGCTCGGCTCGTCGAAGTGCTTGCGTGGGTTGTAACTGCTCGGCTGAATGTTTGCCAATGCTACCGATACGTTGTTTCTCTCTGCTGCTGTCTGCATGTCTTTTGTTTCCATAATTCAATTTTTTTTAATGATTTGTTGTTGATTTATTGTTTAGGGTTCTCGGGGAACGCCGTTGTATCGCTTGTTACCGGGTTGGGTCGAAATCGTACTCTTCGGGATTGTCGTACCCCTCGAACGATACCCGAAAGGTGTCGAAGTCTTTCTTTCCTGCCCGTCTGACGGTATCGCTATCTTTGATGAAATAGGGTTCGTCCATAACCCGAAAGGGTGCGCCTCGCAGCACGCTGTCCGATAGCGTGCATACTGTGTCAGGTTGTTCGGGCATGATATATCCCAATGCGTATTCGTTGTAAACTACCAATCTGATTTTATCCATATTCTCGTATGTTTATAATTTTTTTATTTTCCCTTTTTTCGGTTCCTTTCCGCCGAACCGCTTTGGGGTTTTATGGATGCGGTACCCGGCCGTCGGTACAGCTTCACACGGAGGTTTTTCTTGCCAATTACTCTCCGGTACGGAGGAAGAATTTGCAAGAAATGCACTTCAAACCGACGTGTCAAGCGCGACGGCAGACCTTTGCATCTGATAAAACCAAACCGGTGAAGGCGGAAGCTACCGGGAAAGTAAAGGTCGATGACGATAAAAGGCGGGGTACGGCTTTGCCGAAGGAGATAAGAGGAAGAAAAGAGAGATTAGAAAAGAGGGAAACAGAAAGAAAGATAGAATGGGGAGGCAACGGTTGAAAAGGGGAACGGTTTGCGGGGTGATAAGAGGAAAAGAAAACGGATTCATAGCATTGGGGCGAATAAATCCGGATGGAAAGGGTTGTTTTATAAAAATATTGATTATTTTTGCAGTTCCGAAACATCTGTTTCGGAAACAGACGTTTCGGAACTAAGGGTTTCGGAATACATCATTAGAAAAGATTGGAGATATGAGATTTTTCGATAGAACAGAAGAGATCGCCTCCCTGCGGGAGATTCGCGGGATGGCAAAGGACAACGCCCAGTTTACGGTCGTTACGGGACGCCGCCGTATCGGTAAAACGGCACTCGTGTGGCAGGCCTACGAGGATGAACCGTTTCTCTATTTCTTCGTCGCCCGTAAGGCCGAGGGGGATTTGTGTGAGGATTACCAGCTGGAAATAGAAAATAAGCTGGGCGTGCCGACCATGGGCCGGGCGGAACACTTCGCCGACGTGTTCGAGTACCTGATGAAGCTCTCGGCGGAACGCCCCATCACGCTCTTTATCGACGAGTTCCAGGAGTTTTTCCGCGTAAACAAGTCGGTGTTCAGTGATATGCAACGAATCTGGGACCTGTACAGCCCGAAAGCCCGTATCAACCTGATTGTCTGCGGCTCGATCTACTCCATGATGACAAAGATATTCAAAGACAAGAAAGAGCCGTTGTATAACCGGCAGACGCGTTTCATGACCGTGCGCCCGTTTACCCCGACTGTGCTGAAGGAAGTCCTCACGGAGTATAACCCCGACTACACGGCGGAAGATCTGTTGGCGCTGTATTCTTTCACGGGTGGCGTGGCTAAGTACGTACAGCTACTTGTGGATGCGGAAGCGACGACCAAAGCGAAAATGCTCGACCAAATCATCAAGGCGGACTCTATTTTCCTGGGAGAGGGCAAGGCGATCCTGATCGAGGAATTCGGCAAGGATTACGGGATCTATTTCTCGATACTTTCGGCCATCGCACGGGGAAAGACATCCCGCTCGGAGATCGAGAACGTGGTGGGTCGGGAGATCGGCGGCTACCTTACCAAACTGGAGAAAGAGTACGAGGTCATCTCCAAGAAGCAACCGCTGTTCGAGCGGAGTTCGACCAAGAACGTGCTGTACATGATCGAGGACAACTTTTTCACGTTCTGGTTCCGCTTTATCTACAAGTACAACTACATGCTGGAAATCGAGAATTACGAAAGCATGAAGACGATTATCAACCGCGACTACGAGACATTCAGCGGCCTGATGCTGGAACGCTACTTCAAGCGTGTGCTGATCGAGCGGCACGAGTACACGCGTCTGGGAAACTGGTGGGACCGCAAGGGGGAAAACGAGATAGATATCGTAGCCGAGAACGAACTGGACGATAAGGCGGTGTTTTTCGAGGTGAAACGTAAGGCCGAAAACATCAACCTGGAGACCTTGAAAAGCAAGGCGACCGTTTTCCTGCGTGCCACGGGAGAGTTTAAGGGGTATGAAGTCTGTTACAAGGGGCTGTCCATGGACGATATGTAGCGAGCACGCCTGTCGTAGCGCAGGGAGACGCTACGGGTATAAAAAAGGCGGGAAGCGAGGGAGGCCCTCACTTCCCGTTTTTCTCCAGATATTCCTTCATGGCTTCGTTTACGATGTCTCGCAGGGACATGTTCTTTTCGATAGCCAGGAATTTCATCCGGGTGTGAACGCTTTTGTCGATGACAAAATTGCAATGTACGGCCGGCTCTTTTTCCTTTGCGGCAGGTACCGGCTTTTCCTGTCTCGGAGCTGGTTTCGTGGACGAAAGCAGGCCGTCCAGCCCGCTTTTCATACCTTCTTTCAGTGTATTACTCTTGCCCATATCTGTTTACTTTAATTTCAATACCTCCTGCGCCAGCGCCATGTAGTCTTTGGCACCGTTACAGTTCTTGTTATACTCGAAAATATTCCGGCCCTTTATGGGGGCTTCGGCGAGTGCCACGTTGTCCCGGATGAGTGTCTTGAATACCTTGTCGCAGAACGACTCGTTGATAATCTCCGTAACGCTTTTGTTGAGCGTCTTCCGCTTGTCGAACTGGGTGATGACAATGCCGCCGATGTTCAGGTTCGGGTTCAGGCGTTCCTTGACAATCTCGATCACATTCGTGATTTTCGCCATACCGCGCATGGCGAGGAACTGCGCCTGTACGGGAATTATCAGGTAATCCGCCGCGGTAAGCGCGTTCAAGGTAAGCAGGCCCAGCGAGGGCGGGCAGTCGATCAGCACGTAGTCGAATTTGCGGGTATCGAGCGTCTTGGCGATCAGTCCTTTCAGTATCAGTTCCCGCCCCGGCTCATTAATGAGTTCGGACTCGGCCGCTGACAGGTCGAGACAGGACGGAACGACCGTAAGACCGTTGCTTAACCCGACCAACGGCAAAGGATATTCGCCTTTCATCGCTCCGTACACGGTTTGTTCTTCCTCGATGGAGAGACCGAAAGATTCGGTCAGGTTGGCCTGGCCGTCGAGGTCGATCACCAGCACACGCTTTTTCTTCTGCTGCAACGCAGCAGCAAGGTTGATGGTGGTGGTCGTCTTGCCGACTCCACCCTTGTGGTTCATTACTGCAATTATTTTTGTCATGATTCCGTTCTTTTGTTTCTGCTACAAAGGTAATACTATTCTTCGTAAATACTACAATTAGTAAATACTATTTTACTACAATCATACATTTTAGTAAATTAGTATCTACTACTATACTAAAATACTAATCAACTAAACGTAGTATGTACTATCCTTCGTTCCGGGAGATATACAATCTCACTACTTTACTACGATTAGTACATACTACATTTAGTATCGACTGGTTTACAGTGTCCTACGATTTCTGTTAGAATGGCAGGTCATCTGCATTGTCCTGCGGGGTATCTACCGGAGGTACGGGTACGTTGCCTGCCGCCTCTGCCGGAGCTTCCGCTTCCGTGGTCGCCCCTTCGCGTTTGCCAGTGTTGATGAACTCCAGCGCGTCCGCCGTGATGGAGAGCTGGATCTGGCTGTTCCCGTTCTTGTCCTGCCAGAGGGAAGCCGACAGTGTGCCCTCTACGAGGAGCAGGCGTCCTTTGGTCAGGTATTCGGACAAACGGATGTGGTTCTCCTTCTTGCTCCGTACCCTTACCCACGTGGTAACGCTGTTCCCGTGTGAAAAGTCCTCTACTGCTATATCCATAGCGATGAATGAGCCGTGTGCTCCCGTGATTACCTGGCAATCTTTGCCGATGCGTCCGATAGTGTGAACATATAACATAACTGTAATTGATTTGCGGCAGAATGGTTAGCTCTGCCATTACCTTGAATCATTTATTTTTTTATTTTCCCTTCTTTCGGTTCCTTTCTGCCGAACCGCTTTGGGGTTTTATGGATGCAGTACCCGGCCGTCGGTACAGCTTCATACGGAGGCTTTTCTTGCCAATTACTCTCCGGCACGGAGGAAGAATTTGCAAGAAATGCACTTCAAGCCGACGTGTCAAGCGCGACGGCAGACCTTTGCATCTGATAAAACCAAACCGGCGAAGGCGGAAGCTACCGGAAAAGTAAAGGTCAATGACAATATAAAAGGGAGGAGTGGCTTTGCTGATGGGGATAAGAGGGAAAAAAGAGAGATTAGAAAAGAGGAAAACAAATAGAAGATAGAAAAGAAGAGAAGGGAGAAATAAAACGGGGAAGGCGGTTTTCCGGGTTTTATAAACGGGACGGGCCGATTCGAGCCAAACAAGAACGGCGCAGGCGGTGATGAAAAGAGGGAAAATAAAAATAACCGGGATTCAGTTATTCCGGAAATTTTTCTTATCGTCTTACAATAGGAATTTAGGTGAATTACCCAATTTTGGGGTAATGATTTAGCGACCGTTATGTTTGCTGCACATGCTATTTCAAGTTCTTTTGTACTCGTCTGGCATAAATGAGATACTTTATTAAATAGAACCACGAATCGCCGATCAAATTGTGTACCTTTATAGCTTGATAAGTATTTGAAAATCAACAAAACGAATGAATAGGAAGAATATCTGTGTAAACGCTATCTCATATTGTAATTCGATAGGCCACATGATACGTAGGCTAATTTCAGATTTTTTTTGGCGATATAGAAGTAAAGCCGTACCTTTACCGCCCAATTTGATATCAAGTCGAGTTTACTCGAACTGCGGCGAAAGCGGTATCAAAGTAGAAGCATTCAAGCCTAAACCCAACCAAACAACTTGTAAAGCTCCTCTATGAGTTGATAGAACATCCGAAACGGGGTTATTCCCAAACCGTTCCATTCAAACGCTTGCTCCCCTGTTCGGGAAAAATATCAGGAAACGGCGGACTGATTTACAGCATGTATGAGGAAAACTATTGTGTAGGTCTGACTGTAGAGAAATATTATACTTTCTGTATAGGAATAACAACAAATCAATGTACTTTTCTATTGAACCTGAAAATCCCTTGCCCAGTTGCGAAAACCCGGCAAGGGATCGGGTTCAATCTATGAATTACGGTCAGGCGGCTTGCGTCGTGCTCTCTTGTCCGGAGAGCGGGGATTGCGAGCGTTCGGCCTCTTTCAGGCTCTCGTCGATCCTTTGCTGCAACATTTTGCACTCCTGTTTGAGTCGTGCCAGCTCGTCGGTCTTGCTCCACTTACGCCCAATGATACCCTGCAAGGTTGGTATTTCGCTTTCGAGTTTCTCGATTTGCTCCTGCTGTTTTTCTATCAGCGAGGGAATGCGTGTCAGCGTGTTTTCCGGGTATCGGGCGGATTCCGCAAAGCCCAAGGGTAACGCTCCCGACAGGCCGTAACGGTATTTCAACCCGCTCACTCCCTCGACGAAGAACGTGTTACGGTCGAACACCCCGACCATGTCGTACACGCTATGTACCAAGAGGTTTAGCCCCATGTAGCTGCCTATGGTCTTGGAAAGTTCACTGCGGTACGTCCTCGCTATGCGATGTAGCTCCCGTCCGGTCTCTTCCGCCGTGGCTTGTGGCAATCCCGAAAGCCGGGTAATCGGCTCTTGCCCGCATGAGGCAATATAGGTCAAATCCCGGTTCATCTGCGCCACCGCGAGCCGCGCCTTGTCGATGTCCTGACGATTGGCGGCTACCTTACGTTCCGCCCTGACACGCTCTTTCTTGAAAATGGTCTGTTCTTTCTCCAATTGCATGATCTTATTGTCGAGCTTGGCCTTGTTCAGCAGGTCGGTATTGCCGGAGAGTATCGCCACGAACTCGGCGAAGTTCATGCCGCTATCTTCGTCCATGCCGTCCTCGTCGATGCGGCGCACGGCGATCGTGCCGTTGTTGATTTGGTTAATGAACATCTGTTTGTTCCTCAATAAATTGAATTTGTAAGCGTCGAGCGTCTTTTCCGTACCGTAAACGATGATATCGACCACATTGCCGCCCCATAGCTTCACGGTGTTTCCCTTTCGCACGGCCCGTCCGTTGCGTTGTTCGAGATCGGCGGGGCGCCAGGGAATTTCAAGGTGATGGACGGCTACGGCCCGCTGCTGTGCGTTTACGCCCGTACCCAGCATGGACGTAGAGCCGAAAAGAACACGCACCCGTCCGCTGTTCATGTCCTCGAAGAGTTTTTTCCTCGCTCTCTCGCTCTGGGCGCACTGGATAAACTGGATTTCGTCGGCGGGTATGCCGAGACGTACCAGTTTTTCCTTGATGTCGGTGTAGATGTTCCACTGGTTCGGCTTGTACGTGCTAAGATCGCTGAAGACAAATTGCGTTCCCCGGTTGGCGTCCGAGCGCAGGTAATAGTCGTAAATCGTCCACGCGCAAATGGAAGCCTTGTTGTCGGCGTCGTCGTGGAACTTGTCGCCCAACAGGCGCATATCGAGCGCCATTTTGCGGGCGACATTGGTAGCAATGAGCATTTTAGCCTTGTCGAGGTTGTCGGGCTGCGGTATGTCGAGACCGAGGTCTTCCCACTGCCCGCTGTGGGCGAAGGAAACGAGGCGGCCGATCATTTCCTCCTGCTCTATGGTAGGGACGTGGGACAGGAAACGGACGTTCTTCTGCGGCACGTCGAGGTTTATCATGTCGGCAGTACGGTAGTCGGTGATTTCCCTCAAGAACATCGCCAGTTCGGGCACTTTGATGTAGGTGCGGAAGCGTTCTTTGCGCTTGATCTCTCCCGCCACGTTCAGCTCATAGTCGGCGGTTTTCTTGGTGAATATCGCTGCCCATGCGTCGAAACAGCTGATCCGCTGCCGTTTGAGTTCTCCCGGACGCAGGTACTTGAACATGACGTACAACTCGGTAAGCGCATTCGCCACCACCGTACCGGAAAGAAAGGTGGCTCCCAAATCGCGCCCCATGCGGCCCTGTATGTCGCGAATGGCGAAAAGCAGGTTCATCGAGCGTTGCGAGCCTTTGGTGTTGCCGATGCCGGCTACCCGCGTGTGGCGCGTCTGGAACATGAGATTCTTGAACATATGGCACTCATCGACAAAGATGTGGTCGATCCCCATGGTGCGGAAGTTCACGACTTCGTCCTTGCGGCCGTTGATCTTCATCTGCAACTCGCCGAGCTTGGCGGTAAGGTTCTGTTTCCGTTTCTCCAGTCCGTTCTGCATACTGCTGCTACGGTAGCGCATGGTGGATTCTTCCAGCACTTCGAGGCTGCGCTCCACATCGCGAAGTTCTTCGGCGAATATCTCCATGACGGTCTCTTCGGACTGGGGTATCTTGACGAACTGGTCGTGTGTCAGGATAATGCAGTCCCAGTTGTTGTTCTTGATCTTGGAAAACACCTCTTTGCGGTTGGCGGGCGTGAAGTCCTCTTTGCCCGGATAGAGCAGCTTGGCCGTGGGGTACGCCTTGCGGAATGTGTCGGCTATCTCGTGCACGTTGGCTTTCAGGCCGATAATCAAGGGTTTCTGTACCAGTCCGAGGCGTTTCATCTCGTAGGCGGCCACACACATGATCATCGTCTTGCCCGTGCCGACATCGTGCCAGCAGATACCGCCGTCCTCTTGCTTGATCATCCAAATGGCGTCTTTCTGCGAGGGATAGAGGTCGCTGTACGGGAACTGCTCGAAAGAGAGCCCCGGAAAAGTCTGCGCCGAGCCGTCATAGTGTGGCCTGACGTAACAGTTGAACCGCTCGTTGTACGACCTTACAAGTTCGTCCCGCACCTCGACGGGGCGGTTGTCGAGCCATTCGTTGAAGTGATTCCGAATCTCCTGAATCTTGGCGGCGGCTTCCTGTATGGCTTCCTCGTCGGGGACACGCACCCTGTCACCGTTGCGGCAGATCTCTTTGGTGATTTCGGGTACGGTGTCTTGCAGGGCGTGCACGAACAAGTCCTCACCGTTGTAATTCCGCACGGAATAGGTGTTGTAAGCTACCGGAGAATAGCCTTGCAGGCGTACCAGGTAGGTATCGTTCACCTCGAAATACATCACGCTGGTCTCAGTACCGAACAATTCGGTGGCGAAGTCGGCATACAGTGCCGTGTCGATCCACCGCTCGCCCATGTTGATGTCGAGTTCCTCGTAAGGTATGGGTTCGGGGGTACAATCCGCCAATGCTTGCAGGGCGGTCTCCGTCCACTCTCTTTCCTCACCCGTAAGTTCGGGGAGATACGAGGCGATCTCTTCGCGCTTGGCTATGACGTTCCCGGCGATAAACTTGCCTTTGTGTTCCCATTCCCCGGTAACGAGATTGTAGAATATATCGCCTTTGAGGGCGTCCAGCACTTCCTCGCGGCTCAGTCCCGTCGTCTGCACGATGTAAGACATATCGACCTTGCCGTAAAAATTGAGGCTGCTTGCCAACGCCTCGACCGAGGGCAGTTTCACGGTGGTGTCTATCTTCTTGAAAGCGACGGGTTCGCGCATGATATCGGCCTTGACGATGTCCTTGCCGACCTGCATTTCAATGGCGAGGACTTCCATTCCGAGACTGTCGAGGGCAATAAACTCCTTGTTGTCGTTCTCGTGGAATCGTCCCCACTTGGCAACGAAAGCGTCGTACAGGGTATTCAGCCGTTCCCGCAGCTCCGGCTGTTCTTCCTGTTCTTCGCGCTCCGTGGTGAACAGCTCGAAGTAGGTCTTGCGGATCGGGAAATAATCGGCAGCCCGTTCCGTGTTCACCTTGCCGTCGTCCAGCGGGAGAAAATCGACGGCTACATCGGTATAATGGCTCGACTTGCGAAGCCGAAGCGTACCTACCTGTCCCTCGAAAAGTACCATCGCACCTTCTTTCATCCATGCCTCTGTCTCGTCGGTGTAGGCACGTTTGCCCTTGACCGGGGTTATGCCGATATCCTGACTGGCGAAAAGCGACATCTGCACGGGGGATTCGTCCTGTCCGGGATTGGCGAAAAGGTTCTTTCGGAAATAGCGGTCGAAGTCGTATTTGAGAAGCGCGGCGAGGTATTGGGACATGGATTTCTCGTCGCCGAGCCACTGGTATTTGCGTACCTGCTTGCCGTACTGGTTCGTAACGATACGACTGGCTGTCGAGAGCGTGGTTTTGGGAAGCGTGAAGAGCTTGTTGGCG
>UMJV01007423.1_pt1 | contig 18831 bp, 16 predicted proteins | sample 1966141 | NCBI WGS metagenome assembly UMJV01 (sample SAMEA4836158, study PRJEB28245) | human gut metagenome | biome: gut microbiome; material: fecal sample | place: Denmark | collected 2008
GCGATAATTATTTTCAATAACCTTAGGTTACCACTAAAATTTTATAATGCGGAAAAATATAATACCAAATATTTCCCGCATTTTAGTATTTTTTACGGTAGCCATAGGCTATTGGTAAAGATAAAAATAGGACTACGGTGTTAGTTCTACTGTTTGAGCGAAGCGAGTTTAGAACGTTGTTGACATATTTTTATCTTTGCCAAAGTAAAAAGTGCGTGAGCGGGTGGTTTCTTTGGTTCGTTTCTTTGCCATCAAAGAAATGAACATCTCTATGACATCAAAGAAATGAACATTTATTTAAATATTGCTATGTTTTACAGAATCAAAGATATCTGTGATTTCTTTAGATGGTGCTTTATCAAGTTTGCTACCGATAATGATAGCTAAAGAGGATAAGATAAAGCCTGGAACGATTTCATAGAGTTGTAAGATTGGATATACAGTTGCGATATCTAATAAGGTGATTTGTTTCCAAACAAGAACAGTGATACCGCCGACAATCATACCTGCTAAGATACCATTTCTTGTAGTGCGACGCCAGAAGAGAGAGAATAATAAAGCAGGGCCGAAAGTAGCACCAAAACCTGCCCAAGCGTAAGCAACGATATTTAAAATGGAGTTATTAGGGTCAAGACCAAGAGCGATAGCTATCAAGGCGATACCGATTACAGATAAACGAGTAACAAGTACTAATTCACGAGGATTGATATCTTTATGAATGAATTGTTTATATAAGTCTTGAGCTACAGCAGAAGCACCTACTAATAATTGAGCGGAAGCTGTACTCATGATAGCTGCAAGTACAGCGGAAAGCACGATACCAGCCCAGAATGGACTAAATAAATGGTCAGTCATAACGAGGAATACTGTTTCAGAATTAGTGCCATTGAGTGGTGTAGTTAAATAAACACTACCAACCATACCTACACATACAGCAGCAGTAAGAGAGATTACTACCCAAGTCATAGCAATGCGAGTGGCTTTTTTCAATTCACTAGAAGAAGTGATAGCCATGAAACGCACTAAGATATGAGGTTGACCAAAATAACCAAGACCCCAAGCAAGTAGAGAAATCAATTCTAATACTGTAGTATAAGAACCATCTGGTTTTGTGAATGGATTGAAAAATTCTGGATTAGTGATGCTGATAGCAGTATATGTATCACCAAATCCCCCTAATGTGAAAGCTGCAGCAATAGGGACGATTAAGATAGCGAAGAACATCATTACGCCTTGGATAAAGTCAGTCCAACAAACGGCTAAAAATCCCCCTACAAAGGTATAAAAGACGATAACGAAAGCACCAAGACAAAGAGCATATTCATAAGGAATGCCAAAAATGGTGTTAAATAATTTACCGCCAGCTACAAATCCAGAAGAAGTGTAGATGATGAAGAAGATTAAAATAAAGATTGCCATGACAACACGAATTAAAGGGCTTTTATCGTGATAGCGATTTTGCAAGAAATCTGGCAAAGTAAGAGAGTTATTGGCAAGTTCTGTATATTTGCGTAATCGGCGAGCGATAAACTGCCAATTTGCCCATGTACCAAGTGCAAGTCCTACGGCAATCCAGCCAGCATTTAGACCAGCCAGATAAGCAAATCCAGGAAGGCCCATGAGCATCCAACCACTCATATCAGAAGCTTCGGCACTCATGGAAGTTACCCAAGCACCAAGTTTTCTGCCACCTAAGATGTAATCGGACATATTATGAGTGCGATAATAAAAATAAACACCGATTGCCATCATGAATAGCAAATAAAGTAAAAAAGCGACGATAATAGATATATTATCAGACATAAGATACCTCCTATTTAATTTTGATGTTTAATTATATGGTTAATATTGTATCATGATAAGCAAAATATGTACATATGTAAATGTGTATACTACAAATAATACAAATATACTATAAATAAGAAAAATATTGCAATAAATATAAGGGAGATTTACTTTGTGGATTGTATACAAAATTTTTTTGTATTTTTAATTGACAAATATAATGTCCAGTCATATAATAAAAAACATCAACAGTGATGTACATCAGAATTAAATAAAAAATTGTTGATATTATCTTGTAATTTAATAGCAAAATAAGACAAAGACGTCTTGTTAAAAGATATACAAAGCAGTATATCCTTTGACAAGGCGTTTTTTATTTTAGCAATTATTATATATTTTTGGCTTATTTTGTGATGAAGAAAGGGTGTAATTTATGAAAAAATTAGCGTCTATATTATCTATGACTGCTATGTTCATAGCGATGATGGCATCTGTGGCTTTCGCCGCTGACGATACTACAGCAGCAATAGATACAGGTGATACAGCATGGGTTTTAATCAGTGCAGCACTTGTATTTATCATGACACCAGGTCTTGCATTTTTCTATGGTGGTATGGTAAGAAGTAAAAACGTATTGAGTACCATAATGCACAGTTTCTTCATTGTAGCGATGATTTCTGTGGAATGGGTTCTTATTGGTTATGCAATGACTTTTGGCAGTGATATTGGTGGCTTTATTGGTAGCTTAGACAAAGTTGGTTTGACTGGTGTGGGCATGCAGGTAATGGCAAATGGTACAATTCCTGAACTTGCTTTTGTAGCCTTTCAGTGTATGTTTGCTATTATTACACCTGCACTTATTACTGGTGCTTTCGCAGAAAGAATGAAATTTGGTGCTTTTGTAGTATTCATCTTATTATGGGCAATTTTAATCTATAACCCTATGGCTCATTGGGTATGGGGTGGTGGCTTCTTAGCTAAACTCGGTGCCTTAGATTTTGCAGGGGGATTAGTAATTCATATTTTATCTGGTGTATCTGGTCTTACAGTATGTATTTTACTTGGCAAACGCCATGGTTATGGCAAAGTTCCAATGCTTCCACATCATTTACCAATGACTGTACTTGGTGCAGCACTTTTATGGTTTGGTTGGTTCGGATTCAATGCAGGTTCTGCTCTCGGTGCTAATGCACTTGCTGCAAATGCTTTTGTTACTACACAGGCAGCAGCAGCTATGGCGACTGTATCTTGGGTAGCATGTGAATGGATGCATCATGGCAAACCTACTATCTTAGGTGCAGCTTCTGGTTGTGTTGCAGGTCTTGTAGCCATCACTCCAGCAGCAGGTTTTGTTGCTCCACTTCCAGCTGTATTTATCGGCTTAATCGGTGGTATTGTTTGTTACTTTGCAGTAGCAGTTGTTAAAGAAAAATTCGGTTATGATGATTCCTTAGATGCTTTCGGTGTTCATGGTATCGGTGGTACATGGGGGGCTGTAGCTACAGGTTTATGGTGTTCTACAGAAATAAATCCAGCTGGTGCAGATGGTTTATTCTATGGTAGTGCAGATACTTTAATCGCTCAGTTGATTTCTATAGTAGTAGCTTATGTACTTGCTATTGTAGGTTCTTATATCTTATTTAAAGTTGTTAGTTGCTTTATGCAGGTTCGTGCAAGTGAAAATGAAGAAGTTTCTGGTATTGATATCTGTGAACATGGTGAACGAGCATACAATCAATCTATTATGAGCGCCAATACATTGCTTTCCAGTAATGCAGAAGCTTTTGCTAGTGAAAATTTTACAAAACCTGTTGATTTAAAATAATAAAATTAAAATTTAAAAATTTTAGTGGTATTATTATAAGAAAAAGAATTTATAAATTTTCATTAGTAAGGGGTAGATTTTATGCGCAAAATAACGAAAATAGAAATTATAACTCGTGCTAGTAAATTAGAAGAATTAAAAGAAGCTTTGAATAAAATCGGTGTTCAGGGTATGACTGTAAGTCAAGTATACGGCTGTGGCTTACAAAAAGGTCATACTGAAGTATATCGTGGCAAACAATATAGCGTAAATCTTGTACCAAAAGTAAAGATTGAGACAATTGTTTGTGCAGTTCCTGTAGAATTAGTTTTAGAAACAGCACGCAAAGCTTTGCAGACAGGTCATATTGGTGATGGTAAAATCTTTGTTTATGATGTAGAGAATGCTATGCGTATTCGCACAGGAACAATGGGTGATAAAGCTATCACAGATGATGAAGCATGATTAATTTCCTTCATTATAATAAGCGTAGTCAATTTGACTATATAGTATAATGAAAGAAATATCTTTATACACAAACAAGAAATATCTCTATAGATAAATAGAGATATTTCTTGGATATTTTTTAGCTTATTAAATAACTTATAAATGAATATACGAAAGAGAAGTTAGATATTGCCTAACTTCTTTTTTTTATCTTGTATAAAGTTAAAATAAATATATTTTATGCTATAATATAATATATTATCAAAATCGAGGTGTAGCTTATGTCTTTAACTGATAAAGAAATTATGGATGGCGTATTAGTTGAATTTAGCAATTTAGCAGCTATTCCGCGTAAATCAAATCATGAAGAAGCGGTAAGTAATTTTTTGAAAGAACGTGCTTTATCTTTTGGTTGCAAGGTAGTTCAAGATGAAAAATTTAATTTAATCATTGATAAAGAAGCAGCAAAAGGCTGTGAAGCTTGGCCACGTGTAATCATTCAAGGTCATATGGATATGGTATGCGTAGCAGCTGAAGGTGTGCAATATGATCCACTTACAAGCCCTATTAAAATTATCAATGATGGTGAATTTTTACGTGCTGATGGTACTAGTCTTGGTGCTGATGATGGTATCGGTGTAGCAGCAGCTATGTATTTATTACAACAAGATTTCAATCATGGTCCTATTCGTGCTATTTTCACTGTAGATGAAGAACAGGGTATGACTGGGGCAAAAGCATTAGATGCTAAATATTTATTAGATGCAAAATATCTTATAAACTGTGATTCTGAAGCTTTTGATATGCTCACTTTATCTAGTGCAGGCAGTGTAAATGTCGATGCAGAGCGTCGTATTACATGGCATAAACCAGAACATCGTTCTGCTTATAAATTTGTAGTCAAAGATTTACATGGTGGTCATTCTGGTGAAGCTATTAATTGTGGTTATGCTAATGCTGTAAAAATCATTGCTCAAGCAATTAATAGCATTATGAAAAAAACAGAAATTGAACTTGCAAGTATCAGCAGTTTAAAAGCAAGAAATGTAATTCCATCAGAAGCTGAATTTGTATTCACTTCCCCACTTTCCAATGTGAAGGTATTTGATGTAGTAGTAGCTGAAATCACAGATTATTTAAAAGCTGCTTATGGCAATGTAGAAAAGAATTTCACAGTTACTTGTGTTCCTTGTGAGCTTCCAGAACGTGTAATGTCTGAAGAAGATGCAAGCAGTATTGTGGACTTCATTAATTTGAGCATGACTGGCGTGCTCAAGATGTCTCAAGTTGAAGAAGGCTTAGTAGAATTATCTGCAAATATCGGTCCTGTTGTTACTAAAGAAAATGCAGTGGAAATATCTGTATTCCCAAGAAGTGCTGTAGATGCATTGACTAGAGAAATTGCAAATATTTATATTCAATTAGGTAAACGCTGTGGTATTCGCGTTGTAAGTGGAGAACCTGCTCCTGGTTGGCCTGCAAATTCAGATAGCCAATTAAAACATGTAGTATTAGAAACTTTCAAAGAACAAAATGGTTTTGATATGAAAGCAAAATCCATTCATGCAGGTCTTGAATGTAGCTATTTCTATGCTAAAAATCCAAACTTAGATATAATTTCTATTGGACCAAACAACATAGATATTCATAGCCCAAATGAAAGATTGGAATTAAAAACATTAGTTCCTCATGTAAAATTAATTAAAGGCGTTATGGAAAAATTAGATAAATAATGGTTAATGTTCGTTTTTCTTTTGTGCAAAAGAAAAATGAACCAAAAAGAAAACCACCGCAGATAAAATTTTAGCTTTGAAAAACATTATCATTTCATACAATGCTTAAAACTCGCTTTGCTCAGACAGTTAAGCAAAAGGCGTATTCAATGATAATGTTTTTCAATAATCTTGCGATTACCGCTAAATTTTATAATGCGGAAATAGATTACGTATTATTAGAAAAATTTCCTCATAGTATAGATATTATATTTATTGTATAAGATTTATATTATGAGGATTTTTTATTATTAGTTTTTAAATAAAAAATAATAAGCAAATATTCCTCACGTTAGCAATTTTTTGGTAGCTGAAAGCTATTGGGAATTATAAAATCATATCTATGAATTTAGCTCTACTGTTTGAACGAAGTGAGTTTAGAGCGTTATAGATATGGTTTTATAATGGATAAAGAAAAATTGGTATCGGGAGGTAGAGTTCTTTTGTTACTTTTCTTGCTCATGAAAGAAAAGTAAGCATAAAAATGTAGGTGTTCATTTCTTTGGTGGCAAAGAAACGAATCAAAGAAAGCCACCGCAGATAAAATTTTAGCTTTGAAAAAATATATAGGCATTCATTTTCTTTAGTGATAAAGAAAACGAATCAAAAGAAACTACCCGCTCACGCACTTTTTATGATAGCCTTATGGCTACCATAAAAAGATGCTAAAATGCGGGAGATATTTGGTGTTATTTAAGATTTCTTTTTATAAATAAGTATCTACCTATCATTTTAAAGTAAATAATATATTTTACTTATGGATGCGTATATGATAATATAAGGTCAAGGTTGAACGAGATGTTAATTAAGAAACTATAAATAAGATAATTTATGAAAGAAGGCTTTATATTATGATTAGAAAAGTTCCTGTACCTACTGCTGGGGTGATGCTTGGATTGGCGGCTCTTGGCAATTTGCTTGCACCATATTCTATGATTTTGAAATATGCTTGCGGTATTAGTTCTGCGTTTTTAGGGGTGTTGTTATTTAGCAAAATTATTTTACATCCGCAGATGATGAAAAATGATTTGAATGGAAATTCTATTTTTGCCAGTGTGTTTGCTACTTTCTTTATGGCGATTATGCAACTTTGTACTTATACTTTTCCGTTTGCACCTATAGCTAGTGAAGTAGTTTGGTATGGGGCGATTTGTGGTCATTTTATGTTGATGGCGTGGTTTACTTATCGCTATATCATCAATTTTGAATTAAGAGATGTTTTTCCAACATATTTTATAGCGTATGTAGGTATTGTGGTAGCGTCTGTTACAGCACCTACTTTTAATCATCACAATTTAGGTGAATATATTTTCTGGTTTGGTTTCAGTATGTATATGATATTATTCGCTCTTGTTACTATCCGTTATTGCAGTAAACATGCAATCGCTGAACCAGCAAAACCTTTATTTTGTATCTATACTGCACCAATGAGTTTAAGTTTAGCAGGATATCTTGCTTGTGTTGCTGATAAATCTTTAATTATGATTGTGATTATGCAGATATTGGCTCAAGGACTATTTGTGGCAGTGCTTACACAGATGCCAAAACTTTTAAAATTAAAATTCTATCCTAGCTATGCAGCATTTACTTTCCCATTCGTTATCACTGCGATTGCACTTCGTCAGACTGTTAGTTATTTAAATGAAATCAATATAGCAGTACCTAGCATTTTAAATTATGTAGTAGGAGTAGAAACTATCTTAGCTACAGCGATTGTAACTTATGTGTTCATCAGATATTTGAAATTCTTACATGAACAAATGATTGTGAATATGGGGGATAGAGCAAAAACTGTTTTTAGTACTATAACTAATATTGTTAAATAATGAAGCCTTCAAAATTCTAAGAATATACCTTAATACTATTTAGGTTTAGATTTTATATCTAAACCTATTTTTTTATTTTTATGACAAAAATAAAAAGACAAGTAAAATACTTGTCTTTATGATATAATTCTTGGCATAGGGAATAAATTGATGTGTCATGCCTCTCTTTTAGGGAGGTGGTAAATATGACGAATTATGAAGTATTGTCTTTGATAATATCTTTATTAACGCTTGTATTTACTATACTTTCTTATTTTAATTGATTTTAAAATAAAAAAGAAGCCATCTTGATGGACAGCCTCTTCTTCAACAATAACACTATAAGAAGAGGGCTGACATCGGCAAACATCAGTTTATTCTCTTCTTTGCTTATTATACTACAATGAATATGGCAAAACAAGTTGAATTAATTTAGATATTATATTAGGTATTATAATTGATTTGTTTCAACTAAGGACAGGATATGTTATCAAAAAGCATTTTGCCAAATAGTCTATAGATGGTATAATATAGCTATTGTTTTTAACTATTTATAATTTGTATATATAAGAAAGGATGGAAATGAATGGTTGAATCAGCATGGTCGCTATTGCCTCCGATAATTACCATAGTATTGGCTTTGGCGACAAAAGAAGTATACATGTCGTTGATTGTGGGTATCTTTGTAGGGGCTTTAATGTTCACAGGCTTTGATTTATTAGCTGCTATTGATACATTTTTTGCAATTATGTCCGATAAAGTTGGCGGAAATGTATATATTTTAGTATTTTTGGTCTTATTAGGTATTATTGTAGCAGCTATTGCTCGCTCTGGTGCTTCTCGTGCTTATGGTGAATGGGCAGCAAGTGCAATCAGAGGAAAACGCAGTTCCTTACTCGTTACTTCTATCTTAGGGGTAGTTATCTTTATCGATGACTATTTTAACTGTTTGACTGTAGGTACAGTTATGCGTCCTGTTACTGATAAATTTAATGTAACTCGTGCAAAACTCGCTTATATCATTGATGCTACAGCAGCACCAATTTGTATTATCGCTCCAGTATCTAGCTGGGCAGCAGCAGTTAGTTCTTCACTTCCAGAAGACAGTGCTATTGATGGTTTCTCCTTATTCTTGCAGACAATTCCTTTTAATATGTATGCATGGTTTACTATTATCTTTATGTTGTTCTTGATTTGGACAGGTAAAGATTTTGCTGCTATGAAAACTTTAGAGAAAAAAAGCGGTGGCAAATTAGTAATTCCTGAAGAATATAAAGAAGAAAAAATGGAAGCAGTAGGTAATGGTAAAATCTTAGATTTATTATTACCACTTATCGTTTTAATCGGTGGTTGTATCTTCGGTATGCTTTACACTGGTGGTATTTTAGAAGGTGCTAGTGTATCTGATGCTTTTGCAAATTGTGAATCTGCCAGAGGTCTAGTAATTGGTTCCTTTATCGCTTTAGTATTCACATTTTTACTCTATGTACCACGTGGGGTGCTTCGCTTTGGTAAATTCTGTGAATGTTTTAACCAAGGTTTTAGAGCTATGACTCCAGCTATCTTTATCTTATGTCTTGCTTGGAGCTTATCTGGTGTTTGTGGTGAAGATTATTTGAATATCGGCGGTTATGTTGGCGGTATTGTATCCAATAATGCTACTGTAGGTATGTTCATGCCAGCTGTATTCTTCCTTGTAGCTATCGGTCTTGCTTTTGCTACTGGTACTTCTTGGGGTACATTTGGTATCTTGATTCCTATCGCACTTGCTGTAGTATCTACTGATCCTCATCTTTTAGTGGTTACAGTAGCAGCAGTATTAGCTGGTGCTGTAGGTGGTGACCATGTATCACCAATATCTGATACAACTATCTTAGCTTCTGCGGGGGCTCAATGTAGTCATATTGACCATGTAAGTACACAGGTTCCATATGTAATCGTAGTAGCTAGTTGTGCATTTGTAGGTTATTTAGTAGCTGGTATTGCTGGTAATGGTTGGATTGGTGTAGTATCTGGTTTTGTTTTATTAGCTATAGCTATGACTTATATTTATAAAGTTTTAATGAAAGATTAATAAAGATTAATTAAGAAAACTCTAGGATTTATATTCTAGAGTTTTTTATATCTAAGTTTATATTTGATATTATTAGGAAATTTATATTTTTTTGTAAAATATAAATATAAAATAAGGAAATAATATAGTAGTGGATTTTTACATATATATGATATAATATAGAATTAGTTAAGAATGGATTTATAAATTAATAATAAAATTTGTGGAGGATTTTATGGGAAGATTTTATAAAAAAGCGATAGTTACAGCTTTATTAGTATCAGCATTATCAACTACAGCTTTTGCAGCGCCAGAAGATGTATATACAAATATTGCTGATAGTGCAGTGATTATGGATGCAACAGATACATCAGTGTTTAAACCAGCAGCTATTAAATCATTAACAGATTATGATGAACATTATCGTTTATATAAATATGACACGATATCAATTAGAATTATAGGCTACAAAGATGCTCAAGGCTTGGATAGCATTATGATCGGTACAGATGGCTATGTAAATTTACCTTATGCAGGTAGCGTAAAATTAGCAGGTCTAACTATTGAAGAAGCAAAACAAGTATTGACTGCAAAATTTGGCAGATATATTAAAATACCTGATATGTCAATAATCGTCACTAATTATGGACCTAGAAAAGTACAGGTATTAGGAGAAGTGAATGTTCCAGGTACAGTGGAATTAGCTTCTGATGATATGAATGTATTATCTGCTATTTCTAGAGCTGGATGGGTGACTACATATGGTCGTATCAAAAAAGTACAAGTCATTCGCATAGATGATGGTGTTATGTATGTAAAAGAAGCCAATATTAAAGATTATATAGAAAAACATGATATCAGTCAGAATTTTGCCTTAGAAGATGGAGATATCTTATATATTCCTAAATCTAATAAAATCGACTTCCATAAAGACGTATTACCACTTATCAATGTATATAGTACGTATAGAACTTTAACTGATTAATTAGGAGTGAAATAATGGATATAAATAATGCAAATGATAATGATACAATTGATTTAAAAAAATTGTTTTCTTTAATGATGGAAAAGAAAAAGATAGTTATAGCGATAGTAGTAATTTGCACTATTATTGCTACTATAGTTGCTTTTGTTTTACCAAAATCTTATCAATCTACGACACTTGTACGTGTAAAATCTAACAACAGCTCTACTATGGCTGGTTATGCAGCTATGGCAGCTGGGTTTGGCATAGATATAGGGGGAGGAAGTTCCGGTTCACCAGAGTCTTATATAGAACTTATGAAATCTCGTGAAGTTTTGGAACCTATTATTGCTGAATTAGATTTGCCTGATGAAGATAAAGAAAAATTAACAGTAGCAGGTTTTGCAAAGAAAAATTTGGAAGTTACTAATATTAAAAAGACAGATTTAATAACTATAGCTGCTTATGGCAAGACTCCAAAGGAAGCACAGATGATTTCTCAAGGAGTAGCAGATAATTTCTTAGCTTTGATGACTAAATTAAATAAAGAAGATAATTCTTCTGTGTTAAAATTTCTTGATGAACGCATAAAAATTGCCAAAGAAGAGATGGAAACAGCGGAAAATAAATTGCAAGCATATCAACAGGAACATAAAATCTATGCACCTGATGAACAAGCGAAAGCTATTATTACTAATTTAAATACTTATGATACAACGATTGCTCAGCTTCAAGCTCAAAGTGAAGGTGATAGTGCTAAACTGGCTGGTGTGACTAGTCAATTGGAACAGCAAAATGCTTCTTTATTGGAATATAATGTATCTGATAATACAAATATCGGTAATATCCGTGAAGCTATCGTCAATAAACGTGTAGAACTTGTAGGTCTTCAGCAACAATTCACTGATGAACATCCTGATGTGATCAAAGCGAAAGAAGAATTAAATAGCCTTGAAAAATCTTTGACTGATGAGATCGCCAAAGCTGTAAATTCACAATCAGTGACTTTAAGCCCAGTACAATCAAGTCTTTTAAAAGATAAAATAAGTACAGAAGTGCAGATATCTGTAAATAATGCTTCTTTGGAAGCTTTGAAAGCAAAACAAGCAGAAGCTCAAGAGAATATAGCTACATTATCTGCTGATAGTGTAGAATATATGCGTTTAGAACGTAATGCTAAAATCACAGGGCAAGTATATACTTCTCTTGTACAAAACTATGAACAGACTAGAATTCAAGAAGCGAAAGATTCTATGGATATTCAGATCATTGATGAAGCAGATCTGCCAAAAGAAGATATGCCAGCTAAACCAAATAAAAAATTAATTGTAGCTATTGGCTTTGTCTTAGGTATAATGATCAGTTTTGGTTATACTTTATATAATTATAGTAGAAGATATGGTTTATAATAGGAAATGAATGTAAAAGGAGAAGTATAGATTTAAAGATAAATATAGCTTCTCCTTTTATACTATAAATAAAAGTAAATGCAATGTAGGTGAATTTATTGGCACAAAATTATAAAACTAATCTAAAACAGAATATCCGCATAATTTGGTCCGGTATATCACTGATGGCAGATTATCTAGCGGTATTATTAGCAGAGATGATAGCTATATATTTTAGTGAGGAAAATCTTCGTCTTATAGATTTATTTATCGTTATACCGTTTATTTATATAGCTTTTATCGCTGCTGCAAGGACTTATCGTCGTATTGTTCCTTTTTGGCAGAGGGTAGAGTCACTTTTTTATAGCAGTATTTATAGTATTATCACTGTCTTATTGTTCTTTTTTGTACGAGCAAGTTCTACTGAACATAGTATAGCTTTTTTAGCTTTATTATGGCTAGCTAGTTTTATCTATCTAGTAATAATGCGTTATTTATTAAAGCGTATTTTAGATGAAAGAAATATATTTCAAATTCCTTTACTTATTATTGGGGCTCAAGAAGAAGCATTAGCTTTTACTAAGGCTATTAATAATGATATAGGGATGAGTTCTTATAAAATAGTAGGTTTAATTAGTGATAAAATTCCTATAAAAGGATTAGAAAATTATCCGCTATTAGGTGATTTTAAAGATATTGAAAAGACTATTAAAACTACAGGAGTAAATAATGTATTGATAGCTATTCCATATTTGGAACAAGCGAAAATGCAAAATATTATTCATCGTGTACAGCCATTAGTAAAAAATATCTGTATCATTCCTAACCTTACAGCTATTCCTATGGGGGGAATAGATGTAGAAACATTTTTTACGGAAAAAATCATGCTTATTCGTGTGCGTAATAATTTAGAACGTAGATTTAATCGCATTATTAAATATTTATTTGATATGATATTGACTATAGTGGGAACAATTTGTATTTCTCCACTTTTAGTCATTATAGCTATATGGATATATAAAGATTCTCCTGGACCTGTGATATTTAAACATATGCGAGTGGGTAAAGATGGCAAGGAATTCCCTTGTTACAAATTTCGTTCTATGTGTGTAGATGCCAAAGAAAAATTAGAAGAATTATTGCAAAATGATCCTGAAGCAAGAGCAGAATGGGAACGAGATTTTAAATTAAAGCATGATCCTAGAATTACTAAATCAGGAGCTTTTTTGCGTAAGACTAGCCTTGATGAATTGCCACAGATTTTTAATGTATTAAAAGGTGAGATGAGTCTTGTAGGACCAAGACCTATAATTAAAGCAGAGATGCAGCGTTATGGTAATTATATTGATGATTATTTGATGGTGCGACCAGGAATTGCAGGAATGTGGCAATGTAGTGGTCGTAATGATATAGACTATACAGAGCGTGTGCATATGGATAGTTGGTATGTACGTAATTGGTCTGTATGGCTAGATATAATGATTTTGTGGAGAACTTTTAAAGCTGTATTTGCAAAAAAAGGAGCTTATTAATAAGCGTAATTATATTTGTTGGAGTTAATGAAATAAGATAGATGTTATTATTAAATTTATAGAGAAAATAGTACATTTAATATTAGTTTATTCCGATGGTTTTTAGGATAAATACTATTTTTGAAATATTAGAATACTTGTATTGGAGATAAAAGTACGCAGTTAGTGATATATTTATTAGGTGATTAATTAATGAAAATAGCAATAGTTCACGAATGGTTGATAACTTATGGTGGTGCAGAAGTATTTGTTCACGATTTGTTAAATATATTTCCAGAAGCAGATATTTTTGCCGTTGTAGATTTTTTAAATGAAAAAGATAGATTTTTAATAAACAATAAAAAGGTAAAAACTACATTTATTCAAAATTTGCCAAAAGCAAAAACTAAATATAAATCATATTTACCTTTGATGCCTATGGCTATAGAACAATTGGATTTATCTAAATATGATTTAATAATTTCTAGTTCTCATTGTGTTGCAAAAGGCATAATAACAGGTCCAGATCAAATACATATTTCTTATGTACATTCACCTATACGTTATGCTTGGGATCTTCAAAATCAGTATTTAAAAGAAGCAGGACTAGATAAGGGGTTAAAAGGTTGGATTGCCAAAGCTATTTTGCATTATATGAGAATATGGGATACTAGAACAGCAAATGGTGTAGATTATTTTATAGCAAATTCTAAATTTATTGCTAGACGTATATGGAAATGTTATCACAGAAAAGCAGATGTAATTTATTCTGGAATTAATTTAGATGATTTTAGTTTTAGTGATAAAAAAGATGATTTTTATTTTACTGCTTCAAGAATGGTACCATATAAAAAAATGGATTTAATAGTAGAAGCTTTTACTGCCATGCCAGATAAAAAGTTAATTGTAATAGGCACAGGACCTGATTTTGATAAGATACAAAAGATAGCACAAGGTCATGAAAATATAAAATTAATGGGTTATCAGCCATTTGATGTATTAAAAGATCATATGCAAAGAGCAAAAGCTTTTGTTTTTGCAGCTGAAGAAGATTTTGGTAGAGTACCAGTTGAAGCGCAAGCTTGTGGCACACCTGTTATAGCTTTTGGTAAAGGTGGAGCCTTAGAAACTGTGAGAGGTTTAGGTGTAAAAGATAAACCAACAGGAATTTTCTTTGATAAGCAGACTAAAGATAGTCTTATAAATGCTGTTAATAATTTTGAACAGCAATCCAATTTAATAAAATATGAAGACTGTAGAAATAATGCTTTAGAATTTGGTTTAGATAAATTTAAATATAATTTTAAACATTATGTTGATAAAATTATAGAAGAACATAATCTAAAATAAAATTTTATTTTAGGTGAGAGGGAGAGTTTTAGATGATAATAACAAAAACACCGTTTAGAATGTCTTTTTTTGGGGGTGGAACAGATATGGCTTCTTTTTATGAAGAACATGGAGGAGCTGTACTTTCTACTACTTTTGATAAATATTGTTATGTTAATATTAGACATTTACCAAGATTTTTTGATTATACAAGTGAGTTAGTTTATGCAAATATTGAACGCGTAAATAGCTATGATGAAATAAGACATCCATTGATAAGAAATGCGATGAAATATAAAAATATACATGAGATCAGATTGACATATGATGCTGATTTACCTGCAAGAACAGGTTTGGGGACATCTTCCTCATTTGCAGTAGGGATGCTGAATGCTTTTTATGCTTTGAAAGGAAAACAAGTAGACAAACGCAAATTAGCAGATGAAGCTATTTACTTAGAAAGAGTACTTTGTCAAGAAGCTGGTGGAATACAGGATCAGATAGCGGCTTCCTTTGGCGGATTTAATAGAATTGATATGGACAAAAATGGTTATATTGTAAAACCTGTAATCATGTCTAATCAAAGAAAAAAAGCATTAAATGATAATTTATTATTATTTTTCACTGGTATTTCTAGATTTTCAGCGAAAGTTCAAACATCTACAGAAAAAAGTATTGAAAGTAAAACAAAAGAATTATTGGAAATGAAAAAATTAGTAGATGTAGCTGAGGATATTCTAATAAGTAAACAAAGTTTAGATGAATTTGGTAGATTATTAGACTATACATGGAAATTGAAAAGAAGTGTATCTTCAGCAATATCAACTAATGAAATTGATGATCTTTATGCTAAAGCAATAAATGCAGGTGCTTTAGGTGGTAAATTATTAGGTGCTGGTGGGGGTGGATTCTTGTTATTTTATGTAGAAAAAGAAAAACAAGATAAAGTAAAATCAGCATTAGATAATTTGTTACATGTACCATTTGAATTTGAAAATGGTGGAACACAAATGGTATATTATTCTGCTGAAGATTATGAATTACCAATGGAAGGATGAGCAAAATGAAAGACGTAAGTATGAAACAAATAAATCATCTAATTGAAAGATATCCTCAATTAAATGAAATAAAAGGGGATATAGTTTTATCTGTTGAAAAAATTATTGAAGCTTATAAAAATGGAAATAAAATAATGGTTTGTGGTAATGGGGGAAGTGCAGCTGATTCCTTACACATAGTAGGAGAATTAATGAAAGCTTTTGTATTGCCAAGAAAGTTACCAATGGATTTAAAACTAAAGTTAGAAAAAACTAGTAGTAATGCAAAATATTTGCAAGATAATTTACAGATGGCATTACCAGCTATTTCTTTAGTAAATGAAGTTGGTTTACTCACAGCTTATGCTAATGATGTTGCGCCAGATCTAAATTTTGCTCAGCAAGTTTTAGGTCAAGGTAAAGAAGGAGATATTTTATTAGCTATTAGCACATCTGGAAATTCTGAAAATGTAATTTATGCAGTAGAAGTAGCAAAAGCATTAAAGATAACAAGTATTTCTTTAACAGGGAAAACTGGTGGAAAATTAAAAGGTATGTCTGATATTTTAATAGCTGCTCCAGAAACAGAAACATATAAAATTCAAGAATTACATCTGCCAATATATCATGCAATATGTTTAGCTGTGGAAGCTGAATTTTATACAGAGGAATAAGAGATAATGGAAGCAATTATTTTAGCTGGAGGTTTTGGTACAAGATTGAAACAAGTTGTTTCAAATGTGCCAAAGCCTATGGCACCTATAAATGAGATACCTTTTTTAGTATATATTTTTAATTGGTTAAATAAATATAATGTAACACATGTAGTATTGGCAGTTGGCTATAAAAAAGAAGTAATAATAGATTATTTTGGTAAAAAATATAAAAATATAGATATAGATTATTCAGTAGAAGATACTCCTTTATTTACTGGAGGAGCAATAAAACAAGCTTTAAATAAATGTAAGGAAGATAATATTTTTATTATTAATGGGGATACTTTTTTTGATGTTAATTTAGAAGAATTATTAGCTCAACATATAAATTTGAATGCAGATTTTACAATATCCGTAAAAGAAATGAAAGATTTTGATAGATATGGTATTGTAAAGATTAATGAAAATAAAGAAGTTATAGGATTTGAAGAAAAGAAATACCATGAAAAAGGATATATAAATGGTGGTATTTATTGTATAAAGAAAGATTTATTAAATAAAATAAGCGAGAAAACTTTTTCTTTTGAAAAAGATTATATGGAAAAGTATTATTTAAAAGATGATATTAAAGCATATTTTAGTAATAGTTATTTTATAGATATAGGAATACCAGAAGATTATTCAAAAGCACAGATTGATTTTAAAAATATATTTAATAAAGGATAAATAAAATGAATAAAGCAGCTTTTTTTGATAGAGATGGAACTATAAATATAGATAAAGGATATGTTCATCGCATCGAAGATTTTGAATTTATAAAGGGAATGCCTGAATTTATAAAAAAATATAATGATGAAGGATATAAAGTTATTGTAGTAACTAATCAAGCTGGGATAGCAAGAGGATATTATACACAAAAAGAAGTTGATATATTGCATAATTATATAAATGAAGAATTAGCAAAAATTGGTGCACATATAGATGCTTTTTATATTTGTCCTCATCATCCTGATTTTACAGGTGAATGTAATTGTAGAAAACCAAAAACTGGAATGATAGAACAAGCTATAAAAGACTTTGATATAGATGTGAAACAATCTGTATTATTTGGTGATAAACCATGGGATATAGAATGTGGAGAAAAATGCGGAATAAAATCTTATTATATAGATAGTTTTTTTTAAGGGAGATAATATGAAAAAAATATATATAAATGGAAGGTTTTTGACACAAAATATAACAGGTGTACAGAGATACGCTATTGAAATTGTAAAAGCTTTAGATAAATATTTGAATGATAATAGATTAAATGGTGAATATAAATTTGAAATAGTATGTCCTAAAAATATAAAGCAAGAATTAGTGTTAAGAAATATAAATATAAAGCAAATAGGTAAATTAAAAGGGCACTTATGGGAACAAATAGAATTGCCTTTGTATGTAAAAGATAAATTTTTATTTAATTTTTGTAATTGTGCTCCATTAATAAAAAAAAATCAGATGCTTGTAATACACGATGCAGCTGTTTCGGCAATGCCGAATTCATATTCGTTTTTATTTAAAGTTTGGTATAAGTTTATGTTTTATATATTGGGACAAAGATTAAATAAAATTTTCACAGTATCTAATTTTTCAAAAAGGGAATTAAATAAATATTTTTCTATAGATTTAAATAAAATAGAGGTTGTATATAGTGCATATGATCATATTATAAATATAAAACCAGACGAAAGTATTTTTCAAAAAATTAATATAAAGAAAAAAAATTATGTATTGGCAGTGAGTAGTTTAAATCCTTCAAAAAATTTTAAGTTAATATTAGAGACCGCTAAATCTATGCCAGAAGTTAATTTTATTATAGCTGGAGGAAGTAATTCTAATGTTTTTAAAGCCCAAGGATTTAAAATAACAAAAAATATGAAATTTATAGGATATGTAACAGATGAAGAATTGGTAGCTTTATATAAATATGCTTCTTGTTTTGTATATCCATCTCTATATGAAGGATTTGGATTACCGCCTTTAGAAGCAATATACTTTAATTGTCCGGTAATTGTTTCAGATATAGATGTTTTTAAAGAAATTTATGGAAACAATGTGCTATATTGTGATAAAAATAAAGTAAGTAGTCTGAAAGAAAAAATATTATATCTATATAATAATAAAAATGCTATAAGTAATGAACAAATTTTAAATAAATATAAATGGAATAATACGTTAAATAATATATTGAAAGAATTGAAGATGCTATAATAACATCTTTAAAAGGAGTTTGTATGG
>UMJV01047917.1_pt1 | contig 18576 bp, 15 predicted proteins | sample 1966141 | NCBI WGS metagenome assembly UMJV01 (sample SAMEA4836158, study PRJEB28245) | human gut metagenome | biome: gut microbiome; material: fecal sample | place: Denmark | collected 2008
CCCTTGACCGTCCGCTCGGTAATGGCCTCCACCTTCGCTGCACCATGACGCGGATAGACGACCATATCGCCGACTTTGTAAGACATGTACCCTCCGAGAACTGACGGCTTACACACGAAAACTCGAATGATTATGCCATGCGGTCTGGACCACCCCTATGAGAGCGCTCACAACCACGGAAACACAACGAAAAGGGCAAGAATTCGCCATTTTCGACGCGCCAATGTAGCGTTTTCGACTTCAACGCACGTAGACTTTGGGACATGTCTAAAGAAACGAAGATCAAGGAAGATACCGTCACCGTGCCTGTCGCCCAAGGCGACCTCGATGCGACGAGCAATGCTGAATTCTACAACCCCCACGGAGTTCTCGGCGGGCATCTCGGCATCGGCAAGCATGCCGACACCGCCACAATCCGTGTGCTGCGTCCGCTTGCCAAGTCCGTGACCATCCTCACCCAGGATGGCGAATACCCGATGACCCACGAATACAACGGCGTGTTCGTGGTTACCGTGCCGGCTTCCGGCACTAAGAAGCAGCCCACGATTCCCGACTACCGTGTCAGGACCGAGTGGGAAAGCGGCGCAGTGCTCATTGAGGACGACCCATATCGCTATATGCCCACAGTCGGCGACATGGACACCTATCTGTTCGGCGAGGGCCGTCACGAGAAGCTCTGGGAGACGCTTGGCGCGCATGTGCTGCGCTATGACGATCCGATGGGCGGCGCAGACGGCACGCCCGGCGAACAGGTGGTAGGCACCGCATTCTCCGTGTGGGCCCCGAACGCCCATGCCGTGCGCGTAGTCGGTAACTTCAACGCTTGGGATGGCCGCCGTCATGCCATGCGCGAGCTCGGCTCCTCCGGCGTGTGGGAGATCTTCATCCCCGGAATCGGCGCGGGCGAGACCTACAAGTTCCAGATCCTGAACGCCAATTACACGTGGGAGATGAAGGCTGACCCGATGGAGCGTCAGCACGAAGTTCCGCCGAACACCGCCTCCATCGTCACCGAATCCACCTACAAGTGGAACGATGACGCCTGGATGCAGCACCGCCGCACCACCAACCCGCATGATGGCCCGGTCTCCATCTATGAGGTGCACGCCGGCAGCTGGAGGCAGGGACTGACCTACCGCGACCTGGCCAAGCAGCTCGTGGACTACGTCAAGCAGGAAGGCTTCACCCACGTGGAGTTCATGCCACTGGCCCAGCACCCGTTCTCCGGCTCCTGGGGCTATCAGGTCACCGGCTACTATGCGGTCGACTCCCGTCTCGGTTCCCCCGACGACTTCCGTTACCTGGTCGACCAGTTCCATCAGGCCGGCATCGGCGTGATCATGGACTGGGTGCCCGCCCACTTCCCGAAGGATGCCTTCGCGCTCGGCCGCTTCGACGGCACCCCGCTGTACGAGGACCCGGACCCGCTGCGCGGCGAACACCCTGAATGGGGCACCTATGTGTTCAACTTCGGACGCCGCGAAGTACGCAACTTCCTGGTGGCCAACGCCCTGTTCTGGCTTGAGGACCTGCACGTCGATGCACTGCGCGTGGATGCCGTCAGCTCCATGCTCTACCTCGACTACAGCCGCGAACCCGGCCATTGGCGCCCGAACATCTACGGCGGACGCGAGAACCTGGAGGCCATCGACTTCCTCAAGGAGGCCACCGCCACCGCGTACAAGAACAACCCCGGCGTCATGGTGATCGCCGAGGAGTCCACCGCATGGCCGGGCATCACCGCCCCCACTTCCGCCGGCGGCATCGGCTTCGGCATGAAGTGGAACATGGGCTGGATGCACGACACCCTCGAGTATCTGCACGAGGAGCCCATCAACCGCAAGTGGCACCACAACGAGATCACCTTCTCCATGGTGTACGCCTACTCCGAACACTACGTATTGCCCATCAGCCACGACGAAGTCGTGTACGGCAAGGGTTCCCTGTACGGCAAGATGCCGGGCGATGACTGGCAGAAGCTGGCCGGCGTGCGTTCGATGTTCGCCTATCAGTGGGCTCACCCAGGCAAGAAGCTCTCCTTCATGGGCAACGAGCTGGCCCAGTGGGGCGAGTGGGATCACGACGCCTCCATCGATTGGGATTGCCTGAACTGGCAGGAGCACCGTCAGGTCCAGACCATGGTCGCCGACCTTAACGCCTTCTACAAGGCGCATCCGGCACTATGGAGCCAGGACTTCGACCCGGCCGGCTTCCAGTGGCTGACCAGCGACGATGCCGACCACAACACGCTGAGCTTCCTGCGCATCGGTACCAAGGGCGAGACCTTGGCTGTGGTGGTCAACTTCTCCGGTGAGGCCTGGTCCGATTACCAGGTGGCGCTGCCCACCGGCGGCAAGTGGACCGAAGTGTTCACCACCGATGACGCCAAGTACGGCGGCTCCGACATCCACAACGGCACCTTCGAAGCGGTCGAGGGCGAATATCATTCACGTCCGTTCTCGGCGAAGATCACCGTTCCGGCTCTGGGAGTTGTATTCTTGAAGCCGGAAGACTGAACTGGTCAACAGGCTGAAAGGTAACCGGTTTATTTATGCTCAATACCACAGCGCGTCAGAATACGACACCGCGCACGGTGCTGGTGGTCGAGGACGAGCCCACGCTCGCCACGGCCATCGCCCAGCGCATCACCGCTGAAGGATGGACCGCTCGCGTGGCCGGGGACGGCGCTTCCGCCGTCCAGGCCGCGTCCCAGCTACGCCCCGATCTGGTGATCATGGACATCATGCTGCCGGTTATGGATGGTCTAGAGGCCACCAAACGCATCGTCGCCGAACGTCCGGTGCCGGTGCTGATCCTCACCGCACGTGATGACGAGGCCGACAAGGTCATCGGTCTGGGAGCGGGTGCCGATGATTACATGACCAAGCCGTTCTCCATGCGCGAGCTTATCGCCCGCTGCAAGGCGCTGCTGCGCCGCGTGGAGCGTGCGAAGGTCATCGCCAAGAACTCGGAGAACGAGAAGCTGCTCGACTTCGGTTCGATGGTCATCGACCCGGCCCAGCGCATCGTCACCGTGAACGGCGAACAGGTGCATCTGACCCCCACCGAGTTCGATCTGCTGGCCACGCTGGCCCGCCGCCCGAAGTCGGTGCTCACCCGCGAAAAGCTGCTCGAAGAGGTCTGGGACTGGGTCGACGCATCCGGCACCCGCACCGTCGACAGCCACGTCAAGGCGCTGCGCCATAAGCTCGGTGCCGATACCATCCGCACCGTGCATGGCGTGGGCTACGCTTTCGAGCCGCCGACCGCGTGATGGCATCCAAAAAACAACAGCAATCCCGGCTTGATGCGATGAAACCTCGCGTCAAGCCGGTTGATTTGTTCTCATCTCTGAAGCTGGAACTCAGCGCACTGATCGTTATCGCCACTGCCATCGCGTTTGCCATGTGCTGGTTCCTCCTGAAATTCGGCTGGTCCGGTTGGATCGCCATGCCGCTGACTTTGGTGGTGGCCTTGGGCATCACCTATTTCTTCTCTCGCGGCATCACCGCTCCCCTACGCCAGATGCGCGATGTGGCCGAAGCCATGGCGGATGGCGATTACACGGTCCGCGTGGATATCGATCAGGATCGTCATGACGAGGTCGGCAAGCTGGCTCGCTCGTTCAACGAGATGGCCGGCGAACTCGAGCATGCCGATAAAATGCGCCGCGACATGATCGCCAATGTGAGCCATGAGCTGCGCACGCCCGTTTCCGCTTTGCAGGCGATGGTCGAGAACATGGCCGACGGCGTCACCGAGCCCACTCCCACCAATCTGGAGAGCATCCTCACCCAAACGCAGCGTCTCTCCGATCTCATCGCCTTCCTACTGGACCTGAGCCGTATGGAGGCCGGTGCGGCGAGTCTGAATATCGAAAAGTTCAACTTCGCCGACTTTCTTGACGAGACCATCGAGCCGTTGGAAATCGCCGATGGTGGCCACGCCCACGACATCCGCGTCACCGTGCCGGCCGACATCACGATGGAAGGCGATCAGGACCGCCTGCGCCAGCTATTCACCAACATCATCGCCAACGCGCTGAAACATTCGGCCGACGGCACCACCGTGCTGGTCGACGCCCACGAGGACGAAAACCAAGGCACCATCGTGACCAATGTGGTGAATTTCGGCTCCCAGATTGCGCCTTCCGACCGTTTGGACATCTTCCGGCGCTTTGTCAAAGGCAAGACGGGTCCCGGCACCGAGTCGGGCGGCACCGGTCTTGGCCTGTCCATCGCGCGCTGGGCGGCCCAATTGCACGGTGGCACCGTCAAAGTGGTCGACGACACGCGAGGTGCCGATTTCGAAATCATCCTGCCTAAATATCACATCGCCGAACGCTGATATTGTCCGACGTCCTACCGTATACTGTATTCGAACAGATGTTCGAATACAGGGTGGGAGGCGCAGCATGACACAGCAATCCGAGTCACAGGCCATGGCGCACGAGGCCACGCTGTTTGTTATGCAGATGGCCGGCGATTCCATGATCAATGCGGGTATTCACAACGGCGATCTGCTGATTGTCGATCGTTCGTTGGCACCAGTCCCCGGAGATGTGGTTGCGGCTGTCATGGACGACGAAATCGCCATCAAGCGGCTGGTTTCACGGGCCGGCATCACCATATTGCACGCCGAGAATCCGCGATACCCCGATTACATGCCGAGCAACGGCGCTTCGCCTGCTATCTGGGGCATCGTCACCGATGTCATTCACCCGTTGATATCGTCATCGGACCGTCGCACCACGGCATCCGCCAATACCAGCACGCCCACCACCTTGGTGCCGGCCTGCTGAAACGCCTGAACGCATTGCCGCACAGTGGCACCTGTGGTGACGATATCATCAACGAGAAGCACCGCGTCGCCATTGCCGATGAGATCACGCTTCACCCTGACATGACCGGTGATACGACGGGCACGCTGTGCCGAAGAGACCTGCTGCACGGAGCGTGCCTTGGTGGAGGAGCTCAGGGCATTGCATGGTCGCGCATCGACGCCGTACCCACGCAATGCCCCTGCCACCGATTTGGCCAACGGTGCCGTATGGGCACGTCCTCTTCGGCGCATTGACGCCCGCGATGATGGCACCGGAACCACCAATACGCGATGACCCAAGCATGATGATGGTATTGGCGTCTTGTTCAGCAGCGACACCATGATGCGGCCGAACGGGCCGTCAAGCTCGGTATCGTCGTGGTCCTTCCAGTCGAGAATGGCACGACGTACCGCTCCCTGATAAATCGATGCGGACCATATACGGGCTCCGCCACCACTGTCTGCATCCCGTTCCCGGCATTGCGCGAACAGGGCCCAGCATGCCGCACACAATACCTCATCCGGCGCGTCACACCCAGCGCAGCCGCGTGGAAACAGCAGATTGCAGACCTGTGCCCACATCGCATGCCACCACTTGTATACGCTCGGCCCGTCCATAACGCGTCACTATCGAGCTGGAGTATCGAATCGCGCAAGCAGTGCATCCAGCAGTTGTACCGTATCTTGCGGATTCTCAACACGAACACCGATCGCACCGGCCTCAACCGCGGGATAGTCATTACCCGTAGGCGTCATGCGATCACCCACGAACACCATTTCATCGGCCCGTATGCCAAGTGTCTGCGTCAGCTTGCGCACGGCATAGGCCTTATCGATGCCGCATTCGCTGACATCCACACTGGTGTATCCGCCGGCCCTGACCCGCATATGCGGCAGATCGGCCTTGACCGCTTCGACCAGCGCCTGTTTCTTCGTGTTATCGCGATCCCATGCCTGCTTGGCCGCTACGGGCGCGAACTGCCCAAGAGCGGAGAAGGTGATCTGGCTGCCCCTGTTCTCGATTCGAGGCCCCCATACCTGCTGTTCCCACAATCCCAGTTCCCGGGCATGTCGCTCAAGACTTTCCGAGACAGCGGCCACGGTGGCTTCGGACAGATCATGCGCATACACCAAGGCCCATTGCGTGCCATCCCACCGGTAATACCGGGAGCCGGAGGTAGGCATGACATGCAGATTGCCGCGCCTGGCATTCGGGGTGAGTACATCCAGCACCTGCGAGGTGACCACCGCCATGCCGCCCCCTGAGATCAGGGCCACCACCGTATGGTCGAGCAACGCACAGAACCGTTCGATCATCGCGGGCTTCATCGGCTGTTTTGAGCTGGCCAGTGTGTTGTCCAAATCGAAACCGAACACCTTGGCGTTGGAGCAGACATTATCGAAATCAAGTTCGGACCACGAACGTACCACCATTTGTCGTGCCTCCCTCGTTGACGAATGTTCACAGCCAATGAACCAATCCTAACGCATGTTGCCTCCGCCATGCCCTATGGTGGGAACCATGCTTCAGCCACCTTGGAACGCACGAATCTACCGCAACCGCCACGGTCGCGGCACACGAACCCCGATGTTCGGCACCCGTCTGCCCCGTTACCGCACTCGCACCGGCATGTTCGACGATATGGTGGCGGCCCAGGTTCGCAGGCTCGGCCAAGCGTGGCCGGAACTGATACGTCCGCTCCAGTTCGCGGTGGAGGATGTGCCGCCTTCGGATCCGACGCCTTGGCAGACCGAGCCGAATATGACGTCCCAGTGCTTCCCCGCCAGCCACGGCATTCCCGCACGAGTCGTGCTCTACCGCATGCCGTTGCAGACCGAGGCACCTACCAAGCTCGAACTGCAATTGGCCGTCAGGGATGAGCTGGTGGCCCGCATAGCGGAATTGTATGGGCGCAGGCCCGAGGAAATCGACCCCGACTGGGGCCTGTGACAACACTGCGGGCCGTGTCACTTGTAATAAGGTAGTGGCACGGCCCGCAGCTATATCGCCGCCGAAACATCATCAAACTGACGCTTCGGCGAGCATACCCTTCTACTTGACGATGGAGGAATCGTTCCGAGCCCAGACATGAACCGTGGCGGGCATCAGCGTTGAAGCGTCGATGACGGACAATCCGGCGATGTCCTTGTCTTGCAACGAATCGTGACTGAACCGCGCTCCCCAGCTCACTTTCTTGGATGAGTCCTCCAACATCAGCACGACCGCGGTGCCATGATCGCCGGAAAGATTGCCGGCTTCAATCGTTTGTGCTGCGTTCGCATCCAGTGTGATTTCCTTGGAGGTTACCGAAGCACCGGCATCATCGTAGGCGCGCAAGGTGACCGTCCTGCGCGCATTGGACGTATTGGCCAGCGTGATGGAGGCCTTTACTCCGTCGGGAAGGGCCAACCCCGAGAATTCGGATGGCTCGCCGGCATTGACCAATGCGAAATCGGCTTGGCCGGAGTCACCGGAGCGTGTGGCCTTGACGGAGAACGACACGGCGTCCTCTGCGGTGGACATCACGCCCAACGCCCCATCAGGAGCTTCTCCCAAGTCGATCGCCGTCACTTTATCAGCAGTGACGGTGGCATCTTTGGCGGGAACCAAGCCTTTGGCGGTAATCCATGACAGCCCGGTGCTGGTGTCTGCCTTGGCGAACAGATAAGCGGTGACCGCATCGCCGGCAGTGATGGACGGCGCCACCGATGCATTGGATGCGGTCGGCAGCGGCAGCGCGAAATCAGAACCCTTCGGTGTCAGACCATCCATGGTCACCGTGCGCACCACGGACGCGATAGGAGTCTCCTTGCTGAAAACGGTCACGAACAGACCATGCTGCCCATCGACCGCGGCGGACAGTTCCATCGAGGACTCCCCCTCGGCTGGCACAGACAGCGTGGATTGGGTGGACAATGCCATTTTCCCGGCTGTCTCGGAACCCCAGACGGCAATGTCGACGGTGGTCGGCTTGGTGGAGAGATTCGAGACGATGAGCTGCTGTGTGGTACCGGTCGTGCTGTCGGAGAGCAGGAACGACTGGCTGAGCGAGGTCGATACGCAGGATGCCGCCGATATGCCTCTCACATCGCCATCATCGGCCCATGATGCGATGGTGCCGACGGTGCCGGTGCCAGCTGCGGCCTGCAGCATACGGGTATTGATCAGACGAGCTCCCTGATTGATCTTCTGAGCACCGGTTTTCACCGAGGAATCGTCGGTCGAATCGGCGTCTTTCAAAGTTACGTCATCTGAACTGGACTTTTGCCCGATCGCCGAGACAGTGGCGCTGTAGACGGAGCCGAACGCCGCATAGCGCGCTTGTGTGCTCAGATTGCCGACAGTGGCCTGGAAGGCGCTGTCGCCGTACGTGCCGGTATCGGCCAATCCTATAGGTGCCGGGCAGTAGGTTTCGGACTGGGTCGGACTAACGGTCTGGTCGATGGCATTATCGGAAGCGGCCACCTTATCCACCCAGATATTGGGGATGGGGGCCATGACGAGAACGACGAACAGCGCAATCAACACCAGCATGGTGATCACACCGAGCACGATGCCGATCGCACGTTTGAAACCAGAAGTTTTGTTGCTCATGCCTGCTCCTCCAATCCGTAGGACGGTCGTCTGCGAGGCATGGCGACCAAGCAGTACAACGCCGTGATCACACCTAGGCATATCAGCCAGGCGTGCCTCCAGACACTATGCTGTGCACGTTGCTGCCATGAGGTATCCACCTGCTGTGAGGCGCTGCTACGCAGCGTCAGACGATAGTAGCTGCCGCTATCCGTGGAGACCAGGGACTGGGTGCCGTTCGATGCGGCGATATTCGCGCTCAACTGTTCATACGGCATGTCGTTCAAGGAATCGCCGGTCTCGGGAACCACGTAGATGCCGCCGAATCCAAGCGCGCTGATGGCCGCGATGGCCTCTTCGTCGGGATTGGACAGCAGCGAGGCACAGGCCTGGGCCAGTTGTTCGTCAACCGCATCATGCTTGCCGGACAGCAGGCGCGCCCGCTGGACCGGAGAGCTGTCGATCAAATCGCCGCGCGAGGTGCGCATCACCGCATAGTTGACGATGTTGCGGGTCTCCGCGCTCACGGCAAGCACACGATGATCGGCACCGGCCTCCAGATAATCGGTGGTGACCATGGGCAGGCCGTTTTCAGACACGCCCAGTCCCGCATCCTTATGACGTTCGATGCCATACATGCATTGGATGCCAATGCAGCACACCAGTATCAGAGCAAGCACCACACGGCCAGACACGATGAGCACATGCAGACGGTCCTTTTTCGATGCGGGATCACTGCCAGACGCATGCAACGGTTGGAATCGCTTCACCGCCCCACCAGCGACGAGACACACGCAGGCGAGGAAGCCCAATATCATCATCGCGATGCCCGGCTGCGCGGAACCGGCCACGACACCATCGGCATCCACGGTTATGGCCACACGGCTGGAGACCAGGGCGAGCGCGCCTCCGCAGACGATTACCACCCACATCAGTCGCGAGGTCCGCAACGCGAACGGCAGCACCAGCGAAGCAAGAGCAAGCAGCGTGATGACGCCAAACAGCACAGTGACCGCCAAATCGGCATAATCAGTCGACCCCATTCGCCATCCCAGCGCACGCTGTGCGGCCTCAAGCAGACTCAGCGACGCCGGCGACCCGTTGGCGGATGACGTTGGCACCGTGATGTCGCCGAACAGTTGACGCCACATGCCCAAATCGGCGTAACGCACCGCATTGACGAGCGTAGGAGCCACCGCAAAGGCGGCAGGAACCGGAATTAGCAACAGCATGGCGCGCTTGCGACGCACGAATAGCAGGAACATCAGGAACACGACGATCAGCGCGAACAGCAGCTGCGGTTCAGCGGCCACCACAGGGATGAAGCACAGTGCGGCGATGGCCGCGGCCTGAACGGATGTGCGCGGCTTGAGCGGGTCTTCGGTATGGTACATGCCCACGGCACGGAACACGAATGCGAACGCGGCCGGCAGGAACACCATTACGGTAAGCATCGGCATATTGGCCTGCGCATACCAGCCGAACATAATGCCGGTGGATGCCCACAGCAGTCCTCCCAGCACACGAACCACGTCCGAGCGGGTGAATACGCCCGCCAGCGCCCAGAACGACAATGCGCTCAGCGGCGCGGCCACAAACAGTATCATCGCCAAAGCGGCGGTCACATGGCCGAGCGTGACCAACGAGGCCAGCATCAGCACCAGCAGCCACGGCGTGGGCGGCGCAGGAATGCCGGTGCCGCTGCCAAACACCCACGGCGTGGTGGCGGACTGCACCAGTTGCGTGAAGCTGGCACCGGTGGGAAGCAACACATCGGAATACAACGATCCGCCGGAGAATATCGAACGGAACACCGGCCAATACATCACCGCGATGGCCGCAAAGCACACCAGCGCCATCACCACGGCCGCACTCCAGCGATATATGGTGCGTGTCCGCAGATGGGCACGTTCCAGCGGACTGAGCAGCACTCTGCCCTGCTGGGATTGGAATGCATCCCGACGATCATGGAACTGCTTGATCTGCTGGCTGTCTGCGAACAAGACATGCAGGGACGATGCGGCGACCTTCGATTGTCTGGCCACCAGACTGCGTGATTTCATGTTTCCCGCGATATCGGCCAAGGCCAGCCATGGCAGGCACAATTGCACCCATGCTTCATACGGCTTCTTGCCGAACATCATGGATATGGCCATGCCAAAACTGCGGAGCAGCCTCCACAGCCAGACGATAAACCAGGACGACATGGCCAGGTCCGTGTACAGATACCGCTGTTGGGAGCGATGCACCGTCATCGCATGATTGACCGTGTGATCGTCCTTAAGCGGTTCCCCGCCTCGCGTACGAATGCCCTCATACCGTGCGCGACGATGTGATATCTCCGCTTGCGGGACAACCACCACGCGTCCGCCGCTCAGGCAGACACGGCGGCAGAAATCAACCGATTCGCTGTAGGTGGTCAGCCAGGCATTGATGCCCCGCAGTCGCGTGAATTGCGACATGGACACCAGCGCGCCTGCCAGCGACACCGCAAACACATCCTGCCGCCCGTCATACTGCTCCTGATCGGGTTCTCCATCGACCACCAGGGAATGCACGGCGTGGTGACCCGCATACATACCGACATCATGCAGATGGGAGCCTTCCCAATCGCACTGTTTGCACCCGAGCACACTGGCGCCCGGCGTATTGCGCCACGCCTCAAGCAATCGTTCAAGGCATGAGTCATCCGAAGGGCGGGAATCATCATGGAGCAGCCACAATGCGCGGGGAGCGTCATCCAGATCGGCACGATCCAATGCCCGGCTGACCGCATCGCCGAAGGAGCGTGCGCCCTTGGCCGAGACGATGTGAATGGTCACATGCTTGGACTGCGGCACCTCCATCACCGGCCCCGATGGCGAGGGGATGACCTCGAACGAGGTGGTTATCCTCGAACTGGTGCGCCCGGTCGCGTCGGCGATGATGACGACCCCCGGAAGAACATTCTGCGTCAATACCGAACGCAATGTAGACCGGAGGAAACGCATATCCTCCTCAACGGTGATCACAGCCGTAATGCCGGTATCCACATCCTGCCTATGCGTATATGGTCGAGAAGACATGGCGTCGGCCAACGCCTCATGAATATCGCTATTACCTGTCGGACTCATAAACTCCCAGTGTACGCACCAGACTTGAAGGGGGTGTGTGGAGCTACGCCCGCTCCCGGTGCTCTCGCTTATATCGACGGCGTTCGCGCTCGCTCATGCCACCCCAAATACCGAATCGCTCATCATGGTCGATGGCCCATTTCAGGCATTGCTCACGCACTTCGCATTTTGCGCACACACGTTTGGCATCACGGGTCGAGCCCCCCTTTTCCGGGAAGAACGCCTCCGGATCGGTTTGCGCGCACAACGCCTTGTGCTGCCAAGATACATCGCCATCAGGTCGGAATAGTCCCCACAATTCGTGCCATGGCTCTTCGGCTGAATCGTCGACCACACCCCACATGCGATTCTCCTTGCCTATTGAGCTTTTCATACGGACTAAATTACACACATGCAATTTCGGTTTTGTCAAATTCTTTCTCGTGTCATTACATCATTTTTATGGAACTGTGTGCTATGGCGTGAACGCGATGCCCTGACGCCGTTGCACATGATATTGTGCCGTTCCTGCGCAGGAACACCATAGCGCAGGAACACCCGGCGGATGCTGTGTCAAAGTGTCATTCAGACAATCGACAGTTTCAGGAGGGGTTATGACGCAGGAATCAGGTGGGGCGGATCCGCATATCAACCCGCCAAGCTTCATTCCTGCGGGAAATCGACGCACCCGGCCTTCCGGGCAGGTGCCACGCTCCTTCGCCCCCGCCCGAACCTCGCGCCAGTCAGGTCAAGCTCCATCGGCCCGTCCGTCCGTCACGGGAAATGACATCGAAGAGCCTCAACTGAACGCCAACGCCACGGCAAGCGCCAACGTCGCGGACAACGGCAGGCGGACTCCGCCCAGTTTTTCTCCGAAAACCGGACGCGCCACTCGCAGCACGGCTCCGGATGCCGCCGCACCGCGCAGCATTCCGCCGTCGCGAGCGCGGATGTCTTCCGGCTCATCCCGCAACGCCGTGCGCAATCCGTCGGATATGCCGGTTTCCCGGCCCTCATCGCCAGCAGCAAACGTGTCCACGAAGTTCAGCCATCTTGGCCGGCCGGCGGCGGCAACGGCGAAAACGGTAACGGCACGCCGTCCGCGAGCCTTACGCATCACCCTATGCGCAATCGCGGTACTGGTGGCGGCGTTGATTCTTTCCGTTTTCGGTGCCTGGCAATGGGTGGACAGCAAACTGAATCGGAGCGACTGGCTGACCGACACCCCCAACACGCCGGCCTCGACTTGGCTGATTCTTGGCTCCGATGAGCGTGACGGTTCCACCGATTACGGCGGCGTAGACAATATCTCTGGCTTCAGGACCGATACGATTCTGGTGCTGATCAAGCCCAAAAGCGGGCCGAGTTCGTTGGTTTCCATTCCCCGCGATTCGCTCATGAACGTCGATAACCAGTACATGAAAATCAATGCGGTGGCGCTGATTGCGGGCAAGAAGGCTTTGGTAAGCAACGTCGAGCAGATCACCGGCCAGAAAATCGATCATGTGGCACAGATCAAGTTCGGCGGTCTGCAGAACGTGGTGAACGCCTTGGGCGGTATCGAACTGTGCTATGACGAGGATGTTCAGGATTCCTATTCCGGACTGAACTGGAAGGCGGGATGCCATACGGCGGATGGTTCCACCGCATTGTCCTTCTCTCGTATGCGATATGCCGACGCGCGAGGAGACTTCGGACGCAACGAACGCCAGCGACAGGTCATCTCGGCCATCGTCAAGAAGGCTTCCAGCAGTGAGACCCTGACCAATCCGTCCAAAATCGTGGCAGTGTCCAATGCCGCGATGAGCGCACTCACCGTGGACGAGAAGACCAACCCTTACACGTTGCTCACCATGGCGTTGGCGTTCAAAAGCGCCACCGGCTCGAATGGCATCTCCGGCAGCGTGTACTGGTCCGACCCCGGTTATTACGTTGATGGCGTTGGTTCCTCGGTGCTGCTTGACGACGCCAAGAACACCGAACTGTTCAATCAACTTGCCGACGGCACGTATAAGGCCGGCACCGTGGGCAATCTGGCGGAAGGCTGACCGACGCTTTCCCGGAGCCCATCGGCTTCATCATCGGCGCATGATCGTCACCGTTGCCTACACCGCCAATCATGCACGGGCAAAATGTCATGTGGATAACTCGGCAAGCTAGAACCACATACCTTGATTCGGCTTGCGCTTTCGGCATGCGTTCCCCCACGCTGGAAGCATGACATCACAGCAGAACGATTCGAAGCGACATTCCGTCCATACGGCATCCGCCGTATCCCGGGCGAAGCACCGTTTGGGCGCGCCGCCATTGCGCGCCCGCCTGACCATGTTTGCCGCGGCATGCCCGATGATCGCGCAGGCATTGATGATGGTCATACTGCTGTTGCACGGGCAATGGCTGTTCGCCGCCATGATCGCACCGGGCATATTCGCCTGTCTCGTATCCCTGCTGCTGACGCTCCCCTCGCCTCCAGGCCCGGAGAAGGCTCCCGATCCGCAACAGGCAACGATCGATGTCGGTATCACGGGCGACGCCGATGACCGCGCCGCAGACCTCCGTCATGCGCCGTCGCAGCCGATAGAATCGCTGCTGCACTTCGCACGCCTGCCATGGCGCGCCATTGTGGGCCGCTGGCTTGAACCCCTTGACCTTGCGGTGCCGATCGGCATGACCGGAAGCGAGCCGCTGATGCTCGATCTGAACCGTCAGGGGCCGCATGCTCTGGTGGCCGGCACCACTGGTTCCGGAAAATCCGTGTTGCTGCAAAGCTGGTGTCTGGCGCTCGCCTCGATGAACGGGCCTGAGCATCTGAATTTCGTGTTCTTGGATTTCAAAGGCGGTTCCGCGTTCCGCAAACTCGAACGGTTGCCGCATACCGTGGGCAGCGTATGCGATCTGGATCTGGCGCATGCCGTACGCGCGTTGCGTGCGCTGGAAGCCGAACTGACACGCCGTGAACAGCTGTCCGCCGCTGTCCATGCTTCCGATATCCGCGATATGGTCAATCCACCACCGCGCCTGATCGTGGTCATTGACGAATTCCATGCCCTGAAGGACCAGCTCCCGGATTATGTGAATCGTCTGGTGCGTATTGCCTCGCTCGGCAGGTCACTGGGCATGTATCTGATCGCCTGTACGCAGAATCCCATGGGTCAGGTCAGTGCCGATATGAAGGCGAATATGTCCGTCAGCATTTGTTTACGGGTTCGGGACCGTCTGCAATCATGCGAGCTGCTTGGCGATGGTCGTGCCGCCGACCTCAGTCCGGCAATGCCCGGTGCGGCGTTCTGCAACGATTCCGAACAGGTGACGGCATTCCGCTGTGCAACGGCACGCGATATCGATGCGGTGTGCCGCCAGATCGCGTTCGCATCGCGGTTCGTCGGAAGCCCGCCGCAACCGTCCCTGTTTACCGCGCCACTCCCCCGGCACGTAAAAGACCGGACTGTGGCCGACCACGCACCGCAACGCATTCGATTTGGACTTGCCGACGATGGCATCAACCTGCGAGAGGCGACGGTATCCCTCACCGGTGGCAATATCGGTGTCATCGGCCCGCAGGGGCGCGGCAAAACCACGTTGCTGAAAACATTGGCTCGACACGCCAGCATGGCTGATGGCTTGGCGGTACGTGTCAGTTCCCCGCATCGTCGGGTATGGAGCTCGCAATGGCTTCATGGCGGCCGCTGCACGCCGTATGCCAGCTCGGATGCACCACCGCCTCCGCATATCGTGTGGTTCGTCGACGACGCCGATGAGTTGTTCGACCCATTCCGCACCGACGAGCAGGCGCTGTCTTTCACACATGCGTTGGCCGATGAGTCCGTCAGCGTGGTATTCGCCGTCAGCACGATTCGCCCGATACGTATACCGGAGCATTGCAATACCAGAATCGTGTTCCCGTGCGGGGAGAGAACGTCCGATCTTATGGCCGGAGTCCCCGCTCGCCTATTGGATATGATGAGTCATATCGATGCCGACAACGCGGGCCGGGCCGTGCTCATCGAGGGCACATCGGCATGTCTGGTGCAGTGCGCTTCGTGAAAACTTCGGTTTTTTCTCGGCAAAACCTCTTGAAAATCACCACGGTTCGTGGTTACCTTGGTACTGGACTTAAGGAACAACACCAGCCACGGGGCTTTTAAGGGAGGCAAGCAATGAGCAGCGCTTTTGATTGGCGAGCCAAGGCCGCATGTCGTGACAAGGATCCGGAACTCTTCTTCCCGGTGGGCAACACCGGTGCAGCCTATCAGCAGATTGAGGAGGCCAAGGCCGTGTGCCGCACCTGCAAAGTGATTGACGCATGCCTGAAGTGCGCACTGGACACCAATCAGGATTACGGCGTGTGGGGCGGCTTGAGCGAAGATGAGCGTCGTGCGCTGAAGCGCCGCGCCATGCGCGCCCGCCGTTCTCAGGCCATGCAGATGCAAATCTGATGTTTTGATTATCGCTTCGTCATACTAGGAAACCCTCCCGCTTGGGAGGGTTTCCTCATTTCGGGCTTCGCATCACTCGTCCTGAGCAGCCCTGAGCTTCATATCAAGCACCACGCGGGTGCCGCCTTCGCGGCGCGGCTCCCAATGCACGGAACCACCGAAATCATTGGTCACAAAGGTGTTGATGATCTGCGTGCCCAAACCGGAACCGGAAGAACGAGCCAATCCACCCTGTTCTTCGGAGCCGAGACCGGAACCGTCATCCTCGACCACCACATTGAGGTTCGGGCCGGAGCGGCCCACGGAAATCGTGATATGGCCATCCTTGCGGCCTTCGAACCCATGCTCCACCGAATTGGTGATGAGCTCGGTCAGCACGAGGGACAGCGGCGTGGCATCCTGAGCGGGCATCATGCCGAACTTGCCCATGTAGTTGATATCGATGTGCTGGTCTTTCATCGTGGCTAGGTCCACGGCCATGCGCAGCAGGTTGGCGATCACCTTGTCGAAGTCGACGACCTCGTCGGCGGTCTGGCTCAATCCCTCATGCACCATGGCAATGGTCTGCACGCGGCGTTGCGCCTCCTGCAATTCCTTCTTGACCTCATCCGACTTGGTCTTACGAGCCTGAAGCCTCAGCAATGCGGAGACGGCCTGCAGGTTGTTCTTGACACGATGGTGAATCTCGGAAATCGTAGCGTCCTTGGTCTGCAGCTCCTGCTCACGACGGCGCAGCTCGGTGACGTCACGGCATAGCAGAATCGCTCCGATACGGCCGTTGTTGTCATACAAGGGCAACGAGCGCATCGAGACGGCGGAACGGTTGGCGTTGAGTTCGGAGTCGACCGCGGCTTTGCCTGTCAACACCAACGGCAGGGTTTCCGGAACAGGGTCGTTCTCCTTCAATAGCTGTGTGCCGAGTTCGCTGAGGTAATGGCCAGGCATGGTGGTCAGCAGACCGAGACGCCTAAAGCAGCTGATGGCGTTCGGGGCTGCGTATCGAACCACGCCGTCCATGGTCAGGATGATGAAGCCGTCCGCCACGCGAGCGATATGGCGTTGGCTCATCACCGAATCCTTGTAGGGGAATTGGCCTCGCGGAATCATCTCGTACAGATGCTTGCCGGCGTTGATGCTTTCCGACTCATATCGGCCGTTGGATTCTCGTGTGGCCATATTGGTCTCACGCACGACCAAGCCCAAGGTCTTGCCATTGTGCCGAACCGGCGCGTACACGTTGCAGACGGTCGCCTTGCCCACGGTTCTCAATACCGTGGAGCGGAACACCACGCTGGAGAGCATGGCGGCGTCCAATTCGCCGACCATGTCGTCCGGCATGACGTTTCCCACCACGTCTTCCGCCCGCAGCGTCATAACGGTGGATGGACGGCATTGCTCGGCCACCACGTATTTGCCATCGCCATCCTGTACCAGCAGCAGCAGATCGGCAAAGCTCAAATCGGCGATCACCTGCCAATCGGCGACAAGATGATGCAGCCACTCGCGGTCCTCGTCGTCGAAGTCGGGGCGCGTTGCAAGGATATGTGAAAAATCAGCCATATCCCTATCATACGCAGACGCACCGCCGCCGTCGCGGCAAGCCACACGGGCAAGTACGACGACTATGACGACATCGCATCTTCAATACCGCGCCAATCGCGTTGCACGGCTTCCCGCCCGTGGCCAAGGTGCCGGCATGTTGCTTATCGTACACGGCAAGCATCACGTACAGTTTGATATCCGAAGCCGCCACCATATTGCCGGCATTGCTGTGTCCATGGAACCCATCATCGCGTTTGCCTGCGCTTTGGCGTTGTCATCGCCATTGTCCTGGGCCGCAAGATAGACCGGCAGATAGAAATCGGCAGCCACGAATTGCTTGCCGGACTGCGACGTGGTCGCGATGGTGGCGTCCTCTGAGGAGTCGGCGGATGTTCCATCGATGACCATGGCGGAGACGGCCACATCGGAGGACGAGTATGAATCCGCGATGTCAGACAACTGGCTGGATGTGATCACCGGAGTGGAAGGCTTCGACTTCTCCGTCGAGCTTTTCTTGGACGAATCGTCGCTGTTCTTGTCTTTGGCGCTATCAGCCGTGTTCTTCTTGGCCTTGGACTTGGCGTCAGAAGAATCCGTCGTGCCATCATCGGCGGAATCCGACGCATCGGCCCCGGTCGACTGTGCCGATGTTTGCGCCTGCGGCTGAGCTCCCCACAATCCCATGCTATGGGTGATGAACAAGCCGATGACTAACGCCACGACACAAATCAGCGCGATGAGCACAATCACCACCGCTTTGGTGTGATCGACGCCAGGACGCCCGGCGGGAGGTTCAGGAGAAGCAGGGGCCGCCGGATTGGCCTCGGGCTGCTCCAATGGGCTTCCGCACTGCGAACAGAAGGCATTTCCTTGCTCGTTGGCAAACCCACACTCCGTGCAATACACCATCGCCGAGCCCTTTATTGCTGCGACGTTCTCATCTTCGGATTCCATAGTATCGCCGCCATTGGGTGATAGTGTTCGTGCGAGTCGGTATTGACAAGCATAAAAGTTACGCTAACGTAGGTTACGGCAGCGTAAGAAGCGTATCGTCAACTCGTGAAACGGGGGCATCACCATGGCATCAACAACCGGCGACTCGGAAAAGACG
>UMJV01025798.1_pt1 | contig 18405 bp, 12 predicted proteins | sample 1966141 | NCBI WGS metagenome assembly UMJV01 (sample SAMEA4836158, study PRJEB28245) | human gut metagenome | biome: gut microbiome; material: fecal sample | place: Denmark | collected 2008
CAATACCAAGTCTTTCTTTTTCGTTAAAATAATTGTTTATCGTCTTCCTAAGTTAGGATGATGGTCTTCTAAAACAAACGGTTCATCGTTGAGTTCTGGTATTGATACCCAATAAAAATCATCGGTATCAAAACCGTGTGTCATGGCAATTTCATGCCAGACATCTGGAGCTTTATAAGTATAGCCTAAAAGCTCTTTTCGATTTTTTCGACCAAAATCAATTTGACGCCCTTTTAGAAAGTCTACCATCCGTTCATAAGTGAATTCTGTATTTAACAGATAATCATCTTTTCTTACAAACGTTTCTATAGTCTCACTAACCGTATCAACTAGGTATTTCCCAACCATCCTTTTGTTGTTATATATAATAATAGTCAATTTCATAACTATTGTCCTCCCAGCATTTTACTAGAGAATACATCTAATGTTTTCTTTAGTATAGCACAGAAAATTCGAGATTGACTAATAACCTATTGACGATTCTATTTTTCTCCTCTTATCTAAAACTGAATGTTAAGCTTTCCACAATGGGCTAAAAATAGTTCTGCTTCTTTCTTTGCCTCTTCATCTGCGGATTTGTTCCTTTCTCCTTTCAGTTGAATAATCCTATTGTTCTTCAATTCAAGAGTATAGAGAGGGGTTTCTCTGTGTTCTTTATCACGAACAAAGACAATAATAGAAGTTCCGTATACAAAGTGTTTTTTTGCATAACTTCCAACACAATGATGTAGGGTTTTGCCTTCTTTGACAATTTCACTTTCGTCTTTAGGAAAGATAAAAGCATACTTGTCAAATGCGGTCTGAGCCTTCATCATGTTTGTCAAACGTTTAGCTGTTTCAACCCTCAACTTCGCCTCTTTCTTTTCGTCCTCAAGGCGTTGTTTCTCTGCTCTCAAATCTCTGACAGCATTAGTTACACGTAAATATGTACCACGTGCTTGTTGATTCTCGAGAAAAGTTGAATAATTTTCTACGATCTCTGTATGTTTGTTTTCCCAATTTTTTGGGATAACTACATAATCTCCATCAAATGGAATTCCCAGAGCTTCTACCATTTCTTGATAGTCCTCATAATCACGAAGGGAGATATTGTTTTTCATCATCCAGTTAATAAAACGAATTGGTTTCACAGTGGATGGTATGATACTTTCCAAACGCTTAATTAGTGGCTTCTTGTCAGAAATCATAGCGTTTGGAAGCAACTCGTATAACCCCTTGAAAGTTCGACCATATCGTTTACGCAAATCTTCCTCAAAAAATGCCTTTTCAACATTCATATCCGTATTTTTTAGAAACGGTTTATTCCTTTTAAGAAAGTTCATGGTAACCTTACCCATATTTGCATGACCATGTCCTAGACTAGATGAGTAATAAGACCTATAAAAAGTAGACCCCACCAAGTCTTTGACGATTCCACGCGCCTTGATTTTTTGAGCGAATTCAATGCGTTCTCTATATTTATAGAGATGAGGTAGTACTAAGCTTATCTCAAAATTATCTTTAATCACTTGTCCAAAATCTAAATATCTCAACTCAGACTTTGTTTGTAATTTCTGAATAAGACTTTCCATATCCCCATAAAGCGTATAGACACTAAATGCACCAGAACCAAAAAAGAGAGCATTCCTCTGATTTTGGAATCCACTTCTATAGATATCTTTACCTTTTTGGGCTGAAAGAAATGGATCCCGGTGTGCTTTAACAATCTTATTGTTGGCAAGCTGATAAAAGTTGTAAAGTCTGACTTTGAACTTTTCTTTTCCTTTTTCGAAGGATTGAGTCACAGAATACATCTGCATTTCAATACGTTTCTTTGTGACTCCCATCCAGACATAGTAAAAAGTATCACCTACAAAGGTTAAACGGCTGTTAAGTGATAAACGTTTTGTAACCTTTTCCGAGAATTTTTTTCGGTCGGAAGAGATAATTGTCTTAGACTTATTTGACCATTCATAGATAGGAAAATCATTCTTCGCCCATTTGAAAAATCCGTTAGGAACTTTTAAACGATTATCTACGATTTCTTGAATATTCTCTGCTTTTGTCATTGTTTTTTCTCCTTAATTAATAAAAAATGGCCCTAGGACCATTTTTCTATTTATTGTTGTTAAAATTCGCCTTCTTCAATAGATAAATCCGAAAAAAGATCTAACTGTTTCTCATCCTTTTCAGGAGTTTTCTTAGTTGGTTTTTTCTTTTTTGGCTTCTTCGTTGGTTGCTTGGTTGATTTCTTACTACCAGTAGTCATTTTACCTACAACTGGTTTAGTCTCAACCTTTTCAGCGGTAAAATACTCTTTAACCCAAGAAAAGACTGTGGCATCATCAACCATAGCACCCTGACCCTCTCTATAGTCAGATTTACTGGCTTTTCTGATGCAGTAAGCCATAGCATCCTTAATCGTACGATCAAGATGTTTGAGAATCCCAGCAATCAGCTCATCATCCTCTTGATTATCAACTACCCAATTATGAATAGCATCCTCAGTCGGTGTGTGAGCTTCCGCCATTTCATCATCAAAATGGCTTACTGCCATGAAGCGGTCAAAATCATTAATTTCCATCGTCATTGTTTTTCTCCTCTATTTAATCAAAGCTACATTTCGTTTCCCATCTTTTCCTTGTTTCATTTCTAAAACATCATGTGGGATTGAAAAGCCATCTTTATGAACTGTTGTAACGACACTTAATCCTGCAGAAACAGCCTTAAGTACTGCTTCTACTTCTTCTTGTGTATTAGCTTCACCAATGAACAAGACGTCAGGGTTGAAGCGTAATACAAAAGTCACGAGCTTTTCCAGTTCCATACCGTTAGCCTTATTGACTTGTAGCTGGCAAAAAGATACATCTTTTATCTCGACATGTCTTTCAATTGTCATTACTTTACCTTCTTTAAAAGCTTCAGCAAGTAACGAGTAAGCTAAAGTCGTTTTGCCGACACCTACAGGACCAGTAATGACATGTAAGCCTGGAATGCGTACTTGTTTAAGCACTTCTTCCATACAACTACTATCAAACTCACTCAAAGAAATTCGTCGTTCATTCACATGAATAAGTCGGATAGACATCGTTTCTAGTCCTTGAAAATTAACTATCGTCGATATCCTAATGGTAATAACTCTACCATCGTCCAACTCATAGTCACAAGTTCTTACCTGACTACAACGTTTTTCTGTTAAGTCCATTTCAGCTATAAATTTAATATGACCAAATAGAGCATCCGCATCTTCTGATGAAATGAAGTCATGGACCTGTTTAACATCAGCAGTTCTAAATGCTACCTCGTAATCTTCACCATGTGGGAAGAAGGTAATATCTTGGATATTATTATCGATAGCTTCTTTTAAAATATTGTTTACAATCATTGTTTTTCTCCTTTTTCAGTTTCTAGTAACAGCTTTAACTCTGCAGCTTCTTTCTGCAATTCACGAATCGTACTCAACAATTCGTAACGTTTGGAAAGAACCTTATCTCTATCAAGAATTGTAGTTTTATTGATAAGGTCAACCTTATCAATTTTATACAGTTTACAAAGCATCGAAAATTGTGGTTCTTTAGGAATAGACCGTCCTTTTTCATAATTATTGACAGTTCCTTTAAAAACCCCAATTCTATTTGCAACATCTTGAAGAGATAGAGGTCTATCTAATTCTTTCCTAGCTGTTTCTAGTATTGAACCTAATGCCACTCTATCTAAAGTGTAATAAGGTTCCAAATACTTTTTGACCGTCATTTCAGTCATTGTTTTTCTCCTCTCAGAACTCAAACAAGCTTAACTGTTCTCCTTCAGTTGTTGGTTTATCTTCAAGTGGCTTTCGACAAGCTACTAGTGTTTTTGGCTCCTTCTCAACCTTATAAATAGGTTGCATTGCACGATAGTTCTCAAAGAACGTGTCAAAAAATGCAAACAAAAGGTGTCGACATTGCCTCAAAGCCCTATACTCTAATCGAGTATAGTAAGTAGCTTCATCAGATAGCAGTTCTGAATCTTTGGTATAAGTTTCAAAAACCCACCATTCAAAGCCACGTGCAAACACTTCAGTCGGTGTCAAATAATAATCCAACTTCTTCTTAATATGAACAGCTTGAGCTAAGTCCGTTCTGCTTTCCTCAGCTATTTGAATAAGTTTCAGCAAGCTAGCCTTGTAGATATAACGAATATCTTTAAAGCTATGAGACGTAGAACTAATGATTCCAGCTTTATCATACGTATAGTCTAAATAATGACCATACTCATGGATGAAGGATGAGGAATCTCTTACATCAACTGCCATGATATTTAACCCTGGCACATAAAGTCCGCTTGCTTTATGTTTTCCTAGCTTCCGGAATTTGAGTTCGGGTTCTACAGTAGAATGAGGTAAGTGATTACACAACTTCTCCCATTCGTTCTCTAGAACCTTGAATTTCTCCTTGTCAAAATCACTACCTCGATAACGCTCGGTATCCACTTCAACTTTCGAAAACCCTAAATCAAGAAATGACGTATTACTGTTCATTTCATGATCTTGAAAGATTTTATCCTCACGCACACTGGCTATCGTCTTAGTTGACTGATTAACATATTGTGCATTTAGGTTAGCTGCAAGAGCATCTTCATACTCTCTTTTTAGAACGTTAGCTATCTTTTGGATATTTCCATAATAACTACATTCCTTGTAGATACCTTCACTATGGATAGACATCAATTCAAGAAAGCTAAAAGATACTAGTCCATACCTTGTTTGTGAATTTCTCTCTCTCCAAAAACTTAGGTTTTTCTTCAAAGGTACTCTAACCTTTGAATCGTCGACAATGAGAAGATACAAAGTGCGTTTGGTGTCTTCTGCAGTTTTAGTAGCAGGTAATCTACTTCCATCTAATGTGAGAAGAATCTGTTCACCGAAAAGGTGTTCTTGATTTTCTTCATCCCTCAAGCTCAAGCCCTCGAACAGTCTTTTTAGTTGATTCGAAAAATGAGCTTGATCATAGCCAATGGTTTCGATATCAGCCATGATGTCTTTGACTTTATAGGCTGTGTAAACATTATCCTGTCCAAATACCTCTACTGCTAGTGCTCCGACTTCTTGAGATAAAAGTTCCTGACATTGATATCTACGAATATTCGCATAGTAAGTACAAAACTTTCTCACGATATCTGCAGCTTTATCAGTCTCTTTTATCTTGGGAAAAGTGACTTTTTTAGCAGTTTTTTGTGCTGCTGTTAGTAAATTTGTCATTGTTTTTCTCCTCCATAGAAAAAGAGGAAGGTGTAGCCTAGGGTTACTACCTTCCTCTTTCTCTTATATGTACGATATACGATGTATATCATACTATATATTGCGTTATATCATTGATAAGTTTTAAACTTAATCTTTTCTTCTGGGGATGCTTTCAAAAGGAAATCATCAATTCCCTTTTCGCGAGGCCAGATTAGAGCACGAACCGTACAAGACTGCTTAGTAACTAGATCTTGAACCATGTCATACATGCGTTCAAATACCGAGTCATTATCCTCAAAGTCTTGGTCAAATGCAAGATAAATTGGTTTAACCTTTTTGAGTTCAGTCTTTCCGATAAAGTCCGAGATAGGACGCCATGCTGCTACTCCTGCCATAGAGATAACACAGATATTCCCCAATTGAGAAAAACGAGTGTTTTTCGCAACTGACGCGGTGATATCTCCTTTAAGCAGACCTTCAGTAACTAGAAGGTTATCAACCTTACTCATAAGATTGACTTTTGCCTTACCTTCTTCAGAAAAGCGTGCTTGTTCTAAGACTTCATCAGAATAAGCAAAATGGGGAAAGGACTTAGCACTCGTTCCTTCTGGTTTATATGCTGACGAAACAAAGACATATTTTTGCCCTTTTTTAAATGTCAACTCAAGTCCAGAACGAAGTTTAACACTAGTTTCCTTAGTTGTCCCACTTGCTAGTTCGTGTGATGAACCTTTAGCAAACACATACCAATCGAAACTTCCGTCGTCATTTTGGAAGACCTTAGCAGTACGTGCATTTCGTCCCTCTTGAAAGGCTTCGTTTACTTTGGCTTGATAACTAACGTTATCAAGACGTACTTGAAAACCTACAATTTGTCCCCAAGAATTGCGACATGGAATTAGAATTCCATCTTTTGATTCAAAAATAGGACATTTTGCGTTTTCATTCCAGTAGAAGCCAGGCACTCCACGCCATGCATCTTTAGGAAGACCATTAGCAACAAAGAGCTTTTCCCAAATAGTTGCTGGATGAGATACTGTTGTATCAACCTGCTTCTGACGTGTTTGCTTTGTTGATGAAGCGTAACCACGCAGTGCAATGGTCTCAACAGAAAGACCTCGTTCCGCACTTGTTAAGTGCTCGACATGTTCCTTAGTCAATCCTAACACATCAATCACAAGAGAATTTACCTTGTGAAGTGTTGAGATACTTGCCAAAGGCTGACTTTTCCAACTTGGTTCAAAAGTCACCTCTTTCGCTTTTTTAGGGTCCAATTCATAAATTGTCCCAGCACTACCAAATTGTGGTTTGTCTGGGTCAATTTTTCTTGCACAAACTGCTTTAGATTGATCTGCGAACAACAAACACCAATCTGGTTTCCCACAAATAGGACAAGGGTAATCTCGCCCAACACGAATTAACTCTTGATTTCCAATAGTGATTAATTTTGTCATTTTTTTCTCCTTAAAAATTGTTGTTGTAAAGTGACCTTGGAAAGCCTCGAATACTGATTCGTAGCCCTTCCTCCGTATGCCGACAAGTTAGAGTTGGGAACACCTGTTCCTCACCTCTAATCATCGAGATGTCGCCTCCCTTTTTTGTCTGTCTACCCAAACTCAAAACAAAAAAAGCATAACAAAGAAGCCGGCAAGCCTTGTCTCAAAAAACAAGGTTGCGCGTGCCTATGGCAAACCATAGGATAAACTTCTCGTTATGCTTAGTTGCTAATAACGTTTGTTGTAGCCTTTCAAAGTCAGAAAAGCAATTTCTCGTACCTGTTATAAGCGTTAAGCCTCTTCTTCTGTCTGATGACTTAACTGATAGCTAAAAGCGAGTACGCTCCCTTTTAACCCATTATAAAACATGGTATGCCTATTGCTGGGACAGAACCAGTAATGACATATCCTCCTCCATGCTTCTCTTTTCTTTAGTCACGTGACCAAAGGTTCACCATTTGAGGTGGTGAAAATATAAATATAATTATTTATGACTTTAGTATAGCAAAGAGCTACTAACATTACAAGTTTATCGTTATTCGAAATTATAACTATATATACTATTTTTCATTACATTATATACTATACATAATCTATATGTTTACAACACATTATGTATAGTTCGCCAATCGTAATAAGCGAAGTGTCAAACATCATAAAGGAATACAAGATACATTGTTAAACTATGTATCTTGTATCGTAAACAACATAGAACAACATTTATACTAATTTTAAATATAACTTATAACCCAATAAGAACATAATCATATATAGTTCTTTAATGTATCGTACAATATATATCTTATATTATCTATTATATACGATAACAGATAGTACTATACAATATTCACATTACATAATGTATCGTGTAACGTATTATAATACAACTATTCTTATTTAGTATATTAAGGGAATGGATGAAAGATATACGATATAATACCTAGCAATACATTATTTAACAATATATCTTACATCGTCTATAGTACACTATAATAATGTATCGTATATTACCTACTATATACGATAAATACAAAAGCTATATATTATTCACACTACATAATGTATTATGTATCGTGTTGTAATAAAAATATTCTCCTTTATTATAATAAAGGAGTGTATGAAAGGTATACTATATAATACTTAGCAATATATCATTTAACGATATATATTACATCGTCTATAGTACACTAAAAAAGTGCAATTTCTTTTTTACACTACACTATATATAGTGATGTTATGTATAGTGTAATGTGTAATGCTTGAAGGAAACTTGAATATAGTAATATATCCTATCTATCATTACCATATGTATCTTATATATCTATAAGATACATCGTTTATTTTATATAATGTATCGTGTTTTATTCTTGTCTAGTTTTGATATGTCATATGCTTTCTTTTTAAATAGTATATTGTAAACGATACACTATGTATTAGCTAATGCGTAACACGCTTATTATCAATAATCCATTATAAGCTATACATAGTGTATATTGTATTATTTACGATATATCTTACATAATACTTGCTATTAGATTTCTATATGGTATACTTTAAATAGTTAATAATATGTATCGTTTTGTTATACATAGTGTATCGTACATAATGGATTGAAAGGAGTTTCTATGGTTGCAAATACAGTCATAATGATGGACGAGAAAGGAGGAGCCTCAAAAACAACTTTAACTGTATTACTGGCTCAAGCTCTAGGAGACGCTGGCTATAAAACTTGTGCAGGAGATCTTGATGGTCAATGCAATCTTACTACAGCGGCAGGAGTAAACGAAGAAGAACATAAAGGAATTTATGATGTACTAAAAAAAGAAGTAGAAGTAGCTGATGCCATTGTGCCAGTTGACGGTTATGATTTGCTTCCTGGAAGTAAGCTTATGAAAAACTGGGAGAGTGAAGCATCAGGACTAAAAGATAGAGATTTTCGTTTAAGAAATGTTGTACAAGATATCAATGACTATTACGATTTTGTACTTTTTGATACACCTCCTTTTTTTGGTGTTTCTACAACAAGTTCTCTTTTTACAAATTCGAAAGTTTTCGTTCTTATTCCTACAACACCTGATAAGTTTGGTATTGAAGGTGTAAAAGATACAATCGAAGATATTGAAGCTGTTCAAGAAGGGTTCTCTTTCTTTGGAATTGATATTGTTATAGCTGGAATCGTTATAACTCAGGTTGATAAAGGGCCAGGCTTTGGTAAAAAATCAATTAAACAAATCAAAGCAAGAGAAGCAGTAGCAACTCTTGAAGAAATTGCTGAAGAGCATAATACCAAGGTTTTTGACCAATACTTGTTTAATAATAAACAATACAAAGATATGATTGCTAATCAAGCAAATGTTTTCAGAAATAGTGGCTATAGCATCCCTAAAAAACAAATCACAAATGTTATGAAAGAACTAATTAAGACGATTGGAGAACACAATGGCGAAAAAGCTTAATACAATCCAACAAAGAAATTTTAATAACCTTTTAACGGCTGTTGAATCAAATGACCGAACAGCAGCTAAAGAATTATTTGAACGCTTTTTTAAAGGGAAAGAAATTGAAGAAGTAGTAATTGATAAACTTAAGGAAAAGCATGATATTGCTTATCTAACTGAAGAAAGTGTAGAACCAAAAAAAGCTGCTGTTGCCCCTAAAAAAGTAAACGATGTCACTCAGAAAAAAGAAATAAATAAACTTCCTACAAAACTGGAACCAGCTAAAACAGTGGAAGAAAAATCACGTGCAAATCTCAATATGACACAATTATCAATGTCACGTTTTTCTGCATTAAGAGCTGTTTTAAACAAAAAAGACCTTAAAGGAGAAAATGGCAATTATCCTAAACGCGGTGGTTCTGATAAGCTATTCACTGAAATGTTAGACCATGTGTACCAACTTCTAGATCCAGAACAAAAGGAGTTGTTTAACACATTAGTAGAAACTGAGATGAGCTTTAAGTAGGAAAACTTTATGTTATATCATACAAAAGTGTAGGTATTTCTACACTTTTTATTCTTTATATGAGTTGTATCTTTTTTAAAGAATTTTTTTTATTTTATGGTTTCAATTATGATTAAGAACATTTAGTAATAATAGTTTAAATAGTATTAAGTAGTATTAAGTGGTTAATAATAGTAACTAAGTAGTTAATTATAGTTTAAGTAGTAGAACTCCTGAACCCCTTGCTATTACTGAGCTAAGCCTACCTTTATCATATAAAATTGTATGTATATCCTACAAATTGGTAGGTATATCATATAACTTTGCATGAAAGTCACACAAAGTTGTATGTTAAGTCTACAAAAATGTATGTATGTCATATAAAATTGTAGGCGTATCCTACAAAACGGTATGTATATCCTATAAAGTTGTATGTTAAGTCTACAAAAATGCATGTATGTCATATAAAATTGCAGGTATATCCTACAAAATGGTTGTAAATTTTAAAAAATACTATGAAAATCAGAATATTAATGATATAATATCATACAAAAGGGTTGTAAATTAATATTTTTATACCCTGTCACATATTGCAGTAAGTAATTAGCTTGTAGTAAAATAATTACTTTTATTTAAAATACAACCAAAATGTATGATGAATGAACTAAGAGAGGTAGAAGCGTTTGGTAGAGAATAGAGAGTTCAGAGAAATCATCAAATATGATAATAAGTTTACCCAAATGTTCCAACTTGGCGACCTTTCTCCTCTTCAAGAAAATATGATTTACTCTATATTTGGTGAGTTGCGAGATGTTTATGATGAAAACGAAGCAGCAATATTTTCTTATTCGAGTCTGGCAATGCTAGCAGGAAATACATTTTACAGTTCTAGGGAACAAAAAATTGTTCCTAGGACTGGTAAGCGATTTGAAACTACAGTTGAGGAACTAGAGGAAAGAATGACTAAAATTGTATATCGACATCCCGAAAAGGTTGTCGATGGTAAGGTTGTCTCTTACACCTCCATCCCACTGTTCAAGACCTTTAGAGTAGACCACGAAAACAAACTCATTAAAATCCACCTGTCTGATGCGGAATATACTGAATATGATGAAGTAACTACAGAAGATGGAACAAAAGTAAAAGTAGCGGTCAGGCGTACAGTTAAAGACCTTTTTAACAACCCAGAGTGGGGTAAAAAAGCTAAGTACATTCAGTATGGACGTGACTACCATAACCTATTGAAGAGTAAGTATTCTAAACGATTATTTAGACATCTAGCAGACTGGCGTAAAACAGGTTTTGTAAAAGATACAGCTGAAGAACTAGAGCAAGAAGTTTTGATCTTGGATAGTCCAAGTTTACTTCGTTCGAAAGGTACTAAGCTGCAGCAAGCAATGGATGAAATCAATACGCTATTAGTTGATGAGCATGGCCTTCCTGTAATACAAGATTTGACAGTAGAGCGAATCAAAAAAGGAAAATCAATTACCCACTATATATTTAGGTTTAAACCGTTCGATGACGATTTGAGACGTATTGTTGCAACAAACGATAAAGTCATTACCTTTGAGAAGAAGAAGGAGTTAGACTTCAAACGTAAGATGGCTATCGTGATGGAGAAATTCTACACTGTTTTTCCTAAAGGGAGCAAGGCTGACAACTACAATAATAAAAATCAACTCAAACGTTGGCTTGAAACAATGGACCATGAACTAGTTATTGAGGCGTTGGAAAGAACAGGAAGTGATGCAAACCGTACTTTCGGTTGGACAAGAACGTTGCTCAATAAATGGGAAGTAGCAGGGTACACAAAACTTTCAGATTTGAGAGATAGTCATCCAACTAATAAGGATAATCGTCCTTCAAATGTTCCAGACTGGTCTGAGCCAAACTATGAAAATGGAACGGATGAAAAAGACCGTTTAGGACTAGTAGTAGTAGCAGTTAAATCAGCAATTAAAATAGAACTCTCAAAGACGCCTGACGAAGATAACAAGGCGGATATTAAACATTTAGCAGAGAAACTGTTGCAAGAGAAGCTGTGGGAACTTAAAGATAAAGGTTTAGAGTCACTGTCTGATAGCCACTTTGAAGAGACAAGAGAACAACTCTTGACTGAGATACTTGATTATTTTAAAGTATAACTTCAGATGTATTTTTGTAGATAGATTATATATATAATAGCGATACACGATGTATCGCTATTTTGTTTTAGAGATTTTTTATACTAGTTAAATCTAAAATCAACATGCAATCTTGTATGATATAATAGGTTTAAAAATAAGTAGTGGTAAACCTGTAGTTAATTGCTATCATTATTGAGAGGAGGAGAATTATGTCAAAACAGAAAGATAAATATCTAGCACTCAGAAGGCAATTACCAGATATTATAGATGAGTATATATCTTACCTTCAAGTAGATGTCGAAGAGCCTTCTCCCAAAATGGTTGAACGTTTGTCAGTGATCCAGAAATTTTTAAATAGCTATGCAATTACGATTGATAAAGAGGGTGCCTCCCTATCATTGACAGACTTAGAAAAATTACCACGAGAATTTGTTCAAAATTATTTGGCAAATTTACGTCTGAAACCAGCAGGGAAAAGATTCATACTCTATACTTTAGCAGCTTTTTGGAGTTTCCTTACGAATACCTCTTTTACAGTTGAGAGAGGTATGCCTTTATTTTATCGTAACGTTTTTGATGAATGGAAGATTGTTTATAAAGAGAGTTACCATAACATTATATATTCGGAATCAAAGAAGAATACTATTTTGTATACGCAGCAAGAGCTAGAAGGTCTACTTGATTTCATGGCAAACAGTTATGTTACAACTCTACCAACTCAGAAAAAGGCTGATAATTGGGAAAACGAGAAAGAGCGAAATATTGCTATATTTGCAATCATAATTGGTACTGGAGCAAGTACACAAGAAGTTGTTAACTTGACAGTTAGGGATATTGATATGCGTAAAAAAGGAATTTGGGTTGTTAGGAACAATGAGAAACAATTTATCCGTTTTCTTCCTTTCACAATTCCTTACATAGCTCCATTTGTTAAGGAACGACGTGGACGCTGGGACTTAGACCCTTCTATACCGTCATTATTTTTAACCATGTTGAAAAAGCCTATGGGGAGAAATACAATAGGTCATTTGGCAAAGAACATTGGACATGCTTATGGTAAGGTAATAACTCCTAGCATTTTAAAAGACAGCCACGCCTCTATTGTTTATAAAGAGACAGGTGATATTAAGAAAGTTGCTGAAATACAAGGATATAGTTTAGATAAGAATCACCTTATAAGATTTATTGATTGATAGTATGAACTTATCTCCAGATTAGTCAAAAGGCCACTTAAGGTCTTTTTTATGTCACTGGGTTACGAATAGTGACTCCTAAGTCTATAATGAATTTATAGAGAATTAAGGAGGTCTTATGCTTAGAAAAAACAATGAAAAAAGAGGTTGTCTTGGCAGTCTGATTTGGATACCGATAGCTATTGTTGTTATGTTTTGTATAGCTGGATATGGTATGTCCCAAGGAATTAATGTACCTGGTATTTTATCTAGTGGCTTTAATGTTATTAGTAAAGGAGAGCATGCCAATTCAAGTGATGTCGGAAAATTATTTGGGAAATTTATTCCCAAGTCAGAATCTTCGGAAACAGGAAACAGTTCTTCTAAAACAAGTGGTGGAAAGTCTGATGCTTTTAACTATAGTCCATTGCCTTTTGAAAACCATAAGCTAATGGTCAATGGAGATTTGGATAGTCTTGGTAGAGCAACATATGGGCACATCAGACTAAAGTATTCGGATAAACCACAAGATGATAGGGAAAGTAAAATTAATGTTGATCCAGTCGGTTGGCATAACTATCGTTTCAAGTACGAAGATGAGTCTGGAAAAGTTAAAAAAGCATATCTGATGAATCGTGGCCATCTTATTGGTTATCAGTTTTCTGGATTGAATTCTGAAATCAAAAATCTAGTACCTATGACACGCTATTTGAATGCAGGAACGATGTCTGATAGTAAAACGGATACTAATAATCCTAACGGTATGCTATACTACGAAAATGCACTAGCCAAATGGTTGAAGAAAAACCCAAATATGTACTTAGATTATTGTGTTGTTGCAAACTATACTGGCAATGAGCTAATTCCAAGAACTGTAACGCTTTACTGGACGTCCTTTGATGAAAATGGTTCACAGTATGGAGTTGAACTATCAGAAGAAGGATTAGCAACAAGTGATGGAAATGTGAGTTCGGTCACACTTCAGAACGTTTCAAAGAATGCTAATATTAACTACTTAGACGGTACAGCCACAAGTAATTACTAACATTGACTATAGAATGTTTTATGCTACAATAAGAATCAGCGTAAGCGTTTGGACATTAACTAAAAAAGACAAACATAATTTCTAATGTTTGTCTTTTTTTTGCCTAATATTCAAAAAAATAATGAGAAACCATTAAAATGTATAGATAAAAGAAATGTAAACGCTTACTAAAAACAAAATTTTCATGGAAATCTTCATTTTAAAGAGTAGGATTATGTTAAAATACTAAAGAGGTGTAAATTATCAGATTATTTCAGACATACAGTGTAATTTGTAGATGCTATATGTAGATATTTCATAATTTTACGACCTTTCAAAAAATGGATTGATTTTATTTGTTAGTAGTGAGAGGTTGAAGAACAATTTAGTTACGTTCTACTTCAAAGTATAAGCATTAGTTTAGGTGATGACAAATATTAATTATCATCCGATATTCGTGTCTTTGTTGGATATAAGTATCTATTTGTTATAGTGACCATTATTTCAGTAATTTAATACATATTATAATTATTGTTGTGGTCCAAATTCGAATAGTTTTTTTTGACAAATGATTTAATCATTACTTTGTATAGCACTGATTTTTCTGGAGAGGAGTATTAAGACAGATTTTATGAAGAATAATAAAACAATTTGATAATCAAAAGAACAGTCAAAGAGCAGCTTGAAGGATATTATTACAATAGGAGATATTTGAATGAAAGAAGTTTTAAAACTAAGAAAACGCAGAACAGGTCAATGGGTAACTGTTGCTGGGACGGTTTTAGTTGGTGCCTGCATGGTATTTGGGAATTCAGTTGTGTTTGCAGATGAGGCTTCAAATAACGTACCTACAATCACTGAAAACAGTACGGTAACTGAAACAGTAACATCCGGGTATAGTGATGTCGTGTTACCGCATTCTATTGAAAACTCTTCTAATACAAATAGTGAAGTAACATCTTCAGAGAAGGCTATAGACACTGAAGAACATAAAACAAATTTTTCTGTGTCCGAACAGGTAAATCCGGAGACTGGTACATCATCACCCTCAGAAGATGTTACCGCTCTAGTAGCAAATAATAATAGTTCTGTAGATAAGATTACTTCTAAAGAAGATGCAAATAGAACCTTAGACAATTCAATAGGTGACGACAGAGCATCAGTTCTAACTAATTCTTCGGATAGTAGAGTAGAAAAAACAGTTGAGGAAGAAAATAGAAAGCGATTAGATTATTTTGAAGAGTTAAATGCCAGTGGTGCTTCACGTATTGAAATTCCAGAAGGTATGACTGTTATAGATAATAATGCTTTTAAAAATAATTCGAAATTAAAGGAAGTAATTTTACCAAGTACTCTAAAAAGTATAGGAATATCAGCTTTTGAGGGGACATCGCTATCCAAAATAGAATTGCCATCAAGTTTAACGTATATTGGTGAGAATGCTTTTGCTAATATAAAGACTTTGACAGAAGTAACTATACCAAAATCTGTTGAAACTGCTAGTCATGCCTTTTCTGGAGATGTTAATCTTAAGAAAGTGATTTTTGAAGATGGTATTGTCACAATTCCTTCAGGTATTCTTAATAACACTGGTTTAGAAGAGATAGTCTTACCCTCTAGTGTCAAGACTATTGGGAGCTATGCTTTTTCTAATAATAAATCTTTAGAAAAGATTAATTTGTTAGATGGAGTTAGACAGATTGAAGAAGGTGCTTTTTCAGGTGATAGCAAATTATCAGTTGTTGAACTTCCTGAAACTTTGACTGAGATTTCTAGGTATGTCTTTTCTGATACTCCAAGTCTTACCCATATTAATTTACCGAGTGGTATTACAAATATTGGAACAGGTGCTTTTGAACATTCCGGTTTGACATCTATTGAATTACCTAAAGAATTAACTGGAATAGGACATTGGGCTTTTAGAGGAACACACTTATCTGCAATCTATCTTCCGAGAAAATTAAACTATTTAGGCATCAATGCATTTTCAGATATTGGTACGTTAAAGGAAGTTACAGTGACCTCTAATATCAATAATGGTTGGGATTATTGGGGTGCTCCATTTTATTCCAGTCCGTTAACGACGGTTGTGATTGAAGAGGGGGTAACAAAAATCCCAGCTAGGATGTTTTATAATCAAAAAGGGATTATGAATATCAATTTTCCATCAACTATGAAAGAAATTGGAGCAAATGCTTTCGAAGGTACGAGTCTTAAGGCTGTTCTTTTCCCATTAGCTGTAGAATATATTGGAGATCATGCCTTTGGAGATATTGCAACATTGATTTCAATTGATGTAGGAAGTAATTTAGTTACAGGACAAAATGCTTTTAGTGCTAGTAAAAATTTAGTTACAATAAACCTTAAATCAGGGGTTAGAAAAATTGTTGATGGTTTTCTAGCAGATACTGGTATTACAGAATTTGTCGTACCAGAAGGAGTAGAAGAAATTGGGAAAGATGCTTTTTCTAGTAATAAACAATTAACAAAGATTACTTTACCATCAACTCTTAAAACTATTGGGGAAGGAGCGTTTTCAAATACTGGGCTAAAAGAAATTGTATTCCCTGCTTCGATGAAAACAATTCCAAAAGGTATTTTAGACAGTACTCAAGTTGAAAAAATTGTTTTATCAGAGGGTGTGGAAGAAATAGGTGATTATGCCTTTGCTAATAACAAGTTGTTGAAATCAGTTGTATTTCCAAGTACCCTGAAGAAGATTGGAAGAGCAGCTTTCAAGAATTCTAACTTAGAGTCAGTAACTCTTCCTTCAGGCTTAGAGGAAATAGCTGAAGAAGCATTTTCGTATAACAAACTATCAGCAGTTACTTTGCCTACTCAGTTAAAGACATTAGGTGATAATGCGTTCTCAAATAATAACTTAAAAGAAGTTACCCTTCCGAGTCATTTGGAAGTTCTTGGAACTGCCTTTGTTGATAATTCTGAATTAAGTAAGATAACTTTCTCAGAAGGTTTAAAAGAAATAAGAGGAGCTTTTTATTCCAGTCTCAGTGCATTTTCTGGAACGTCCATTAAATCGGTAGTATTACCAAAAAGTCTTGAAAAAATAGGAGATGGAGCATTCTATGATTTGAAAGGCTTAGCTGACATTTCTATACCAGAAAATGTGACTAGTATTGGAAATGAAGCCTTCTACAACACTGGTCTGACTTCTATTGATTTACCAGCTAATCTGAAGACAATTGGTCGATATGCTTTCAGTGGTACTAAATTAAAAAAAGTTGTGCTTCCGAGTCAAGTTGAGACTATTGGTAATCATGCGTTTAGTATTGAATCACTAGAGTCAGTACATATTCCAAAATCTCTTAAATCAATTTCTAGTTATTCTAGTACTACCAGTTACATTTATGATTCTCCATGGAGTAACGTAGCATGGGGAGAGGGTATCTTTTCAGGAGCTAAGAATCTAAAAACTGTAACTTTTGAAGATGGAATCTCAGAAATTATCAGTGAATTGTTCAGTGGAACTGGTATTAATAAGATTGATTTACCAAGCAGTGTTACAAAGATTGACTCTGCGGCATTTGCTAATTCTGATTTAACTACGATTAACTTACCGCCATCATTATCTGAAATTCAGGATTTTGCTTTTGCAAATACCAAGCTTAAAGAAATTACTATTCCAGATAGTGTTGAAAAGATTGGTTACGGAGCATTTGATTCTGTTGAAACTCTAGATAAGGTTACTTTGCCTGCAAATTTAAAAGAAATCTCAAATAAGACTTTCTATAAGACAAATATAGCTAAGATCACAATTCCTGAATCAGTGTCAAGTATTGGAGGGATTGCTTTTGCTGATACTCCTTTGAAAAGTATTACGTTACCAAATAACTTAATATCAATAGGACAAAATGCGTTTTCAGGTACACAACTAACAACTGTTGTTCTACCATCTAAAATAAAGACACTGGAAAATGAAGCTTTTGGGGAAATTGCTACCTTAGTCTCAGTAAATATCCCTTTGAGTCTTGAAAGTGGTTATAATGCTTTTTCAAACAGTAAGAAACTTGAAAATGTAATCATTGAAGATGGTCGTGAAAAAATTCCAGCAGCTCTTTTAAGTAATATTGGGATTAAAACATTTACCCTGCCTTCTACAATTAAAACAATAGAAAATTATGCCTTTGCTCAAAACGATTATTTAAGTGAAATTGTTTTAAATAATGCTTTGGAAACCATTGATGAAAGAGCATTCGTGAATACAAATTTGAAACATGTTAAACTACCTGATAGTTTGACTTATTTGGGTAGGGGAGCCTTTGAAAATAACCATTCACTCAAAGAAGTGATCTTTCCCAAACAGTTGAGAGCTATTTCTGAGAATGCTTTTGCTAATACAGGACTGACTAAATTAGAAGTTCCAAGTAATATTGAGGAAATTAATTCTGGTGCTTTTTACAATACTAAATTATCTGACTTG
>UMJV01034258.1_pt1 | contig 18369 bp, 11 predicted proteins | sample 1966141 | NCBI WGS metagenome assembly UMJV01 (sample SAMEA4836158, study PRJEB28245) | human gut metagenome | biome: gut microbiome; material: fecal sample | place: Denmark | collected 2008
CTGAGCGTTTCGTTATATAGAGGGGTACACATACAGAGCAAAACTAAAATGTTAGCTGGAAATTGATCCTTTTGAATGGAATTTTGTGTCACGAACGTGATTAGAAAAAACAAAAGCGTTCGTTGTCAGCTAATCCAGCTAACATTTTCGAACGCTTTGAAGCCCGTCCATAAGAGGATTTGAACCTCCGACCCCTCGCTTAGGAGGCGAGTGCTCTATCCAGCTGAGCTATATGGACATATATAGTTGTGAAACATTTCGAACACTTCCAAAAGTTTCACAACCATTATTTTACTATATTTATTTTGAAATTACAAGAATTAATTCTAAATTCGAAAACTTAATAGTGCAGCTGACCCTGCAGCCAGATTGTTCCTTTGAAGCGGCGTCCAACTGCCGGTTCACCGAGAAGATCTTTGCTGTTGATGCAGATATCAAACTGTATATCATTGCTCTCTATAGTCATCTGGCAGATTTCTTCACCTGTCAGGATATTCTTAAATTTCATGATATCCAGAATCTCACCAAGAACATTATACTGATCACATTCGATTCCATAAGGCATGAAATAAGAGTCCACGATCGTGAGAACATCATCTGTAACAATTCTCTGTGAAATCATGGAGTAAGTATCCATATCCTCCATTGTAAGGCTCTCCATAGCTTCCTCATCACCATTACGCGCTGCTGCGATCAGATTAGTCCTGTTTTTGGAAAGTTCTCTCTCCACCTTTACCGCTTCCTTATCCTTCTGCAGCGGAAACAGGATCTTTCCCTCAGAAGCCAGACCGGAAACCGTCACCGGACGGTCCCCCGGGTCTTTCAGGCCTTTGTATTTCTCCTGCATATATTCTGCCAGATTCTGCAGATAAAAGATCATAGTCACGCCAATACGCAAATCATCACATGCTCCTGCATAAGATTCCTTATCTGTATGACGTTCAACAGTCACTTTTTCCCTGGATGTGATTCCTGTTCCCCTGAAAAATGGGAAATAATATTCCACGTGAAACTCACCGTTCTCATCGTACTGACCACAAACGCTGATTCCACAGTCACAGCCATAATTCTTGGAAAACTGTACAAATACGCCTTCCGGATGATTTTCCACGCAAACCTTTTCATCGTAGCTTGCGATCACATCACGGATGATCTCTTTTATTTCACTTCTTCTGGTAATCTGTGAAAAACCAACGGTCTTTAAATAACTGTGCACAAGAACACCTCCCTGAAAAAGCCTGCGTTTCTCTTACGCGCGTGTCTTTTTCTCAATCTTTGTCATACCGCCCATATATGGCTGCAGAGCTTTTGGAATGTTTACAGATCCATCTGCATTCAGGTTATTCTCCAGGAAAGCAATGAGCATTCTCGGAGGTGCTACTACTGTATTGTTTAATGTATGAGCAAGATATTTCTTGCCATCTTTGCCGTTTACACGGATTTTCAGACGACGTGCCTGTGCATCTCCAAGGTTGGAGCAGCTTCCTACCTCAAAGTATTTCTTCTGACGTGGAGACCATGCCTCAACATCGAGGGATTTTACCTTAAGATCAGCAAGGTCACCGGAGCAGCACTCAAGCGTACGAACTGGAATATCAAGAGAACGGAACAGATCTACTGTATTCTGCCACAGCTTGTCGAACCACATCTTACTCTCCTCTGGCTTGCAGACAACGATCATCTCCTGTTTCTCGAACTGATGGATACGGTAAACACCTCTCTCCTCAAGTCCATGAGCACCTTTCTCTTTACGGAAGCACGGAGAATAGCTTGTAAGTGTCTTCGGAAGCTCTTCCTCCGGAATGATCTGGTCAATGAATTTACCGATCATGGAATGTTCACTTGTTCCGATCAGGTAAAGATCCTCTCCCTCAATCTTGTACATCATAGCATCCATCTCCGCAAAGCTCATAACGCCTGTAACAACGTTGCTTCTGATCATGAAAGGCGGTACGCAGTAAGTAAATCCCCGGTTGATCATGAAATCTCTTGCATAGGAAATTACTGCGGAATGAAGGCGTGCGATATCACCCATCAGATAATAGAATCCGTTACCGGCAACACGTCTTGCGCTGTCAAGATCGATTCCATCAAAATTCTCCATGATATCTGTATGATACGGAACTTCAAAATCCGGAACAACCGGCTCACCAAATTTCTCAATCTCTACGTTCTGGCTGTCGTCTTTACCGATCGGTACAGAAGGATCGATGATGTTCGGGATCACCATCATATCTTTCAGAAGCTCTTCCTCAACCTCTTTTTCTCTCTGAGAAAGTTCCTCAATACGAGTTCCGGATGCAGCAACCTGTTTTTTAACCTCTTCTGCCTCTTCTCTTTTTCCCTGGCCCATAAGAGCACCGATCTGTTTGGAGATCTTGTTTCTCTCAGCACGGAGAGCCTCAACCTCCTGCTTAATCTCTCTGTTTTCTTTATCAAGTTCGAGAACCTTGTCAACCAGCTCCAGTTTGCTGTCCTGGAACTTATTGCGGATATTCTGCTTTACAACCTCCGGATTCTCTCTCACAAACTTAATGTCTAACATGATATTCCTCCTGTATTAAAAATATTCTTACTCTTTGCAGTTTTTTATTCCTTCTCAATCTCACCAAGGCCAAAGTTTACTGCTTTTCTCAAAGCTTCCACTTCTTCCTGACTAAGTACAACATAAGACTCACCTTTTACGATCTCCTTTAAATAAAGGAAACAGTTATCGCGGCTGTGAACCGCATTCAAGATCAGACCCGTATTGTTTTTATCAAGAAGCGCCAGTGCAAAGCTGAGTTTTCCACCTACATCATCAAATGCATCATACTTTTCAACGCCATATTTGCTGAACATTACATTCATATTTTTTTTGATAAAGCTGATGTCATGATCATGATCTTCCTTTGCTTCATACAGCCGATCGATCTGTGCAAATTTTCTTACAAAAACTTTTTCCAGTGACTGTGCATCTCCGCCTCTCATAAACATCTTGTACTTCCGTTCCAAACGGCTGAGACGCATATTGCTACTCACCACATTGATCAGAAGAATGATGGTAAGGATCAGCAAAACAATGATCACAATCCCGGAATCAATTCCCATGTTTTCAAAAATCCCGCTCATTCTGCCTCCTATCTGATAGATTCGAACAGATCAATGATCCTCTCCAGTTCATCTCTGGAATAATATTCAATTTCAATTTTACCTTTGTTGTTTTTCTTTCGCTGAATGGATACCTTTGTTCCCATGATACCTTTCATTTTTTCTTCCAGGCTCTCATAAATGGCATCTTCTGCTGTGTTTTTCTCTGTTTTTACTTTTTTCGCAGGAGAAACCAGATTCTTTACAAGTTTTTCCGTCTCACGAACACTGAGTTTTTCATCAAAAACCTTCATGGCTGTTGTTTCCTGAAGAGCTTCATCAAAAATTCCCAGAAGTGCTCTCGCATGACCAGCTGAGATCATATCTGCAATTACCATTTCCTGAACTTTTGAAGAAAGCTTCAGAAGACGCATGGAATTAGTTACTGCAGTTCTGCTTTTGGCAACTCTGTCTGCGATTTCATCCTGTTTCAGGTGAAACTCTTCCATCAGACGTTTGTATGCCATCGCTTCCTCTATAGGATTCAGGTCTTCCCGCTGAATGTTCTCGATCAAGGAAATTTCTACGATTTCTTGGTCTGTAAACTCTTTTACAACAACAGGAACTTCCTTGAGCCCTGCCATCTTGGCAGCTCTCCAGCGGCGTTCGCCTGCAATGATCTCAAAATAATCCTTCTTATCGGATACCAACAACGGCTGAAGAACACCGTACTGTTTAATGGATTCCGAAAGTTCCAGCAGCGCATCCTCATCAAAATGTCTTCTGGGCTGATTCAGATTTGGTTCTACGCTGGAAATTTTCACAAGTCGTTCTGCGGCCGGACTATCTTTTTCAGTTGGTTTGTCTTTTTTTACAACTGCAGATCTTGTCTTTTTTGCAGGTTCCTTTGACGGACCGCCTGCTTTGTTCGGGATCAGTGCGTCAAGACCCTTTCCAAGGCCTCCTGTTCTTCTTCCAGCCATCACTCGTCCTCCCTGCCTATAACTTCTTCTGCCAGGAGGCGATAACTCTCCGCTCCTGTAGATCGTGAATCGTACAGATTGATCGGTTTTCCATAGCTTGGTGCCTCTGCAAGTCGTACATTTCTCGGTATGATCGTTTTGTATATATTCTGGTCCAGGTTTTCTTTTACATTTTCTACAACCTGAAGTGACAGATTTGTTCTGGCATCATACATAGTAAAGACCACGCCTTCGATCTTCAGTCTCTTATTCAATCGGTCTCTTACCAGTTCGATGGTATGTATCAACTGTGACAAACCTTCCAATGCATAATACTCACACTGAATCGGCACCAGAACGGAGGTTGCGGCTGTCAAAGCATTAATTGTAAGCATGCTCAGTGACGGCGGACAATCCATGATTATGTAATCATATTTCCGGCGAAGTTTATCCGTGATCTTTTTCAGGATAAATTCTTTATCCTCAAGATCAACCAGTTCAATTTCTGCACCGGAAAGATTCATATTCGATGGTATCAGGTCAACATTATCTACAACGTTCTTTATAATGGTATCCTTGGTCTCTGCTTCTCCAAGCAGCAGCTCATAAAGGGTGTTTTCTACTGCATTCTTGTCTGCGCCAAGTCCACTGGTCGTATTTCCCTGCGGATCAATGTCGATGGCAAGAACCTTTTTCCCTTTTTCAGCAAGGCAGGCCGATAGATTGATGGCTGTCGTTGATTTTCCAACCCCGCCTTTCTGATTGGCAACTGCAATGATTCGTCCCATTGTACCCCTCCTTTTTATTTTTTTAAGGGATTTTTACTCATTGGATATCATTATAACACTTTTATTTTTAAACTGCCACATAATGTTTCACGTGAAACAATAGAAAATAGGTTTTGAATTATTTTATTTATTGTGTAGTATACCCAAACTCATTCCGGACTAAACAGAAGTTTGACAGTAACAGTACATCGATTATAAAGTCCATCAACTCCGCATAAACTTCCAGTTTTATTTGCTGTCAATCAGACTATATATTTTACGCCATTACGCCATAAAAACGTACCGAGAAATGAAGTTCCCATTTATAGATATTTTGCTGAAATTGTTCTGATTTATCGTAATCTCGAAAATAATTCGATTTTCTCGGTATAGATATTATCTTTTATGGAACCTTGCACACTGCTACATAGGCATCGAAATCCCTTTCTTTTACAGCATTTATAGCATTTTCAAATTTTATCTGAGCACTAAAAACATTACTATTATTATCAAGCGAATAAAAGCATCTGTAAACACATTCGCAGTTCTACACTGAATAACTGCTTCGCGATTTACCAAAAGGACTACAAGCTACTCTTCCCTGATAAGAAGCAGTTCTTCAACCACTGCTTATCGTTTCTTACAATTGAAATCAAAAACAGTGGGACCTCCTGATTCGAGTCATACAAACAAAAGCATCCGCAGTTGCTACGCAGCTTTACACCGAATAACTGCTCCGCAGTTTATCAAAACTTGCTTGTACTCTTCCTGATATAAGCAAGTCACCAACCGCTGCTTATTGCTTCTTACACTTGAAGCAGGGGACCTCCTGACTCGATTAAAAACTATATCACGCTACCGTAAAGCGCATATGAGTTGTCGTTGTTGCGAAACATTTTTTAAGTCAAGCGGATAAAAACATCCTCTTCACTACTGCTCATAGCTTAATAAATGCTTCGCAGTTTATCAGAAGGAGACTGTACTTCTCCTGATACAAGCAAGTCCCCAACCACTGCTTATTGTAGTTCACAATTGAAGCAGGTGAATTACTTGATTCGATTAAAATCTATATTAAACCTACCATAAAACACATAAGCACGAACTACAGCTGTTTTTTATTTCTGCAATTGTCAAAGATGGGGTTATAACTCTTTATTCTTAATCTGTCTTCGGATGTTTCACGTGAAACATCCGAGGATGGATTATCAAACCAATATTCATAATTGAATCAAGTGACTTCCTCGATCCGGTTAAAAATGCCATCAACGAAATCGATCCAGGACACGGTTTGACTTGTAACTGCAAGGGTACTGAACAGTTACGAACACATTATAAAATCAATGAGAAATATCAAAAAAATACTCCGATATATTCTCTCTGGCATTATCTGTATCATGAAAGCATGTAAAAAATACAAGAAACTCCATCCACAAAATAATGTGGCTGTTATCTTTATATTCCCCAAAAGTATCTATATATAGCAAATGGAAACTTCTTTTCCCGGAGTGTTTTTATAGTGTGAAATACATGTATCTCTCGTGAAAAAAATATAATATTATGAAACTGGAATTTTCGATTTTTGTTTATTTTATTATGTTTACGAAAGATTTGCGTATTTATTTCATTTTTCTTTCAGTCCTGTTATATATTCGTTATGTACATGTTAACTAAAGACTTTTTCAAGCATAGTTTCATTTTGTGATATCCAATATAAAATGTATCTGAATAAGGTTCCGGCATAGAACTGGCATAAAATAAATTTCACTTAATAGGCTTTTTTCTTCTAAATCAAGCCATAAAACACTTCCCTGCCTTCCCTTTATCCCAGTCATGCGGACAATTTTTTTTGCATTCGATCATAGTTTTACACAAAATAGCTGTTTTACAGTTTATCAGGAAGAGTACAAGTATTTTCCCACCCACAGCTTATTGTTTTTTGTAATCGAAGCTGCTGCTTTCTTTTATTCGATCAATCAAAATTTTGCATGTTTAAAGTAGGAACGGATCTATATTTTATCTTTTTGCCGCATGTGTGCAGGTGCACATTTTGTGTTTTTAGGTTTTTTTATATGTGTGTACATTCAAAGTACGTTTTATCGTACCTTTTCATTTAAAGTACTATAATTCGTACTTTAATGCTTTTTCATTCGTAAACATCCTATTATTTCTATTTATTTGCCAGTATTTTCTTTTATAAAGTCCTTTTTATCGTACTTAACATTTGTGTTATTGTCATTATCATAGTGTTCTCTTCGCAGAAATAATCTCTTATTTCTCTTTATTTCATCCTTACTCTTATATCGTTTTTCTATAAAATCCCCCATATTTTCCGCCTTACCCTCCATTTTTTCATATAAATACACATTTTTACTACATTCACTTAACTTGTTAATTCCCCATCCAGTTCACAAAAGCATCTGACCGAAATCATGGAGAATACTGATGACAGTATCTGGCAACTCACCTTCAAGTGTGCAAACATATCTATCCAATTTGGAATCAAACGAATAAAAATACCCGTATTCGCTACGCAGTTCTACACCCAATAGCTACTTTGCAATTTATCAGGACCGGCTTACAATGTACCCATAACAGTGGCCACATGAATTAGTGCAGTACCTTGTTTTCAGACATGCCCACTATTCCTTTCCCTGCTTCTAAACGCCGTTGCATTCTTCCTAATACACGCCACCCACTGCTTATTACTTATTACTTTTTCGTAATTGAAGCAGGGGACTTACTGTTAACTGGTAATATTATCCTCCGAGTTTTTTTGTGCGCAAAGACCACTGAAAGCCCTGGACATACCATGCAAATTTATGTGATTAGCATAATTTCTGTTCATCGCGAAGTGTATTACCAAGAACGGAGTGATCAGTAATCAGGAAACTTTTTGATTTAATTCAAGCAGATAAAAGCATCCGCTTCACTACTTGCTCATAACCGAATAAGTGCTTCGCAGTTTATCCGAAGGAGCCTGCACTTCTCCTGATGCAAGCAAGTTCCCCTGATTATTGCTTTTCAAAATCGAACCAGGGGGCTTATTTGATTCAGTTAAAAACACTTCTTCTCTTGCCTCATTTTCCCTTGAAATGCTATAATCCATAAAGAAAGCATTCGCAAACTCCTTGCAGTTTGCGGCTAATACATTGTTTCGTAAATAACTATACCAATCGCGTGAGATGTGGATTCGAGTGTGCAGGTATAAAACTGCAAGCGTAGCTGGCTATGCTGAGGCTTTTAGATCTGTGCAGTCGGATTCACCAACAAGTAATTGGTATAGTTATTTCGAAAACAATGTACTAGTCATTTATCATCTGGTTGAAAGGAATATTTTATACATGAACACCACAAATAATCGCAACGATTTCTATAAAGAACAATTAGACAAGACTTTAAATGGCAATGAAAAGATCGAAACTGCCATTGCAGCACTCCAAAAAGAAGCAACCGAAGAAATGCTTGCTCATACTCTCACCGTGATCCGTCACAGAATGCAGGAGCAGGCACAGCTGATCATTGCTGTAGAACCTCCAAAAGGTGATGGAAAAATTTCTCTTCATGCGATCAAAACCAACGATGGAAAGCAATGGTGGGCTGCATTTACCAGCTTTGACGAAGAGTTAAAAGGCAGTGATAAGATCATGTCCACATTTACCGCAGATATTGATAAGATTTTTGCTTCTGCATTGCAAGAACCGTCTGTTGAGGGAGTAATTCTCAATCCATGGAACCGCACACTGATGCTGAACAAAACTCTTATCAACATCATCCTCGGCAATCCTGTATAGCATCAGCTCTGTCGGATAACAAGTCCAATGTTTCACGTGAAACACTTGGTATTCTACTGAAGTATAAAAGCATTCCAGCGGATAACAGCATCCTCTTCGCTACTTGCTCATAACAAAATAACTGCTTTGCAGTTTATCAGAAGGAGCTTTTCCTCCTCCTGATACAAGCAAGTCCACGCCCTCTGCTTATTGCTCTTCGCAATTAAAGCAGGGGACTTACTTGATTCGGTTCCAAATCTGATTTTTATGTATCATAAAGCGTATTGGCGATGCTACTGTTCGCTGATAATATTCCGTAATTTTTTTATAAACGAAGGTCGCAGAAAGCCCGAGACCATACCGCACCAATTTATGCGATCAACATAAATTCTTTGCATTGCGAAGCGCGTTACTGAAAGCAGAACGAACAGCAACTTAGCGATCATCGCCAAGAACAGAATGGACAGTAGCGTCAGCATACAATAACAAGGTTAGGGTTCCTACAAAAACATTGTAAATTTTTCGTTCCTGTCGTATAATAAAGCAAAGAAATATTCAGAAAAAATCAGATCAGATATCTGAATTACGTTACATCTGTCCTGATTATTTTTACGAATTCCAGGAGGCTTTTTAATGAAGAAAAATGGACACAGACTACTTACTCTTGCAGCTTTAGTCGGAACTGCCGCAGGTGTTATTCATATTGCTAACCGTTTCATAGATGCCACATCTCAGCTTAAAGATATGCTGGAACAGCCACACAGCAAAACCTATGACTGGCGTTTTGGAAAGATTTTTTATACAAAGCAGGGACATGGCACCCCTATTCTTCTTATTCATGATATCATGCCAGGTGCTTCCGGTTATGAATGGAATGCCATAGAGAAGCAGCTCGCAACCGAACATACAGTTTACACCATTGATCTTCTTGGATGTGGACGTTCCGAAAAACCGGATATTACTTATACCAATTTTGTATTTGCTCAGTTACTCTGTGATTTTGCCAAGAATGTGATTCGTGAGGAAACCGATGTTATTGCCAGTGGTTTCTCAGGTTCTTTTGCGATCATGGCTTACCGTAACAATTCCGACCATTTCCGCAAGATCATGCTGGTCAATCCACCAAGCTTCAGTTCCCTGAAGCAGGCACCTTGTAAAGACAACAAGCTCTTTAAGTATTTTATCGAGCTTCCGATTTTCGGAACTCTGATCTATCATATGGTAGCTTCCCGCGAATCCATCAGCAGTCTGTTTATGGAAAAGCTGTTCTACAATCCCTTCCATGTAACAGATACACTGGTAGACACCTATTATGAATCCGCTCACAAGGGCGGTTCCAACGCCAAATATCTGTATTCCAGCTACATTGGCAAATACCTGAATATCAGCATTAATAATGCCGTAGAATCTTCCGATGCATGCATCTATATTATTTCCGGAGAAAAAGAAGCTTCAGCTTCTCTTATCGCAGAGGAATACCAGAAGCTGAATTCTTCCATTGAAACCGCTGTGATCCCGGAAACCAGACATCTTCCTCATCTGGAAGATCCGGAACATTTCCTGGAACAGGTAGCTATTTTCCTGTAAAAACAACTTATGATCCGGCATCAAAAACAAAATTTATCTATAGTAATTTTGGAAATCAACGTATCAAAAGAACATTGTTTATGTTCGGAGACGTTGAGCTTCATGCAGTAATTTGTGGAAATGCTATAAACCAACAAAAAGCCAATAAAAAAAGAGTACTGTTTCACGTGAAACATGAGTTTTCCCTCAAACAAACGTGAAACAATACTCTTTATTTTTTACCAGACTCACAGCATGCATCCGGACATTTCTCTTATCTAAGTGCCTGCTCCAGATACATGTGTGTTGTATTATCGATCAGCTTATGTGTCAGCTCTGCCATATGCTGTGTACTCTCCTGATTCTCAGAAGACAGCCATGTCTTGATCATTCCCACGCATCCATTCAGACAAAACGCATACGCATACTCAATATCACGGTTGTCTTTCGGAAGACGAATTGACAAGCGATGCAGCACTGTATCTGCGATCAGTTTTTCTATACGATTCACAAAAGCCATATCTCCATTCTTTCCAAGAAGTGCGATACAAATATCCTTATTATGATCCAGGATCGTAAATATCTGCTCAATAAAAGGATACGAGCTCTCCTTATTATTAAGAGGATCCAGCGGATAGTCTGCCACCAGATGCATGATTTCCTCCATCAATTCAGCCTCTATGGATTCCAGCATCTGATAGATATCTGTATAGTGAAGATAAAATGTGGAGCGGTTGATATCAACTTCTTCCACCAGTTCCTTTACCGTAATTTCCTTAATACTCTTCTTCTGCATAAGACGGGCAAGCCCCGCTCGCAACTGTGCCTTGGTCTTACGTACTCTTCTGTCAACTTTTTCCGCCATCTTAATTCCCCCTGCAATTCAAAAAAGCAAGCACGTTTCCTCCACCTCAATCACCTGTTACTTACGATACTCTGCAACTGTCATACAATGCATAATGCATCCTTCAAACGAATAAAAGCCTTCGCTTTCTCTACGCCGATCTGTATGATACCAGATATCTGCTGTTGTTAAGAATTGACAAGATCAAAATTGTTAACGACGCCGACCTACACGATACCAGATATCTGCTGCATATTTGTGTTGAAACATAGGAATCCTGTCTGCATTTAATATTACCAACTGCACATAAATTCAAAGTAAATAACGTACTTTTTGTCTATTATGCAGTTTTTTATTTGTAATAGACACTTCCATTATTTCCGTCTATTAATATACATTCAGTAAAGATTTAATGGTTGTATCTGTGGTATGTGTTTAGTATAATACATCACGTAAAGAAAATCAACACTTTGTTTGATAATGGAATATAAAGCTATTAATAGATTTTAATATGATTAATAGATCTCGTCGCCATTACTGGAATAAAGTTTGATTAATCAACTATGTTTGATAATACAATTTAATAAGAAAGGGATAGGTAATATGATCAAAAACGAATGGAAAAGCTTACTTCGTAACAAGCTCATGCTTATCGTCGTAATCGCCATTATCGTAATCCCGATCATCTATGCAGGTCTGTTTCTGAAATCCATGTGGGATCCTTACGGAAACGTAGACAGCCTGCCAGTGGCCGTGGTAAACGAAGACAAACCTGTCGAGTATAATGGCAAGACCTTAAGCATAGGTAAGGACATGACGGATGAGCTGAAAGACAACGACTCAATGGCATTTAACATTGTAGACAGCAAGACAGCAGAGGACGGTCTGGCCAATGGAACCTATTACATGGTTATCAAAATTCCGGAAAATTTCTCCGCAAACGCAGCCACTGTAATGGACAACGATCCAAAGCAAATGGAGCTATCCTATGAGACAAACCCTGGAACCAACTATATCGCCTCCAAGCTCAGTGAAACAGCAATGCTGAAGCTTCGTGATAACATTGCTTCCAAGGTTACGGAAACCTATACAGAAACCGTTTTTGATTCTATCTCAGAAGCAGGTGACGGAATGCAGGAAGCTGCAGACGGATCCGGAAAGATCGAAGACGGACTGAATACAGCAGCTGATGGTAACAAAACAATTACCAAAAACCTTAAGAAGCTTTCCACCAGTACTCTTACTTTCGTAAGTGGTGCTGACAGTCTCACCGAAGGTCTTAAGACCTACACCGATGGTGTTGCAAAGGTTAACGATGGTGCAAAGAGCCTGGACGATGGTGCAGATCAGCTGAACAGCGGCGTTGCAACCCTCACAGAAAAGGTTCCGGAGCTGACAACCGGTGTGGATACTCTGGATAAAGGTGTTCAGCAATACACCGCTGGTGTGGATGAACTTAATAAAAATTCTGATGCACTGAAATCCGGTGCAAGCAGCCTGGAATCCGGTGCAAACCAGCTGAACAGCGGCGTTGCGGCTCTGACAGAAAAGGTTCCGGAGCTGACAACCGGTGTAGATACTCTGGATGAAGGTGTTCAGCAGTACACCGCTGGTGTGGATGAGCTTAATAAAAATTCTGATACACTGAAATCTGGCGCAAGCAGCCTGGAATCCGGTGCAAATGCATTAAGTGCAGGTATTGATACTCTTTCCGACGGAGCAACACAGTATGTAGCTGGTGCTGACACTCTTGCAGATGGAACTACCACCTATGTGGCTGGTGCTGGCAAACTCGCAGCCGGTGCCAAAGAGCTTGCAAAACTTGAAGACGGACTCACAACAGTTTCCAATGGTATCTCTCAGCTGAATACCGGTGTTACCAAAGGAACCGATGACTCACAGTCACTGATATCCGGAACACAACAGCTGGAAAACGGACTGAAAGCCCTGAACGATAAGGTTTCTGCTCTGAAAGAGGGAACAACACAGGAATCCATCAACAAGCTTGCAGCCGGACTTACTTCCGCAAAGGATGGTATGGACACAGCCGCAGCTGGTATGAACAGTGCTGCAGCTGGTATGAACAATGCCGCAGACGGAATCAACAACGCAGCCGGATATATCACTCAGGCCGCAGGCATCACAAGTCAGACCAGCAGCAGTATCACAGACAGTCTGATCCCTGCTCTCCAGAATGCAGGCACACAGTTCTCACAGGTAGGTGATCAGGTCAGCAGCATCCTTACAGGATACGGACAGCAGACAACGGAAGCACTTACTGATGCAAATACCAAGATCGGTACTGCCGGACAGACAATGACCGATTTAGCAGCACAGCTTCAGGCGATTCAGGCAACCGCTTCTGAGGACGGAACCATTTCCGCAGCAGCTCTGAATGATGTGATCAACGCTTTAAACAGCGTAGCCGGTGGAATGACTGGCGTGGACGGTTCTTACATGAGCAGCTATTCTGATCAGGTTTCACAGCTTGCAGCTGGTGTATCCGGTCAGCTCTCTTCTACTCAGGAAAACCTGAATACTGTTGCTTCCAAGCTTAACGAAGCAGCTTCCGGACTGACTCAGATCTCCGGAGGACTGACTCAGGGTGCCGGCACACTTTCTGAGGGTGCAACAACCATGACAGATGGTGCAAACCAGATGAGTGCAGGTGCAACAACCATGAGTGCAGGTGCAGAGCAGTTATCTGCAGCTACAAGTCAGCTTCCTACAGATCTGATCTCTCAGCTTTCTGCAGGTGTTACCCAGCTGTATCAGGGTGCACAGGCTGTAAACACAGGAACCAAAAACGTTTCCGCAGGACTTCAGTCTCTGGAAGACGGCACAGTCGAAGCCTTCCCGGCTGCAGCAGCAGGAATCAAAGCTCTGAACGATGGATTTGACCAACTGACATCTTATGATAAGCAGCTCAACAACGGTGCAAAGAATCTGAAAACAGCCGGCAAACAGATCACTGACGCACTTCCGGATATCAAATCCGGTGCAGGTCAGCTGGCAGATGGTTCTAAGGCACTGACAGATGGAATCACAACTTACACCGATGGTATTGCTAAGCTTTCCGAAAACAGTGCTGCTCTTACAGACGGCACCAAGAAACTGGCAACAGGAGCCAATGCTCTTTCCAACGGTGCTGCTACTCTTGCAGATGGAACAAAAGCATTAGCCGATGGTTCCGGAACACTGACAACCGGAATCACAACCTACACCGATGGTGTTGCTAAGCTTTCCGAAAACAGCTCCGCTCTTACAGACGGTACCAAAAAGCTCTCAACAGGAGCCAAAACCCTTTCCAGCGGTGCTACTACTCTTGCAAACGGAACTAAGACATTAGCAAACGGTACCTCAACACTTCTCAGCGGTACCGAGAAGCTTGTAAGCAACAACAGCACACTTAACAATGGTGCAAAACAGCTTGCAGATGGCGCTGCCCAGATCCAGAGCGGTTCCTCTCAGCTGTATGATGGCTCCAAGAAGCTTGGAAGCGGTATGAAAGAACTGAAAGACGGTTCCAAGACACTGACCACAAGCCTCAGCGATGGAGCTACCACTGTAAAAGACAATTCAGCAAGTAATGAAACGATCAAAATGTTCGCAACTCCTGTTGTAAGCGATGAAACAAAACTTACCGATGTCCCGAATAACGGACACGCAATGGCACCTTACATGATGTCTGTAGGCCTCTGGGTCGGCGCACTGGCATTCTGCCTGATGTATCCTCTGGCTCAGTATAAGGGCAAACTGAAATCCGGTTTCGCATGGTGGGCAAGCAAAGCTTCCGTCCTTTATCCGGTAGCGATCCTTCAGGGAATCTGCCTGATCCTGCTGTTACGTGCATTTAACGGATTCACACCTGCAGAGATGGGCAAAACCGTACTCTTCGCCTGCCTGACATCAATGACCTTTACCTCTATCATGTACTTCTTCAACATTACTCTTGGTAAAGTAGGAAGCTTCCTGATGCTGGTATTCATGGTCGTTCAGCTTGCAGGATCTGCCGGAACTTATCCGGTTGAGGTTTCACCTTCATTCGTTGCAAAGATCCATGCATACGTTCCGTTTACTTATACGGTCGACGCATTCCGTGCAACGATCAGCGGTGGCCGGAGCATTACCACTTCCATTATTGTAATGGTTGCACTGTTAGTGATCTTCACGATCCTGACGATCCTTCAGTTCAATCACATGACCAAGAGAAAGAAAGCAGAAAAAGTTGTTCTCTTCGACTGGCTGGAAGAAAGAGGTCTTGCATAATACTTAGTTACTGACAGAAGCTCCCCCGAACCTTCTGTTAGATATAGAAAAATTAAAACTGTACAGTTGCTCAGATGAGCTTCTGTACAGTTTTTTTATATTGTCCTCGTCAATTCTCCACGCTATAATTATAGCAGTTATAGAAAATCAAGCTCGCCAGTACACCGTGCCTGACCTATGCAGCAGATTTCAGTTCAGAAACATTCCTGTCAGATTTAGAAGAAGAGGCAATATAACTTCTCAGATCTACTCACAAACCGGAGCTCTTTCTGACTGCAAGCCTGCGGTTTTCAATGGAAAAGCAACCTGGTATGCATCTAATCCACTGACCGCAAAAACAGACGGAATCATCACCTATGCTACACCATTTACCGTCTTCAGGGTAAAACCTGGAAAGCTATCGGCAATACAAAAAATACAACCTACACCGATAAAAAGCCAGGCACCGCAACCAAATACCGTATCCGTGCATACCGCATCACAAACGGTAAAAAAATATACGGACCTTATTCATCTGTAAGGACCGTAAAATAATAGCAACATAAAAACACCCCGGAAAATCCTGATCTGTGTGGTGTCTCCGAATATCTGATCATCAAGCGGATATTCGGAGATCACCTTATTATTTACGGATCTCCGAGGTGTTTTTATTTATTTTCTTAATATTTTATTTTTCCGCCTCAGCTGTTGGTGTTGCTGTGGCTTCTGTCTCTGTTTCACCGTTTACCATAGTTTCATATGCATTGAACATTTCTTTTACTGTCATTTTGTTTACAAGAAATACCTTGTCTCCAACGACAGCTGCATAATAGTTTGTGTCATATGTGTAGAAGGTAACGGTTGTCTGGTTCTTGTCAGAGTCTGTGAATACAGCGGTCATCTCCGGATCTGCAGCCGGTGTATAAGCGTCTGTCAGTCTCTTCTGTCCTGCCATGTTTATCAGCTTGTTGTAGAAGGTAGTAAAGGTTGTACTTTCTATTTCCTTACCATTCAGCTGATAGGTTGTTGTTTCTTTCTCGTTTCCGTCATCATCTGTGGATGTTTCACGTGAAACATTTACAGTACTTGTTGTTTCACCGTAAGTAACCTGGAGCTGATCCAGATTTTTTACAGACACATAATTGACGATCAGTGACCAGAGATCTGACGGCGTCTTGTCAATAACTGCACTCAGTGTATCCGTTGACATTGTATAGATCTGTTTGTTATCTACCGTTACATATCTGCTGCCATCTCCTGCCTCATCGCCAACGTAAATGACAAGCTGTTTATCCACTGTGGTTGTCTTGCTGTCTGCATCTTCTGAGCTGCTGTCCGTGTCAGTAGTGTCATTGCTCTCAGAATCGCTCTCAGAGGCCGTAGAATCGTTTTCTCCGGATTCTGTACTGTCTGTGCTGTCATTCTTCACCTCTTCCTGATAATCCACTGTAATCGTCGCATAGGGCTTATCAAGGCCATACTGGGAAAGATCCTCTGCATTGTAATTTACAAACTGGTCAAATGCAAAGCTTCCAAGTCCGGAGGTTACATTTCCTGCTGCCGTTGTATCGGCAGACTCTTTATCGCTGCTTCCGTCACCGGAAACATTCCAGGTAGCTCCGTCGGAATTTTCTTCCAGGACATAGGAATCTTTATTCTCACTGACCTGGACCTTTTTCACTGTGGAAGAATCAATTGTTGGGAAATCTTCTCCCTGTGCATAATCGTAAAGGGAATCCATAAACGGAGACACAGTGTCCGCTGCCACTACATATACCGTGCTGTCATCATCATCCCTGGAAATGTAATACTGATTCGTAGACGTATTCTCATCTCCGATGTTGAGCTTCGTTATCCCATCAGCGGTATCAACGGTTACTGTGTTAGATGGAGAATCCAGTCCGTATTCCGTAAGATCCTCCACATCCTCCAGGACTCTGTCCGCTTCCACCGTTTCGATGGCGGAAGCTGCGGAATCCAGAGTTGTCTGATTTACAGGAAAAGCAGTCTCATCCTTTTTCACCCAGGAATCATCTTTTTTCTCAAAGGTCACTTCCTTCTTGTCTACGATAAATTCCAGGGATTTAATGTCATCCGTTTTCACGGAAAACACTTCTGTTTTGCTTTCCTCTTCGCTGCTCTCTGTCTTTTCTTCTTTGGATACGTAGGTGTTCAGTCCCACATAAACGCCGCCGAGAACTGCCAGAACAACAACTGCTGAAACAAGTTTGGTCGATTTTTTCATTATGCTTTTCTCCTCTTAAGCCAGATCAGGAATCCTGCAACAAGGAACACTCCCGGGATCAGACCAATGGTACAGATCTTCCAGAAGGCTGCAGCATAATCGGTTACTGTCAGGCTTGTGGACTCAAGGCTCTTGGATGGAATAGAAACGGAATTACTGTCGTCTGTGCTGGTCATCCAGTTTAAGGACTCCAGAAGGAGCTTTTCATTTCCGCCGGATACCATCTGGTTTATCTGGCTCTCCATCAGATTGGCTGTGGAGTAGTAAACGATCTGTGTTTCCTTATCATCATCCAGTTTCTCAGTGATGGCAACACCAAGATCAAACGGTCCGTCTACATCTCCGTCTTCCTTTTCGATATTGCTGCTCTGCATATTTGTTTTGGAGTAAGCCTTGTCAGAGGTTGTCAGGATACTGTCGATGGTTACGGTATCTCTTACATCATCTGTTTTCTGAATGCCCTGTGCATACGGTGCCAGTACGTAGGAGCCTGCAGAAGCTGTCTCAGAGCTTGCATCTGTGCTGTTGACTGTTGGTACAAGATAATATGGCATCTGCATTCCATAATGCTGATTATCACCCTCAAATACAATTCCCTCGGCACACTTTACACCATAGTTTTCAAGAACCGCATCAAAGTTCGGCAGATCATCCTGTGTATAATCCGAGAAGATCATAGCTTTTCCGCCTGCCTCCAGATAATCCAGGAGCTCTGTTTTTTCTTCCTCGGAAATATCGCTGGTCGGAGATACGATCATCAGGCAGTCTGCATCATCCGGAACCTTTCCCTCTGTGAGAAGGTTCAGCTCCTTGATATCAATGTTTGCTTTCTGGATATCTTCTTTAAAGCTGGAATCCAGATCTTTTTCTCCGTGTCCGGATAAGGTATACATGATCG
>UMJV01043460.1_pt1 | contig 17766 bp, 9 predicted proteins | sample 1966141 | NCBI WGS metagenome assembly UMJV01 (sample SAMEA4836158, study PRJEB28245) | human gut metagenome | biome: gut microbiome; material: fecal sample | place: Denmark | collected 2008
GAACGCCAGATTCCGATCCGCGTCGGCGTCAACAGCGGTTCACTCGAAAAAGAGCTGGTGGAAAAATACAACGGCGTAACGGCAGAGGGCCTGGTGGAGAGCGCGCTCGACAAAGTGCGGATCATCGAGGAGATGGGCTATGACAATCTCGTCATCAGCATCAAATCGTCTGATGTGATGATGTGTGCAAAAGCGCATGAGCTGATCACGAACCAGACGGATCATCCGCTTCATGTCGGCATTACGGAGGCAGGAACGCTGTATTCCGGCAACATCAAATCGGCAGTGGGGCTCGGTATTATTTTATATCAGGGCATCGGAGATACGATCCGTGTTTCCCTGACCGGCGATCCGCTCGAGGAAATCAAATCCGCAAAACGGATCTTAAAGACCCTGGGACTTCGAAAAGGCGGCATTGAGGTCGTATCGTGTCCGACCTGCGGACGGACCCAGATTGACCTGATCGGACTGGCAAACCAGGTGGAAACACTGGTGCAGGGCTACGATCTTGATATCAAGGTTGCCGTCATGGGCTGCGTGGTCAACGGACCGGGCGAGGCAAAAGAGGCGGATCTTGGTGTTGCAGGCGGAAAAGGCGTCGGCATTTTAATTAAAAAAGGTGAAATCGTGAAAAAAGTACCGGAGAGCGAGCTGCTGTCCGTCTTAAAGGACGAGCTGGATCACTGGGGCAAGTAGAAAAGAAAGCAGGAATAGGAATGGAAAAACAGTTTCAGGAAGTATTTCCGGATTTGAGAATCGAAGGGGGCATGGCAGAGCTTCTCGATACCGTGGAGGTTTCGCGGGTATCGATCAATAAGAAAAAAGATCTGCTGCGGATCTATGTGGTCAGCCATCAGTGGATTCATAAAAAATATATTTATCAGCTGGAGCGCCAGATCGAGGAGCAGCTCTTTTCCAACGTGCCGCTGTGCGTGAAGATTATTGAGCGGTTCTATCTGTCGCGCCAGTATACGCCGGAAAACTTTCTGGAGGTGTACCGTCCGAGTATCCTGCTCGAGCTGAAAAACCACAGTGTCTTTCTGAATCATCTGTTTTCGACTGCCGAGATTACCTTCCCGGAGACGAACAAAATGCACCTGGTGCTTGTGGATTCCGTTGTGGCAAAGGAGCGCGAGGAGGAGCTGGTCCACATTCTCGAGAAAATCTTCTGTGAGCGGTGCGGCTTCGACCTGATCGTGGAAACCGAGATGAGAAAGCCGGAGGGCGAGAGCCGCGCCATGAGAAATTCCGAGCTCCGCATCCGGGAGGAAGTGCGCCACGTTCTGGCGCATACTCATTACGGTGAGATGCTCGGCGAAAAAGAGCAGAACCGGATGGAAGAGCAGGAAGCAGCAGGCGAACAGCCAAAAGCAGCCGTAGCAGCCAAGGACGGCGAGGCGAAAAAAGAAAAAGCAGCAGACGGCGGAAGGGGAAAAGGTTTTTCCGGCGGCGGACGCGGTTCCTTCAAAAAAGGCAAGGGCAGTTTCGGCCGGAATGCGGACAATCAGCCGCGCAAATCCTCCAATCCGGATGTGCTGTACGGAAGAGATTTCGAGGATGAGAGCGTGGAGATTCTGAAAATCGGCGATGAGATCGGTGATGTTGTCATCCGAGGAAGAGTCCAGAGTGTGGATATGCGCGAGATCCGGAATGAGCGTACGATTTTCATGTTCACGATCACCGACTTTACGGATACCATCGGCGTCAAGATTTTCGTCCAGAACGCGGAAGTGCCGGAATTAAAGGATGCGATCAAAAAAGGCGCATTCATTAAAGTAAAAGGAAAAACGACGGTTGATGCGTTCGACCACGATCTGACGGTTATGTCTGTCTGGGGCATCAAGAAGATCACCGATTTCCGTACCGGCCGTCAGGATACGAGTCCGGTGAAGCGTGTGGAGCTGCACTGCCATACAAAGATGAGCGATATGGACGGTGTCACCGATGCTGCCCGTCTGGTACAGCGTGCCTACGAGTGGGGCCATCCGGCGATCGCGATCACTGACCACGGCGTGGTGCAGTCATTCCCGGAGGCAAACCATGCGATCGAGGCGATCGACGGCGCTTACCGGAAAAAATACCAGGCAGAGCACCCGGATGCGACAAAAGATGAGCTGAAAAAAGTTTCGGCTCCGTTCAAGGTCATCTACGGCATGGAGGCTTATCTCGTCGACGACTTGAAAGATATCGTTGTCAACAGCAAAGGACAGGATATCCACGGAAACTACGTTGTTTTCGATATCGAGACGACGGGATTTTCCCCGGTTGTCAACAAAATCATTGAGATCGGTGCCGTCCGTGTGGAAAACGGAGCGATTGTCGATAAGTTTTCCACCTTCGTCAACCCGAAAGTCCCGATCCCGTTCCGGATTGAGAACCTGACCGGCATTAACGACAACATGGTTCTTGACGCGCCGGACATCGAAACGGTGCTGCCGAAATTCCTGGAGTTCAGTGAGGGAGCCGTTATGGTTGCCCACAATGCTTCGTTCGATATGAGCTTTATCGAGCACAACTGCGTCCTGCAGGGGATCGAGCGGGAATTTACAACGGCGGACACCGTCGCCATGGCGCGTTTCCTGCTGCCGGGCCTGAACCGTTTCAAGCTGGATACCGTTGCGAAGGCGGTCGGCGTATCGTTGGAAAACCATCACCGTGCGGTGGACGATGCCGGCTGTACGGCGGAAATTTTCGTGAAATTCGTAAAAATGCTGGAGGAGCGCAATATTCTGACTCTGGATGACCTGAATGCGCAGGGAAAAGTATCGGAGGAGGCTGTGCGCAAGCTTCCATCGTACCATGCGATCATTCTGGCAAAGAACGAGACGGGACGTGTCAATCTGTACCGCCTCGTGTCAGAATCCCACCTGAAATACTACAACCGCCGGCCGAAGCTGCCAAAGAGCGTCTATCTGAAATACCAGGACGGTCTGATGATCGGCTCTGCCTGCGAGGCGGGCGAACTCTACCAGGCAATCCTGCGCGGTGAACCGGATGCGGCGATTGCGCGTCTTGTGGACTTCTACGATTATCTGGAAATCCAGCCGATCGGCAACAACGCGTTCATGATCAAAAAAGAGGACGTTTCTGCCGTAGAGAGCGAGGAGGATTTAAAGGAGATCAACAGGCGCATTGTTAAACTCGGCGAGCAGTTCCATAAGCCTGTTGTGGCAACGTGCGACGTCCACTTCATGGATCCGCAGGACGAGATCTACCGCCGCATCATCATGACCGGAAAAGGTTTTGACGACGCTGATGAGCAGGCACCGCTGTTCCTGCGCACCACCGAGGAGATGCTTGAAGAGTTTTCGTATCTCGGAAGTGAGAAAGCGGAGGAGGTCGTCATCACCAATCCGCGCAAAATCTCCGACCTTGTCGAGAAAATCTCCCCGATCCGTGCCGGAAAATTCCCGCCGGTCATCGAAGATTCCGACAAGACACTGCGGAGAATCTGTTACGACCGCGCGCATGAAATCTACGGCGAGGAGCTGCCGGAGATCGTTTCCGCGCGCCTCGAGCGGGAGCTGAACTCCATTATTTCCAACGGATACGCCGTTATGTACATCATCGCACAGAAACTAGTGTGGAAGTCGAACGAGGACGGCTATCTCGTAGGATCGCGTGGTTCCGTCGGTTCCTCGTTCGTTGCGACGATGGCGGGAATCACGGAGGTAAACCCGTTGAGTCCGCATTACTACTGCGAGTCGTGCCATTACAGCGAGTTCGATTCGCCGCGCGTCAAAGAGTACGTCGGCCGTGCCGGATGCGATATGCCGGACGCCGTCTGCCCGAACTGCGGCAAGCCGCTGAAAAAAGCCGGATTTGACATTCCGTTCGAGACGTTCCTTGGATTCAAGGGAAACAAAGAGCCGGATATCGACCTGAACTTCTCCGGTGATTACCAGAGTAAGGCGCACAAATACACAGAGGTTATTTTCGGCGCCGGTCAGACGTTCCGTGCGGGAACCATCGGTACGCTGGCGGATAAAACAGCGTTCGGTTACGTGAAGAACTATTACGAAGAGCGCGGCCAGCACAAACGGAACTGCGAGATCGACCGGATCGTGGAAGGATGCACCGGCATCCGCCGTACCACCGGCCAGCACCCGGGCGGTATCATCGTTCTGCCGTTCGGTGAGGACATCAACTCCTTCACCCCGGTGCAGCATCCGGCGAACGATATGACAACCGACATTATTACGACCCATTTCGATTACCACTCCATTGATGCCAACCTCTTAAAGCTCGACATTCTCGGACACGATGATCCGACCATGATCCGTATGCTCGAGGATATCACGCACCTTGATGCGCAGACGATTCCGCTCGATAACCCGGAGGTCATGTCGCTGTTCAAGAGCACCGAGGCGCTCGGCATCAAGCCGGAGGACATCGGCGGCTGCCCGCTTGGATGTCTTGGCGTGCCGGAGTTCGGTACCGATTTCGTTATCCAGATGCTTCTGGACACGAAGCCGCAGTCGTTCTCTGACCTGATCCGTATCTCCGGTCTGTCGCACGGAACCGACGTATGGCTCGGCAATGCGCAGACATTGATCGAGGAGGGCAAGGCGACGATTTCCACCGCCATCTGTACCCGGGACGATATCATGATCTACCTGATCGACAAGGGACTCGAAAGTGAGCTTTCCTTTACGATCATGGAGAGCGTGCGAAAAGGAAAGGGCTTAAAGCCGGAGTGGGAAGAGGAGATGAAGGCCCACGATGTGCCGGACTGGTACATCTGGTCATGTAAAAAGATCAAGTACATGTTCCCGAAAGCCCACGCGGCGGCGTACGTCATGATGGCGTACCGCATCGCTTACTATAAAATTTTCTATCCGCTGGCGTACTATGCGGCGTACTTCTCCATTCGTGCGTCTGCATTCTCCTACGAGCTCATGTGCATGGGACGCGACCGGCTGGAATATTATATGAAAGATTACGAAAAACGGAAAGACACGCTGACTCAGAAGGAGCAGGCAACCGTCAAGGATATGAAGATTGTCCAGGAAATGTACGCCCGCGGCTTCGATTTTGTGCCGGTGGACCTCTATAAGGCACAGGCGCACCGCTTCCAGGTCTACGATGATAAACATCTGATGCCGGCGCTCGACTCGATCGAGGGTCTGGGCGACAAGGCGGCCGACGCCGTTGTCCTTGCGGCACGAAACGGAAAATTCCTCTCGAAAGATGATTTCCGCGACCGCACCAAGGTCAGCAAGACGATTATCGACTTTATGGCGGACCTCGGTGTCTTCGGAGATCTGCCCGAAAGCAACCAGTTTTCGCTGTTCGACTATTAAAAGGAGCGTCCCCTTTCCGTTGCAATCCCGTGCGTCTTGGGGTATAATCAGACGTTGTGGAAAAGAACGAAAACGATTTAGATAAAATAAGGTGAAAAACATTGAGAAGAAGATTGGAACAACTGCTGAACGGCAGATTTGAATATGAGGTTCCCCATCTGCTGCTGTCCGAGACGGAGGTGGCCCTGACGCTGGACGAGGGGCAGAATTTCCGCGGAGAGCTGAATATCGGAGCGGAAGACGGGAGAAGAGTAAAAGGAATTGTGACCACAGATCATCAGAGAATCGTTCTGGCGAAAAATCAGTTCCAGGGAACGGCGAGTACGATTGAGTACGGCGTGGATACCAGCGGATTAAAAGCAGGCGATGAAATCTGTGGAAACATCACCGTCAGCAGCAATCTGGAGGAACGCTGCGTGCGGGTACACGTCTCGATTGCGGGAAAGACAATGAACATTTCCGGACAGGAGATTCATCCCCTGGCAGATTTTGTGCATCTGGCAAGCCATGATTTCGGCGCAGCGTACCGCTTCTTTGTAAAAAAAGAGTTTGCACGTCTTCTTCAGAAAGAGGCACCGGAGCAGATGGCACTTTATCAGGGACTGTCCCACAAGCCGGTGACATTTCAGCATCTGGAGGAATTTCTGGTTGCCCTCGGTCAGAAAGAGCCGGTGATGCTTTCGGCGGAACAGCCGGAGAAAACTGCGCTTACCGTGGACCAACCGCGCAAAGAAACACTGTATCTGTATAAAAATACCTGGGGCTACGTCCGCATGGAAATCGAGGTGCAGGGAGACTTTCTGGAAGTGGAAAAGAAAGTCGTCACTTCAGAAGATTTCATCGGAAGCGTCTACGGTGTGGAATACATTATCCATCAGGAGAAAATCGGAAACGGCCGCCATTACGGCAGAATTACGGTGCGTCAGGGAAAACAGGAGCTTCGCTTTGAACTGGAAGTGACAAACAGCGAAAAGCATGTGACTAGCAGGAAAAATACGGAGCGCGACCGTCAGATAACTGCCATCGCGCGCGGCTATCTCGATCTGGCAGTCCATAAACGCGACTACCGTACCTGGTATCAGGACACCTGGGAGGCCATCGAGCAGTTCGAAAAAGCCGGCGGAGACATGGCGTGGGTGACGCTGGGAAAAGCATGGCTGTACGAGAGCCATGAGGAAACCGGAAAAGCAAGAGAAACGCTTTCTTACGTAAAAGAGCATCAGGAACTGCTGGACACCGCGGAGAAAAAAGGAGCGTACCTGTATCTGGCATGGAAGCTGAAAATGGAAGTGGGCCATACCGGGCTGGTATCACGCCTTGGAACACTGATGCGGCAGGAGAGTGCAAGCTATTTTCTGCTAAAGCTTGCCATTGATGCCGACGATTCCTGGCAGCAGTCGCTGACCCGTCAGCTCTACGCGATGGAACTTTGCTATGAGTGCGGGTGCAAGAGCCCGCTTCTGTATCTGGATGCGGCACAGCTCTATCTCCGCCAGGAGGGACAGCTCCGCCGGATTTCGCCGTTCACCGTTCAGGTGCTGAAATTTGCGCAGAAAGAAGGCATTTTAAGCGGGGAACTGTTAAAACGGGCCGCTTATCTTACAGAGACGATGAAAACGTTCGATGAGAATGTCTATCAGATTCTGACTGCGGGCTATGAGCGTTTTCCATCCGATGAAGTGCTCGAAGCCATCTGCAAACTGGTGATGAAGGGCCGCCCGGTGCGGAAGGAATATTTCCCGTGGTATGCAAAAGCCGTGGAGCGGAACATCCGCATCACGCGCCTGTACGAGTACTATATCGAAACGATGGATGCGTCGTTCGACGAGGTCCTTCCGCAGGTCATCCGGATGTATTTCTCCTACAGCAACACACTGGCAGGCCAGAAGAAAGCGCTGATCTACGCCAACGTGATCAAAAACCGCGAAAAAGACCGCCATACATTCCAGAGCTACCGCCCGGCGATGGAGGTTTTCACGGCAAGACAGATCCAGAAAGGCCGCATGAACCGCGAATACGCCGCACTGTACCGGACTTTTCTGAAAAAACCGGAAGATCCCGACAGCGCAAAAGCGATCGCAAATGTGCTGTTTACCCATCATGTGACGTGTGAAAATCCGAAAATCACGCGTGTGATCGTCTGCCATCCGGCGATGGCGGGCGAAACGTCTTATCCGATGACGGAACGGGGTGCTTATATCCGTCTGTACGGCAAAAAAGCGCGGATTCTTCTCGAAGATGAGCAGCGCAGAAGATATGCGGTGACAGAAACCTGCCGCGTAGAGCCATTGTTTACGGATGAAGAGCTTGCCTGTGCCTGCGGCGGTTTTGCCATTGAAAATCCGGGTCTGCTGCTGCACCTGTGCGGGGAGCAGGAAGAGGAGATGCAGCTTACCGCAGAAAATCTTGCCTGGTATCAGCAGGCAGCGCGCACGAGCGCATTTTCCAGTGCTTACCGGAAAACAGTGCGTCAGAAACTGCTGGAATACTATCTTGCCCATCCGGATGAGCGTGAGACCGAGGCGGCTGTTGCAGAGCTGGAGGACAGCGCTTACGCAAAGGTGGACCGTATTTCTACGATCGAGCTTCTGGTACGCTACGGCTGTTACAGCCGCGCCTTTGCCCTGACGGATCGGTACGGCTACGAAAAGATCCCGGTGTCGTGTCTCTTCCGTCTGGCGCATGCGATGATTCTGGAAAAAGAGTTTACAGAGGACGAGGAGCTTCTCTATCTGGCATCCTACGTGGTAAAACAGGGCATCTACGATGAAATTGTATTGTGCTATCTGAGAGATTATTTCACCGGTTCTATTGAGGATATGTGCAGTTTATGGGATAAAATCCGCGGTTTCCAGATGGAGAGCGACAAGCTGGAGGAGCGCATTCTGACCTGGTCCGTCTTTGTGCGCAGCCACCCGAAGTGGGAGCAGGAAATGCTGGAGAACTACATCCGACAGAGCGGAAAAGAGCATGTCATTCTGGCATACCTGACGTATCTTGCGATCGGCTATTTTATGGACGGAAAACCGCTTTCGGATCAGATGTTTGACTACTTGGACCGCGCCTGGAAACAGGGTTGGGAGCTGGACGAGATCTGCCATCTTACGATGCTGAAACATCTTTCCACGAAGCCGCAGCTTTCTGAGGAGGAAGAAAAAGAGGCGCATACCCTGCTTCTGGCGTTTACGAAACAGGGACTCCGCTTTGCCTTCTACAAGGATCTGCCGGAGCACCTGACCGAAGGCTTCCAGATCGGCGACCGCATGTTCATCGAGGAACGCCAGAGAGCGGAGGCAAAGGTGACGATTCATTACCGGACAAACGCCGAAGAAACATGGAAGAGCGAACCGATGCGCAATATGTATCAGGGCATTTTTGTGAAAGAGTTTCTGCTGTTCTACGGCGAGAAAATGGAGTATTACCTGACCTTTACGAACCGTCAGGGTGAGGGAAAAACAGAGGTGAAAACCGTCTCCATGACCGGCGAACCAAAAGCAGGAAAGACGCGGTACCAGCTTCTGAATCAGATGAAAGCAGCGCGCGCGGCAGGAGATTCGGAAAAAGCAGAAGAAGCATTCCAAAAGTATCTGCAGCAGGAGGCTCTGGTTCGGAACTGTTTTGCACTTGTGGATGAAAAGAAGCAGCAGGAGGATACGACATGGAACAGAAAAATTTGATTTTAGGATTTGATTTTGGAGAGAAATATTCCCAGTTCTGCTGCTATGACAGGGGAACCCATACGGCCGTCTCCATCCCGGTAAAAGAAGGAGAAGAGGCGGTGGAATTTCCGACCGCCATTGCCAAAAAACGGAATGAGGAAACGTGGAAAACAGGACCGGATGCAGAAAAATCTGCTCACGCGGAAAACGGCATCTGGCTGGACAATCTGTACGAGATCTGCATGGGATCCCGCATCTGCCAGATCGAAAACCGGGATTACACGCCGGGAGAAGTCCTTGGCACGTTCCTTCGCGAAGCACTGAAGATGATCGGCATCGAGCGCCCGGACCAGCAGATCCAGGCGATGATGATCACCACGGGCCATCTGACCCGTCCATTTGTGGAAAATGTGCGTGAAGCATACAAGATAATCGGACTTCCGCGCGGCAGAGCCTACCTGCAGGAGCATGACGAGAGCTTTTACTGCCATGTGCTGAACCAGAAGCCGGAGCTCTGGAGCCGTAAAGTCGGTCTGTTTTTCCTGAAAGATGAGGAAGCATCGTTTTCTGAACTTTCCATCAGCCGTAAAACGAAGCCGGCAACTGTGACCGTAAAACGGGGGCCAAAAGCCGCACTTTCGATCGAGCCGATGGAGCGCGACCGCGATTTCTGCCATCTGATGGGAGAAGCGATGGGGAATGAAATTTATTCCAGCGTATTTCTGGTGAGCGAGGAGTTCGACCTTGCCTGGGCCGACAACTCTCTGCGTCAGTTAAAGAAAAACCAGAGAAGAATCTTCGGCGGAACGAACCTGTTTGCGCAGGGCGCCTGCTTTTCCGCGCGCGAAAAAGTGGAGGAGCGCCGCTTAAAGGGCTATCTCTTCCTCGGAAATGACCTCGTGCGCTACAACATCGGCATGGAGATGACGATCAATGGTTCTCCGGCATACTATGCGCTGATTGCAGCCGGTGTGAACTGGTATGAAGCAGAAAAAGAATGTGAGCTGATCCTCGACGGAACGGAGGAGCTGGAATTTGTTGTAAGCTCCATGGAAAGCGGAAAACGAAACCGCTATACCATGAAGCTGGACGGGCTGCCCAAACGGCCGCCGAAGACAACACGGATCCGTCTGCGTCTGGAGTATGATTCTCCGGTTACGTGTCAGATCACCGCAGAGGATTTAGGGTTTGGCGATATGTTCCCGGCAAGCCACAAAATCTGGCACGAGACGATGGGGGAGGTGTAAACGATGAGCGGTTATATTTTATGTCAGGTCAAACGGGCGAAAAATCCGTATTATATTTCCAACATCAGCACAAATATATATTCCATCGAGGAACTGTGCTATTATCTGTACCACAACATCTATCTGCTGGACGAGACCATCATTAACGAGCAGCTGCTGGTGTGGATGAAAGAAGAACTCCACTTAAGAAGACTGTACCAGCGTCTCTACGTCCTTCTGGAGGAGAAAAAGAACATCGGTGAGTTTATCCTGCCGATCTTCAAGGAGATCAATTATCTTTCCCACGATCAGTTCCGTGAGATGAATGAGCGCCTGAAACGGTTCGAGGAGCAGCCGGAGATTGTGCGGAAAAAAATCAAGGGAGATTACCTTGTCGACCACGAAAAATATATCAATGCGATCCAGGTTTACCAGGAAACGCTGAAAGATACCGAGGAAAACGAAACCAACATGGGAAGCCAGTTCACCGGAAGTATTTACAACAACATGGGCTGTGCCTACGCAAGTCTGTTCCAGATGAATGAAGCACTTATGTGCTTTCAGAAAGCAAATGAAGAGCTGCACACGAAAGCATCGTTAAAGAGCTGGCTGTTTGCGGTCTACATGAGCAAAGGACAGGACGCCTATGAGCAGATGTGCACCGAGCGGAAAGTGGATGCCGAGACGAAACGGGAGATGGACCGCCAGATCACCGAGGCAATGCAGGTCGAGCTCCCGCGCGATCTGGACGAAGCTCTTGCGGCGTGGACACGGGAATATCATAAAAATACCGGACTTTGAACAAAAGGAACAAAAAAATTACTTGACAGCAAAAAAGAATGGGACTATAATACAGCGCATAAGAAAAAAGTAAATACTTCGAAACCGATGAAGTGGAGATAACGTTGGAAGCGCACTCACAGAGAGCCCGGGCAGGTGGAAGCCGGACAGAAAGCGGATCAGCAAATGGACCACGGAGGGTACAGGGAAAAGCGGGAAACCGTCTGAGTATTCTGTAACGTGCAGGCATACGTTAGTTGCCAGGAATATGATCGTATTCTGCAGAGCGTGTGAGCAATCGCAAAACAAGGTGGCACCACGAGTATAAAAATATACCCGCCCTTGGCAAAGAACAAAGTGATTCTTTGCCGGGGGCGGTTTTTTGTATATCAGAAATTGGTTCTGAGGACCAGTGTTGATGACAGCCTTTGCAGACACAAGGAGAGGAGATAACAAGATGAAACAGATGACGTTAGAAGAAATTTCAAAAGCAGCCGCATCGGGAGCTTTTCGGAAAATCCCGGTAAGCAGAGAAATTTATTCGGATATCCGTACACCAGTAGAAACACTGAAAGTCCTGCAGGGCGTCAGCAGCCACTGCTACATGCTCGAAAGCGTGGAGGATAAAAAACAGTGGGGAAGATACACCTTTCTCGGCTACGATCCGTCGCTGGAACTCACCTGTGTCAACGGAAACCTGACAATCACCGCCGATGCGGCAGAGATGAAAAAAGTAGAAGATATTCCGGAAAGCCGCAAAGAACAGCTTCCGACCGGACAGATCCGGCTGACCGCAAAGACAGCCCATCCGGGAGCCGTCATCAAAACACTGATTGAGAAAAATAAAAGTCCGAAGATCGCGACACTGCCGACATTCACTGGCGGCCTCGTCGGATACTTCTCTTACGATTACATCAAGTACAGCGAGCCGACCTTAAAGCTGGACGCAGAAGATCAAGAACATTTCAAAGATGTCGACCTGATGCTGTTCGATAAGGTCATCGCCTATGATAATTACCGTCAGAAAATCGTACTGATGATTAATATCGAAACCGAAAATCTCGAAGAAAATTACGAAAAAGCCGTACAGGAACTCGAAAAAATGGAAGAGCTGATCCGCTTCGGAAAACCGGCCGAGACGAAAGCCGGCCACCTGAAATCCGAGTTCCGCCCGATCTTCGATGAGAAAGCGTACTGTGAGAAAGTCGAGCAGGTCAAACATTATATCCACGAGGGAGACCTCTTCCAGCTCGTTCTCTCCAACCGGCTCGAAGCTGATTTTGAGGGAAGCCTCCTCGATACGTACCGCGTTCTCCGCACGACGAATCCGTCGCCGTACATGTTCTACTTCTCGAGTGATGATGTCGAGATCGCCGGTGCATCCCCGGAAACTCTCGTAAAAGTCGAGGACGGAGAGGTCCGGACCTTCCCGCTTGCCGGAACGCGGCCGAGAGGAAAGAGCTATGAAGAAGACCAGCGGCTGGAAAAAGAACTCCTCGCCGATGAAAAAGAGCGTGCCGAGCACAACATGCTGGTTGATCTGGGAAGAAACGATCTCGGAAAGATCTGTGATTTCGGAACCGTGGAAGTAGAAAAATACATGTCAATCGAGCGTTACTCCCACGTCATGCACATCGGTTCCACTGTAAAAGGACAGCTTCGGAAAGACAAGACCGCAGTCGATGCTATCGATTCCGTTCTCCCGGCCGGAACCCTCTCCGGTGCACCAAAGCTCCGTGCCTGCCAGATCATCAATGAGCTGGAAAACAACAAGCGCGGCATCTACGGCGGTGCGATCGGCTATCTGGATTTCACCGGAAATATGGACACCTGTATCGCAATCCGGCTTGCGTTTAAGAAAAACGGAAAAGTGTTCGTCCGCTCCGGCGCCGGCATTGTAGCCGACAGCGTACCGGAAAAAGAGCATCAGGAATGCATCAACAAAGCAAAGGCCGTGATGGTCGCACTTGCAGAGGCAGAAGGAGGAAGTAACTTATGATACTGCTGGTAGATAATTATGACAGTTTTTCCTATAACCTGTATCAGCTCGCCGGTTCGATCAATCCGGACATGAAGGTCATCCGGAACGATGAGATGACGATCGACGAAATCTGCGCACTGGCACCGGCATCCATCATTTTATCTCCCGGACCGGGCCGTCCGGAGCAGGCAGGCCGATGCATGGAGATTGTAGAAAAATTAGGCGGCGAGATCCCGATCCTCGGTGTCTGCCTCGGCCATCAGGCAATCTGTGCCGCGTACGGCGCGACCGTCACCTATGCGAAACAGCTGATGCACGGCAAACAGTCCGAGACAACGCTGGATCTTACCTCGGAATTATTCCAGGGGCTGCCGGAAACCGTTCCGGTTGCAAGATACCATTCCCTCGCAGCTGATGAAGCGACACTGCCGGAAACCTTAAAGGTAACGGCAAGAACTGCAGACGGCGAGGTCATGGCAGTCGAGGACAGTGAGAAAAAGATCTACGGAGTCCAGTTTCATCCGGAATCCATTCTGACCCCGCAGGGCAGACAGATGGTAGAAAACTTCTTAAAAATTACAAGATAGATCACAGGACAGCAAAGAAAGAGAGGAACAGAATATGATTCGGGAAGCGATTGTAAAACTGGTAAATAAAGAGAACTTAACCTACGAGATGGCAGAGGGCGCCATGGATGAAATCATGGGAGGAAAAGCCGATCCGATCCAGATCAGCGCATTTTTAACTGCCATGACGATGAAAGGCGAGACAATCGAAGAGATCACCGCATGTGCCAACGGCATGAGAAAGCACGGTGTTCATATGGAACATGACAAGGATGTTCTGGAAATCGTCGGAACCGGCGGAGATAAATCCAATTCCTTCAACATCTCCACAACAGCATCCCTTGTGATCTCTGCAGGCGGCGTCGCAGTTGCAAAACACGGAAACCGCGCCGCATCGAGCAAATCCGGCGCAGCCGACTGTCTCGAAGCGCTCGGCGTCAAAATCGACCTGGAGCCGGAGAAAAACAAAGAAGTTCTGGAAAAACTTGGAATCTGTTTCCTGTTCGCACAGAAATACCACATGTCCATGAAATACGTGGCACCGGTCCGCAAGATGCTCGGCATCCGGACCATTTTCAACATCCTCGGACCGCTGACCAACCCGGCAGCAGCCACGATGCAGGTGATGGGTGTCTACGAGGAAGCACTTGTCCGCCCGATGGCAGAAGTTCTCTCCAATCTTGGTGTCAAACGCGGCATGGTTGTCTACGGCCAGGACTGCCTCGATGAAATTTCCTTAAGCGCACCGACAAGCGTCTGCGAGATCAAGGACGGAACGTTTGAGGAATACGTCATCACACCGGAAGAGTTCGGCATGACCCGCTGTACCAAAGAAGAGCTGGTCGGCGGAACCCCGCAGGAGAATGCTGAAATTACGAAAGAAATTCTTGCAGGAAAGAAAGGCCCGGCAAGAGACGCTGTTGTCCTGAATGCCGCCGCAGCCCTTCATGTAGCAAAAGAAATCCCGATGCAGGACGCTGTAAAACTGGCAGAGGAGCTGATCGACAGCGGAAAAGCACAGAAAAAACTCGAAGAGTTTGTGTCACTCGCCAATAAATTGGCAGAAGAGGAATAAACATATGATACTGGAAACGATTGCAGAAGCCACAAGAAAACGTGTCGCTGCAGAAAAAGAGAAGTGTTCTCTTGCAGAAATGAAAGAAAAAGCAACGGCGATGAACCCGGACACCGGATTCCCGTTTGAACAGACGCTGAAAAAGCCGGGCATGTCCTTTATCTGCGAGGTAAAAAAAGCCTCCCCGTCGAAGGGCATCATCGCAGAAGATTTCCCCTATCTGGAGATCGCAAAGGAATATGAAGCGGCCGGTGCCTCCGCCATTTCCTGCCTGACTGAGCCGGAATACTTCAAAGGCGACAAGCGTTACTTAAAAAAAATTGCAGAAACCGTATCCATCCCGGTTCTGCGGAAAGATTTTACCGTGGATCCCTATATGATCTACGAGGCAAAGGTGCTCGGAGCCACCGCTGTCCTTCTGATCTGTGCGCTGCTGCCGGAGGAAACCTTAAAAGAATATCTGGAAACAGCGCATTCCCTCGGCCTTTCCGCTCTTGTGGAAGCCCACGATGAGACGGAGGTTGCACAGGCCATGCGCGCCGGAGCAAGGATCATCGGCGTCAACAACCGCAACTTAAAAGATTTCACGGTCGATATCCACAACAGTGAGCGGCTGCGGGAGCTTGTCCCGGAAAACATTGTTTTCGTATCCGAGAGCGGCATCAAAACGCCGGAGGATGTCGGAAGACTGTATCAGAATAAAACCGATGCCGTTCTGATCGGCGAAACGCTGATGCGGAGCAGCAACAAAAAAGCAGAGCTTGAAAAACTCTCTTCAATGTGTTAAAGTGGTAACGTAAGTGCGCAAAACAAAACAGAGCGCACGGGGAGTCAAACGTTATGGAAGAACAGACCAGAATCAAAATCTGCGGGCTCACACGGCTGGAAGACATCGATGCGGTGAATGAACTGAAGCCCGAATATGTCGGCTTTGTCTTTGCAAAAAGCCGCAGACAGATTACAAAAGAACATGCCGTGACGCTGCGGCGCTATCTGGATCCCGAAATCCAGGCGGTCGGCGTCTTTGTGAACGAGCTTCCGGCGATTGTCGCAGGATACCTCGAAGAGGGCGTCATCGATCTGGCACAGCTCCACGGAAATGAGAGTGAAGAATATATCCATTCGCTCCGGTTCCGCACCGGCGGGGAACTGATCAAGGCATTTTCCATCAAAACCAGGGAGGACGTCGAAAAGGCGAAAAAAAGCAGCGCCGATTACATCCTTCTCGACCACGGAAAAGGCGGTACCGGCGAATCGTTCGACTGGTCACTGATCAGAAACATGGACCGCCCGTATTTCCTTGCGGGAGGCCTGAACGCCGAAAATGTGGAACAGGCGATTTTACAGACACATCCCTTCGCCGTCGACATCAGCAGCGGTGTCGAGACAGACGGCGTAAAGGACCCGAAAAAAATCACAGAATGCATAAGGAGGATAAGACATGTCTGACGGAAGATTTGGTATTCACGGAGGCCAGTACATACCGGAAACTCTGATGAATGAAATTATCAATTTGGAAAAACAGTACAATTATTATAAAAACGATCCGGAGTTCTGCCAGGAGCTCGATGACCTGCTGAAAAATTACGCGGGCCGCCCGTCCCTTCTCTACTACGCAGAGAAAATGACAAAGGATCTCGGCGGAGCAAAAATTTACCTCAAACGAGAGGATCTGAACCACACCGGAGCCCACAAAATCAACAACGTGCTCGGACAGTGCCTCCTCGCAAAAAGAATGGGAAAAACCCGTGTCATCGCAGAGACCGGAGCCGGCCAGCACGGTGTGGCAACCGCAACGGCAGCAGCGCTGATGGGACTTGAGTGTGAGATCTTCATGGGAAAAGAAGACACCGACCGTCAGGCCCTCAATGTATACCGGATGGAGCTTCTCGGTGCAAAAGTAAATGCCGTTACTACCGGAACTATGACCTTAAAAGATGCCGTCAATGAGGCGATGCGCGAGTGGGTATCACGTGTCGATGACACCCACTACGTTCTCGGTTCCGTTATGGGCCCGCATCCGTTCCCGACCATCGTCCGCGATTTCCAGGCTGTCATCAGCAAAGAGGCAAGAGAGCAGATCCTCGAAAAAGAAGGAAAACTCCCGAAAGCCGTCATGGCATGCGTCGGCGGCGGAAGCAATGCGATGGGTATGTTCTATAACTTCATCAATGACAAAAATGTCCGCCTGATTGGATGCGAGGCAGCAGGACGCGGCGTCAACACCGCAGAGACTGCAGCAACCATTGCAACCGGAACACTCGGCGTCTTCCACGGTATGAAATCCTACTTCTGCCAGGATAAATATGGTCAGATCGCACCGGTTTACTCGATTTCCGCAGGCCTTGACTACCCGGGCATTGGACCGGAGCATGCATATCTGCATGACATCGGCCGCGCCGAATACGTTCCGGTAACGGACGATGAGGCAGTAGAAGCTTTTGAATACCTCGCAAGAACCGAGGGTATCATCTGTGCGATCGAGAGTGCCCATGCAGTAGCCCATGCGATGAAGATCGCAAAAGAATTTGATCCGGAAGACTCCATCATCATCTGTCTGTCCGGACGCGGAGACAAAGACGTAGCAGCCATTGCAAGATACAGAGGGAGGGACCTTCATGAGTAAAGTAACAGAAGCATTTTCAAACAGCAAAGCATTCATTCCGTTTCTGACAGCCGGAGACCCGAACATTGAAAAAACAGAGAATTATATTCTGGAGCTCGAAAAAGCAGGCGCAGACCTGATCGAGATCGGCATCCCGTTTTCCGATCCGATCGCCGAGGGCGTTGTCATCCAGGAGGCAGACCTCCGTTCCTTAAAAGCCGGAACCACCACCGATAAAATTTTCGATATGGTAGCCTCCGTGCGCAAAAAAACAGACATTCCGCTGGTGTTTATGACCTACTTAAACCCGGTGTTCCATTACGGATATGAGACGTTCTTTACAAAATGCGAGGAAGTCGGCATCAACGGCATCATCATCCCGGATATGCCGTATGAGGAAAAAGGCGAATTAAACGATATTGCGCGCAGCCATCAGGTAGATGTCATTTCCCTGATTGCGCCGACATCTGAGCAGCGCATCCAGAAAATTGCCGCAGATGCCGAAGGTTTTATCTACCTCGTATCGTCTATGGGCGTTACCGGTGTCAGAAGCGAGATCAAGACAGACCTC
>UMJV01029361.1_pt1 | contig 17248 bp, 11 predicted proteins | sample 1966141 | NCBI WGS metagenome assembly UMJV01 (sample SAMEA4836158, study PRJEB28245) | human gut metagenome | biome: gut microbiome; material: fecal sample | place: Denmark | collected 2008
CTATTCGTCGATGAAGTAGCGCTTGTACCAAATAAGGAACACGAGCGGCGTATAAATCTTGCGTTGGTTCTGCGCCTTGCCCTCGTAGTGCTCGTCAAGCAATCCCATAAGCACGTCGCAATCGAAGAACTCGCTCGCCCACGGCGCCGTGAAGTATTCCTTCACCCAGTTGTACCACTTCTCTTCGCGTAGCCAATAAATCATAGGCACGGGGAAGCCGACTTTCGGACGCGTCGCCCACTCATCGGGCAGGCTCTTGTTCGCGGCGTGACGCAGCACGAGCTTGTTGCCGTTTTCATTCACGCGATAACGATCGGGAATATGCTCGGCAAATTCCATCACACGGCGATCAAGGAACGGAACGCGCAGCTCGAGTGAGTGAGCCATGCACATCTTGTCGGCCTTGAGCAGAATATCGTCCGGCAGCCACATGTTCATGTCGAGGTACTGCTTGCGAATGAGCTCGCTCTTATCGGAAACGCGCGCATAGATGGGCGCGGCCAGCTCGAAAGCGCCTTCACCCTTGTCGTATTCAGGGCGCAGCACGCTCGAGACTTCGCGCTCAGGCCACACGAGCGCCTGGCCAACGAAGTATTCCTCGGCCATTTCAGCACCCTTCATAAGGAAGTTGTGGCCTTTGAAATACGGCATGTGCTTCGCAGCCTTGCCCAGCGCGCGGCGCACGCCGAACGGCACCATGCGCTTGTATTTCGCAACCGACGGGTTGTCCTCGTACCACGCGTAGCCGCCGAAAATCTCGTCGGCGCCTTCGCCCGAAAGCACAACCGTAACCTGCTCGGCAGCCATTTGCGCCAAGAACCACAGCGGCACGCTCGACAGATTCGACTGCGGCTCGTCCATGTGGTACTGGATCTCGGGCAGGGCCTCGAAGAATTCATCCGCGGAAATCATCTTGCGGTAGTTCTCGATGCCAAGCTTGTCGGAAAGCTCCTTGGCGTAATTGGTCTCGTTGAACTTGTTGTAATCGAAACCGACCGAGAACGTCTTGTCGGGCATGAGGCATGCGGCGATGTAGCTCGAATCGACCCCGCCCGAAAGGAAGCTGCCCACCTTCACGTCGGCGATGCGGTGCGCGCTCACGCTTTCATGCACCACTTCGTCGAGCTCGTCGACATATTCCTCGAACGGCTTGTCGATTTCCGAGAAATCGCAATCCCAATAACGGCGCACATCCATCGTGTGCGTGGCCAGGTCGTAAGTGAAGCAATGCGCGGCCGGCAGCTTGTACACGCCCTCGAAGAACGTTTCGTCGGTCGCGGAGAACTGCAGCGTAAGGTACGGGCGCAGCGCATTGTGGTTCACGGCCTTGTGGAACTTCGGATGCGCAAGGAAGCTCTTGATCTCGCTGCCGAACATAAGGCCGCTGCCATCTTCGGCCTCGGAGTAATAAAACGGCTTGATACCGAAAATATCGCGAGCGCCGAACAGGCGATTCTTCTTCTTATCCCAGATAACGAACGCGTACATGCCACGCAGCTTGTCGACGATTTCCTCGCCCCACTCCTCGTAGCCATGCAGAAGAGACTCGGTGTCGGCGCCGCAGTGGAAGGTATAGCCCTTCGCCTCGAGCTCGCCGCGAAGCTCCATGAAGTTGTAGATTTCGCCGTTGAACACGATGACGACGCTGCCGTCTTCGTTGCTCATGGGCTGGGAGCCCGCCGGCGTAAGGTCGAGAATCGACAAACGGCGGAAGCCCAGCGCCACGCCCGGCGCGAAGAACGTATCGCCCATGTCGGGACCACGGTGGACGATGCGGTCCATCATGCTCGTGAGCACTTGCTCCTTGTTTTCGACATCACCGGTAAATCCGACGAATCCGCACATAGGGCACCTTTCGTTTGTATGGCACGGCATTAAAGCCGATAAATCGCTGAAATCAGAATTCTACCGCGCTTGCGCACCTTCGCGCGAATCTTCGTCAAAACGCCTAATGCCGCCGCCGTTTGCGCGCGTGCGGAAAAGACCGACGCCGCGCCCCGCCTCGCATGTCCACGCACGCAAAAGGCCAGCACAAGCTGGCCTTTCGACTTCCACTTAACGATAGTTCTCGGGATTTTTGAACTTGTCGAAGTAACGGAACACATGAATCTTCACCCAAGCCCAACGCATGGGATTGAAGCGCAGGTCATACGGGTAATCGAACGTCATCGATTCCTTGCCGGCAGCCACGAGCTTCTTCGCGCGCTCGACGAACTCGGGGTCTTTCACGTAATCGTAAACGACCTTGCGCGGCACGGAATGCCAGAACACCTCGTTGGTGTTTTCAATGCATTCGCCCAGGTCGCGCTTGTACACGCGGTCTTCAACGACGAACTTTGCGAGGTTGTGGCCGGCGGCGGTCACGTGATAGTTCGTGCGGCCTTGGCGCAGGTTCACTTCGAACACCTTGTACGAACCGTCGCGATCGTCGCGCTTAATGTCGAAGTTCGCGAAGCCCGTGAAATGAATCTCCTCGAGGAAGTTCTTGATGAGCTGCTGCAGCTCGGGATTGGGCTGCGTGATAATGGCGCACGGATTGCCAAGCGCGGTGGGTGTGTGCTCCTCGAGGCCCTCGCGGCCGAAGCAGATAAGCTTCACCTTGCAGTTGCGGTCGCAGTACGCGGTGAGCACGTTCATGTTGCAATCTTCGCCGACAACCATGTCTTGCAGCAGCACTTCGTCGGGATAGCCCGCACCGAAAATAAGGCCCAGGACGTGCGCCGCTTCGGCGGGATCTTGCGCAGTGTACACCTTCTTCATGTGGTCAAACGGGTGCTCCCAATACGTAGAGCTCATGGACGGCTTCACGATGATGGGGTATTTGAAACCGATTTTCTCCTCGGTAAGGTCGGCCTCGGCCACGCCCTGCTCCCACTCGCAGGGGCGCACCACAAACGTTTTGGGATACGGAATGCCGTATTTGTCGCACATCTCGTAGAAGCTCAGCTTGCTTTCGAGCTTGTCGCGCAGATCGGGCTGGATGTAGAGCGTGACGCAATTTTCGGGCAAATCGTTCTGAATTTCAGAAATGACCTGCGCATATACGTCAGCGCAACCCCACACTAGATGCGTTTTGTCGGGGTGTTGCGCGGCAAATTCCTTCACTTTCGCCAACACCACTTCGGGCTTGTCCATATGTTCGTCGTAGAAGCACTCCACGACGCGGCTATGCATGGTGTCGCCCGCGGGGAAGCGACCAAACGCGTAGCTCTTCACGCCATACTCCTCATGGATGGCGCGCGCGACGCTGTAGCAATTCATATCGCCGCCGATAAGGACGGGAATGAAGTCGGGTTTTTCGGTTGCCATAAATGCAGTTCCTTCAAAAGATGGTTTGCAGAAAGCTTGTGCGATTATACGCCGCATTGAGCGCTCTCGTCGCACCTCAAAAAGAGCGCACGAACAACTCTGGGGCGCAAGGCTCTTCCGCGTTGCTTCGTTATCAAAGAAGCGCGATTCAAAAACCGCGCTTCTCGGGAGCTAAAACTCTGTTCGATTGTGCTGGGCGCCAGCTACGACAGGCGGCTGCCAACTTCCTTGGCGGCCTGAGCCTTGTCGAAGTTTCCGCCGGTGGCAGCGGTAAGCGCACCCATGACCTTGCCCATTTCGCGCTTGGTGGTGGCGCCAAGTTCGGCAATGGTCTTCTCGACAAGCGCCACGAGCTCGTCGCCCGCGAGCTGCTTGGGCAGGTAGCCTTCAAGAATCTCGACCTGCTGCTTCAACATAGCCGTGCGCTCATCGTTGTTCGCGGCTTTGATGGAGCCCTCGAGCGTTTCGCTCGTCTGCTTGATGACGCGCTTGAGCATGGCGTCGACGTCGGCATCAGTCACCTCGCGGCGCTCGTTGACCTCGATGTTCTTGATCTCGCCGTGCACCTGGCGCAGAATATCGCGACGCACATTGTCGTGCGCCTTCATCGCGGCCTTGATTTCGTCTTTGAGCTCTTCGTATTTCATGAGTGCCTCTTTCTAAAGTGCCATCTATCTGCGAGTATAGCGCGAACGCGTACGCGTGTGGAAAACGGCAAGCCAAAACCACGCATGAAGGAGCACGAAGCGGTGCGGGCGCGCGAAAGCGCAGCGCGGGGCGAGGGCGAAAACGTGGTGGGACGAGGCTGAAGTGAGACGGAAACTTAGCGAGGGCGGAACAAGGCAGGGGAGAGCGAAAGCGAAGCGAATATTTGGCGAGGGGCACGTCGCTTGCCAAATCTGTTCAAAAAGGTGCTCGAATGTGGCATTTTCACCTCGCGCAAATCGAGGTTAAGCAATTCGTTGCAGAAAACCCCAGGCCACACTACTCTACGCGACGACAGAAGCGCGCGCAGACATGAATTGCAGCCACATTCGAGGCCGTTTTTGAACAAGTTAGCGAATGCGTTTGCCGCGCAGAATGACGCCCGCAACATTCAGGTCGGCATCGAGCAGCACCACGTCGGCAATCTTGCCCGCGTCGAGGCTACCGCGCTCGTCGAACACGCCAATTGCGCGCGCGGGGTTTTCCGTCGCAGCGCACACAGCCACCTCGAGCGGCAAGCCCATTTCGGTAGCGGCAACCCTCATGCAGCCCATCAGGTCGGTCGCGCTGCCGGCCAGCGTGCCGTCGTGCAGCGTGGCATGCGAGCCGTTCTTCGTCACGGCCTGCCCGCCCAGGCTATATTCGCCATCGGGCATACCGGTGGCTTCCATGGAATCGCTGATCAGAATCATGCGCTCGGCGCCAAACATCGAGAACGCAAGGCGCACCATAGCAGGGTGAATATGCACGCCATCGGCAATGATTTCAGGGGTAGCGCCCGCCTCAAGCGCCGCGGGAATCACGCCCGGCTTGCGGTGATGCAGCCCTGGCATGGCGTTGTACAAATGCGTGACATGCTTGGCACCGCGACAGAATGCCTCGGCCGCCTGATCGTAGTTCGCGCACGTATGGGCAACGGAAATGCGCACGTCATCGTGCAATTCGTCGACGAATTCGAGCGCGCCGGGCTCCTCGGGGGCGATATCGACAAGCTTGATCTTGCCACCCGACGCATTCTGCAGGCGACGGAACATCGCCGCATCGCACTGCTGCACATAGGCGGGGTTTTGGGCTCCCACCTTTTCGGGGCTGATGAACGGGCCTTCCATGTTGATGCCCACCAAAGCGGCGGCATCGGGAGCATCAACGTGTTCGGCGGCACACTGCATAATGCCCGCAAGCTTTTCCTCAGGGAATGTCATGGTCGTTCCGCACCACGCGGTTACGCCGCGGCTGGCCTCGTAGCGCGTAATGGCATCAATCGACTCATGCGTGCCGTCGCAGAAATCGTGTCCCACCGCACCATGGGAATGCACGTCGACCAAGCCAGGAATGGCGAGCAGCCCTTTGGCGTCGATGACCTCGGGCGCCTCGTCGCCGGCCGCAACAATGCGGTCCCCTTCGATGAAGATATCGCCTTCAACGAATTCGCCGTTCTTAAAAACTTTCGCACCAGCAATTTTCAGCATGCCGCGCTTCCTTTCGTTATAGGCAGAGAAACCCTGCCTCGATTTAATTCCGGGCCAGTTGAAATGCACGCTGCGAACCGTGAAGGTGAAACCGCGACACGCACACAGCATCAACGCTTTGACGAAACGTTGCGCGAGGGCCAGCCCCGCACACCTAGCCCAAAAAAGAAGCGGCCGCAGGGGCCGCTTCCTCGGTTTCACTATTCGTGGCAGCCGCAGCCTTCGCCATGTTTGTGGTCGTGATCGCAATCGCAATCGGGGTCGCCGCAACCGCAGCCGTCATCGGCAAGGTCGCCGCACAGCGAGAACGCAGCCTCGTCCACAATGGCCACCGCATTGGGGGGGAACTGCAGAATGGACGCGGGAACCTCGGGAGTCACGGGGCCGAAGAAGGCATCGCGCACGATTTGCGCCTTGTCTTCGCCACTCACCACAACGAGCACCTGCTTGGCGGCCATGATGGTGCCAATGCCCATGGTGTATGCCTGGCGAGGCACTTCGTCGGCGGAATCAAACAGGCGGCTGTTCGCGTTAATGGTGGATTCCGTGAGGTCAACGCAGTGGGTTTCCTTCGGGAATTCAGGCGCAGGCTCGTTGAAGCCGATGTGGCCGTTGTGGCCCAAGCCCAGAAGCTGCAGGTCAACGCCGCCAGCGAGCAGAATGGAAGCCTCGTAGGCATCGCATGCGGCCTGAGCGTCGGGGTTGGCGCCATTGGGCACATGCGTGTTCTCGGGGCGCACGTTGACCTTGCTGAACAGGTGCTTCTGCATGAAGTAGTGGTAGCTCTGCTCGTGATCGGCAGGCAGGCCGCGATATTCGTCCAGATTGAACGTTGCAACGCGCGAGAAGTCGATACCCTCGGCTTCGTGGCGCTTGGCGATTTCGGCGTAGAGGCCCTCAGGCGTGGAGCCGGTGGCCAGGCCCAGCACGCAGCCAGGCTTTTCCTCGACCAGGTCGACAATCATGTCGGCGGCGGCTTCGCTCATTTCCTGATAGTCTTTGGTCACGAAAATCTGCATGAACGCATCCTTCTCTTCGTTGTATTTTGCGACTATTCATAATACATGCTCACGCGGCAATTTCCAGATGCGGCGGGAAAGCAACAGAAGCCTTGGAGGTTCCCAGAAGATAGGGCATATACATCGGAGCCCAACCTGTAGAACTGCACTTTTAGGTACTTGTTTTTAACTGCTTCCATGCGAACTAAATAATGTGATGCGCCGTTGCAGATTAATCAATCCGCTTGCTGGGCTATGTTCTGACAGAGAAGATCAGAGCCGGGACGGCGGCAATCGCCGCCTCGCACGCACTCTCCTTCGCCACGCGCTTCGCCGAGAACGTCAGATTACCCAATCTGCCGGCGGGCTGTCAGTGGTAGCTTAAAACTGAACACTTGGTCCAGGATTTCCAACGCAGCCCCTTCAGAAAGAAAACCCTTGTGAAAAACATCTGTCCAGGACAGTGTAGCCGATCCGTTCAAGAGGAAGTGACGCGCCCGGCACGCCGGTTCGACCGGCTGACATGGGTCAAATGCAGTCGGGCCTGAACGAATTTCGGGCCGGGGACTTGTGCCCCTGGCCCGGGTTCCTAGGGTTGCACCCTAAGAGCAAACCACCTTTTTGAAGGATGGTTTTGATTTTCTTTCGCGCAGGGGTGTAAGACGGTCGATATATGGCGTTCATTTGAATAAAACCAGTTCAGACCCTATCGGGTATTTTACACTACAGCATCTAAATCGGTATCGAGCATCGCGCATGATATGACTTGCGGCAAAAAGCCCGATTGATTTGTTTAACTTATGCCCGTAGCGTTCGAAAGGCGGAATCGCCAACAGAGCTTTCGCGAAGCCGCAGAGGAAAGGGAAAGCGCGAAGAAGGGGTTCATTATGGACGAGCGCAAGAGTTTCATTCTGGAGGAGCGCAAGGGCGATATGGCCGTAGGCCACGGCTTTACGCGTCGTACGTTTATCAAGGGGTCCGCTGCCATTGGCGCTATGGCAGCGATATCCGGTACCACGCTGGGTGTTCTGAATTCATGCTCGACTAGTGCCGGGGATGGCGCAGTGACCTTCGAGAACATCACTGAAGGCGTCGAGCGTCGACTCAAGCCTAACGCGATTTCCTTTACTGAGGCGAGAACATTCAAGATGGTCGTTCCTATGGAGGGAAGCAAGGAGGAGATTCAAGAAAAAATAGATGGCGGGTCTATTACTTGGGAGTTGGTACGCGAAGCGGGGCAGCAGGATATGGAACTCTTTCCTCATCAATGGCTGGGAGGACCGCTTGGCCAGTGGAAAACTGTGGCCACCAAGATTCAGCCCGAAACGGATTTCTTCTCCGGTGTCTCTACAACCGTCGAAGAAGTTGACGGAGTGACCTCTGTCGTCTTGGTCTTTTCTAACAACTTGTTGTTTGGATATGACGGGATTGACAACAGAGACAGGAAGCTCGTTCGGGATTCGATTCTCGATTGGACTGGCGTTTATACCCTGAAATGTATCGACGGCGAAAATGAAATAGCGTCCGTTGAAGTGCCAGTGCGTCCGTATGATTCCTATGCCACATTTGCCGAAATCGCCGAAGAGTTGCCTGGACTTGTCCAGGAGGCGAACGAAAACGGACTGTATGCTGAACTTCAGACTATTGGCCAATCTGCCGACGGGCGCGATATCTATGCTGTGATTATTGCCAAGGAGCAGTCTGACGTCGAGAACTACCGCTCACTTTCCGACCGTATGAAATCGGAGCCCGCGAAAGTACAAGAAGAGGTCAATACTGGGTCGCTTTCGTACAAGGTGCCCATCATGTACAGCAATATCCATTCTGATGAAACGCCGGGAAGCGACGGCGTAATGGAGTTTCTCCGTCTTCTTGCTGCGAATCAGCCCGTCGAATACAACTACATCGGAGCTCTGACGAAGGAAGGGGTGGATACACTTTCTGCCGAGATGAACAGGGATTCGACGGATTGGTCTCTTCTGGTGGCCGATCAGGTCAGCGGCGTAGGGTACATCCGAGGCGAAGGTGTGAAAAATCCAACGTATCCAGGCGCAGAAGAGGCAGAGTTCTCTCTCGATCCCTTTGACCTATACCATATGACCGTCGATATGGCGGAAGACGAATTCGGTCGTTACTACGAGGTCGAAAAACGGACGTTCGATCCCGCTCAAATTCTTGATCAGGTGTTCTTCCTCCTTGTACCCGTCGAAAACCCCGATGGGCGTACGTACAACACCCGAACAAATGGAAACGGCTTCGATCTGAATCGCGACAATACGTATCAAACCCAGCCCGAAACCCAGGCGATGACGAAATTCATCGCATCCTGGAATCCGATTTCGCTCCATGAAATCCATGGCTTCTACACTCAGTATCAAGTCGAACCCTGTACTCCTCCGCATGATCCGAATAATGAATACGACCTGTTTATTGATACCGCAGTTAGCCAGGGAGAGGCATTCATTTCGGCGTCAATCGCAAATAATGTGTCCATCAATTCCGCACAGATGCCGATGAGGGATTACTTGAAGATTCTCGAGGACGGTTCGACAAATTGGGTGTCTCCCTTCGATGACATGACGTCGAGCTACACCCCTCAGTATGCGATGCTGCACGGCGCCAATGCATTCACTATTGAAGTTCCTTTTGGTTCGCAGGATTCTGTCGAGGCGGTTCTGTTCGGATTCGTAGGGAATGCGGACTTCATCTCGCAACCCGAGAATAAAGATAGGATGTTCGTTAATCAGCTCGAACGCTATCGCCGCGGTATAGAGAATATAGATGCGGACACGTTGCGGCCGTACTATGTCTCGCAGGCGGATGAGCAGGGGGGCAATGCTTCGACATTCCGTCCTCGCAGGGAGGAAAACGGAAACTTCTTCCCGGAATACTACGTGATTCCAATCGACGGCGAATCCCAGAGAAACAGAGCCGCCGCCGCTGATATCGTGAAGTACCTGCTACGCAACGATGTGGCAGTGAAGTCTTTGACCCAGGATGTCTCGCTCGAGGCGAACGAATATCGCGATTCGTTGTCATTCAAAGCGGGGTCGATAGTGGTCGACATGCATCAGGCAAAGAGGAATATGGCCCATGTGGCTCTTTATTCGAATTTGACCATCGATGACTGGACGGGACTGTATTCCGAGCCTGTGACCAACTTCCCCGATTTCCATGATTTCGATGCGGTATCCGTCAATACACCTGGGGCATTCGCCGAGGATATGCTCGTAGATGTCGATGCGTCTCCCGAAGTGGCCAGCTCCGTATCGGGCGAGGGTTCCGCGGCCATTATTGCGAACACCACGGTGCAAGCGATTCTCGCGGTGAATGCCCTTCTCGACGCTGGAACGCCTGTCGGCTTGATTCTTGAGGGCGAGTACGCAGGAGATTACGTTGTTTCCTCAGATTCGCTTGCGGATGTTGCCAACCGTTTCGTCATAGAGGCGACCAAGACGGATGCGGTCCCTCCGGCAAAGATAATCAAGTCAGGGGTGAAAGTCTACGTGCCTGGTGCGCTTCCCGAATACAGCTCAGACGAGACAGGCAGGGAATACGGGGTCAAGAATTACAGGAATCTGCTCAATAACTCGCTCGCATGGGATCGATTCGCCCTTGAGAAGCAGATGGGGTTTGCGCTTGCCGCGTCCGCAGATGAGGCCGATATCATCGTGGGCAATGGGGCGTTGTCCGAGGATGAGGCGGCAAAAGTTGCCCAAGGTAAGCCGTATGTTGGTTATGGCTCTGTCGCCGTTTCCTCGATTAGGGATGCGGGACTTGAGGTTGATTGCTCTCTTGACGACGGCGATAAGCCGACGAAATCGGGGGATTTCGATGCCTTGGCCAATGTGAAGTTCGAAAGCGACAGCATCGTGACCGTAGCGTACGCCAAGCGCGGTGACTCTCTGTTCTATGGACATGGCGGAGCCATGATGACAAAGGCGCCAGATGCCGCTGCAAGACTCCTGTCCATAACGAACAATCCGTTCGTTGAGGGATTCATGACTGCCGACCACGTTGAAAAATACAAAGGCTCGCTGCAGGCCATCGATTGCACGTTCGAGGGTTGGAATGCCGTTTTGTTCGCCAACAGCTTGACCAACAAGGCCTACCAGCTTCATGAGTATCGATATCTCGCTGCTGCGATATACAGCAGGATTCTCGAAGGAGATTTCGCTTTATAGGTCGGTTGCGCACGACCCGATAGGCATCAGTGCTGAAAACGCGACGCAATCTGTCCGGGGTTGCGTCGCGTTGCCGTTTACGTCTTGACGGATTGGTTAAAGCGGGTAGTATTATCCAAAGCCGTTGTTTGATTTTGACGCTATGCCGGCCTATCGAGAGAAATCGCTTGGCGAATGCGGCGGCGGTTGTCGAAACGAATGGAGCTCGGGCCTCGAAGCGGAACCTCATGAGGGAGGGGCGATGGGTGGATTTGTGTTGCCTCGGAGGCTCTCCCTTAAAGAACTGTCCCGTTCGACGACCTTCTATGCGTTCATAGGCTTCTTCTGCTTCTACCTGTATACAAGAATCGACAGTCTGACAAGCAACGGTGTGTCCAACCATCTCATCGAATACACGCCTGCTCCGTACGATTTTTTTTCGTTCGGGATGCTGTGCTCGCTGTTTGTAATTGCCATCTCGGTTCGGGCGAGGGCGGTGTGCTGCGAATTCGTGTCGCTTGCGGTTGCTGCCACTCTCCTTGCTATAAGCCCCCTTTATGCTGTGGTCGGAATGCCGCATGCGGTCGCTTTGGCGCTTGCATTTTTGGGAGGAGCGGGCAAGGGCATCGTGGTGCTGCATCTCGGGCGGATGCTATCTATGCTCGATATCTCTGCAAGCATCTTGATTGTATCGAGCGCTGTCGCCATCTTGAAGTGCGGAAGTTTTTTCCTTCCGTCACAACCTGTGATATTTCCTGTGGTCGCCTTGTTGAGCGCTCCTTTATGCGCAATCGGCGTTTTTCGCGCGTATAGCCTGCTGGATGAAAGCAAAGAGGGGACCTCGTCCTGCGGTCAACTCTTCCGAGAGAATCTGAATCGCAGCCCGGTCGGTTTGGGTCTTGTTTTGCTATTGGTCCTGATTGCGGGTGTTGCGAACGTGGCATGTCCGACTTTCGCGCAAGAGGCGCTCAAAAACTCCGGCGTTTCGGCTCCGGATGATTTGGTCGCGCTTTGCGGAATCATCGCCTGCGCCGCAGTGTGGGTGCCCCTCGTGGCTCCTCCCCGTAATTCAAGGCGGCTCGTTGCGTTTTGCAAGGTGATGCCCATTGCTTTGGGATGCTGCGTACTTTTGAACGTATGCCCCTACGAGGTTGCTTTCTTGCCCTACATAGGCGTTACTGCCGGGGATGCGATGTTCCTCATTCTTTTTTGGATTATCGCTCCTTTCACATGGGACGTCTGCAAAGGGAGAATGGCGAACGGGGGCTTGTTTTCCGCTCTGGCGTTCGCGGAATGCTTAGGCATATCGGCCGGATTCATGTTGTTTTCCAGGGAGGCATCGACGCTCGCGATGGCGGAGGCGGGTGCGTACGCAATCGCTCTTCTCCTGACCGCTTTGATTTTGTTTGTGCTTCCTGAATATATCGAATTCGGCAAAAACGAGGCAGGCGATACGGGAAAAGGTGGATTAACGCGTGGGGAAAGCGATGCCTTGAGGAAAGTCGCGATGGAGGCCGGGCTGTCGCCTAGGGAATTCGAAGTCCTTCTCTTACTTGCCCGCGGACGGGATTCAAAAACCATTCAAAATAAACTCGGCATGGCCCCTTCCACTGTTTCGACGCATATACAACGAATATACAAGAAAATGGGATTGCATTCCAAACAAGACATTATTGACCTGATTGATTGTGGCGATTGAAAAGAAATGAGATTCGCTGCAATTTCGATCGAGGCATGCGTGTTCGGTAAATTATTTTAAGGCCATTCCCTGCTATCCGGCTCGCCGAACGATGGGTGGCCCTTTGATGGGACAGTTTGAGCTTCATGGAGGACATCTCTCGTCCGATAGTCAGCGTCAGGCTCTACTGATTCGGCTTCTTTCCAGCGTGCCGGCGAGTCTTTCCGAGTCGTTGAGAGGGCTCGCCTTGAAGGCGGTGTTGGCCCAGCCGCCCGTATCTGCCCTTTGGGTGTTCCTCGGCTCTGGCGCTCGCGTCGGCCTCTCGGTTTCGCTGCCCGCATCTGCCTTCAGGCCATCCTCGGCTTCGTCGTCCACGTAGGTCTCTCGGACTGTTTCTCGCCCCAGCCGTCTACGTTCTTCTGCTGCCGTCTCTTGAACTCACACTTGAATTAAAGAGATGAATTCAAGTGTGAAGCGACAATTAAAGTACGTGATCACGAATCCGCGATCAGGGGCTGCGGACACTTTTCCGTGCCTCAGGCGGCCAGCCCGAGATGGAGTGGTCAAGGTATTTTGGACTGTTTTTTAAGCGCCTTCAGGCGATGACGCGCTCTAAATCCGACGGGGCACGATACCCCAATGAGAAGTGCATTCTTCGCGTGTTGTAATACAGCTCGATGTACTTGAACACCTCTTGCTTCGCATCATCCCTGGTTGCGTAGCTTTTTCCCTTCACAAGCTCTCGCTTCAGCGTCTTGAAGAACGATTCCGCCACCGCGTTGTCCCACGGGTTCCCCGGCCGGGACATCGATTGCGCGATTCCGTGCGATTCCAGGCAGCGTTGGAACGCCCTTGATGTGTATTGGGCTCCTTGATCGTCATGGAAAACCAGGGAGCAGTCGCTTGGCGGGTTTTCCCGCCCAACTGCCTGGTTCAGGGCGTCCATTGCCAGCTTCTCGGTGATTCGGTCGCTCATCGCCCATCCGACAACCTTTCGATGCCATGCGTCGATAACCGCGGATCGCGTGGCGAATGTTGGTGTAAGGGACCGCTTCCCGAGCTGTAGAAAGCAGGGAGCGGCCTTCGCCTAGAATCTTAATTGCTGAAGTTAGGATTCGTAGAACGGCAAGCGCTACACCAATGAGAAGTGTTCTGGCCCCCGGGGCGTTTTCGCTACGCTTCAACAGCCAGAATGCACCTGTTATTCGATTTACGATGCGGACTTTGAGGCGAAGGTGGCTCAACAGAACTCTAAGGTGAAACTCGGAGATACCATAGAGGCCTACATCCAGAAACCCATAGACGAGAAGACGCTGTACCGCGCCGATAGCCTCGAAGAGCTTGCTCAGGCCGTTGGCTGCCCGGCCGATAACCTCAAGGCAACCGTCGCTCGGTACAATGAGCTGTGCGCTGAAGGGGTTGACAAGGATTTCTCGAAGGCCGCCAATTGCTTGACGACCGTGGAGACGGCTCCGTTTTATGCATCGCCCGTAAAATGCGCGGTTTTGATAGTCATCTATGGCTTGAACGTGGATTCTCATGCTCGCGTGTGCACCGAGGACGATGAGCCCATCGAGGGGCTTTATGCGATTGGCAACGCCATGGGAAACATGATTACCGACAGCTATCCTTACCCGGTTCCTGGCATCAGCCATGGCCGCTGCATAACCTTTGGGTGCAAGCTCGCGCAGGCGCTCGTGAAGGGCGAGTGCTGAGCGCATAGTTAATCTCCTCTACGTTGCCATTCTAATGCTCGTCAAGGGAGCGGGGGTAGCCCGCTCCCTTCGTTTTGCGAGCGCTGGGCATGATTCTCGAAGAAAACAAGGGGCAGGGCCTATGTGCTCTTGTTGTCCGCAGCGATTGAGTCGACGCCTGGTTCGGTTTTGGCAGCTTGCTGTTGCCGTAGGAAACCAATTGGCAGAAGCGAAGGCAAGGAGCAGCCCATCAATCGAGAAAATGCCGGGAGACAGGATTTCAACCGGATAGCCATCATGCCGAAGTCCCTGGTAAAAAACGTGCAGTGACTCGTTCAAAGCCTTGCCAGGGGTTTCAATTCGTGTAGACTAGTGTACGTCAAAGGAAGCCGTTCCGCATCGGAATCTTCGAATTGAAGGAGTCGCTGCACGTGTATTTCGTCATCCGAGGCGGGTGTTGATCGACTCAATGCGTCTTTGCATGCAACTCGAAAGAAAGTTGCACTGGGTCCTTCATTTAACCCGAAGCGGATGCCATGACTTAGTGCGATTTCCTATATCGAGTAGAAATAGAAACAAAGCGAACTAATGCACTCTAAGCTAAGTATCAAATAGGCTATCAGCTGTAAAAAATGTTAAGGCAATCAGATATCTTGCGACAGGTTACTCAGAAACCGCCGAACGCTTTGGCGTTAGGGGAAGACCATTCAATGCGTTGTCCCTAGTTAGGTATCATATTTCTATCATGGGATGACTTGCCGCATAAGCTGCATGGAATGATTTGCCACTTGGCCGCATTAATTGAATTCTCTAGTAAATGCGAGAAAAACGGGCGGCGACCCAATTTGGTAACCACCCGTTTAGGTCAAGCTGTTTCGCAAGCGTCCTATGCCAAGGCGTCTTCGACGGCCAGCACGCCAGACGTGGCCGCCCAGCCCTGCTGAGAACCGGAGCACACATCGACGTCGTAGTTCGCACCGTATAAGCCAGCGGCATCTCCGCCGGCGGCATACAGGCCAGAAATGGGATTGCCGCTCGTGCTCATGACGCGCATACGCTCGTCCACACGCAGGCCGCCAACCGTGGTGAACAATGTCGGGGTGATCTTCGCGCCGTAGAACGGTGCCTTGGATATTGCGAGGAGCTGTTCTTTGGGCTTTCCGTAGTCCTCGTCGATTCCTGAATCGCAGAAACCGTTGTAGCGCTCAACTGTCGATTCGAGTACATCTGGGTCCAGCCCGAGCCCTTTCGCCACATCGACAATCGAGTCACCCTTCACGATGCCCTTGCAAGAAAGCAGTCCCTCGCGGCACTCGAAGGGCTGTCCCGCGAACGCGCCCAAGTTGGGCATGGACATGAAAGGACCGCTCTGCTCGACGTAGTCGATGAATCCGTCATCGAAAACAACGTAGTTCTCCGCCTGCGTGGTGAGCACGTTGCCGCACGCGGAGAAGTTCGAAGTGACACCCTCGTTGAAATAGCGCTCCCCTGTCTCATTCACGCGAAGCGTGGGTTGCATGGTCAAGACGTAGTTAGGGATGTCGGAAAATGCGCTCGTGCCGTCCAACATACCCGTGTGGTACATGACCGCACTCGGGATATGGGTGTCTGCGGCCGCCTCGGACGAGGCCAGCGCGATGCCATCGCCGTCGCGCCCCTCCATGCCCCACACGTGAACCGCATCGTAGGGCCGCCCTGTGAACTTTTCGAACAGCTCGGGGCTGTTTGCGTACCCACCCGTTGCGAGAACGACAGCCTTCGCGTCGATCTGGATTTCTTTCTCGCCCATGGTGGCGAAGATTCCGGTTGCGGATCCATCGGAAACTACGATGCCCGTCATGGGGCATTCGGTCCTGAACTCGACGCCAAGCCCCGTCGCCTTCGCCTGCAGCACGTCGAGAACCGCTTTCATGTTCGTGGGCCCGCCTTCGCCCGCCGGAAGATGCCACACCTGGTATGACTCGCCTAGGGCCTCGACCGCGGCGTACGCGACACCCTGGCCCTCGACCCAGTCGACCACCCTGCCGCACTCCTCGACGAACCTTCTTACCACCGGGCCGCTGCATGCGTAGTGGTGGTAATCCATCATGTCCTTGACCACTTGGAACTTATCGATGGAGATGCCCTGCTCCAACTGAAAGCGTGTGTTGATGCCGCAAAGGCCCTCGGCGAAGGCCGAAGTACCGCAGAGGCCAGAGTTCTTCTCGACGCAAAGTACCGAGGCGCCCAACTCGGCTGCGCGAAGAGCGGCGCACGTTCCCGCCGTGCCGGACCCGACAACGACGATGTCGAACGATTCGGTCCGCACGGGATTATGCGCCGCGGTCTTTTCGCCGCCCTGTTCGGCAGGCTCTTTCAGCTCGGCTTGTGGCGCCGAGCATCCCGCGAGGCCACCCAACACCGCCCCTGCTCCTAAAACCGTTGCTCCGCTCAGAAAACCTCTCCTGCTTACGTTCATGCTCCCTCCATCTTCTGCACAGGTATGGTACATCGTACCATGGTACGATGTACCAAATTGTAGTTTCGGGCAGACGGACGGCCAAGTGCAATTTAGAAAGTTTCCCAGTCATGCCGCAGCCGCCCTTATAATGGCCGACACGCACAAGGAAAGGTTCTTATATGGTCCAACAGAGCGGCAACGCCGTCAGCAACGAGGAAATCGCAAGAGCAGCGCTCTCGTTCATCGACGAACACGGAATCGACGCCTTGTCATTCCGAAAGCTCAGCGAATCCACCGGCATTCCGACGATGACGATTTGCAACCGCTTCGGGTCCAAGGAGTCGCTGTTGAAGGCCGTCCTGTCGGCAATGCTCGAAGGACATCAAGCCGACGCGATTCCGGGCGAAGCATGGCAGGATACGCTTCGGCGCGTGGCCCACTGCCATCGTGCCATGGCGCTTTCGCATCCGGGCGCGTTCATGCTCTTCGTGCAAACGCCCTCTTTTGAGGAGCCGATTCTTTCTTACACCGAGGATGTATTCTCACTTCATGGGCATCAGGACATCCCTGAGGACATGCCCCTCGTTTTCTTGAGTGTCATGCACTCGTTTCTCCCGGGCTTTCAGCTTGTCGAGAGCATGGCAAAATCCGCCCGTAAGGACAGCCTATCCGCAGAAGCGCAGCGATTCATCTCGCTTTTCACCGAAGAGACGTTCGATCGAGACCTCGAAATCATCATTGCCGGATTGGCGGCGAAATTCAATCTGCCAGCATAGGTCCACGGAACCGCCG
>UMJV01024744.1_pt1 | contig 16824 bp, 10 predicted proteins | sample 1966141 | NCBI WGS metagenome assembly UMJV01 (sample SAMEA4836158, study PRJEB28245) | human gut metagenome | biome: gut microbiome; material: fecal sample | place: Denmark | collected 2008
AAAGACCTGTACCAATGGCTCGTCCGAGCTTATGACCAATCTTTCCAGCTCTGTTGTAAATGCTCTTTATAATATGCAGCTCATGAAATTTGCCGGTGAGGACGGCGTTGCAGCTTACGGAACGATCATGTATGTCAATTTTATCTTTGTTTCGATCTTCTTTGGTTATGCGATTGGAAGTGCCCCGATCGTCAGCTATCACTACGGTGCCAACAATCAGGATGAACTAAAGAATCTTTTCCACAAGAGTATCCGGCTGATTGGAACCTGGGCTGTTTCCTTATTTATCATCGCGCAGCTCATCGCAACACCACTCGCCACATTGTTTGTCGGTTATGACCAGGGGCTTTTTGAACTGACACGCAGTGGGTTCCGTCTGTACAGCTTTGCGTTCCTGATCAACGGGTTCAATATTTATGGCTCTGCATTTTTTACCGCATTGAACAACGGTCTGCTCTCTGCGCTGATCTCGTTTCTCAGAACACTGGTCTTCCAGATGGCAGTGGTTCTGCTACTTCCACTGCTTCTCGGTATCAACGGAGTCTGGTGCTCGGTTGCAATTGCTGAACTTTTAACTTTATGCGTTACCGGAACTTTTATCGTCCTGAAACGTAATACTTATCATTATTTGTGAATTACTCGGCAACTAAGTTACCAGAGCATCTGAATTTTGGCGGGATACCGCCTTTTTTCAGGGTGCCATCTTCTCTGTCTCCAACGTTTTCATCCAGACCGGAATCAATTCTTTCGGTAAAAATGCAATCGTAGGTTCATCCCTGGCACTCAACTTTAAATATTTTACATACGATATTGCCAATGCATTTGCACAGGCTGTCGTTGCTAGAATCAAACTTTTTGAACCAAAAATATTATTTGTTATTGAACCAAATCATTCGAAGTGCTATAATCAATTTAAGTTTTGAACTTCGCTGTTTTATTTTTAAATTGAACTTTTTTTAGTTTGAAAGGAGATTCTCAAATGACAACTTTCTCAGATAGACTTAAAGAGGCGATGTATGCCCAGAACCTGAAACAGATTGATCTGGTTCATATCGCCGCAGAAAATAATGTAAAATTAGGTAAAAGCCATGTAAGCCAGTACGTGAGCGGAAAAACTGTTCCGAGAAATGATATCCTCCATTTTCTGGCAGATACGCTTCACGTAGATGCCGATTGGCTGCTCGGTGACAGTCAGGAAAACTTTACTGCTCGGGAAAACAACTCCGTTGCCCCAAAAGCTCCGTCTACCACTAAGACTTCTGGTTCTGTCGGAACTTCAAACTCTTCAAAAAGGGGAACTACACCGATGAAAAAGACAATAACCGACAAAAATGATAACGATAATGCAGGAAGTTCTGCCATGCATATATTCAAAAAATCATCCAAACTCGATAATGTATTATACGATGTCCGTGGACCGGTTGTTGAAGAAGCTGCCCGTATGGAAGAACGCGGTACCCACGTACTGAAGCTCAATATCGGTAATCCAGCTCCATTCGGCTTCCGTACACCGGATGAAGTTATCTATGATATGAGTCAGCAGCTTTCTGACTGCGAAGGATATTCTCCTTCTCAGGGACTTTTCTCTGCACGTAAAGCAATCATGCAGTATTCCCAGATCAAAAAGCTGCCAAATGTCACGATCAGTGACATTTACACCGGAAATGGTGTCAGCGAACTGATCAACCTGTGTATGTCAGCTCTTCTTGACAACGGAGATGAAATCCTGATTCCGTCACCAGACTATCCTCTGTGGACCGCCTGTGCCACACTTGCCGGCGGAAAGGCTGTTCACTATATCTGCGATGAACAGTCTGACTGGTATCCGGACATCGAAGATATGCGCCGTAAGATCACAGACCGTACCAAAGCTCTTGTAATCATCAATCCGAACAACCCGACCGGAGCACTTTATCCGAAAGAGGTGCTGCAGAAGATTGTTGATCTCGCAAGGGAACATCACCTGATCATTTTCTCAGATGAAATTTATGACCGCCTTGTTATGGACGGAAAAGAACATATTTCCATTGCTTCACTGGCACCGGATCTGTTCTGCGTCACCTTCAGCGGTCTTTCCAAATCCCATATGATCGCCGGATTCCGTATTGGCTGGATGGTTCTCAGCGGAAATAAAGCAATCGCAAAAGATTATATCGAAGGAATCAAGATGCTTTCCAATATGCGTCTCTGCTCCAATGTTCCGGCACAGTCTGTCGTTCAGACCGCTCTCTGGGGCAATCAGAGCGTCAACGACTACCTCGTTCCGGGCGGACGTATTTACGAACAGCGCGAATATATTTACAAGGCACTGACTGACATTCCGGGAATCACTGCCGTCAAACCGCAGGCTGCATTTTATATGTTCCCGAAGATCGATGTAAAGAAGTTCAACATTGTAAATGATGAAAAATTTGCACTGGATCTGCTGCAGGATAAGAAGATCCTGATCGTACAGGGAAGTGGATTTAACTGGAAACAGCCGGATCATTTCCGGGTAGTATATCTGCCACGAATTGAAGTTCTGAAAGAAGCTGTGGGAAAAATTTCTGATTTCCTGAGTTATTATAGACAGGGGTAGAATGATAAGCACCGCCGGAAAAGAAAAATAGGGTACGGGTTCCGTTGCACTGGGCATTCCGATGAGCTCCCGAAACCGTCAATTGTGTCAGCAATGGCTGCCACAATTGACGGGATCTCATCTCCATAGTGCAAAGTCACCCGTACCCTATTTTTCTTTTCCGGCTCCTTCTGCAATTTTACTGCATCTATAAATATTAACAGAAATAGAATCTTTTGCCCCTGGTATCATCATTTACATTTTCATATTTTAATTTTCTTATGAAAGCAATGCTCTCACTGCTTCTCCGTCAAACACAACTTCTTTTACATGATTTACCTCGATCTGGTACAGTGCATTTGCCGCAATATGTTCGGCTGCCTGCTCCAGATCACGGATTCCTGATGTATTGGAGTAAAGTTCAATTATCACATCAAGACCTTCATCTGTCACCGTACACTCGTCCTGACGAAGGCTCATTCTCTTCAGGATCTTCGGAAGTGCAAATCTGGAGAAGATGATCTTCTTCTCTGCCGGTGTATAATCCGGGATATCGATAACTGCAAAACGGGACATGATCGGTGCACTGATCTGATCTTTTTCATTGGCAGTTGCAATCGGATATACGCCAACTGTCGGAACGTTACACTCAATATAGTTATCCGTAAATCCAAGGTTATCAAGGAGTGTCAAAAGTACATCCGCCGGATTCCCATTTCCTTTTCCGGATGCTGCTTTATCCAGCTCATTGATGATGAATACCAGGTTGGATTCTCCGGCTGCCGCAAATGCTTCCATAATAATTCCCGGTTTCGCATTGGCGTATACACGGGAACTTCCTGTAAGCTGTTCCGGATCGTTAATGGAACTCATATCCAGAGTTGTCCACGGAAGCTTCAGGATACGTGCAATTGCATAAGCGATCTGCGATTTACCGGTTCCGGCCGGTCCGATCAGAAGGATTCCATACGCCGGAAGAGTGTGCGTTCTGTTGATCTGGATGATCGTTTCGATGATTCTCTGTTTGACACGTTCCATTCCGTAAAGCTCTTCATCCAGGATTCTTCTTGCCTCATCCGGATCAATGGATTCAAAATAATTGCTCTTCCACTGAATATTCATCATGATTGAAAGAGCTCTCTGCGCATGTCTTCTTTCTTCCGGTGACACTTCGTGTGATCTTGCAACAGCAAGGTTTCTTCTTGCCCACAGACGGATATTGTCCGGAAGGGTTCTTCCTGCACAGTTCATAAAATCGGTGATACTCTGCAGACTTGTCAGCTTCATGCTGTCGCCGTCCTCTTCCATTTCCTCATCCACTGCTTCTTCTGTCGGCGCACTGCTTGCGAAAAGACGCTCGATCATGAACTGCAGGAAACCATCTTCAGCTGAAAGCTTGGTTGCCCCACCGAATGCGATCTCCCGGATCTTGTATACTGCATAGCCGTCTGCACGGTTTTCACCGGAAAGGCGGACATTGATGTGATTCTCGCCCAGCCATTTGATCAGGCTTACAAATCTCGCATCGATCTGGAGAATGTCCGCACTTACAGTTCCATCTTCCTCGTCAAATTCAAAGGATGTCTTCTTAATCGGGTTGGTGAAAACACCACAGGAATGATGCTTCCATTTCCGGTTGCTGTTATCCAGAACCAGCATCGGTTTCTCCGCTGTCGCTTCTGTCTCATTCGAGCGGAATGTTGTATAAGTACATTCCTGGGTCTTTTTTTCATCTGGTGTGTGTTTAAAATCAAAAACTGGCATGATTTTTACTCCTTTTTCCTTTTATATTCGCTCTTTTCAAATTGTATATTCTTGCACATTTTATGAATAGTCTGTACCTATCTTAACACACTTGTTGCATATCTGAAAGTCAAAACCATTTCTTCATAGTATTTTTATTCATTTAGATTTTTATTTTCCTTCTGCTCCAGTCCTGCAAAAAACAGCTCATAAAAATCATCTTCTCCTTCCAGTTTCGGTGAATTTTCCCCACCTCCATTGGTGCTCCGCTTCATCTCAGCATGAAATTCTTCTCCGGCACAGATCAGTCAATCTTAAGTTCCACTCTGCTTCCGCCTGCTTTTTCCTTTGTCACCACAATCTGTTTCTCAATCCTTGCTTTTAATTCCTGTACATGGGAAATGATTCCCACCAGACGGTTGCCTTCCGTAAGACCGTTCAGTGCTTTCATCGCCTGTTCCAGTGACTCTTCATCCAGTGAACCAAATCCTTCATCGACAAACATAGTATCCAGCTGGATTCCGCCTGCAGATGCCTGGATCTCATCGGAAAGTCCAAGTGCCAGCGAAAGAGAAGCTTTAAAGGATTCCCCGCCGGAAAGCGTCTTCACGCTTCGCTCAGAACCATTGTAGTGATCGATTACGTTCAGTTCCAGACCACTCTGACTCTTCCGGTCATCCGTATCAGTCTGGCGTTTCAGCTCATATTGTCCTCCACTCATCACCATAAACCGCGTATTTGCACGGGCAATGATCCGGTCAAAATAATTGGTCTGGATGTAGGTCTCAAACTTGATCTTTTCTTTGGATCCGCCTTTGATCTTTCCATTTACCGTATCGGAAATTTCACGCACCTGTGTCCAGTTCCGCTCAAGCTCAAGAAGTTTCGCACTCTGCTTGTCAATCGCATTCCTGATTTTCAGATTGTTCTCATAACGGATCCTGATCTCTTCCATCTGTTTTTGAAGCTCTTTTTTCGCACCTGATACTTCCTGTCGTGCCTGCACAAGCTCTTCCATATCGGTTTCTTTATTACCTGCAATCTGCTTCTCCAGCGTTTTCTTCTTCGTCTTTGCCGCTTCTACCGACTGACTGCAGTCCTGGAATGCCTTCTGGGCAGCATTCAGATTCTTATTGATCTCTTTTTTCTGCTTATCCAGCTCTTTGATCTTCTGTTCTGCTTCTGCTTTCTCCGGAAATTCCAGTTTGCCACGCACCTTCACAGCCTGCTCTTCTGCATTTGCTTTATCTCTCTCAGACACAAGGAGCTGATCCTTTCGCTCCTGTTCTTCCTCCTGAAGCTTTTTCTGCATCTGCTCCAGTTCCGGGATCTCAGCTTCCAGCTTCTGCTTTTCTGCCACTGCTTCTTTAGCTACTTCCAGCTTTTTCTGTAATTCCTTTTCTGACTTTTCGAGGGCATCCATCTGTTGACCGATCAACGCCAGCGATTTTTCAATCTCTTCTTCCTGTATGCTGCTGTCAAAGCTTTTCACACTCTTTTGGATTTCTTCTTCCAGCGCTTTTAACTGGACCAGCTTTTCATTTGCCTGAAAGCTTGCATCATTCGTCTTTTTCTCCACATCGGCAGTCTCTTTCCGGTATTTTTCAAGCTCTTCTTTTTCCGGTGCACCTTCCGTCATCTGTGCCGGACATGGATGGTGGACCGATCCGCACACCGGGCACGGCGCTCCCGTTTTCAGAACCTTTGCAAGAATCCCCGCCTGCTCATCCAGAAATGCCCTCTCCATCCAGGCAAGCTGTGTCTTTCGCTCTGTACATTCCTCCTGCATGACAAGGTATGCTTTCTGCGCCTCTTTCACACTTTTCTTCTGTCTTTGGTATCTTTTATATTGAATAAGAATGTCTTCTGCCGTTTCTTTTCTTACTGAAACCTCTTTTTGTTCTGCTGTAACTTTCAGAACTTTAATTTCCGCATCCTTCAGCTGTTCCAGTAAATTCCTTTTCTGTTCCAGCTGCGCCTGCATCTGCGCTTTCTTTTTCTGATACTGGCTTTCCCGGCCCTTTAATATCTCAATCTGTTTTTCAAGCTCTTTAATCTGCTTCTGAAGTTTTTTCAATTCGTCATACTCTGCAAGCTTTTCCTGCCTCTTTCCGATCTCTTCTGTTAACTGCTCTCTTTCCGGCACTTTTTCCTGTTCTTTCTTCAGTGCCATTTCCAGTTCTTCCAGCGTTGGTGTCTTCTCTGCTATCGTCTGCTCCGCTTTTTCCAGTTCCTTTTTTGCACGGATCACTGCCTCTGCCTTTCCGATTCTCTGGTTCAGCTCTTCCAGATCTTTCTCGATCTTCGTTAAATTCTTCTTCTTTTCTTTCACCGAATCTGCATCCTGATTTGTCAGAGTTTCCAAAAGTTCCAGAACCTTGTCCGCATGAACCACTGCTTTGCTCTCACGGATCTTTTTCGCATCCGCAGCAAGCACGTCATCCTCATCACAGCTGATATCCTTCATGTACTGCAAAATGCTTTTGCTGACATCCTCGTACTGTTCCTGCAATCTGCCACTTGCATTTTTCATTTTCTCCTGAAATGCAAGATACGGTCTGGTATGAAAAATTTCCCGGAAAATTTTGCTCCGCTCCTCAGTTTTTGAAAACAGAAGCTTCATAAAATCTCCCTGCGCCAGCATTGCAATCTGAGTAAATTGTCCGCGGTCGAGCCCGATCAGTTCTGTCACTGCTTTCGTGACCTCTTTTGCCTTTGTGACCGGAAGCCTGTCATCCGGAAATTCCAGTACCGCATCCGCTCTTTGCAGCGTCATGCCCTCGCCCCTGTCCTTTGGACGCATGTACTCCGGATTTCTCCGGATATGGTAGTTCTGCCCCTGATAGAAGAACTCCAATTCCACAAAGGTCGGCGTCTTCGGATCCGCATATTTACTCCGAAGCATCCCCGGCTCTCTTTCATTTCCACTCGCTTCCCCGTAAAGTGCAAATGCGATTGCATCAAAAATTGTGGTCTTTCCGGCACCGGTATCGCCGGTTATCAGATAAAGCCCCCGCTCACCAAGTTCATCCAGAATGATCTCTGTCTCTTTTGCATACGGTCCGAATGCAGAAATCGTAAGTTTTATCGGTCTCATCTCTCATCCTCCCATATTTCTTCCATCATTCCTCTGGCAATCTCTTCCTGTTCATCCGTCATGGGCTGGTTGTTCTGAAGCTCATAGAACTCTCTTAAAAGCTCCATCGGGGATTTCTCCTCTACTTCTGCCGTTCCTCTCACTGTCCCTGCCGCTCTCGTCCGCAGATTGTCATAAGACAGCTTCATGATATTTGGATAAATGCATCGTAGCTTCCCGATCGCATCCGGGATATCCTCTTCATCAGTCAGCGTAATGTGAAGATAATCGTCCGTGTTCATATCCTTGTAAAAATCCAGCGCAGTCACTTCCATATACGTGCCTCTGACTTCCCGCATATCATGTTTCGGCAAAAATGGAATCTGCTGAATATTTATTTTGCCTTTTTCTTCTACATCAACGATGACTGCTGCTTTTTTGTGATTGGTTTCAGAAAAAGAATATTTGAGCGGCGTTCCCGAATACCGCACTGTCTCTTTCCCGATCTTCTGCGGGCCATGGAGATGTCCAAGCGCCACATAATCAAATCCGTCAAAGACAGATGCGTCCACATCATCCACACCACCTACAGACAGTTCTTCTGAATCACATCTTGCCGCACCGGTCACGAACTGATGCGCAAGCAGGATATTTCGTTTGTCTGTGTCGATCTGCATATGCTGCACTGCCACATTTACAGCATCCTGATAGGTGATGATCTCTTCCTCCGGATACACTCTTTTTACCAAAGACGGCTTCACAAATGGAAGCATGTAAATATTGATCTCACCGTACCGGTCACTTATCGTTACCGGTTCTACATCCGACTCAAATACCGGTGAAAGATAGATCTGTCTGCTGCTCATCAGTCTTGAACCGAAAGCAATTCTTTCTGCAGAATCATGGTTTCCACTGATCAGAAACACCGGAAGCTCCCTCGCGGCGATCCTTGTCAGGAAATCATCCAGAAGCCTCACCGCCTCTGCGGACGGAATCACCTTGTCGTAAATGTCGCCCGCGATCAGAACCGCTTCCACCTTCTGCTCATCGATAATGTTCAGTATCTCTTTTAAAATATATGCCTGATCCTCCAGCATGGAAAATTCATTCACACGCTTGCCGAGGTGCAGGTCTGATAAATGAAGAAATCGCATGGTTTTCTTCCTCCATAAATGCCTGATTAAAGAATAATCTCTTCTATTTTACAGGTATGTTCTTTCGTTGCTTTTTTGTAATTAATTCCTACAAGGTAATATCCAGATAAATCACATCGTAATGATTGAGATATTTTTCAAAAGTTGCATCCTCCGGTATCATCCAACGCTGTCCTTTTTTTTACTGCACCATATATTTGTCTGCTTTTGCACAGCGCATTTACCTGACGTTTTGAAAGATTCCATTTATCTGCTGCCTGTAGAGATGTTATATATTCCATTGAATCCATCCTTTCTGACTTAATTTCTGTTATTCCAATTATAACCGGGAAGTGGGAAGTAAGCAACGCTCGCTTCCCACTTCTCTATATGTTGGATTTATTTTGAAAATATTAAACCAGAAACAGGTATTTATGATTCAATTTTTCATTCTGACAAAAAGTTTTAAAAAGGGCTATTGTACTAATTAGTACAATAAACCCGCACATCCCTTTTTCAAACTTTCCTTACCCACAAATCTTCTCTCAAACTGCTCGTTCCCACATACACTTCATACGGAATTGAAAATTCCGCCACAAATTCATTTCTACCCTCATCAAAATATGCCATCTCTCGAATCGGGCAAACCAGTTTCACTTCTTTTTCTTCTCCGGCATCCAGCCGTATTTTCTGAAAATCCTTGAGCACATACTCCGGTCTTTCTACTTTGGAATCAGCTGCTCCCACATACATCTGTACAACTTCGCTGCCTTCCCACTTCCCTGTATTTTTCGCGATCACAGACGCATACAGATTTTCTTCATCTCTCCATGCCTTCATGCCGGCAAGCGTAAACGTCGTATAAGAAAGTCCATATCCAAACGGGTAAAGCGGCTTCACATGGCTTTTATTCAGGAGTGTATATCCGTGATAATAATCGTATCGGAACTCTTCTGCATCCCAGTCAATCTCCGGCAGATCTTCTTCTTTCTTCGGAATCACAAATGGAAGTTTTCCACCCGGATTCGTTTTCCCGAATAATACATCTGCGACTGCCTTTCCACCTTCCATTCCTGGATAGTACGCCATCAATATCGCTCCGACCTGATCTTCCCACTCATCCATCAGGATCATGCTTCCGCCAACCAGAACCACATCTACCTCTTTTGCAAACCGCCTGCAATGGGATGCACTTTCTCCGGAATAATAGATCACTTCCGCATCTGAAGGGTATTCCGTAATTCCCTGCAGGATTGTCACCACATACGGTGCATAGACCTGACTGGAACCCCGGTCACCAATATTTTCTCTGTCAGCGTAACTTCCTAAAACTACGATCTTTTTTCTCTTTTTACAATCTATCGGAAGTAACTGATCTTCATTTTTCAGAAGCGTAATTCCCTCTCTTGCACACTGCAGGGCAAGTTCCTGATGCTTTCTGTAATCACAACTTCCTTCTTTTTTGTGTTCTTCTATAAAATGTTCATGTGCCAGTAAAGTCCGGATGATCCGGAGCGCTGATTCATCAATCGTCTGCTCCGTAACTTCTCCTTCTCTTACTGCTTCCAGAAGCTTTTCTCCATAAAAATGTGTGATCGGCATCTCAATATCAAGCCCGCTTGAAGCCGATGCAACGGTATCTTTCACTCCCCACACAAAATCACAGATCGTAAATCCGTCAAAATCCCACTCATTCCGAAGCACTTGTCTGAGCAAATATTCATTTTCCCCACACATCGCTCCCTGATACCGATTGTAAGCACTCATCACAGATCAATAGCAGGTGGTTTTTTTGTTTTCAAAGTTCCGTTTTTCGGATCAACGAAAAACTCCACAATGAAAACAGGCCCTTGGCATAACAAAAAAGCATAACCGCAATTTTCTGCAGCTATGCCTCTTGGCATTTGACCTTTCTGTTCTTATATACTTTGAAATGTAATTTCCCAGTATATAAAACAAACGGAACATAACTTTTTGTTATGCCCCGTCGCGTTTAATAGGGTGTAATTATAATTAGACAATTTTTATTTGTCAAACAAATTTTAAAATACTTTATTTCCTTTTGTTTTAAACGTCTTTTGCTTTTAATTTTTTATAAGAGATCCTTTATTTTTTATCCGGTTCTTCTTCTCTGAGTTCTTTCATCTTTCTGAAATACGAACTCATCTCATCTGCCATTCCCGAAAGCCTGTTCAGCAGTCCGGAAAACTCCGTCAGCATCTCATCATCCTTGTAATACGGATACACAATATCATGGTCAATCTCGCTCCATCCTTCTTCAAAAAGCGTTCTGCCCTGGATTTCCAGATAGTATCCGTGATACTTGATGATATAATGCAGTGAACGGTAATACCCACCTGTCCGCACTTCAATCTGCGTACTGTCATAAATCCTCGTATCCCCGGAACGCTTGTATACTTTTGGACGTTCTGCGATATAGCAGTGCTCCGGATCCTCATCAAAATCCCGCAGCCTGTCCTCTACATAATTGTTCGGATCATTTTCAAACATCGAAGTGATGAACTTATGAAAATGGATCCAGTCCTCCCGGTAAAGGAAGAAAACCCTGATACCAATCAAATCTGTGATGTATTTGTGGTAATTCGATTTGTTGATATGTTCAAATTTTGCATAATTTTCTTTCCGCTTCCGGATGATCTTTTCCAGAAGGTGCATTGGATTCTTGGTTCTGTAACGGTAGGAATGGATCCCTGCCCGCTCAATATCATAAATATATTCATCTACAAATTCTTTTCCCAGATGACGGAACAATTTCGTTTTTGACATATAATCTTCATAGATCTCTGTCAGCTCCTCCCAGGAAATCCGGGCAGCCGTAAGGTCATCCTCTGTCAGATTACAGGTTTTCAGAAATTCCTCTTTATTGATCATTTGCTTTCTCACCCAATTCTTTCCGGCCCATGCGGACCTCTTCCATATGACCGGCAAGCTCTCTGTCCATATGATCGAACAGATAATTTTTCGCACTCTCTTTGTGAAGCTCCCATTCTTCCTGAATCTGCCGGTTCACGATCTTCACCTCTTCCAGGAACTCCCGGGAAGATATGATCGTACCTCCCTGTCCCTGTGTGATCACCTGTTCCACACCATCTGATGTAACTACCGTCACATGATACTTTCTTCCGACTTCATGTACTACCTTTTCAATGTACATATCCGCCGTCTCAGCTTCTTTTGTATACACAACATGAATGTTGTGGTATTTGAAGATTTCCATTGCTTCGCCTTCAACCTTGTAGGCATCAAATACCAGGATCAGAGGATAGTTCTTGAACCCCTGATAATTGCAAAGCACATCCATCAGTTTATTTCTTGCTGCTTCAATATTCTCTTTTGCCAGTTCTTTCAGATCATCCCATGCGAAAATAACATTATAACCATCTACCAGCAAATATTCCTGTACGCCTTCTTCATCTTTCTTTGCTTTTGGCGTTTTCCCTGCAGTCACAGTCTTTGGAAGACGATCGGCTTTTCTCTCTACCCGTCCGTAAGTCCGGATAAAAATCTCTTCCAGTTCCCTGTCTTCTCTGGCATTACGCGCATAATGCCTGCCGCCTCTGGCTGCTGCTTCTGCTGATCCGCTTTTCTCCTTGCGTAAATTTACCGGTACAGTCTCATCCAGACTTTTTTCTGTCTCTCCTGCCAGCCTTTTCCGCTCTTCCAGGATCTTCGGAAGCTGTGCCTCAATATGCATATGTTCCGGCACTTCCTGCCACGGTACATTATATCCTGCTCCATGAGCACAGAATACAGAGCCCGTCGGATTCTCCACATCCCGCTCCGGATCGTAACCAATCGCCTCTACAACCTCGTCCTGGTTATGGCATGGAAAATATCCCTTCAGCGTACAGAACAGTTTCCCTCTTCCTCTGCTGTATGTGGTTACTTCTCTCTGATAATCCTGCATTTCAGACACCGGTGCACTTCCGGTGACTACAGCCATATCATCTTCCGTCTCCGGTCCGTCAAATTCTCCATTCATCCGCTGAATATCCGTAAGTGCACGGCCTGTCATCTCTGACGGAATTTCCAGACGAAATGCATAATACGGTTCAAGCAGTACATTCTCTGCCTGCATCAGTCCCTGGCGGATCGCACGGTACACAGCCTGGCGGAAATCTCCGCCCTCTGTATGCTTCAGATGTGCACGTCCACTGGCAAGTGTGATCTTCACATCAGTAAGCACCGATCCCGTCAGAACGCCCCGATGCTCTCTTTCCAGCACATGCGTCAGGATCAGTCGCTGCCAGTTCTTGTCCAGCACATCCTCACTGCAGATCGTATCGATCGAGATTCCACTTCCCGGCTCTCCCGGTTCCAGTATCAGATGCACTTCCGCATAATGACGCAGCGGCTCAAAATGCCCTACTCCTTCAACTGTATTTTTAATCGTTTCTTTGTAAACAATATTCCCGCTTCCAAAGGAAATATCCACGTCAAACCGTTCTTTTATAAGGCTTTGCAGAATCTCCGTCTGCACTTCGCCCATCAGCTGGACCTGGATCTCTCCTGCCTCTTCATTCCAGACTACACGGAGCATCGGATCTTCTTCCTCCAGTTGTCTGAAATTCTGCAGTATCCGGTGTACATCACAGCCTTCCGGCAGCTCCACCCGATAATTCAGAACCGGCTCCAGTACCGGTGCCGAAGAACCTTGCTGCATCCCAAGCCCCTGTCCCGGATAAGTCCGGGTAAGTCCTGTCACAGCACAGATACAGCCTTTTTCTGCTTCCTGCACCATCTCGTACTTGTCCCCGGAATAAATCCGGATCTGGTTAACTTTCTCCTGCATAGGCTCTTCCTCTGCCATATATTCCAGGATCTCTTTGACCTTCAGTACTCCGTTTGTGATCTTCACATGTGTCAGACGGCTGCCCTGTGAATCTCTGGATATCTTATATACCTTCGCTCCAAATGCTTCTTCAGCATGCGTCCCGCTTACCGGTCCGTCCATGTATTTTCCCAGTCCGTCCAGTAATTCCTGCACACCTTCCAGCTTCAGTGCCGAACCGAAATAGCATGGAAATACCTTTCGTTCCCGGATCAGCGTCTGAATCTGGCTCGCCGTGATCTCTCCATTTTCCAGATAGCTTTCCATTACCGTCTCGTCGCACATAGACAGCTCTTCCAGAAATTCTTCACCCGCTTCTGTAAAATCCACACACTCTCCGCTGAGCTTCCGCTTTAATTCAGTAAGTCTGTCCTGTCTGTCCGTACCGTCCTGATCCATCTTATTTATGAAAATAAAGGTCGGAACCTGATACCTTGCAAGAAGATTCCACAGAGTTCGTGTATGTCCCTGCACACCGTCCGCTCCGCTGACAACCAGGATTGCATAATCAAGAACTTGCAGGGTACGCTCCATTTCTGCTGAAAAGTCCACATGCCCCGGTGTATCAAGAAGAGTCACCTGCTTGTCTCCAAGCACAAAATTCGCCTGCTTGGAAAAAATGGTAATCCCCCGGCTTCTTTCCAGCGTATACGTGTCCAGAAACGCATCTCCATGGTCAACTCTTCCAAGCTTCCTGATCTGACCGGTAAGATAAAGGATTCCTTCCGAAAGCGTCGTCTTTCCGGCATCCACATGCGCCAGGATCCCGACAGATATATATTGTTTTGGCTTATTTTCAGATGTTGCTGCCATCGAAAAAATGCCCCTTTCTGCTCATAATAATCTCTTGATTATCATATCACAGAAAGGGACATAAGTCGACACGCGAATCTTTTTATCTGTCCTGCTTTTCATTTGACATTTTCTGCGGTAAGATACAATCAGAACAAATTTCTAAAAAAGGAGAGTGCCATTTACTCATGAAAAATACTGACTTAACCAATACTTACCGCGAACTTGACAGAGAACTTGCCATTTTGCATGACCAACTCGAAAGCCACCGTTCTTTTGAAAATATCCTTTTTCTCCCGACTCCCGAAAAGATCAGATCGGTCCGCGAAAAATGGAACGATTTAAAAACACAGGTTGAAAACCTGGATACACCTGACAATGTCTATCGTCTGGTGAAGCATCATCTGAATGACTTCCTGGATTCTCTTAAATTTACTATCGAAGAAAAAGAACACAATCCGGAAGCACCTCTCCTGGATTTTGTCTATTATCTTCAGGAAATCGCTCGCTGTGACCAGCGTTCTAATGAAGTACGTCTCGATGTCCTGACCAGAAAATTACAGGCATTTCATGAAAATCAGGATTTGATCCTTAATCTGATCCACACACAATACGGAGAAAATGAAGCTTCCCTTTCTTCTGCCTTTGCCCGCGCAAGGCTGGATATGCAGCGCGACCTGAAACTGTTAAATGAATATTTCCCGGATTTCACAGAAGAACAGATTGCATCTTTATCACAGTCCTTCCGGATTTTTATCGATCAGCTTCAGGAAATGGCAGATTTACTCGTTTCTGACTGCCAGACTGACTCTGAAGAATTGTTAAAGGATGATCTCTCAAAGACCATCAAGATGGATCCGGAAGCTTACCGCAGCCTTCTGAAAAACCGTCTTGGTGTATCTCTCGACGAACTGCTTGCATGGCATAAAGAAGAAATTGAAAAGACCCGTGCTGAAGTATTCGAAATCGCCTCCAAATTAGAGCTTCCGGAAGGAACTCCGAAGACAATGAAAGAAGTCAGCGATGTGCTTTTCCGCTATGCCGGTCCTTGTGACAGTGCCGAGGAAATGTATACACGTGCCAGAAATTATCTGAAACGTACCCGTGCTGTCGCTCATGAATATGTACGTCTTCCGGAAGATGAAACCTGTCTGTGCGTTCCGCTTCCGCCTTGCTATAAGGATTCTTACCCTTGGGGAGGTTATGAGGGTGGTGATTTCCGTGTCAAACCGCTCCGCGGCCAGATGTTCCTGAATCAGTATAATTATCAGAACATTACCGATGGCTGGATCAAGATGAATACCATGCACGAAACTTATCCGGGACACCATGTCCAGTTTATCCGCGCAGCGATCGATCCAACACCGGAAACTGTAAAAATAGGAGCAAAAAGTGTACCTCTGGAAGAGGGAACCTGTATTCGTACTGAACGCGCATTTACCTTTATCTTTGCGGAAGACCCGTTCTTCCCTCTGTTCGTTGCATTCCGCCGTCATCATGCCTCTGTCCGTATCCTGGTTGATCTGCAGCTGTATTATTTTGGAGCGACACTGGAAGATGCTGTAAAAATCTACGAAGAAGAGCTTGGCTTTGACCGCGTAACTGCCCGCGCCCAGGTACAGGCACACCAGAATGCGCCGGGATATTTCACATGCTATTATTATGGAATGAAGAAAATCTGCGACTGGGAAAAAGAGTATGGATATACGAAATGGGATTATACGGAACTGCTGTTCTCAGCCGGGCGGATCAGTATGGAAAGCCTGGAGATGCTGGTTAAGATGACCAAAGAAGAGCAGGGACGTTTCTTTACGGAGTTCCGGAGCTTGCTGATGGATGAATAAGGTAGGTTTTAAGGTGTTGGAGGGGGACGAAAAAACGGATAAATAAATGAATCGGGTATGCTTCCCACGCACTGGGCATTCCGATGAGCCTCTGAAAGCGTATATTGTGTCAGCAATGGCTTCCACAATATACTGAGTCTCATCTCCATAGTGCTCAAGGGAATCTGACCCGATTCATTTATTTATCCGTTTTTTCTGGTACTCCTGCAACTTGAAAATTTTCCCTTATGGAACATCAGCTCGCTGCGCATGGCTAATGGTGATTTGTTTGTCTAGGGTTTTAACCATATTCATAAATTTGAGTATAATGATTTGTTTTAGTTTTTAAAAATTTGTATCTTTAAAATATTTCCAACAACACATTATTATAAAGATATAAGTCTACCAAGTTCTTCACGTTTCTTTTCAGTTATGCCATAGATATTTATGTGGTTCAGGTCACCGCTGCGGTCTGTAAAGGCGGGGAAGAGGAAGCCGGATGTTGGGGATCCGGGTTCGTATTCGCCGACAAGAGGACAGATGGCGCAGATGAGGTAAGGAAACATCTCTTCGGATTCTCCGAGGCGTTCTTTATCGGTGGCTTTGGCTGGGATATCGTAGTTATCATGGAAAACATAGATCGCGTAAGGGGTGGTGATCCGGATGTTTTCCATGATGATATCATAAAGAGTATCCATCAGGGCATCGTTTTTGAGTTCACAGTCTCTGAGCGCCATCAAAAGCTGCCACATACTTCCGGCTTTCTGATTTTCCGGCTGGATCTCGTATTTTTTCAGTTTTCTGTTTGTCTCTGCAAATGGAATCGTTTTGGCGATTGCGAGATTTTT
>UMJV01058174.1_pt1 | contig 16547 bp, 10 predicted proteins | sample 1966141 | NCBI WGS metagenome assembly UMJV01 (sample SAMEA4836158, study PRJEB28245) | human gut metagenome | biome: gut microbiome; material: fecal sample | place: Denmark | collected 2008
AAAAACCAGTTGATCAATCCAAATGTAATTTTCTCAGGCAAATTCTTACCGATCAAGATCAGGTCTGCTTGAGACACTTCAACCACTTTAAAGTGTCCGGCTACGTCTGTGCCATATAATTTATGTGTAAACTGAGTAAGCATAGAGAAAAATAAACCTATAAGTGTTGGGTGATGTGAGAAATCTCGTAAATGGTGCTGTAAACCTCCGCCGAAATCATTTGTAGCTTTATCGGCAACGATGGCATAATTCTTTTCAAGATATTTTACTGCACCATTAAGATCATCACCTGTATAACCCGCTTTTTGTGCAATTTTAATCACAAAGTTATTTACTTTATTATCACCATATTCATTTGCACGATCTAATGAAAAATCTCCAACCCATATAGAATCAATTGCTCCTGCTAATATTCCGCTTACAACTGCCACAATATAATCCATTCCGTCAGCGTGATTAGTAAGCCTATCTATTTCGGAATTAAGAGCTTCGATTTTTTTATTTGTGATGTTTAGACAATTATCTATATCTTTTATCGCAGCGTCGATGTCATAGCCGCTCTGCTTAATGTCAGTTTCACTTACGGCCGGTATGACTTCAAATTCAACGGCAAGTCCCTCATTTTCTAATTTCAATATTTCACTCATATTATACATCCTAACCTGATCTTTGTATTTAATAGTTAATTATTACCGCTGTAAAATCATTTCTCCTCATACCTTTCCCCCATCGCCCTGATCTCTGCCAGCATATCCTCCACCAGCGGTTTTGGCTCAAAGACTTTTACCCACGAGCCTTGGGAGAGCAGGTACATTATTATCCCCCTGCCGTAGTTGACCTCGGCAGTGATAACGCTCTTTGTGCCGTTCTGCTCAATGACTTTTGCGGTGGGCAGCCTGTCAAGAACAGCCTGCAAAGACAGCCCCGAAAACTCAAAGGTTATCCGCACGTTGTCCCCTGGAAACATAAACTGATTTTTCTCACGCAGGTCGCCCTCGTCAAAGCTGTGCTCACGATCAAGCTGGAAATTCTCCCTGTGCTCAACAATATTTTTTATCCTGTCAATGCGGAAATACCTCGCCTTGTACTGGGTATCATCTGCCGCATATGCGATAAGATAAAAATAATATTCGCTGAACATTATCGCCGCAGGCTTCAGCTTCCTAACAACTTCGCTCCTGTCCATTTTCAGATATGTCACCGAAATGACCTTCTTACCATCAATGCACTGCACAAGACGCCAAAGATTGTTTATCACGCTGTCGCAGTCAGAGCGCACCTCGTGATAATGATATATCTCCCTGCGTATCACCTCATCAAGAAGCTTTCGGTCATTGGCAGTGGTAAACTTTCTCAGCTTAGATACAATGAATATCATATCTTCTTTGCTGAAACAACGTGCCCCGAGTATCACTTTTACCAAGGCAAAAAGCTCCTGATTTTTCAGAAACTCGTCGCTTTTAAGTATGTAAGCCCTGTCCTTGTGCGAATATGTGACCTCGGCATTTTGCATAAGCTCCCTGTATTCCGCAAGAAAATCGTTTATCCTTGCAATGTCACGACTGACGCTTTTGGATGATATCCCATACTCCTCCGCAATAAGCTTGTTAGAAACGACCTCGCCGTGCAAAAGCCGATAAAATATTTCAAGTACTCTGTCTAAACGTTCATTTTCCATTTTATTACCCCTCTTTCTTACAATTATACCACATTTGATTTTGAATTTGTTAAGCTGGCTGCTTAGTATAACGTTTTCGAAGAATATTTTTTTATTTTAACCAAAAATGTCAAATTATTGGTGCGGCAGATCATCGTATTTTGTCGTTTTATCTTGCTTTCAGTATAGCATAATTGCCAGACAAAGGTATGTCCGTTTAAAATTAGTTTACTTTTACATTATAACTCTTTCTAGCGGTATATGTCAAGAAATAATACTAATATAAGCGGTAATATCGTCACATTATATATATTATAATAGGTATAGTGATACAAATCGACGGAGGGAGAATGAAAATGACGGAAAAGGATATCAGCAACAGAATTACGCAGCTTAGATTGCAAAAAAATGTGTCCGAATACAAGATGAGCCTTGCACTCGGTCACAGTAAGGGATATATCCAAAGCATATCGTCAGGACGGACGATGCCGTCCCTTGGTGAATTTCTTGCCATTTGCGAGTATCTTGAAGTCACTCCGAAGCAGTTTTTCGACGATGGCAGCAAAAATCCTGCACTAACGCAGAAAATAGTTGAGAGCGTATCGAAACTTTCGGAAAAAGACCAACGATTGGTGCTTGAAGTTTCTGAAAGACTAGGAAAAGAATAATTTTTGAGACCTCGAACTGCAATATCAAAGTAAAAAAAACAGCGTACCGCAGCCCCCTGCGATACGCTGTTCTCATATAAAATTACTTCTTTGTAGTCACACTCTTTGAAGCCGACCAAGCGCCGTAGTATTTCGTACCCTTTACAGTTGTGTACGAACGAACACGAACGTAATATTTCTTTTTGCCTGAAAGCTTTGAAATAGTGGTCTTGTCGGTCTTTTTATTTGTTATTGTGACTTTCTTTGCACTTGTGAACTTTGAGTTGGTAGCGTACTGTATCTCGTATCCAGTAGCAGAGCCTTTCTGCGCCCAATCCACAAAGAATGCCTTGCTCTTAGCAGTGAGCTTCTGTATCTCCTGCTTGGCAGGATTTATCTTGAACGTCTTTGTGATAGTGCCTGCGTAAGAGCCTTTTCCTGTGACTTTTACAGTGGCAGTACCTATATTCTTGTTGCTTGAGTAGGAAACTGTGTAGTCAGTACCATTTTTCAGCGTTTTACCATTGTATTTAACAGTAATGCTCTGCGTGATATTCTTGCCCGTGTATGACTTGTTTGAAATGCCAGAAATGGTAGCTTTCTTGAAGTTATTTTTGATACTGTAGGTCTTAGAAACTGAGCCTGTGTAATTGCCCTTGCCTGTGATAGTGACCTTTGCTGTGCCTACCTTGGTGTTGTTTGAATAGGAAACTGTGTAATCTGTACCATTCTTCAAAGTTTTGCCGTTTAGCTTGACCGTTACACCAGGCTTCTTTGCCTTGCCATCATAAGCGTAGGTCGAAGTAGAAAGTGTCACGCTTGCCTTTGAAATGCTAATTCTTGAAAGTGCAGGAATTTCAGCCGTTTCAAGAACTTTCTTGCAGACTGTACATTCCTTGTGCTTTGAGCCTTTAACTCCGATAGAAGCCGTTTTGTCGACTATCCAACCGCTTGATTTGTGACCTGTGGCATTTATCACTGTCTGAACCTTGATAACAGTATTGCAAACTGAGCAATGTGAGCCGTCTGTTTTGCCTGCGGTGGTGCAAGTAGCAGGGTAGCCCTTGTCGGTAACTGCAGTGTGACCCTTTGCAGGAAGCTTTTCTGTAACTGTCGCATTACACTTTGTGCAAGTCTTTATAGCAGTACCCTCTGATGTGCAGGTCGGCTGTTTTGTTACAACAGAATTTCCGTAGCTGTGACCTGTTGCTTTTGTTGTGCTATCCTTGTATGAAGTACCGCAAACAGAACACTTGTGGAGAGTGTAGCCGTTAGTAGTGCAAGTAGGTGCAACAACTGTGTCAGCATATTTGTGTGAAGTCTTTGCTATAGTTTCTGTAAATATCGCATTGCACTTTGTGCAAGTCTTTATAGCAGTACCCTCTGATGTGCAGGTCGGCTGTTTTGTTACAACAGAATTTCCGTAGCTGTGACCTGTTGCCTTAGTTGTGCTATCCTTGTATGAAGTACCGCAAACTGAACACTTGTGGAGTGTATAGCCGTCAGTAGTGCAAGTAGGTGCAACAACTGTGTTAGCATATTTGTGTGAAGTCTTTGCTATAGTTTCTGTAACTGTCGCATTGCACTTTGTGCAAGTCTTTATAGCAGTACCCTCTGATGTGCAGGTCGGCTGTTTTGTTACAACAGAATTTCCGTAGCTGTGACCTGTTGCCTTAGTTGTGCTGTCCTTGTATGAAGTACCGCAAACAGAACACTTGTGGAGAGTGTAGCCGTTAGTAGTGCAAGTAGGTGCAACAACCGTGGTTGTATAGCTGTGGGAAAGCTTTGCAATTGTTTCTGTTACTGTTGCTCCGCACTGCGTACAAGTTTTTGTTTTTGTACCTTCTGATGTGCAGGTAGGCTGTTTTGTGATAACAGCACTGCCATATGTGTGGCTCGTGCATCCGCAGGTGAGTTTGTATGTCTTTGCTACAGACGGATTGTATGTAGGATAAATTTTTACAGTGAGTGAACCGCCGTTTTTGAATGTGATACGTCTGATATCATTAGCATAGTTTTCAAGCTTATTTACACTTACCATGCTGCGATCAGAAAATTCAACTGTGTAGTCTGTATCGTCATAAAGCCAGAAATCAATGCTGTCGCCCACACTGAACTGAGTTTTGCTCAATACGCTTGAAAAGGACGTATTCGAAATGTCTGTACGCCAATAAACAGTGGTAGAGGTCGGAACTGTGAACTTATTCACATAACCGCAAGACTTGCAGGTCTGTGTTACAGTGCCGTCAGTTTTTGATGCGTACTTTGTTTCGTAGTCATGACCTGTTTTGACGTCAACCGTCTTTATATCGTCAAGATTTGAAAGGTTCAGGGAGTTGAAGGTCACGTTATTTTTATCGTAAACATACCAAACTGCTCTGCCGTTTTTGATAACAGGCTGGCAATCTGAAAGACTTCCCTCAAAGGTGTGTATACTGCCGTTTACTGTGCCGTCAGCGTTTAGCTTCACACAGCTTACCTTTGTATCTCTGGCCCACAATAGCAAAAAGCTGTTATTATTTATCTTCACAAGCTGTGGAGCAGAAGCTGAAGCTGTACCCTCTGCATAAGAAGTTATCTTATTGAGCTTGTTTGTGGAAAGGTCCTTTGAAACAGCGGAAACGTAGACGTTTCGTGTTTCTGACGTATTGATATAATCAAGGTCAACTGTACTCTGTGCCACGATATAGCTTGATGATGACACATCAAAGCCGCCTATAGCCGCACCTGTATAGTTATAGTGACCGGCGGTATATTCAGGGTATGTTACAACGTCGATATTGCTGACCTTATCAAAATAGCTTGGGAAGAATTTGCCTGTAGTAAAATCAGAATTATACTTCACCAGAACGGCAGAACGTGGATGAGCGTCACCATGGTCGAGGGCGACTATATGGTTGCCGTCGGTTTTTATAAACTGATTGAAGGAGTGGCTAACATAGCCATAATCAACGTTCATGACGCCGGTATATGAATCAGTGATAGTCATTGAAGGCATATCCACTTCAATGGTAACATTAGACTGATGATTATTGCCGTCGCTTGATTTATACATTTCGTGGCAGGTCCTCACAAGCAGGTGGTCACCGCTATGGGTCATTCTTGCCGAGCCTGCATCGAATGGAACTGTAGTGTTAGCTCCATACAGACCGCAGGACTTTATTTTGTTCCAATTCTTATCATACTTCGTGATACGGAAAACCTCGAGGGAGTCGTTTTGTTTCGGATTTTCCTGACCGCTAAGGACATAATAATTATTGCCGGAGTCATAGAAAGCACCAAAGATCGGCAGTTCATTGTCGATAAGCTTAGTGCTGAGCGGTTCAAAATCAGGGCTGTAATATTCCACAAGGAGCTTGCCCTCGATAGCGCCTGACTGGACACGCATATAATTGCCGTTGTCGCACACTGTCAGGTAAGATTTCACTGTGTCAGACCATTGCACATAGTCCTGAGCATTCACATTAGAGCCTGAATACGCAACACATTGCGCCACGGCAAAGGCACTGAACGATCCAGCAGACACAGCAGTAGAAACAGCCATTGCGCCAGACAGGACAATGCTCAACATTCTTTTCTTCATATTCATCAATTTCATCACCTCATACAAAAACTTTTAAACGAGAACACCTTTATATATATAATATCACAACGCAAGGCGTATGTCAATGAAAATAAGTTACAATGAGAATGATTTCAATAAATTCGTCAAACACCAAAGGTCAACGCAGTAAAAAAGAGCAAAGAGGATACAAAACAGAAAAAAACGCCTTGACAAGGTTTGATGGGTGTGATATAATATTACAGTGGTATTTCGAGGTGTGGCTCAGTTTGGTAGAGCGCTGCGTTCGGGACGCAGAGGCCGTGGGTTCAAGTCCCGTCACCTCGACCAGTCACTCGCCGTGACGGGCATTGTCCGTCATGGCTTTTTTTATTATTAGAACTTAACGCCGCAGGGGGAGTTTTTGTATTACCTAAAAAAAGTAGGGTCATGCTTTGATGGATCAAAAAGCGTAACTCTTTTTTGTATGCTCCACATAGCAAAAGTGCCTTATGACTAGCATTAAGGCACTTTATCGATTCAATCTTTCCCCAACCTCTCCGAAATCTCCAGCACAAACTTCTGATCCTTCTCAGAAAGTCTCGATACGCTGTCCACGATCTTCTGTGTGAGAGCTGGATTCTTGCTGCCATCGTCGAAAAACTGCTGATGATAAAGATATAGAGCAGATATAACGAACCATGCTTGAACGTGTCGAAAGTATCGAGCCTAAATAAGAGATTATGCAGAAGAATGGCATATCAACATATTCAGACAAAAAGATCTCCGTTGGAGATATAAGAAAAACTCAGCTTATCACTACATATGGTGTTGGCGCTATAGTTGACTTTAAGAACGATACTGTTGTTATCGCTTCTACAGACGATTGGGACTATTCCCCTAATGACGCTGATGAGGTGGAAAATCGAAAAATATTCATCTTTTTAAAGAGCTTCATCAGCTTTTGGGCTTCTTCTTTTGTGATATGAGTTGTTACATCTTTAGATATCTCGCCGTCTTTATCCAACAGCTTTATGCTGCTAAGCGTTTGTAGATATCCGCACCACATTGCATACAGCACTCTGATTTTCACTTGTCCTACTTCTTCTTTCCAAAAAACAAATCAAACAGAATATCCACCACGTCTTTTACAAGAATGAATATCACCGCCACCTCCTGTCCCCCAAGAGAGCGGCGGTATCTACACCACGCTACTTTTCAGTAAGATATTCATTTCTGTCAAACAACTGCTCAATTGAAAGATTTTTAAACCTCGGAATGTTGTATCCAAACGGCGAGTTGAGAGCCTTTACAAAGTCTTTCGTATAGCCGTGATTTTTTAAAAGATCGTCCTCATACTTTATTTTCTCTTCTTGCTTTGTGTCATTTTCCCTTTTCGTGATACAGCGCTGCATAACATAATGATAAATGGAGAAGTAAGAATCCACTGTACAAATATCTCCTATGTATTCTTTCAGTTCACGAACTACAGTAAGATGAGCAATACAGTTGCGGTATTTTCTTGTCATGCTGCTGTCTGCATTATTGATATCAACTTCAACGCACTTGCGCAGCCGCTCGTTCTTTTTCAAGAACAAATTCGGCGACTTATCACAAAGTTCACAAAGCGTCTGTGAAAGTATCCTGTAGTCATTTTTCAAGTTCTTTGAAGCCAACTCAGGAATTATCTCCTTATACAGCCCAAAATCACGTTCAAGGCAGTGTATCGCAATAACATACCTTGCATTGACATTCACAAGATTTTTCACCAGCAGATACATGACCGTAAGATAAAGCCCGATAACAGCCTTTGCCCTCTCCTTAGCCACGTTTTCTCTGCCCTTTGACTGCTGTTTCACATTTTTGAAATCATCAAAGCTGATGTTCTTTATCATTCTCGCAAGCTCACTGCGCTTTACTCCCAAAGAACTGTTCATGTCAGGAAATTCCACACAACTCTTGTAATAACGCTCTATCTGCGTGTCAGGGATACCCCCAAGAACAAACATGACAACTTTCTCATTCTTAGCCACTTCTCTTATCTTCTGAGCGTTCGCATACTTGATAAGGTATACAAACCGAGAGGACTCGATAACATTGTTTGTTATGAAATTTCTCAGGCCATGTATGCCCTTGCCTTTTTCTTTAAGTTTTAGAATCTCGCTTATCCTATCGTCCGTGATCTTGTCGTCTATACCGAGTATAGTCAGTGCGTCACGGAACATCGTAAGCTTCGCCGAAGCCGCAGGCTTTCTCATGGAAGCAATGTTCTTTACGATAAAAAGCTCGTTGGTTATCCTCTGGCTGTCATTGAACAGCTTGTAGCCCGCCGTAAGTTCACACTCAACATCAACAGCAGAGCTTTTCATTATCTTCAAAAACTCCTTGATGTTATCAAACTTGCTGATAAGCGTTGTAAGAAGGTCGTTTATCTCCTTGCCGTCAAGAAAATATGTGAGCATATATATCATTTTGGAGAAATACAAAAGGTCAGACGCATTCTTCTTTTCGCTGTCAAGAATTTTCTCATCAAAATCCATGTCAGCCTTGCCAAGCTCCTTGATAACGTCACCGTTCATGTGGTCGGCGATATTTTCAAAATCATTCCTGAATTTGCCCCAAAGCTTTGCCGCTTCATCAGCATATATCCCCTCTTTTTCATCATCGGTCATTGAAAAACGCAGTTTGCGCACAAGAGATTCGCCTGCGGCAATGTCATTTCTGTAGTAGTTGCAGAAAAGCAGAAAATCCATAAGCTTGTACATCTTTGAGCGCACAGAGTCATATTGCTTGTCCTTAAATCTGAAGCCGTATTCGTCCAGCATTTTCTCACGAAGCTTTTTGATAGAAAAACCGAGATTTTTCTGAGATTTAAGCACAATGAAATCGTAATAAAGGCGTATGATATCATCAGCCTCATAGCCTTTCATCATATCAATAAGCAAGCTGATATTGACCTTGTTGCCCTGGATAAAGCCCTTATTTATAGAATCAAATCTCTCATCTACAAGATAGTCAAGGGTTTCTCTGTATTCGGGATCAATATTGTTAATAAAACTGTAAAGGTCAAATCTTTTTGCACCCGATTTATCATGAAAAACACACTGTCTTATCTGCCCCACAATTGCAAGCATATGATAAACACGCTTTTTGTATGCTTCCGAAGCTCTTGTATCCTTTGTCTTTGGCTCTTCAAGGCCGAAATAGCCAAGACGCTTAGTTTTCAGCAGGGCATTGAATTTGCTAAGACTTTTTCTGATATTCTCTTTCTTATCGTCGGATAAAGTGCTGCCATTAGGATTAGTAAAAACTTTATAAGTGTTAAATGTGGAAAGATACCCCATGAAATCGTAATTGCTCTCATCGCCTTCCCCAAGCATATTGTTCAGTGCATAAACGATATTCGTCACATACACTGCAAGTATCTTTTCGATATCCAGAATGTTGTAAATAAGCTGGATATGTATATTATCATCAAAATTCTTGCCGAAAAAGCGCTTTTCAAGCTCCGATTTAAGCCCCAGCATATCCCCTCTTACAGACGAGCTTTCACCGCTTCTGTGAGTAGGGTTTGAAGTGTTTATCTCCACACCGCTCTCAAAGCCACGTCTGCTCGAAAAAGTGATGTTTACTTTGCCTACATCACAGAGCTCGATATTACTGTTGTCCTTTGAGGAAAGCTGAGTTTTGTTGTAGTCATTATTATCCACCTCATATTCAAGCACCGCAGAATTGCCCTTGCCGAAAGAGGTTATGTACATTTTATTTTCACTGACAAGAATAGACTTCATTCCTGCCGCCTTTACGGAGGATTTTTTCTTCTCTGCCGCAGGTGCAGCAGCCTCTGCAGCAGGCATGGCAGCGATTGCAGGAACAGCGTTATTATTTATCTCAGCCGCTTTGAGCTGTCTGGCTTTTTTCTGAGCCTCACGCAGCTCTCTAGGCTTCATTTTATTCTTTTTTGCCATAAATATCACTCCTTATATTAGTTATCCCTTAGCGCATTGAGCGTTAAGGGATTTTTTTATTTGTTGGTTTTAATATTAAACTTTGCCAGTTAGTGCAAATTCGCACCAGTGTAGTAGGGATATGTGGGCTTGATTACGGAAGCGGAAGTTTTAGACTAGTGCAAATTCGCACCAGTGTAGTAGCCAAAGCCAATTTCATAAAGGCAAACACTTTGTTTTAGACTAGTGCAAATTCGCACTAGTGTAGTAGGTACACAACCGAAAGCAGTTTATGACAGCAGTTTTAGACTAGTGCAAATTTGCACCAGTGTAGTAGGTCAAAGTTGACAAAATAATCAATGATATTCTGTGATAAAACACCAAACTTATTTTATCGACGCTTTAATATATTATACCATTTTCAGGCACAAATGTCAATAGAAAGTGGCTGTTTTACATAAAGCATTTTCATCACCTCCCGTCTGTTGTTATTTCATCTCATTCTCCAATCTCCTTGACAGCTGCGATAGCGCAGTCAAGTACAGCTACAATGATAGCCGTAAGGATCGTCTTTCCCATTTTTATCACCTCCTGTCCTTTGTTCTGTATACATTATACCACCTTATCATCGTCAACAAAAGTGTAATTTTCAAAAACTTTTTTGTCTATGTTTTTGCACATCTATCACGTTTTTACGGCATTTATATCACAATTTCAGCAAAATAATTTTCTATGATATTGACAAAAAGTACATTTGTGATATAATGGATACAAGAGGTGATAAAAATGCTCATACCCCCAAGCACATTTCTGCCCAAGCGTGACAAAAACGTACCATATATCGCAGAGGTGCAATCCATACCCCTCTCACCCTCTGCATATTCCGTCATTATCAAGGACAAGTCCATATTTGAAACAAGCCTTTCCCCTAACGGCAGCGTATCAATGTCCTCATTTCTCACAAGTATATTTGATTCAGCATATATCGCATCATTAAAATACAAAAGTGACGATAACTATAAATATATTGGTATCCCACTTCTGAACGCATTCGTAAAATGGCAGATCGAGGAGATCGATGACGGCCTTGATGATAAAAGCAAGGAGATAATAAAAAGCTATCTTATCTCAAAGCTCTCTGCAAAATACGAAAAGACCAAGACCGAAAATGCAGTGCGAGTAAGGCTCAGCATATGCCGTGACCTTTACGATACACTGAGCAGTGATGACCTTTATTATGAAAACAAGGTGTACAGCTCGACCCTAAGAAGATTTCTGAAAGCCGTGTATGAGGACTATGCCCTGCTGTCAGATTGCGAACGTGAAAGGCTCATTTTCGCCGACAATATCATAAAAATAAATGAAGTCATCAAACAAAACGGCAGCAGATATTATAGCTTCATTTACGCATATTCTAATATGTACAGCCGTGAAAAGCGCCGCATAAGGCTTATCCCATACCGTATCGTCAGCGACGAATATAAGATGTATAATTATCTTGTCTGCCTGTCCGATGAAAAAAGCGCAGGCAAAGAGTTCAAAGCCGACAGCTGTCGCATAAGCAGATTGAGCGGACTAAGCATTGCAGAAAAGCTCAGCCAAAAGGAATACTCCTCCGTCACCGAATACGAACGGCTGAAAGAGGTTCACGTCAAGTCCGTGAAGCACCTACTCAGCGACCCACGTTTTGGCAGTGATGAGAGCGATATCTCCAAAGTGTACCTCACCGAAAAAGGCGTTGAAATGTTCGGCAAAATACTCTATCAGCGCCCCATACTGAAAGGCAATGAAAAGCCCAAGCCCAACGCTGTCAACGAGTTCATCTCCCCGCCTATCCAAGTCAAATACTATTTCAATAAATTCGGCAAAGACGGCGTTATCCTATCCCCAAGCGACTCGTTTGAAGAAATGAGAACGCTGTATGTCGAGGGGGCAGAGGCGTATAACCGAGAAGTTGAGATGTGAGAATATAAATGAAAATTATAGCAAAAAAACACCCCTATACAGAAATATACTCATGATATCATAAATAGTCAGGCTCATGAGAAGAGTGAATATATGAAATTTATCTTTGTAAAATAAACCGACCCCATTCGCTAGACTTTTTGACCTAGCGAATGGGGTCGGTTCAAATATCAATATCATTAACTAAAAAAAATCAAGACATAAACGCAAGCATAATATGCGGATCACTTTACTTTTCTGCCGTAAACCTTGCCCACTCATATTCCGCTGTAAGCGGAACTGTGCCGTCAAAGGCTTTCAGCCAGCTGTCAACGCCAATGCCGTTCCACGCATTCATCATTATTTTACCAGGCGTAACAGGCAGATTTTCAGTAGCCTTGTATGCTTCCTTTCCGTCAACATACCAAGTTATGCTGTCCTCTTTCCACTCAAATGCGTAAGTGTGAAAATCCTCAGAAGCGTCAAATCCAAGATCATACATATATTCGTGCTTGCCAACACCATTGGTGTAGTAATTGAACTGCACCTTTGTTGTATCCTTGCCAAGGACTTCAACATCTATTTCGTCCCAAGGATTATCCTCCGATGGACCTGTGTATGTAAAGAACGATGATACAACGCCATCATTCTTTATGGCTTTCATCGAAACCTCATAAAGTCCATAGCCATAGTTCTCCTTTGAACGATACTCGCCGCCTCTGTACGCTTCGGAATCGCCCATACTGTCAATGGTAAGCTGCATTTTTCCGTCATTGAAAGTTACGTTATCTTCGCTCCACGAACAGTTGAACGGATCACCATTTGACCAGCCTGCTGAAATGGAAAAATCACTTGACGCTCCCTTGCTGAAATCCGCCTCAACCGTGTATGGAGAATTGCTTTCCGTTTCCGCCTTGCTGCTGACATCTTGCGAAGAACTGCTGTCAGATGAAGCACCGCAGCCACCCATAGACATAACTATCATTGTGAGAATCGACATAGCCAAAACTTTTTTCATTTTTCATTACCTCCGAATAAATATCAGAATTTTATCTTCTATAAGTATTATAATTCAACAAATGTGATATTTATATCAGAAAAGTAATGCAAATATCAGATTATTAACATCAACTTATATTTTCGATCTGCTTGTGCTATGCTTGTTCCAGTTTGCACGGAAAAACTGATCTCTATACTGTTTCGGCGTAAGTCCTGTCTGTTTCTTAAAGCAGGCAATAAAATGGCTGTGCGAGCTGAAAGCAAGATAATTGGCTATATCAAGCGGACTATATTCAGAATATCTCAGCATATTTTCAGCCGCCTGTATCCTTTTTGACATAATGAAATCAGAGATCTTTACGCCAACTTCCTCTCTGAAAAGCTTTGAAAGATACTGAGGCGTTATGTTCAGTTCATCAGCTATCTGATTGACGGTCACGCCCTTGTAAATATTATCGAAAATGCAGTCAAAGCACATAAGGATATGCTTTGAGTAAACGTTCTGTGACGCAGCCTTTTTCATTTGCTTTGTATAATAAACGATGACTTCTTTGTGTACAGCCATAACGCTTTCTTCATTGCGGCACTCATCACATTTATTAATGTATATATCGCTTATGGTATACGCAGTTTCCGGGTCAAGTCCACCCTCAATGCAAAACCTGCACAGCATAGCTATGGTTATGACAAGATGATACTTGACGTTTCTAAGGTCGTCTTTGCTGAGTCTGCCCTTTCCGTTTGTATCCAGCGGCGTATACAAACGTTTGACCGTTTCAAGGTCGCCCTCCCGCACCGCAGAATAAAATTCCAGTTCCGTTTCATATGGTGAATGATGATAGTCATTTTCCTTTTGCATAAACTGCCGCTTAGACAATTCTCTGTTTATTTCCATAGCTTTCACCCCCTGCTTTTTAGCTTATTATATCATATTTACAGACACAAGTAAAGCCTCATATTTATAGAAAAAGGACGGCAAATCACCCTGCCGCCCTTTTTTCTGATAATTAGATATTATTTAGCCTCTTTCATTGAAGTCATAGCCTCGTCGATGAGATAATCTATAGCCTTTTCATTTTCCTGAACGACCTGTGACCAGCTCTTTGACTCCTGCGGATTCATTGTTCCTCTTATGGCAGTATCGCAGATAGAGTTAAGGTCGGCAGATACGCCCTGTTCAAAGTCAAATACAGGATTCTGTGCAGACAGATCATAGATAGTTTCTCTCATTTCAAGCATCTCATCTGTCCAGCCGTAATCGTCCTTGTACTGATCGAGGGTTATCTGATGTGCAGCCTCGTCAAGCTCTGCATAACGGCAACATTCAAGGAAAGCTGCCACGCCCTCAGGATTTTGAGCGTTCTTTACAATGCTAAAGCCGTGTACTCTTGAAGGGATATACTGTTTATCACTATCAGCTGAGCAAGGAACAGGAACGAACATTACCTCTCCCTTTGATACATCGCCATAGTTTACAGTTGTTGACGGAGCATTCTCAAGCGCCCAAAGTCCGATAGGATAGAAAAGCGTCAGACCTGTTGCCATTCCGCTGCCCTCTGCGTCGCCTCTGAGTTTCCAGTTATTCTCGTGCTTTGGATAAACAACATTGTTCTTCTGCAGCTCATACATCATATTCTGAGCCTTTGCTATCATAGGGTCAGAAATATTATTTACAAGCTTGCCGTCTGTGATACCGATGAGCGGCACACCTGAAGACTGCTGCAAAGCTTTTTCATAATACCAGCCGTCAAGAGCGTATTTATCGCTTTCAGCGTCAGTAAAATCAAGACACATTTCTGTGAATGTATCCCAGTTCCACTTGCCTTCTTTGAAAAGCTCAGCAGGATCATCATAGCCGTTGTCTTCCATTGTCTGCTTGTTGTATACAAAAACATATGCAGGGTCTGTTCTGATAACGCTCACATAATGCTTATCGCCAAGCATAAACTGATCTGTCGCACCCTTTATGTCTGTCCAAAGAGGCTTTGAAAGATCAATATAATCGTCGATAGGCTCTATCATTGACTTTATAGCACCCTTAGGGAAAACGTCCATATCATCAGCACCGATGAAATCAGGTGAATCATTTGACATTACAAGTGCCGCAAGATCGTCAAACTTAGTTTCCCAAGTGGTCTGCACCCAGTTTATCTTACCATTATACTTTGTCTTGAACAAAGCAAGGTCAGCGCCTATCTCCTTGTCCTCTGCCTCAGTAGGGTTGATATCCCAATGTGAAAACCACTTTATTTCATTGCTTTTGAGATCTCTCACATCTTTCATATCATCAGCAAGTCTTTGAACTATCTGCTGCTGATCTTCCTTAAGCTTTTTGTCAACTACCTTGCTTGATGAATCACTTGAACTTCCACAAGAAGCAAATGCTGAAAGCGAGCAAACCGCAAGGGCAAATGTTAAAACTCTTTTTGCATTATTCATAGCCATACCTCCGAATATTACTTTCTTCTCTTTGCAACGATCACTGCTGTGCCGGCAAGAGCGATAACAGCAAGTGCTCCGCCAACAGCCGCACCTGTTTCTGCTGCCTTAGATGTATTGTCAGATGCTTTTGAAGATGCAGCCGCTGCTGCAGAAGTCTTGTTTGCATCCGCCTTAGATGAAGAAACGTCTTTCTTTGACGTATCAGCCTTTGAGCTTGAAGCATCAGACTTTGAATCTGCCTTTGAAGCATCTGTTTTTGACTCTCCGCCCTCGGCAGATGCAACACCGAAATCAAGCGTCATTGAAAGTGTGCCGCCGTTGAAAGCGCCTTCCTTCTCCCAGCCTGCGACCTCAGGACAAGCCTTCTTTGTTACCTCGCCTGTTTCATCATTGACCTCGTCAGTTGGTCTGATATGTATTCTTATTCCACCCTCTGGGTCCTCGTCCAATGAAGTGATAGAATTAAGCGAATCAAAAACCGTTGTTGTGCCGTCCTCGGCAACGAACTTTGCGTCAGATATCTTAACGTCCACAGGATAAACACCATCAGGAAGATTAGCCACCATAACGCCCATATCTCCAAGAGTTCCCTTGCCTGACATTGTCTTGTCGGTGACAACTTTGCTTATCTTATATTCAACAGTTATCTTGCCAAAATCATCGATGCCTACCCAATCGCCCTGATTCCAGGTCCAGTCCTGACCCATATAAAAGCCCATTGCTCCGATAGAGTAATATGAGTCATTCATTTTTGAGTCCTCCTCTGACGGATGAACAACATCGCCAAGCTTTGCTGCCGAAACAGAAACTGACATCATTGTTGCTGCGAGAACCGCTGCTGAAAGACCTGCTACAAATTTTTTGATCTTCATAACCTTTTCCTCCTATTTTTCAATAAAATTTTTTGCTAAAAGCAATTTATTTTGTTGTTTCTGTATATATTATAACTATGTAAACGTTTTGTTTATATCAAAAACGTAACATAAATATCATAAAAGTGTTTAATATCGAATTTATGAAAGATTATAAATATATGAAAACAGACCCACTTGATATTCAAGCAGGTCTGTTTATTCGGAAGTTATTATAAGAAAGTGACTATGAATTATTATGTTTATATTATACGCTTTGTTTTAAAACTATTATATCAATATTCAATTATTTATATCAAATAATTATCGTAAATAGAATTTTATGAGCAAACATCAATTTATGAAACTAAGCATAAAAAAACAAGCTCGGCAAACGTGACCGAGCTTGTCCAAAAATGGAGTTATATTAAGAAATGATCTATTAAAGATACTTTACCAGTTCATCAAGAACGCTGTCAAGATGTCCGTCAATAAAGCCATAGTCAACACCCTTGTATG
>UMJV01035566.1_pt1 | contig 15523 bp, 10 predicted proteins | sample 1966141 | NCBI WGS metagenome assembly UMJV01 (sample SAMEA4836158, study PRJEB28245) | human gut metagenome | biome: gut microbiome; material: fecal sample | place: Denmark | collected 2008
TTGAAGCTACCATATTAGCAAAAATAATACGTTCATTTTTATCTGTAATGATAATCCCATCTCGTGAAGAAATTGCTCTATACATTTTATTATCTGCTTTTTTAGGCGCATTTTCCAAAATAATAAAGGCAGTTTTCAAAAGACGAGTAAAACCTCTTGTTTGTGTATCTTCATAATTTATCTCAAAACAAATAACAGCTATTACTTCATAATCAACGACAATCGGTATAGTATACATTTGATAAAATTTACCAAAATCTAATTCTCTTTGACCTTCATATTTTGATTTAAATTTAATAGTTTTATCAATTAAAGGCTCTTGTACTTTAGGAATTTCCTTCCCTATCAATGATTGTTTTATAGGATTATACGTAGTATGTGGTTCAAATTCAGAAACAACAGTGAAATAATTTTCTTTTTGGGAAAATGTATACATAGCTACATGTGCATGTACCAAATCAGAAACTAAAGGTAATACTGTATTAATTCTTTGTAAAAAATTAGCTTTCATAGCGGATAAATTAGTAAATTGTCTACAATTATTCAAAAAAGACATTATTCTTCACTTCACTTTCTTTAATTTATGCTTTTATTTATTTTTATAAAGAAAAAAGGAGACCTATCGTCTCCTTTGTATTAAATTAAATTATGTTTAATTTAATTTATGTAATTATAAAACTCTACGTGCTCCAATATAGCAAGATGCCCAATAAGAACTACTTAAAGAATCGACAACTACTCCACGGCTAGAAGAAGCATTAATAAAATTACCATCACCCATATAGATACCTACATGAGATGCTCCATAAGTATAAGTAGAGAAAAATACTAAATCACCAGGCATAAGGTTATCATAAGATACTGGTGTACCTATTTCAAATTGTACATCTGCTGTACGTGGAAGAGAAATACCAGCTGTAGCAAAAACATAACGCGTAAAACCAGAACAATCAAAACCGCTTGGAGTTGTACCACCAAATACATATGGCACGCCAATATAATTCAAAGATGAATTAATGATACGTTTTGCAATGTAATTAGAACTACGGCTTACTACAGGCATGTTACGTCCCATCAATGTTTGATATGTCATAGCGCCAACTAAACCATCATTATCCAAACCATTAGCTGATTGGAATGCTGCCACTGCAGCTTGTGTAGCTGGACCGAAATCTCCATCTGCTGTTACATCATAACCCTGACTTGCCAATGCTGCTTGAATTTCAGCGATTTCTGCACCTTGGTCTCCTAAACGGAAAGAAGATGCGCTAGCAATAGCACTCATACAGATCAAACACAAAGATAAAACTAAAACACGGACAACTTTACTCAAAAAAAAGACTCCTCTCAAAATCGCCTACGAGGTTAGCTGACGGGTTAGGACAGAGAAGGAAAGACTATCCATCTAAAATTTCAGTAAATTCTACCAAAATAAATTAGATTCACCCCAAAAAATTGGTTCTCCCGCTCCTGAGCTGGATTCGGCTTTCTATTTTTATTTTTTTATTACGCTCATAATTTATATTTTACACTATTTTATTAAAAACCTCAACCTATAATCAATAATTTTTATCATTTAGTTTAGTTCCTATATAATAATTAAACTAATTTCAACTGTTTTCATTATACTTAAGAAATTTTTTATTTAATTAAACAAAAGACATTGACATTTTGTCTAAATAGTGATACATTCTTAATTAGAAGTTAGCACTCACTATTATAGAGTGCTAACAATAGGGGTGAAAGAAATGCTAGATGAAAGAAAGCAACGCATTCTCCGAGCCATTGTAGATGACTATATATCTACTGCAGAGCCAATAGGCTCCCGAACAATTGCTAAGAAATATAGTTTGGGAATTAGCCCTGCGACAATTCGTAATGAAATGGCAGATTTAGAGACACTTGGTTATATCAAGCATCTCCATACCTCATCTGGGCGTATCCCCTCATCAAAAGGTTATCGTTTTTATGTTGATGACTTATTAACATTAGAACAAATGTCGGAGAATGAGATATCTCTTATCAATAATTGGTATGCTACTAAGGTACGTTCTGTTGAAGAAATTTTCCGTGAAACTTCACGTATAATCTCTCAACTGACAAAAAATGTATCTTTAGTTTTAGCTCCACAATTAACGCAAACAGCTTTTCAGTATTTGCGATTTTTACCACTTAATGAACATCAAGTAATAGCTGTCATCATGACAGATGCTGGTTTTATTGATAACAAAATTATCGATATTCCAAGTGGTATTTCTTTTGAGGATTTTGATAATATCGCTAGTATCTTTAATCATTATCTCAAAGGTAAGCGTCTATCAGATATTAGTATGGCATCAATTCGCAAAATTCGTGGTGAAACTGTTAATTCCACAGTTTTCAATGCTATCATTAATATTATAGATGAAGCATTAGCCAAAGATAAGCAAGAACGACTTTATCTAGGTGGTGCAAGAGAATTAATGGAACAGCCTGAATTTCATAATATAGATAAAGTAAAAAAACTATTATCTATGTTTGAAGAAAAACAACTTTTATATGATATTTTACATGCACAAAAAGATGAAAGTTTAGCTGTTACCATTGGTCAAGAAAACAAATATAATGATATTAAAGATTGCAGTATTATCAGTGCCACATATCATTTAGATGGTAAACCAATTGCCACATTAGCTGTTTTAGGTCCAACACGTATGGATTATGGCAAAATAATTTCTTTATTAAAATTTATGAATGCTAATCTTGCTGATATTTTCCATAGATTTCATTTGTAATCTATAAAGATTAAACTATTTATTATTAACTAAGAAGGTGGTTGATTCATGGCTACTCCAGAAGAAACTAAAGAAACTATGCAGACTGAAACTACTTCTGATAATGAAGTTAAAGAAACAGTAGAAGAAACTACTACTGAGACTGCTGTAGAAAATGATGAAGCAACTTTTGATACAATAAAAAAAGAACTTGAAGCTCAAAAAGAATTATTACAGCAAAGCGAAGACCACTATAAAAGATTGCAAGCTGATTTTGCAAACTTCCGTCGTCGCAATGAAAAAGAACGTGAAGAATTATCTAGTGTAGTCCTTCAAGGATTAATTAAAGATTTATTACCTATCATTGATAATTTTGAACGTGCTTTAGCTGTTGAAGGAGCTGCTGGTACTCCTCTTCATGACGGAATTTCCATGGTTTACAACCAATTAATGGAATCTTTGAAGAAAAATGGTCTTGAAGTTATTAAAGCTGCTGGTGAAAAATTTGATCCTAATTTCCATCAAGCTGTAATGCGCGTTCAAGACCCTGAAAAAGAAGATGATACCATCGAAGAAGAATTCCAAAAAGGTTATATGGTACAAGGTCGAGTAATTCGCCCAAGTATGGTAAAAGTTGTAGCTAATTAATCATTTAATTAACTATAATTAATATAAAATATTTTATTAAATTGCATAACACTTATATTTATATATAGATGTTTTTAGGAGGAATTTATAATGTCCAAAGTAATTGGTATTGACTTAGGTACTACTAACTCTGTAGTCGCTGTTATGGAAGGTGGCGAACCTACAGTTATTACAAACCCAGAAGGTAGCAGACTTACTCCTTCAGTTGTAGGTTTCACAAAAGATGGTGAACGTCTTGTAGGTCAACTTGCAAAACGTCAAGCCGTTTCCAATCCAGATAGAACAATCGCTTCAATCAAACGTCATATGGGCGAAGTTAATTATAAAGTAAATATTGATGGTAAATCTTATACTCCACCAGAAATTTCTGCTATGGTTCTTCAAAAATTAAAAGCTGATGCAGAAAAATATCTTGGCGAAAAAGTAACTCAAGCAGTTATCACTGTTCCTGCTTACTTCAACGATAGCCAACGTCAAGCAACTAAAGATGCTGGTAAAATCGCAGGTCTTGATGTTCTTCGTATCGTAAACGAACCAACTGCTGCTGCTCTTGCTTATGGTCTTGATAAAGGTGAAGATGGTACAATCTTAGTATTCGACTTAGGTGGCGGTACATTTGATGTATCTATCCTCGAACTTGGTGATGGCGTATTTGAAGTAAAATCCACTAATGGTAATACTCATTTAGGTGGCGATGACTTTGACCATGCAGTAATGAATTGGATGGTAGAAGAATTCAAAAAATCCAACGGCATTGACTTATCTCAAGATAAAATGAGTGCTCAACGTCTTATCGAAGCTGCTGAAAAAGCAAAAATCGAACTTTCCAGCATGACTTCTACAAATATCAACTTACCATTCATCACTGCTGATGCAACAGGTCCAAAACACTTAGATTTAACTCTTACTCGTGCAAAATTTGATGAATTAACAGCAGATCTTGTTGAAGCTACAATCGAACCAACTCGTAAAGCTATGGCTGATGCTGGTTTATCCGTTTCCGAAATCGATAAAATCATCTTAGTTGGTGGTTCTAGCCGTATCCCTGCTGTTCAAGAAGCTATTAGAAAATATCTTGGTAAAGAACCAAATCATGGTGTAAACCCTGATGAATGCGTTGCAGTAGGTGCAGCTATTCAAGCTGGTATCTTAGCTGGTGAAGTTAAAGACGTATTACTTCTTGATGTAACTCCACTTTCCTTAGGTATTGAAACATTAGGTGGTATTTGCACAAAAATCATTGAAAGAAATACTACTATTCCTACTTCTAAAAGCCAAGTATTCTCTACAGCTGCTGATAATCAGCCTGCAGTTAGCATTCATGTTCTTCAAGGTGAACGTGAAATGGCAGCAGACAATAAAACTCTCGGTCGTTTCGATTTAACAGACATTCCACCAGCTCCAAGAGGAGTTCCTCAGATCGAAGTTAAATTCGATATCGATGCTAACGGTATCGTTCATGTATCTGCAAAAGACCTCGGTACTGGTAAAGAACAAAATATCACTATTCAATCTGATAGCGGTATGAGCAAAGAAGATATCGACCGCATGGTCAAAGAAGCTCAAGCTCATGAAGCTGAAGATAAAAAACGTAAAGAAGAAGTAGAAACTAGAAATAATGCTGATTCTTTAGTATTCCAAGCTGAAAAAGTAATCAAAGATTTAGGCGATAAAGCTGATGCTAATACTGTAGCTAAAGTAAAAGATGGCATTGAAGGCGTTAAAAATGCTCTCAAAGGTACAGATATTGAAGCAATCAAAAAAGCTATGGAAGAATTACAAAAACCTCTTTATGAATTAAGCGCAGCTGCATATCAGCAGGCTCAGCAAGCTCAACAACAAGCTGGCGGAGCAGGTGCTAATGCACAGCAACAGACTCAGACAAAAGATGATGACAATGTTGTTGACGCTGATTTTAAAGATGTAACTGATAAATAATTTAAGTTTAATTAATATAAGAAATATTAATATAAGAAATTCGATGCACATAACTCCAGTTAATCCTTAGCTGGAGTTATGTCAATTAAGCATAAAATCTTTATTTAGGTTTAGGTGGTGCAAAGTGAGTACAAAACGCGATTATTATGAAGTCTTAGGCGTAAGTAAAAATGCTACAGAAGCAGAAATAAAAAAAGCCTACAAAAAAATGGCTCGAAAATATCACCCTGACCTCAATCGTGATAATCCAAAAGAAGCCGAAGAAAAATTCAAAGAAGTAAATGAAGCTTATGAAGTTTTATCCAATCCACAGAAAAAAGCTCAATATGACCAATTTGGTCATGCAGCTTTTGATGGTACTGGTGGAGCTGGCGGTGGCTTTGGCGGTTTCGGCGGTTTTGGTCAAGGTGGCTTTGGTGGGGAAGGTTTTGGCGATATCTTTGACATGTTCTTTGGCGGTGGTGGTGCTGGCGGTTCTGCTCGCCGTCGTGGCCCAGAACGTGGTTCTGATTTACGCTATAATTTATCTATTTCCTTTGAAGAAGCTGCATTTGGTAAAACAGTAGAACTCCATATTCCTCGTACAGAAAAATGTTCTAGTTGTAATGGTACAGGTGCTGCTGCTGGTACCCATCCTGAAACTTGCCCTGATTGCCATGGTACAGGTCAAGTACAATTCACTCAAAATACACCATTTGGTCGCATGGTAAATCAGCGTACTTGTTCCCGTTGCAGTGGTACAGGTGAAATCGTTAAAACACCATGTAAAGATTGTAATGGTAAAGGTGTTAAATCTGTTCGCTCTAAAGTTGAAGTTAAAATCCCTGCTGGTGTAGATACTGGAAACCGTATCCGTGTAGCTGGCGAAGGTGAAGCAGGTGTTCGTGGCGGCTCTACTGGTGATTTATACGTATATATCACAGTAAAAGATCATAAATTCTTTAAACGTGAAGGCACTGAAATCATCTGCGAAGTTCCTATCACTTTTGTACAAGCTTCCTTAGGCGATACTATAGAAGTACCAACTCTTGATGGTAAAGTAGAAATGAAAATACCAGCTGGTATTCAGTCTGGTACAATAATGCGCTTAAAAGGAAAAGGTATTCCTTTCCTTCGTGGTGCTGGTCGTGGCGATCAACATGTTCGCATTAAAGTTTTAACTCCACAAAAACTTACTGACAGACAAAAAGAACTTCTTCGTGAATTTGCTGGTATTAAAAATGATAAAGCAAATCCAGAACAAGAAAGCTTCTTTAAGACTTTAAAAAATCTCTTTAAATAAAAAAATGACTCCTAGTTATAATTACTAGGAGTCATTTTTTATTATTTATTTTTATCTATAAATTCTAAAGCCATTTCCGCATTTGACCTTGCTAAACTACGCAATTTAGCCATTCGCTTCAAATTCTGATTGCGATATATTTCTTTATTATTCCATTTAGCATTAATTTCTTGCATCAAAGCTTCCACTGTTACATTTTCTAAATCGCCTACAACATCTTCATCAATGGATTTTAAAAATCTATCAATTTTAGGATCATATGATATACCTATCATTGGCGTGCCCATCACACCTGCGAAAATCAATGCATGAAGGCGAATGCCAATCATTAAATCCATATTTCCTACTAATGACATTAATTCCCTTGTTGTAAAATCTTCTTTCAAGATACATGCCGGCTGTTTCATTTTAGCTACAATTTTTTTAGCAGCCTTTACATCTTCTGGATATTGCATTGGCATAAAAACAATCTGAGCATTTAATTTCGTTACTGCTTCATCAGCCACTTCTGCTAAGACGTCTTTATAATGTTGCCATTCACGCCATTCACGCACAGATATACCAATTATCGGCTTAGTGAGTGAAATATGTGATTTCTTAAAAATCTCTCGCCCACTTTTTTTATCTACTGCATTTATTGCTAACACTGGATCTGCTGTAGCTTTTATCGGTGGTTTTACAATCTTAAGCATATCCAATTCTTTTAATGAATCTTTATCGCGAACTGTAATCAAAGCACTATGATTGCCAAACCATCTCATCAAGCGTCTTGCGAATTTACCATAAATAGGGCCAATACCTTGAGCATATAACATTATTGGTGTATGAACTAATTTAGCTAAAAATAATACACCCATATAATAATATAAACTTCGACCGCTAGTTACATTTTGTAATAAGCTACCGCCACCACTTATAAGTAAATCCGCCTTTTTCAACACTTTCAAAATATCTACTACATTTAACCAATTAACTGCATCAATACTATGGCGTTTTCTTGTATATTCTGGGTCTGATGAAATAACTGTAATATGAAGTTTTGGATTAAGCTCTGAGAATACTTCTAACATTGCAGATAGCATAGCTTCATCGCCTGCATTTTTAGAACCATAATACCCAGAAATTACAATATTATTCATTCAAAGACTTACTCCTATCTGATGAAGATGCAATATATTGCCATAAATACAATGCACCCATGACAACACAGCCTATGACAGCACCCCATAAAGCACCATCAAAGCCTCTCATTAATGACATAAATACCGGCGTACGCATATGTGCAAAAGTTTCTACCATAGAACCTTGTCCAATAGTCGCTACTATAGATAAAATAAAGAAGATAGCTGCTGGCCACTTACGATACCATGCCATGATCATTATTATAAGCGCTGGATGACCAATAAAAATTTCTTTTGAACGAGGTCTTGCATAAAACGCTTGTTCTAAGAAAGCTCTTATTTTCAATTCTATGCCAGGAACAGGAACGCCAGCTGTATGACCGGAACGACCGATAAAGATAACAGCTACAATCATAGCTATCAAAAATCCTACTAAAGCTTTTACAGATACAGTCATATTCAATATACGTTTAGCCTGTTCTTTAAAAGCTGGTGGTGTTAATAAATTGTCACCGAATATATCAAAACGTTGCATAAAGGCTATAGCCACTAAAATAATTGGCAATACAAATGTTAACTTGATACCACGGAAAATACTCATTTCCAAGAAGAATTCTACATCAGATAAAATACCAGATAAGAACATTGCCCCCATCATAGAAACAACACTTGCACAGACAATAGCTTTCACTGCTTTTAATAATAATGGACCAAATTTTAATTTACCAATTAGATGATTTCTACGAATTACATCTAATTGACTTATCATACCAATAGCAGGGAAAACATTTGCCGCAGCTAAAGCAGCCATTATACGAATTGTAGAGCCTTTTCCTATCAATACTGGAACAGCTGTTATTACAAAGCAGATTGCTAATAAAATATACTGTTTTTTATTTGATAAGCTTGGATAAACCAAAGAAATATACAATACACAAGCACTACAAATACCTAAAAGTATTATAACTTGCAAAATTGTATTGCCAAAGAACGGCTTAAAATGACTAGCAGGCCCAATAGTGAAACCTTTAGATTCAAGTTTTGCTTTTGTATCTGAAATATATTTCATATTTGTAGCTAATAAGGACATATCACCTTCAGGTTTTTCATAAATACGCATTAAATCTATACGTATATTACGTTCTTCATCAGTGTTTGCCCAACGCTCAACAGCTACATCCATCTTCAATTTTGGCTGTTCATCTTTTGGTATAGTATATAATCTAGCGACTTTATAGTCTAAACCTCTAGCAATATCATATAAACCATCTTGTGGATAAAATTGCAATTGTGTAACATGTTCAATCATACCAAGAGTGATATCTCTTTCTTTCATCAACTCAATAGTACGTTCAGTATTATGCAAACCACCTAATGTTTCAGAACCAGAAAATACTATTTCTGATATTTTGAAATCCTTTAAACGGTCAAAAACTGCATTGATATCATCATCTGTTACATTCTTATAGTTACTAGGTCTAGCCAACACATAAAAACCTGCATCATTAACAGCCTTCATTTCATCAGTTGGCATTCCTAAATTCATTTTTAATAACTCTGTATAATTAGCTTTTACTGCTAATATTTCTTGATTTCCTAAATCTAGAACATTTACTCTCTCTTTGCCTAAGCGTCTAAATAAATCTTCTTTTACTTCTGTATATGTTTGCTTATCATGTCCTACAACATATACTTCGTCAGCTTTTATAGTACCTTGCTGAACTAAAGTACGCCATGCAGGATCACTTAAAGTTCCACTATAATAATTTTCTAGTACAGAACTACCTGCAATAGCCATAGCTTTGCCATTTTTATTCAATTTTTCAAATGTAGTTTCATATACAGCAAGTGAAGAAATGCCTGCCTGTTTTGCTTGAGATAATACTTCCTCTACTGGTATTCCTTCTACCTGAGCTAATTTAACCATATCTTCATAATCAATGGCTAAATCCACTGTCATATTTGCTTTTTCTACACTATTACGTTGAATATTTACACCAATAGCAGCTATTAGGCCAATTATTATACAAACAATCAACAAACGATTATATTTAAACTTTGTCAATCTCTATTCCACCTTACTTATTACTTATTGATGCCTGCCTCAATAAGTACTTGACCATTTTGCTGTTCTACTCTAGTAAATTTTGCACCTTCTAATGGTAATTTATCTGTTGAAACTAAGAATATATCTTTGGTGAAACTTATACCAATTTTACCAAACAATCTGTTTTCTGTATTAGCATCTGTAATGCGGAAAAGTAAATTTTTTCCTTCCACTACAATAATACCTTTTACATTGATAGTTGCTTCTTGCCCTAAGAAAGAAATTTTTCCTGTAGCTTCAACATTATCAGGTGTAATTTTTACTGCTATATCAGAAATTTTATCTACTTCTTTTGCTAATAATTGGGCTAAATTATTTTCATCGATTAGACCTGTTATTGTTAAATTATCAGCTGAGTTTATCACCAATCTACGAGCTAATAATAAATCTTGTACGCTAATCTCTATATTTTCGCCCTTTAAAGATAACTCATTTAAATTTACTTTATCTAATTTTATATTTGTAGCTTCAATATCTATATTATCTACTTGACCAAATAGCATCATAAAGCTAGGTGATGTTTCTATATTGGCACTAACAGAATCAGTTTGTAAACTTCTTTCTATACGTCCAGATATTTGATTACTTATATATGTTGGTAATATATAAGTTACACCTGCCAATGCTACTACAACTACAAGGATTAAACCAATTAATAATTTTCGCAAATTCAAGATACCTCGTATTTTAAATTATATGATTAGCTTTTGCATGTAGATAAGATTCAATAAATTTATTGATATCTCCGTCCATTACGCCTTGTGTATCACTTGTTTCTGTATTTGTTCTATGGTCTTTTACTAAGTTATATGGGTGGAACACATAAGAGCGAATCTGACTACCCCATTCAATTTTTTGCTGGTCACCTTCAAGTGCTGCAAGTTCTTTTTCTTTCTTCTCCATTTCAAGTTCAAAAAGTCTAGCACGAAGTAAACGCAAACATTGTTCACGGTTTTGTAACTGAGAACGTTCACTTTGACATTGTGCTACAACACCTGTTGGAATATGTGTCATACGTACAGCAGAGTCAGTTTTATTGATATGCTGTCCACCTGCACCACTTGCACGATAGGTATCTACACGTACATCAGCCATATTGATATCCACTTCTACATCATCATCAATTTCTGGCATAACATCACAAGCAGAGAAAGATGTATGTCTACGAGAGTTAGCATCAAATGGAGAAATTCTAACTAAACGATGAACGCCTTTTTCTGATTTTAAATAGCCATAAGCATTATGACCTTTAATCAATAAAGTAACAGATTTTACCCCAGCTTCATCACCTGGTAATAAATCTGCTGTTTCTACGCTAAAGCCATTGCGTTCTGCCCAACGTCCATACATGCGTAATAACATCTGTGTCCAATCTTGCGCTTCTGTTCCGCCAGCACCTGCATGTAGAGTCAAAATTGCATTATTAGCATCATATTTTCCTGATAATAATAATTCTAATTCCAACTGTTCTATAGCTTCATTGATTTCTTTAATCTCTGCTTCTACATCATCGCAAACAGTTTCATCTTTATCTTCCATGCCCATTTCCCATAAAATCTGCATTTCTTCAAATTTATGGAGAATGTTTTTATATTTGTCTACACCAGCTTTGACACCATTTAATTCTTGAGTGATTTTTTGGGCTTGGTCTGGATCGTCCCAAAAAGTAGGTTCACCCATTTTATATTCTAGCTCAGCAATTTTTTCTTCTTTGCGAGCGATGTCAAAGTGAATCCCCCATTTCAGTGAGCTTTTTTTCTATCGCTACAATCGTAGTGTGTAAATCTTCTAGCATCATTTCACTTCCTTTTTTATTTTTAACTAAAATAAATAAAATTATTTATAGGCAAAAGCTCTATTAAATTAAATAAAAATAGAGCTTTTCCTTATCATTATATATTAATTATTTATTTTTGCCACAACAGTTTTTATATTTTTTACCGCTACCACAAGGACAAAGGTCATTTCTACCTATATTATTGCTTTTTGCCTGTGGAGATTTAGAAATACTTTCACCATGATTTACAGTTGCATTTTTCAAACGGTCTTCTGGCTGTGGTTGTTCACGAACAACATTTACACGATACATCAATTTTGCAATATCTTCTTGAATATTATCGATCATTGCTTGGAACATATCATGACCTTCAATTTTATATTCAACTAATGGATTTCTTTGACCATAAGCACGCAAGCTAATACCTTCACGAAGCATATCCATATGATCTAAATGTTCCATCCATTTATTATCTACAACTTTAAGCATAATGATGCGTTCTAAATCACGCATTACTTCACTACCGAATAATTTTTCACGATTATCATAATTATCTTTAGCCACTTTATATAAAGTTTCTTTTAATTCATCACGACTCATCGCTTCTAATTGTTCTTTTACTAGAGTTCCTTTTGGTGCATAAATATCTTCTGCTTCTTGGATTAAACCTTCTAATGTCCATTCTTCTGGATAAAGTTTTTCATTAGCATATCTATCCATCTGACTGTCAATTATACGTTTAACCATTTCAATGATATTTTCATAGAGATTTTCACCAAGTAAAATCTTACGACGTTGGTCATAGATAACTTCACGCTGTTGATTCATGACATCATCATATTCAATGACATGTTTACGAATATCGAAGTTACGTGCTTCAACTTTTTTCTGTGCCTGTTCAATGGAACGAGTAACTAATTTATGTTCAATAGGATCATCTTCACCCATGCCAAGTTTTTCCATGATATTGGCGATATTGTCAGAACCGAATAGACGCATTAAATCATCTTCTAAGGATAAGAAGAAACGTGATGCACCTGGGTCACCTTGACGACCAGCACGACCACGTAACTGATTATCAATACGACGAGATTCATGACGTTCTGTACCAATTACATAAAGACCGCCAACTTCTGCTACGCCTTCACCTAAGCTGATATCTGTACCACGACCAGCCATATTAGTGGCAATAGTTACAGCACCTTTTTGACCTGCATCTTTAATGATTTCAGCTTCCATTTCATGATATTTAGCATTTAATACTTTATGGTCTATACCTTGTCTTTTCAATTGTGCACTTACTTCTTCAGATTGAACGATAGAAGTTGTACCTACTAAGACTGGCTGACCTTTAGCATGACATTCTTTTATTGTATTGATTACTGCTTTCATTTTAGCTTTTTTAGTTTTATAAATAACATCAGGATAATCAATACGTTTAATAGGTTTATTTGTAGGTACTACAATTACTGGTAATTTATAAATCTTTAAGAATTCATTTTCCTCTGTTTTTGCTGTACCTGTCATACCAGCTAATTTTTCATACATACGGAAATAATTCTGGAAAGTAATTGTTGCTAAAGTTTGAGATTCACGCTGAATTTTTACACCTTCTTTAGCTTCAATAGCTTGATGTAAACCTTCAGAATAACGTCTACCAAACATCAAACGACCTGTAAATTCATCGACAATGACGATTTCACCATCACGAACAACATAATCGCGGTCGCGTTTCATCATTGCTTTGGCACGAAGTGCTTGTGTAAAGCAGTGAGACATTTCTATATTAGCACTATCATATAAGTTTTTAATATTTAATGCTTTTTCTACTTTTGCTACAGCAGAATCATTAGGAGAAACTGTTTTTTCTTTTTCATTTAAAACATAATCTTCTCCTTCTTTTAAATTTGCTACAGCTTTTGCCATGATAGCATACATATCAGTAGATTTTGCACCAGGACCAGAAATAATAAGTGGTGTTCTAGCTTCATCAATTAAAATACTATCCACTTCATCGATGATAGCATAATTTAATTCACGTTGTACCATCTGTTCTTTAGATACAACCATATTATCTCTTAAATAGTCAAAACCAAATTCATTATTTGTACCGAAAGTAATATCGCAATTATAAGCAAATTTACGAGAAGGAAAATCCATATCATGAGTAATTAAACCAACTGTTAATCCTAAAGAACGATATAATCTACCCATCCATTCGCTATCACGTTTTGCCAAGTAATCATTAACTGTAATCATATGCACGCCTTTACCAGTTAACGCATTTAAATATACAGCTAATGTAGCTACTAATGTTTTACCTTCACCTGTACGCATTTCAGCGATTTTACCTTCATGTAGGCAAATACCACCAATCATCTGTACATCAAAATGACGCATACCAAGCACACGTCTAGAAGCTTCACGAACAGTTGCGAAAGCTTCTGGCAAAATACTATCTAAAGATTCACCATTTGCTATACGGTCTTTAAAATCACTTGTTTTTCCATATAATGAGCCATCGCTCAGCTGTTTCATTTGCGGTTCTAAAGCGTTTATTTTTTCTACAATACCGCGCATACGGCGAATTTCACTTTCATTATTATCGCCTAAAAATCTTTTAATAAAGCCGAACAAAAATCTCAACCCCTAACAAAATCATATTTTAATGTAGTATAACTAAAACATCTAAATCTATTTATCCTAAAAAATCTAAGATAATTTACTATCTACAAATTAAAATATTATAGATGTAAAAATTATATACAAATAAAACTACATCAAATTTTATCAAACAATGCTTAATAAGTCAAAGATAGTCATTATTTTATTTACTTATTTATATAAAAAAATCGAGCTAATTAACTTAGCCCGATTTTATCTCAATGTATTATTGTCTACCTAAAATATATTATACACCAGACTCAATTAAACCATATTTACCATCTTTACGTTTGTAAACAACGTTAACATCTTCAGTTTTATCATCACGATATACGAAGAAATCATGGTTTAATAAATTCATCTGCATAATAGCTTCTTGAACATCCATAGGTTTTACCATAAAACGTTTTGTTTTAATAACAACTGCTTCATCTTCTTCAACAGGTTTTGCAGGTGAAGTCATCATTTCAGTTCTGATACTACCTTCACGGAAACGTTTTTCCAATTTAGTTTTATATTTACGAATCTGACGTTCAATTTTTTCGATAACTAAATCAATAGATGTATACATATCCATTGTTGCTTCCTGTCCACGTAATAAAATTCCCTGAACAGGTACAGTAACTTCTACAATATGACGGTCTTTTGATACTGTAAGAAGGACGGTAATTTCTCCAACATTATCGAAGTATTTTGTTACTTTTCCTACTTTCTTTTCTACATAATCGCGAAGTGCTGGAGTGACTTCAATGTTTTTGCCTCTAATAGTGAATGTTGCCATATGCATTCATCCCCTTTTCTGTATCTTTGATTATATATATTCTACAACTACTATTTCTATTCCTTCTATTTTTTATAAAAATTTTAAAAAATTTTTACAAATTTTATGCATTATTGATTTATACTAATTAATTATCTATATATCTCAATATTTTCTCCTAATAATTTAATAATCTTCCATTATCATTCCATTCTCCATACATAATACCTTTCTTTGTATTTTCAATTAATTTTTCTAATCTTTTTTGAAATAATTGAGGATTTTTCTTTTTTATTTGAATAGTATCTATGCGTACACGTTGATATAATGATGGAAACTTATGGAAATTTGCCCAAACCATCTCATCTTTTTTCAATGCTTCTAATATATCTATATCTATATTAAATCCCTTTTCCGACATATCTGGTAATACTTTTTTACCTGCTTGTGTCATTTTTCCTAACTTTTCCATT
>UMJV01056214.1_pt1 | contig 15479 bp, 15 predicted proteins | sample 1966141 | NCBI WGS metagenome assembly UMJV01 (sample SAMEA4836158, study PRJEB28245) | human gut metagenome | biome: gut microbiome; material: fecal sample | place: Denmark | collected 2008
CTGGATGGATATTTCAAGGTGCATCTGCCGTTGGGCGGTGGCGGATATAGATCTTCCACAGGCCACGCAGCACCATATCCTCGTCGTAGGTAACCTCCCGGCGGCGCAGGGGCCGAGACGAATGGCACTGCCCGCAAACTGGAGCACCACAACGATGGCGGCAAAAAGTCCGCCTCCTGCGATACACTGTGTGGTTTTTTCCATATGACTTTCCTCTGCTGCCGCTCCGCATGTCGGGTCAGCGGCTCACTGGGCCGCTGCGGGGAAGGTGATGCGAATGACAGTCCCCTCGCCGGGCTTGCTGGTGAGGCGGATGTCGCCGTGGTGATACTGCACGGCGTGCTTCACGATGGAAAGACCCAGCCCCGTGCCGCCGGAGGCCTTGGAGTGGCTCTTATCCACCCGATAGAACCGCTCGAACACCCGGCTCTGGTGCTCCGGGGCGATGCCGATGCCGGTATCCGACACCGTGACGGAGGAGATCCCGTTCTCCGAGGACACCTGCACCTTCACGGTGCCATCCGGGACATTATACTTGATGGCGTTGTCGCAGAGGTTGAAGATCACCTCATACAGCAGCCGCCGCACGCCGGTGACCGGAGCGTGATCCCCGTCCACCGACAGGGACACCCGCCGCTTGGCGGCGGCATCCTGTAGATTGGCCACGGCCTCCTGACTCAGCACCAGCAGGTCCACCGTCTCCGTGGGCATGGCATCCCCCTCGTCCAGCTGGGACAGGCGGATGATATCCTCCACCAGCGTCACCATGCGGGAGGCTTCGTCGTGGATATGGCCCACAAAGCGGGGCATATCCTCCGGCTTCACCATGCCGCTCTGGATGAGCTCGGCACTGCCCACGATGCCCTGCAGAGGGGTCTTCAGTTCGTGGGAGACATTGGCGGTGAACTCCCGGCGGTTGCGCTCGGCGTACTCCTGCTCTGTCACGTCGAAGGCCAGCAGCACTGTACCCACCGTCTCGCCGTCGGATTGGATGCGGCTCATATCCAGCTGATACTCCCGGCCATTACGCTGGCAGCGCAGCTGGCTGTGGCCCTTCTCCCGGGCTGTCTCCATCGCAAGGCACAACTCATGGCTGCGGTCCACCGTCAGGAAGTCACGGCCCACACAGCCCTCGTCCGCCTGAAAGAGCTTACAGGCGGCGTGGTTGATGCTGAGCACCGTCCCCTTCTCGTCCAGCAGCACCAGCCCCTCCTGCATACTGCCGGTGATCTGGGTGAACTCGTCGGTCTTTTGCCGCAGGGTCCTCAGTTGGGCGTCGATCTCCTTATGCTGGTAGTTGATGCGGCTCAGAAGAGGAGCCAGCTCCTCGTAGGCGTCGTTTTCCAGCGGGTGCTCCAGATCCAACCGGTTCAGGGGATCCACGATGCGGCGGGACAGGCGCCCGGCCATGAGTCCGGCGAAGATCAACGCCGCCACCAGCACCACCAGCATGGGCTGGAGCATTCCCAGCGCCAGCATCCCGGCGGTGGCACGGCTGACGGAGATACGCAGCACCGTGCCGTCCGTCAGGCGGCGGGCCACATACAGGGTCTGCTGCAAAAGGGTATCAGAGTAGCGGCTACTTTCGCCGCTGCCGCTTTCCAGGGCCTCCTGCACCTCCTGACGGCCGGCGTGGTTCTCCATGGAGGCCACGTCCGTCACCTGCGTATCATACAGCACCCGGCCGTCGGAGGCGATCCACGTCAGGCGGAACCGCTCCGCCGGAAGGCGCTCCAGATAGGCCGTACCGCCGTTTTCCACGCCGCTGACGGCGAGGCTCAACTCATCCTGTAATTGCTGCTCCTGCACACCGCCGAAGTAGCTGTACAGGCAGCCGGTCATGATGACCATACCCGCCGCCAGCACTACACCGGCCACCAGCAGGATGGAACGGAAAATTTTTCTTGTCATGCGCCCACCTCCAGCCGGTATCCCACATTCCGCACGGTCTGGACCATGCTGCCGCAGCTGCCCAGCTTCTGGCGCAGGGTGCGGATGTGCATATCCACCGTCCGGGTCTCGCCGCAGTAATCCATGCCCCAGATCTCGTTGAACAGCTGGTCCCGTGTGAAGGCCATGCCCGGATGGGACAGAAACAGCCGCAGCAGCTCAAACTCCTTATAGGTCAGCGTCACTCTCTGACCCTCCACCGTGACGATGCGCTCCTCCGGGTGCAGTACGATGCCCCCGGCCCGCAGCACCGGCTCCTGCTCCGTCCGGCAGCGCCGCAGCACCGCCTTGACGCAGGACACCAGCTCCATGACCCCGAAGGGCTTGGCCAGATAGTAGTCCGCCCCCAGATCCAGCCCCTGTATCTTGTCATACTCTGCGCCCTTGGCGGTAGCCATCACTACCGGGATACGGTGCAGGGCCGCCGAGGCCCGCATCCGGCGCAGCAGCTCCATGCCGTCCACGCCGGGCAGCATCACATCCAGCACCACCAGCTCCGGCTGCTCCTCCGTCTGGAGGGCCTGCCAGAAGGCGGCACCGTCGGCAAAGCCACAGGCCTCGAAGCCGGTGGAACGCAGAGCGTATACTTCGATATCCCGGATACTGGCATCGTCCTCTACGCACCAGATCATGCTATCCCTCCTTGTGCGTACCGGTGACGGAGAAAATCACCCACTGGGCGACGTTCACCGCATGGTCCCCGATGCGCTCAAAATATTTGGCAATCATCAGCAGGTCCACCGCCCGCTCCCCCTCACCGGGGTCTGTGGTCATGCGGCGGATCAGCGTATGCTTCACCCTGTCGAACCAGTCATCCACAATATCGTCCTCTGCGATGACTTTTTCCGCCAACATTGTATCATGTTTCACGTAGGCGTCAACACTTTCCGTCACCATTTTTATGGTGGAAGCGGCCATATCCCGCAGCAGCTCCTCCCCCTCGTTGACCTGACCGCTGATGACGATCTCGGCAATATCCTCCGCCTGATCCCCGATGCGCTCCAGATCCGTGATCATTTTCAGGGCCGCCGAGATCTGCCGCAGATCCCGTGCCACCGGCTGCTGCTGCAAAAGCAGCTTCAGGCACAGGGACTCGATGTCCCGCTCCTTGCGGTCGATCTCCGTATCCAGCGGGGCCACCTGACGGGCCAGACTGCCGTCTCCCAGCGATTTAGCCGCCAGAGCGATGCTCTCCTCGCACAGTGCGCCCATTTCAATGAGCTCCCGCTCCAGCTGGGCCAGCTGTTCATCAAACCGGCTTCTCATTATCCGAACCTCCCCGTGATGTAGTCCTCTGTGCGCTTCTCCGCCGGGGCGGAGAACACCTGCTCCGTGGCGCCGTACTCCACCAGCTCACCCAGCAGGAAGAAGGCCGTGCGGTCAGAGATACGCACCGCCTGCTGCATATTGTGGGTGACGATGACGATGGTATAGCGCTCCTTCAGTTCCATGGTCAGCTCCTCGATGCGGGAGGTGGAGATGGGGTCCAGTGCGCTGGTGGGTTCGTCCATCAGCAGCACCGCCGGCTCCACCGCCAGCGCCCGTGCGATACACAGGCGCTGCTGCTGGCCGCCGGAGAGGCCCAGTGCATTCTTCTTCAGCCGGTCCTTTACCTCGTCCCAGATGGCGGCGCCCCGCAGGGAGCGCTCCACCAGCTCGTCCAGCTTGGTCTTGCTGCGGATGCCGTGGGTACGGGGGCCGTAGGCAATGTTGTCATAGATGCTCATGGGGAAGGGATTGGGTTTTTGAAACACCATGCCGATCTCACGACGCAGGCGGCACACGTCCGTCCCCGGCGCATAGATATCCTCGCCCCGATAGCGGACCTCGCCGGTGATCTTCACCCCCGGCACCAGATCGTTCATGCGGTTCAGGGTTTTCAGAAATGTGGACTTGCCGCAGCCGGAGGGGCCGATGAAGGCGGTGATGCTCTTCTCCGGGATGTCCATGGAGACGCTGTGCAGCGCCTGATGAGCGCCGTACCACAGGTCCAGATCCTTCACTTGCAAAATAGAGTCCATTGTCGTTCACTTCCTTTTCAGCTTCCGCCCGATGATCCCGGCGGTGAGGTTGATGAGCAGGGTCAGCACCATGAGGATGGTGGCAATGGAGAAGGCCAGTGCCGTCTCGCCGCCCTCGGTGGCGTAGACGTACAGAGCCACCGTCAGGGTGGCGGAGGAGGTGTGCAGGGAGTCGAAGAGACTCACCAGTGCCATGCCGAAGCCTGCCGTATACAGCAGGGCGGCGCTCTCCCCCACGATGCGGCCGATGGCCAGAATACAGCCGGTGACGATGCCGTCCACCGCTCCCGGCAGCACCACGGTACGGACCATATGCCATTTGCCGGCACCCAGCGCCAGCGCCCCCTCCCGGTAGGACTGGGGGACGGTTTTCAGGCTCTCCTGCGTGGTGCGGATGATGGTGGGCAGGATCATCATCACCAGCGTCAGGCCACCGGCCAGAATTCCCGCCTGAAGGCCCAGCTTCTGCACGAACAGCATCATGCCCACCAGTCCGAAGATGATGGAGGGAATACCGGTCAGGGTCTCGGCGGCGAACTCGATGATGCGGACCAGCCGCCCGCTGGCGGCATACTCCGTCAGGTAGATGGCGGCACCCACGCCCAGCGGCAGCACCACCACCATGGCCACAAGAATGATATACAGGGTATTCAATAGGTTGGGCAGGATGCCCACGGTATTGCGGATATAACTGGTCTGGCCGGAGATCAGCTGCCAGCTGAGGCCCGGCACGCCACGGTAAAAGATATAGCCGATGAGAAAGATCAGCAGGGCGCAGGTCAGTCCGGCGCACAGCCACACCAGTCCCCGCATCCCGCCATTATACAGCTTCCGGCGAAGCGACCATTGCTGCTTCATGGCTCAGTCCTCCTTCCTTCGTTTGATGCAGACATTCAGCAGGACGTTGATGAGCATGATGAACAGAAACAGCACCAGCCCGATGGAAAACAGCGCCTGCTGATACAGGCTCCCCACGGCGGCATCGGACATTCCGGAGATGATGCCGGTGGTGAGGAAGCGCACCGAGGTGAAAAGCCCCGGCATATTGGCCACGTTGCCGGCCACCATGATGATGGCCATGGCCTCTCCGATGGCACGGCCTACGCCCAGCACCACCGCCGCCGCTACGCCGCTGCGGGCAGCGGGCAGGCTCACCCGGAAGTAGGTCTCCGTCTCCGTGGCGCCCAGCGCCAGACTGGCCTCCTCATACTCCCGTGGTACGGCCTGAAGGGCCGTCTCCGCCACGTTGATGATGGAGGGCAGCACCATGACCGTCAGCACCAGAATGGCCGCCAGCAGGCAGGCCCCGGAGCCAAGACCGAAGGCACGGCGGATGGCGGGAACCAGCACGATCATACCCACCAGGCCGTACACCACCGACGGGATGCCTGCCAGCAGCTGCACCGCCGTGCGGATCACCGCCGCCAGACGGGGCGGGGCCGCTTTGGCCAGAAAGATGGCGGTCATCAGACCCACCGGCACCCCCAGCAGCAGCGCTCCCGCCGTGCCGTAGACAGAGGTGAGGATGAAGGGCAGAATGCCGAATTGCGGGCCGGTGGTGGCGTTGGTAGGCGCCCACACCTTGCCGAAGAGGAATTTGGTCAGTCCGATCTCCCGGATAGCCGGCAGACCGGAGATCACCAGATACACGCTGATGCACAGCACGAAGCCCACCGCCACGATGCCGCACAGCAGGAAGATCAGGTGGATGGCCTGCTCCATGGCCCTGCGGGTGCGGAGGCTTTTGCCTGCTGTCCGCTTCATAGAGTTCTCCTTTCCCGATGACGGGGAAGCCCCCTCACCCGCCGCAGCAGGTGAGGGTCCCCCGATTTGTTTTACTTGGCGGTAGGCACGGCGCCCGCATTCTGAATGAGGGAGGCAGCGTCCTTGGAGGTGGCGAAGTCGAAGAAGGCCTGCGCCGCCGGGGACAGGGCCGTGCCGTCCTTGGTCACCAGCACGAAGGGCCGCTGAATGGCGTAGCTGCCGTCCAGCACAGCGGCCTCGGTGCAGGCCACACCGCCTACGGTGACGGCCTTCACGGTGTCCTTGCTCTCCACAGCGGAGAGGGAGGCATAGCCGATGGCGTTGGGGTTGCCGGCCACGGCCTCGATGACGCCGCCGGTAGAGGTCAGCTCCTGATCCAGCTTGCAGGAATCCTTGGTTCCGGTGATGGACTCGAAGCCGTCACGGGTACCGCTGCCGGACTCACGGCCGATGCAGGAGATGGTACCGGGGTCGCCGCCCACCTGACTCCAATCGGTGATCTCACCGGTGAAGATCTTGGCGATCTGCTCCACGGTCAGGTCTGCGACCTTGTTCTGGGCATTGACGATGACGGCGATGCCGTCCAGGGCGATGACCGTCTCGGTCAGGCCGTCGGCCTTCTCCTCGTCCTTCAGGCTGCGGGAGGCCAGACCGATGTCCGCCGTGCCGTTCTTCACGGCCTCGATGCCGGAGCCGGAGCCGGTGGGATCGTAGGTGACGGTGACGTTCTTGTGGTCCGTCATGAACTGCTCCCGCAAAGCGCCGATGACCTTGTCCATGGAGGTGGAGCCGTTGGTGGCCACGGAACCGCTGAGCTCGGTGGTCTGATTATTATTAGGGGTGCTGTTGTCGTTGGTGCTGCCGCTGTTTTTGCTGCCGCAGCCGGCCAGAAGGGCCATGACCATAACGGCGGCCAGCAGGATACTGATGATCTTTTTCATATGAAGATCTCCTTTCGTTTTTCATGTTTGGACTTGCTTTCTTGCTACAGTCCCCATGATAAAGGGGCGGTGTAAAGGGCAAAAGTCTCCTCGTGTAAAATCTGCGTAAAGAAGCAGCCGGGGGATTTTTTCAACAAAAAGAAGGAGCGCCGGAAAAGGCAAAGGCTTTTCCGGCGCTCCTTCCAACGAAAGGACACCTAATGGTATATAGTTTATGATATCTCAGGCCCGGCGCACGGCGGGGACGGCATGACGGGGCAGCAGGGCGATGCCCTTCTTCTCCGCCAGCTGCCACAGCTGCGGTACCAGCAGGCTCAGCAGGATCAGGGCGATGCCGCACATTCCCATGACGCTGATGTGCTCCCGCAGCACGGCGGCACCCAGCAGGGTGGCGCAGGCGGGGCTCAGAGCGCAGAACAAGCCTGCACGCTGGGCGGTGGTGTGGCTCTGTGCCACAGGCTGGAGGGTGAAGCCGAAGCCGGTGCAGATGACGGCAAGGCCGGCGATCATCAGCCACTGGGTACCGGACTGGGGCAGGTGGGGTGCCTCGAACACGAAGGAGGACACCAGCGCCAGCAGGCCCAGCGTACCCACCTGAACGATGCCCAGGGTCAGGGGATCGTCCTCGTGGGAGAAGCGGTCGGTGGTGATGATGGCTGCGGCGTACAGCACGGCGGCCATGACCGCCAGCACCATACCGGGGGTGAAGCCGCCGGACTGGCCGGTCAGCAGTGCCACGCCGCCGATGGCCACCAGTGCGCTGACGGCGGTGGCGGCCTTGGGCAGCTTATGCCGCAGCACGGCCTCCGCCATGGGCACCAGAATGATGGCGGTATTCTCCAGCAGGGAGACGGTGGAGGAGGGGGTGCTCTTGAGCCCCGTCAGCTCCGTGGAGAGCATCAGGAAGAACAGAGCGCCCATGATGGCGCCACGCACCAGCGTATGGCGCTTGATGTGGCGCAGGCGCTTGAAAAACACCACCGCCAGCAGCACAAAGGCCATCAAAAACCGGGCCGCCAGCAGGTTGAAGATCCCCATGCCGTTCATGGCGATCTTGCTGAACAGAAGGGACGTAGCCCGTGCTGCGATAACTGCCGCCAAAAGGATCTCCGCTTTTTTCTGAGTCATGATGCCTGTTCCTCCGAAGGTTTCTGTCCGTTCTTGATCGGGGGTTTCTCTCCTACCCTTGACAGAGTATAGCACTTGGTGTATCCTTGCGTAAAGCGATACTATTTCAAATTTTGTTTGACAATCAGTCAAAGAAGGAGCGAAATTTCATGGACACCGAAAAATGCCGGGTTTTGCTCAACGTGCTCCACGAGGGGAGCCTGTCCGCCGCCGCCGAGGCACTGGGCTACACCCCCTCCGGCATCAGCCGGTTGGTGGACAGTCTGGAGCGGGAGACGGGCTTTCCCCTGCTGCACCGGGGGCGGGGCGGGGTATCCGCCACACGGGCCTGTCAGGAGCTGCTGCCGCTGATGCGGCGAATGGCGGAGCTGGACGAGCAGTACCAGCAGCTGGCCCACCGGATCCAGGGGCTGGATGTGGGCCGGGTGGTGGCCGGCACCAATTACGCCGCCTTCTACCCGTGGCTGTCGGAGGTCATTGCCGGGTTCCATCACGCTTATCCCGGCATCCGGGTGGAGCTGCGGGAGGGCAGCTCTACCCAACTGGGGGAGCTGGTGGATCACCGGCGGGCGGACTTCTGTCTCATCAGCCAGCGGCCGGGGCGGCACGAATGGGTGCCGCTGAAGGACGACCAGCTGATGGCCATTCTCCCCCCTACCCACCCGCTGGTGGAGGCGGACCGCTTCCCCGTGGAGCGGCTGCGGCAGGAGCCCTTCATCGAGTTTCTGCCGGGTCAGGAGACAGATAACTCCCGGATGCTCCAGCAGCTGCAGATCCGGCCTAAGGTCCGCTTCGCAACCAGCGACAGCCGGGCCGCCATTGCCATGGTGCGGGCGGGGCTGGGCATCACCTTATTAAACGATATTCTCACCGCCGATCTGGCGGACGGGGTGGCGGTGCTGCCGCTGGACCCGCCCCAGTCGGTGCATCTGGGCATCGCCCTGCCGGAGGAGGAGCACGTCTCCCCCGCCGCCAAGCGGTTCATCACCTATGCTCTGGACCGGCTGCCGGAGCTGGATGTCCTATAGGTACTTCGATACCAGACAGGGCGTCCAAAAGTGACAAAAATGTTAGTCAGTTATACAAACCATCCATTTTTGTGTGGATTTTCTGTGAAAAGCCTGAAAATTCCCTTCTTTCAGGGAATTTTCAGGCTTTTTTGCCGCCGGTCTGCGGCAGACGTTGATTTTTCTTAGTACAGCCGGACGGACATTCCTCATAAACCGACTGCTTCTCCCGTTGACATTCCCGCCGGAACGTGGTATAGTACCGCTTACGCCCAGAGAAGGGCGGTATATACCTCGGTAAAAAGGTTCCCTAAAAAACCTATTATTCACAAAAATTTCACATTTTTCAGGGAGCATTTGTTTTGGTATGTGCATGGAGGGAAGGGAAGCCGTCCATGTACCTGTCTGGATGAAAAAAGGAGTAAAACAATTCTATGTGGGATCTGTCTTTCAGCGCACTGAATCAGGACAGCGGCTTCTGGCCCCGTCTGCAGCGCCGCTGCTATGGGGGCTTCCGCCGTCTGTCCGGCCTAAGCCAGCGGTTTTGGCTCAGCCGTGCCTATTTTCCGTTTTTGCTGTGGGTGACGCTGGGCTTTGCCGCTCTGCGTCAGCCGGTCTATGGGGCCATGGCCCTGCTGGGGATTTGTATTTGGTTGCTGGTGTTCTGCCGGGATCTGCTGGCGTCGGTGACGCCGTTCCTGCTGGTATTTCTGCTGTCGACCCAGCGATATGAAAGTCTGGGGGATTTCCTCCCCTGCGCTGTGCTGGCGGCGCCGTTCTTTGCGGCGCTGATCTGGCACCTGATGGTCTGGCCCGTCACCTTCCGGGTGGGACGCAGCGCCACGGGGCTGCTGCTGGTGTCGGCGGCCACCCTGTTGGGGGGCTGCGGGATCCTGTCCATGCATCAGCTGCTCCAGCCTCTGAGCCTGTACTACGTCGGGTGTCTCGGCGGCGGGATGCTGGTTTTCTATGTGCTTCTGCGGTCGTGCCTGACCTATTCCAAGGGCTACGACCTGCACCGGCGGTTCGCCGCCATCTTCTGCGTGCTGGGTGTGTGCATGGCGTGTCTGGTGATGCTGGATTACGCCGTGCGGTGGCAGGAATTTCTGCAGGTACATACCACCCTCTATCTCAAGTACCGCAACTTTGCCACGGCGCTGCTGCTGACTACCCTGCCCATGTCCTTTTATCTGTCGCTGAAAAAGCCCGCCCATCTGCTGGGTGTGGCGGTGCAGGCGGCAGGGCTGGCCCTTACCGGCAGCCGCAGCGCTCTGCTGTTCGGTGTGGCGCTGCTGGGACTGGGCTTCGTATATCTGGTGCGGTGGGGCCTCATTCCCCGGAAGGCCGTGCTGCCTCTGTGCGTGGCCGGTGCGGTGCTGGCGGTGCTGGTGGGCCCGGAGCTGCTGTCGCTGATGATGGACAGCCGCATGGAGGGCGGTCATCTGTTCCATCAGGGGGACTCCGTCCGGGTGCAGCTGTTCCTGCGGGGCATCACGGACTTCCTGCACAACCCCGTGTTTGGCATCGGCCTCATCAGCCAGCGCAACAGCGACCTCTTCACCGGCGTGGAGGGGAGCATGGTGTTCTACCACAACAGCATCGCCCAGATCATGGGCAGCATGGGTCTGGTGGGCATTGCCGCCTACGGCGTGCTGATGCGGGATCGTATCGCCCTGCTGCGGGCCGGAAAAACGCCCTTTGTCCGGGCGCTGGCTCTGAGCTATCTGGGGATGCTGCTGATCTCCCTGACCAACCCCGGCGAGTTCTGCCCCTTCCCCAATGCAGCGCTGATGGTGATGGTCTTTACTCTGGCGGAGGAGGCCACCGGCGACGTGGCCGTCCCCGTGGGAGAGATGCTGGGGTTTCGGCCTGCACGGCGGATATATCTGCCCCAGAAATAACGTTTTTCTTTCCCGGAACCGGACTTCCCCCGGTTCCGGGAATTTTTTTGGCACGGGACGAAGCAAGCTGCATAGGATAGGAAAAAAGGAGGTCTTTGCCTATGCAGTCAGCACAACCAACACCTGTGGACGTTTTCCTCAGGACCCACCCGGACCGGGGCGGCCTGCGCGTGCAGGTCACCTGCGGCGGCGGGCGCTTCCCCGTGGCCGGGGCGCAGGTGGTCATCAGCCGGGCCTTCGGCACGGAGGAACACATATTTTACCGGGGCGTCACCGACGGCTCCGGTATCCTATCCGGCATCCGCCTGCCCGCCCCGCCCTTCGCCTGGTCTCAAGCCTCGGACACCGCCGCCCTCAGCGGGCTGGACTATCAGGTGTCGGTACAGCATCCCATGTTCCAGCCGGTGGCTGGCCGGACGGCGACGGTATTCGACGGAGTGGAGACCATCCTGCCGGTGATGCTGGAACCAGTGGTGTGAGAAAGGAGCGTGCATGATGCCCTATCCCTATCCCGTGGTGCCGGAGACCATCACGGTGCATCTGGGGGCGCCGGGGGAGTCCGCCCGGAACGTGGTGGTACCCTTCGCCCAGTACATCAAGAACGTGGCCTCCCACGAAATTTATCCTACCTGGCCGGAGAGTGCCATCCGAGCCAACATTCTGGCCCAGATCTCCTACGCCCTGAACCGGGTGTACACGGAGTATTACCGGGCCAGAGGGTACGACTTCGACATCACCTCCACCACCCGGTACGATCAGGCCTATGTGGAGGACGGCGACATATTCGAGAATATCAGCCGCATCGTGGACGATATTTTCAACAACTACATCGTGCGGCAGGGCAGCGTGGAGCCGCTGTTCGCCCAGTTCTGCGACGGGGTGCGGACCCGGTGCGGTGGCCTGTCCCAATGGGGCAGCGTGGATCTGGCGGAGGAGGGCATGACGCCCTACGAAATTTTGCAGTACTACTACGGTGGCGACATCAATCTGGTGATGAATGCGCCGGTAGGCGGGAACGTGGCCTCCTATCCGGGGCGGCCCCTGCGGCGGGGCGACGCCGGCAACGACGTGCAGACCCTGAAGCGGCAGCTCAACCGCATCGGGAAGAACTACCCCGCCATCCCGGCGCTGGACGACAGCTTCGTCTTTGACGAGGACATGGAGGAGGCGGTGCGGGTCTTTCAGCAGATCTTCAATCTGGCGCAGGACGGCATCGTGGGCAAGGCCACATGGTACAAGATTAAGCAGATCTACAACGGCGTCAAGCAGCTGTCGGAGCTCAGCAGCGAGGGACTCACCATCCCCGAGGTGCAGCGGCGGTACGCCGAGGATCTGCGGCTGGGAGACAGCGGCATCGACGTGCGGACGGTGCGGTTCTATCTGGCGTTTCTGGGGTACTTTCTGCCGGAACTGCCCATGATCTCTCTGTCCGACGACTTCGATCAGGAGCTGCTGGATGCGGTGTACACCTTCCAGCGGGTCTACGGTCTGCCAGTGGACGGCGTGGTGGGCCGGGAGACGTGGAACGCCCTGCAAACGGCCTATCAGAAGGTACTGGCGGAACTGCCGGAGGATTACCGGCAATTCGCCGGGGAGGTCTATCCGGGGCGGTTTCTGGTGCGGGGCGACCGGGGCGAACAGGTGGCCCTGATGCAGGAGCGGCTCAACCAGATCAGCCGGGAGGACGAGACTCTGCCCAGTCTGGTGGTGGACGGTATCTTCGGCCCCGCCACTCAGCAGGCGGTGCTGACCCTCCAGCGGCAGCTGGGCTTCGACCCCACCGGGGCCGTGGGGCCGGTGCTGTGGGCGCAGATCATTACGCTGGGCGAGGAGTACTGAAAAATGGGAGGAAGGGGCAAAGGCCCTTCCTCCCATTTTTCTATGTGTTCTCCGCCGGATAGAGGAGGGATGCCTGAAAGCCGTTTTCCCCCAATGCCATGATATCCCCACCCACGATGACGTCGCCGCAGAGATAGAGGTTCACCTGCACATCTCCGGTGCGGCCGGGGTAATTGGTGACGGTGTAGGTGCAGCGGGTAACGGTCTGACCGTCGTAGTCCGCCAAGGGCAGGCCCGCCTCCTGCTGGAGGGCCAGATAGTCCTCCTGCCCTGCCAGCGACAGCTGCACCGTCAGGGTGCGGACCGGCTGCTCCTCCGTCTGCCAGCCCTGCTGCTCCAGCCATGCCCGGCGGGCGGCATCGTCCTTGGCGGTCACCGGGGTCTGGGAGGGACGGGCGGTACAGGCGGTCAGCAGCATCAGCAGCAGGCACAGCCCCGCAAGACAGCGCTTCACAGGCACGCAGCTCCTTTCGTTTTTTCCATCGCTTTGTCCTCAGCTTATTCCGTTTCCCGGTGGGATATGCTATAATGAGAAAAACTGCGGCAGGAGGGCTGGTTATGGAGCGCTTGGACAAGATCATCGCCGGGACGGGCAAATACTCCCGGCGGGAGGTAAAGGAGCTGGTGCGGCAGGGCCGGGTGGTGGTGGACGGACGGTTGGCCTCCTCCCCAGAGGAAAAGGTGGACGCCGACGCCGCCTGCCTGCTGGTGGACGGTCAGTCACTGGACTGCCGCCGGTACACCTATCTCATGCTCCACAAGCCCGCCGGGGTCCTGTCGGCACGGGTGGACGGACGGCAGCAGACGGTGCTGGACCTGCTGCCGCCGGAGCTGCGCAAGCGGGATCTGTCCCCGGTGGGGCGGCTGGATAAGGACACGGAGGGGCTGCTGCTGCTGACCAACCACGGGGAGCTGACCCATCGGCTGCTGAGCCCCCGCTATCACGTGGACAAGGTGTACTACGCCCGTGTGGAGGGCGTGCTGACGGCGGCGGACACGGTGGCCTTCGCCGGCGGGATGGTGCTGGCCGACGGGCTGGAGTGCCTGCCGGCGGGGCTGGAGCTCCTCTCGCCGCAGGAGGCGCTGGTGACGCTGCGGGAGGGGAAATTCCATCAGGTGAAGCGGATGCTGGCCGCTTGCGGAAAACCGGTGACGTACCTAAAGCGGCTTTCCATGGGGCCGCTGCGGCTGGATGAAGCGCTGGCGCCAGGGGCCTTCCGGCCCCTGACCGATAGGGAGATACACACCCTTCTTGACATATGTGGACTGAATGCCTCGACATAACGCCAAAAAATGCCCCAAAATTTTTGTGAAAAATACAAGAAAATACTTGCAAAATCGTGATTCTGACGATATAATAGAGTGTGAGACTAAGTAGTTTGCACAAAATATCCATCAGCTCTATATCAGGAGGGACTGACTATGTCCGGGAGAATTTTTCAGAACGTCGTTTTACAGTTCAAGGATACCACCGATCGCACCGTGGGCGTCATTGACGCCGAGGGTACCGTCATCGCTTGCAGCGAGCTGACGGGTATCGGCAAGAAGTGGGCCAAGTATGTGGAGGCCATCGACTCCGCCGAGGGCGGCTGCATTGCGCTGGAGGGCAAGACCTTCAAGGCGCTGCCCGGCTGGGGCGGACATTTTGACTATGCCGTGTTCGCCACCGGCGATGACAGCGTGGGCCGCACCGTGTGCGCCATGGCCTGCGTGGCCCTGAACTCCGCCAAGACGTACTATGAGGAAAAGCACGACAAGGGCTCCTTCATCAAGAACATCATCTCCGACAACATCCTTATCAGCGACATCTATATGCGGGCCAAGGAGCTGCACGTGGCCGCCGAGGTACCCCGCGGCGTATTCGTCATCCGACCTGTGGAGGGCCGCAGCGAGGGCATCTCTCTGGAGGTGGTGCAGAATCTCTTCCCCGACCGGCAGAATGACTTCGTCATCAGCGTGGGTGAGACGGACGTGGCGCTGATCCACCAGATGCCGGAGAGCACCACCAACAAGGATCTGGAGAAGGTGGCCACCACCATCGAGGAGGCCCTGCGGGAGGACGGCGAGAGCCGTGTGTTCGTGGGCATCGGCACGCTGGCCCTGCATCTGCGGGATCTGGCCAAGTCCTATAAGGAGGCCCAGATCGCCATCGAGGTAGGCAAGGTATTCGACACGGAGCGCTATGTCATCAACTACGAGAATCTGGGCATCGGCCGCCTGATCTATCAGCTGCCCACCACCCTGTGCGAGATGTTTTTGCAGGAGGTGTTCAAGAAGAACCCCATCGATGCGCTGGATCAGGAGACGCTGTTCACCATCTACAAGTTCTTTGAGAACAACCTGAACGTCTCCGAGACCGCTCGGAAGCTGTTCGTCCACCGGAACACGCTGGTGTACCGGCTGGAGAAGATCAAGAAGCTGACGGGTCTGGATCTGCGGGAGTTTGACGACGCCATCACCTTCAAGGTAGCGCTGATGGTGAAGAAGTACCTCACCAGCCGGGGCATCGACGCCTGACGGCTGCATAGAAAACCAAAGAAAAGACAGGCAGTGCCTCCGGCACTGCCTGTCTTTTGTCGTGGAAGGAGATCGCCGGTCACGGCTTGGTGGGCTTTTGCAAAAGGATACAGATACCCGCCGCCAGCAGATAGACGCCGAAGGGGCGGCGCAGCAGCTCTGTATCCACAGAGAAGGACAGCCATGCCGCCAACGCCGCCGCTGTCAGTCCGGCGGGGATGGCGCTGCGAAGCACCGACTTTTCCAGCAGGCCACTTTTCCCGTGGGACAGCAGCCCCATACCGGCGGTGGGCAGGAAGTACAGCAGGTTGATGGTCTGGGCGGTGCGCTGATCCACCCCCAGCAGCAGCGTCATGCACAGCAGCAGAAGGGTCCCGCCGCCGACGCCCCACGCCGAGAGGATACCGGTGG
>UMJV01065480.1_pt1 | contig 15324 bp, 10 predicted proteins | sample 1966141 | NCBI WGS metagenome assembly UMJV01 (sample SAMEA4836158, study PRJEB28245) | human gut metagenome | biome: gut microbiome; material: fecal sample | place: Denmark | collected 2008
TGTTTGACAATGTGAGCGAAGTCCTGCACGATCGTGTAAATGTAATGGACGTCCGACCAATGACTGACCGTGATTACACGGTTCGCGGCTGCACAGCACTCTTAGATGCCATCGGCGGTGCGATTCATCACATTGGAAATGTTCACAAGTACGCAAGACCGGAGGATGTGCCGGAACACACCATGTTTGTAATCACTACGGACGGAATGGAAAATGCCAGCCACCGCTACAACAGCGAAAAAGTGAAGCTGATGATCGAGCGGCAGAAAACGAAATACGGTTGGGAGTTTTTGTTCCTCGGTGCCAATATTGATGCAGTAGAGACTGCAAGTCAGTTCGGAATCGGCGCAGACCGTGCAGTCAACTATCAGTGCGACAGCGAAGGAACCGCGTTGAATTATGAGGTGGTCAGCGAAGTAATCAGCTCTGTCCGGTGCAGTGCCCCGCTGAGCGCAGACTGGAAAAAGCGTATAGACGAGGACTATAAAAAGCGTGGAGGCCGCAAGCACAAGTAAATGTTTTTTGAAGCCGGGGTGATGATTCACTCCGGTTTTTTCTATAGCAGGAACTGCCGTTAAAGCATCCGGAACGGATGCGCAGCTCGATGCCGCAGGCAGCGTTCTATGGGGATTGGGGAGTTTCCCCAACAAGCAGAAAATCGCTTTCGTGTCACGAAAGCCCTGCTTGCAGAAGAGTGAAAAGCGTTTTGAACGCACGATTTTCTGTTTACTTAGAAGATGATAAGTGCTATACTTGAAAATAGAGAAATTATACCCATGGGCAGGTTGTTTTTAAGCAGGAGGCAAAGACGATGGCGGTATCATATAACAAGTTGTTTAAGCTGTTGATTGACAAGAAAATGAAGAAGAAAGAGCTGTGCGAGCTTGCCGGAGTCAGCGCAAGTACTATTGGAAAAATGGGGCGCGGAGAACCTGTTTCTATTGAAATGGTAGAAAAAATCTGTCTTGCATTAGGATGTACGGCTGACGATGTGTTAGATTTCATCCAAGAGAGTCCAGATAATGGGACAGCTGATAATGTAGAATAAGGATGGTGGCCGAATGGGAAGGATAATACAGTATCGGCTGCTGCAATCCGAAAATCAAACAGGAATGATGAGACCAGTTGTCTACTGTGATGAAAAATACTGCGAAAGTTTGCAGCAGGTTTCATTAAATGAGAAAATGGCGGCTCTGCTCATAAAAATTAAACCGGAACGAAGAACCATGAGGATTGAAAGATGCTTTCAGGAAGTTCTTGCAAATATTCCGGAAAACAGTTGTATTCGAGACTTTGATGTGCTGTTCAATCCAGCATACAAGATAGATGTTTTGCAGCTTCTTACAATTGCGAATCGAAGCAAGCCTTTTTCTGTTTTGTGGCCGGGAACCATGATAGACGGAAAATTGGTTTATGCGGAAGATAGATATGCGGACTATAAAGAATACGATGTAGAACGATACGACATAACCTGTGTCGTTTAAGGGAGGATAAAAAAGTGAAGTACTCAGACTTGATCAGCTTCAACCCGATTGAGGATGTCATACAGCTTACTACGGCGGATGATGCGAACCGGGCGAAAGAGTATGTGAAATCTTATGTTATGTCTGATACCATGGCGGCAAATTTGAAAAGCCCGGTATTGGATCAGCTTCAGATGGACGAAGTGGTTGATAACAAGGGTGTTCTTGTTGTTGGTAACTATGGTACTGGTAAATCACACTTGATGAGCGTGATTTCTTCTATTGCCAAGGATGCGGATAACCTTCAGTATCTCCAGAATAAAAACTTTGCAAAAGAGATGGAGTGCATCGCAGGCAAGTTTGAAGTACTTCGCATTGAAATCGGTGGCGTAACGATGTCGCTACGTGAAATTCTGTTTGGCTTTATCGAAGACGATTTTGCGGCACGAGGAATTGATTTTGAAGTGCCGGATTTTGATACAGTCCGCGATAATAAAAAGCTGATTCGAGATATGATGATGGCCTTCTCCGCAAAGTATCCGGATAAGGGATATCTGATTGTTGTGGATGAGTTCCTGAGCTATCTGACTTCCCGTGACGAGCGGCAAATTGTCCTCGACCTTGAGTTTTTCCGCGCACTTGGCGAGATGTGCTCCAAGAGCAAACTGCGCGTAATTTTTGGTGTGCAGGAGAAGATTTTTGATAATCCGCGATTCAGCTTTGTGTCGGATACACTGAAACATGTGTCGGATCGTTTTACGCAGATTGTCATCACCAAAGAGGCAACATCTTATGTTGTGTCTGAGCGTATCTTGAAGAAAACGCCTGAGCAGAAGGCTTTGATTCGCAAGCATTTGGAGAAATTCTCAATGCTTTATACTGGTATGTCTTCCCGGATGGACGAGTTTGTAGATCTGTTCCCAATTCATCCGTCCTATATTGATGTGTTCAATAAGATTTACCTGATTGAGAATCGACATATCCTGAAAAACATCTCGATGACGATTCGCGATATTTTTAACCGCGATGTGCCAGAAAATGAGCCTGGCATCATCTCTTTTGATAATTATTGGCCTGCAATCAAATCCAATGGATTGCTCAAGAGTGATGTGACCATCAACCGCGTTGTTACTGCCAGCGGACAGCTGGAGGATATCATTAACCGTGCGTTCCCTAAGGCAGCATACAAGCCGCTGGCAATTAAAATTATCTATGCACTGAGTGTCCATCGCCTGACTACGAATGGCTTGGATGTGCATTTCGGACTGACGGCAGAGAATCTGAAAGATGATCTTTGCCTGTTCCTGCCGATGCCGGAGCAGGATGCAGACTTCCTGTTGGCTCTGATTAAGACTACGCTGAAGGATATCATGACCACGGTATCCGGTCAGTTCATTATCTACAACGATGCCAATAACCAGTATTACATTGATGTGGATAAGGTCGTTGACTATGATGAGAAGATCAAACAAAAGGCTTCCATCATGGCAGATGGTGAACTGAATCGCTATTTTTATCAGCTGATTTACAGCTGCCTCGATTGGGATGCAAAGCAGTATGTTCCTGGATTTGAGATTTATCAGCGTGACCTGAACTGGGATAGTCATAACATTTTCCGTGAAGGCTATCTGTTCCTCGGCCTGCCGGGAGAGCGCAGCACTGCACAGCCGGAACGGGATTTCTATATTCATATTATGCCGCCATACAGCAGCGACAGCATTGCTGTGAAAAATCTTGAGGACGAAGTTTATTTCTTCTTCAAATCCACGGCGGAGTTCAAGGAGATTCTGGGCTTCTTCTCTGCTGCCAATGCACAGGCACAGATCAGTGAAGGCAAAGATAAGGATGCCTATTTAAGTAAAGCAGCGATGATCCGCAAAAAGCTGATTAAGTATCTGAGTGAGAATAAGAACACCTGCTTTGATATCCAGTATAAGGGGCAGAAGCGGCAGATGATCGAAGTACTCCGTGGACGCTATAACCGAGATATGGACTTTAAGGATACCGTTGATTTGGCGGCTTCCCTGTGTCTGGACGAATATTTCTGCGGCAAATATCCGGATTGTCCTATGATGAAAACAAAGGTAACTCGGAAAAACATGGCAGAAAATGTACGGCAGGCATTTGATTATTTTGCTGGTCGAAAAACGCAGACGGCAACCTTGATGCTCCAGAGCTTTGGTGTTTTGGATGGCGATAAGATTCGACCGGAAGGTTCCAAGTATGCAGCTTACTACATTGACCAGCTGAAACAACTGCCGCCGCAGGGCGTTATCAATTATTCAGATATCTTTGATGTCAAATACGATGATCAGTACGAAGATAAGCATTTCAAGATCAACTATCTTTTTACACCGATCATCTTCCTGTCCATGGTGTATGCGGGCTATGCAACGATGACTCTGCGCAATGGCACTGTTCTGAGTGCATCGAATCTGGATACTGTACCTCGCATTGGTGTTCTGGACTTGTATGAGTTCAAATATCTGGCACGGCCTGCGCAGATGGCAATGGCAGAGCTGAAAAAGCTCTTTGATGTGCTGGAAATCAATCCGGCTCTGCTGGACAACCCGAATGATCGTGATGAGGGTGTGAAGCAGTTATTGAAAAAAGCGCAGGAAACGAGCAACTCTGCTGTTCTTGCGAACCAGAAGCTGAACAATGGATTTGAGCTTTGGAATGAACCGCTTGTGGATGCGCAGCATTTGATCGCTATGAAGAAGGCCTGTGCAGCAGTTAAGGATGAATTCAGCAATTATTCTGCTCGGTTCAATACTCCGGCGAAGCTGAACAACTTCACGCTGACCTTTGAGGAAATTGATAAGCTGGCGGAGCAGATTGCGCTGATCAAGGCGATTGCGGAATATGTGACTTTCAAAACAGATTGTGCAAACAATGTTTCCTATCTGAGTAACATTGAGTTCATTGACCTTGGCGCAAACTTCAAACAAAAACTGGAAGCTGCAAAAGACGAATTCCGTTCTGCACGCGATAGCATTCTGACCGGTACATCCGGAGATGTAGCTGCACAGAAGGTAAATGCTGCTCTTGAAAAGGTAAAAGAAGAGTATATCGGCATTTATTTTGAAGAACATAAGAAAAAACGCCTGGACATTGACGACGCAAAACGACGCGGTAAATTACAGGAGAGTTCCGTACTGGCAAATCTGCGCAAGCTGCGCGGTGTTGAAATCCTTTCGGCAGCCAAACTGACGAAGATCGAGCAGGACATGGCAAACTTGAAAGTTTGCTATGAGCTGACACCAACTGAGCTGAAAACAACTCATATCTGCCCGCATTGCCATTATAACCTTGGTGATCAGGTGCCAAATGTTGCAGGTCAGCTGGATAATCTGGATATTCGGATTGATGATCTGGTGACGGAGTGGACGCAGACTCTGCTGAATACGATTTCTGACCCGATTGTGGCAAGCCAGAAAGAATACCTGAGCGCAGAACAGCAGAAAGCCATTGATGATTTTATTGCATCTGGTACTTTGCCGAAGCGTGTTGATGATTTCTTCATCAAAGCGATTCAGGCATTGCTGAAGGGCTTTGAACCTGTGGTAGTAGATGCAAAAGATTTGATGGATAAGCTGACGAAACTGCCGCCGATGGATGAAGTTAGCTTTAAGCAGAAGCTGAATGAGCTGATTGCTGGCTATACCAAGGGCAAAGACGAAGGTAAACTCCGTATTATTGTTAAGTAAGAAAAAATTGTGAGAAAGCGAGGCGAAGCGTGTGCTGATGAATACACCGGAGTATCTCTCCATTATTGAAAATATCAAAAGTGAGATCAAGGCCGCACAATATCGTGCAGCAGTTCATGCGAATGCGGATATGCTGCTTCTCTACCATGATATTGGTTGTGTGATCAATGAGCATAAGGCATGGGGCAATAAGTTTGTAGATAACCTGGCCACTGATATTCGGATTGCTTTTCCAGAGAGCAAGGGATATTCCGTTCGCAATCTGAAGTACATGGCAAAATTCGCTGAGACTTACCCGGATCGTGAATTTGTGCAGACGGTGTCTGCACAAATACCGTGGTCTCACAATATTGCAATTCTGGAAAAGGTTAAGGACCCGAAGCAGCGTGTATGGTACATTCAAAAGGCCGCAGAAAATGGATGGTCGCATAATGTTCTTGTCCATCAGATCGAAAGTGGTTTATATCAGCGACAGGTTCTGGCAGATAAAGTAACGAATTTTGAACGTCGGTTGCCATCTCCGCAGAGTGAGCTTGCTGCGCAGACCATAAAAGACCCGTATGTTTTTGATTTCATTCCGTTCCGGGAAGATATGCTGGAGCGGGACATTGAGCAGGCATTAGTGCGGGATGTGACCAAGCTGCTTCTGGAACTTGGAACAGGCTTTGCGTTCTTGGGAAATCAGTACCACCTGAATGTTGGCGGTGATGATTTTTATATTGACCTGTTGTTCTATAATCTGAATCTGCGCTGCTATGTGGTTATCGAACTGAAAACCGGAGAATTCAAGCCGGAATACGCCGGACAGTTGAATTTTTACCTGTCAGCGGTGGATGGTATCTTAAAGAAAGAGCAGGATAATCCATCCATCGGTCTGCTTCTGTGCAAGAGTAAGAACAACGTGGTGGCAGAATATTCCCTCAAGGACATTTCCAAGCCGATTGGGGTGAGCGAATACAAAGTTACCAGTAGCCTGCCGGATGATCTGGAAAAGCAGCTGCCGTCTGTTGAGGATATCCAGAAACGGATTAAATAAAATTGTGCAGATGGTGTCTGCACAATTTAGAAAATGAAAGTGAGGAAACAGCTATGGAACGCAGAAAGCTGACCAAAGAAGATATAGATAAAGTGCGCAACATCGAAGGCTTTCCCATCGGAACGGATGAGGATATCATCGCTCTCTCGGATGCGCCGTTTTATACTGCCTGCCCCAATCCCTTCATCGAGGACTTCATCAAAGAGTATGGTGCTCCGTATGATGAGGCAACGGATGATTACCATCGGGAGCCGTTTGCTGCGGATGTGAGTGAAGGAAAATACGATCCCATTTATAAGTTGCATCCATATCATACAAAGGTACCTCATAAAGCAATTATGAAGTATATTGCTCATTACACAAAGCCGGGCGATTTAATTTTTGATGGATTTTGTGGAACTGGAATGACAGGAGTGGCAGCACAGGCACTTGGAAGAGAATACGATGAAAATGCACAAATGGTAAAAATGGAATTACCATATATAGATTTGGGAAAAAGATATGCTATATTGGCTGATTTATCAGTTGCCGCAACTTTTTTTGCACATAATTTCAATTCATCCATTGATGCACATGGATTCATGGACAAAATTTCTCAGATAAAATCAGAAATTGAAAAGAACTGTAATTGGATGTATGAAACAGTTCATGTTGATGAGGATGGCTCACCTATCAAGGGATTAAACGGTGCTGTTATTAAGGGGCAAATGAAATATACAGTCTGGTCAGACGTTTTTGTGTGTCCGCATTGTGGCAATGAATTTGCTTTTTGGGATGTTGCTGTTGATTACAAAAAAGGAAAGGTAAATGAGAAATTTTCTTGCCCGCAGTGTTCAGTTGAACTGAGAAAAAGAGACTGTGACCATGCGCAAGAAATAGTATTTGACGATGTATTAAATAAGACAATAAGTAGATATAAGCAAAAACCGGTAAGTATTAGTTACGTTGTTCAAGGAAAAAGATACGAAAAAGTGCCAGACACTCAGGATATTGCTCTTATGGAAAAAATTGAGCATATGAGTATTGATACATGGGTGCCAAATGTTCGTATGATTGAGGGGAGCGAAGCCCGAAGAAATGATTCTGCTGGTATTACCCATGTACATCAATTTTATACAAAAAGAAATTTGATTACACTGTCGTATTTTCGATCTTTGATTGAACCAAGTGATCCTTTAATGTTTGCTTTAACTAAGGTGGCCAACCAACTTACCAAAATGTACCGATTTACATATATGAATGGCTGCTGGGGGGCAGGTGGCGGTCCAATGTCTGGTACGCTTTATATTCCGTCGCTTGTTAAAGAATTAAATATGGTGACTTTTTTAGAAGAAGCTATTGAACTGCAAGGAAAACGAACTGAATTTAATGGAGAATCAACGTGTGTTACTACCCAATCCAGTACTGATTTACGGCAGATTTCCGACAATAGTGTGGATTATATTTTTACAGATCCTCCATTTGGCGATAACCTAAGCTATTCTGAATTGAATTGTATTTGGGAAGCTTGGCTTGGTGTTCAAACAAATAATAGTTCAGAAGCAATTATTAATCTATCACATGGTAAGCATTTGACAGAGTATCAGAATTTAATGGAACAGTGTTTTTCCACATGTTTTCGCATACTTAAACCAAATCGCTGGATTACGATAGAATTTCATAATTCAAAAAATTCTGTTTGGAATGCGATTCAGGAGTCCTTATTAAAGGCGGGCTTTATTGTTGCTGATGTTAGGACGTTGGATAAAGGGCATAGCAGTTTTAAGCAAGTCAATTCACGAGGCAGTGTAAAACAGGATTTGGTTATTTCAGCATATAAACCGAGGGAAGCATTTGTCAAAGAATTTGAAAGCAATGCTGGTCATGATGAAACCGCGTGGTCGTTCGTAAGACAACACCTGAGTAATTTGCCAAAGGTTGTGGTAAAGAATGGATTGATTGAGATCAATCAAGAACGACAGGCATATTTGCTGTGGGATAGAATGGTTGCTTATCATATTATGAAAGGTCTTCCGGTTCCGATGGATGTGGCGACATTTTATGCCGGTTTGGATTCCAAGTTCCTTAAACGCGATGATATGTATTTTTTGCCAGATCAAGTTAATGAATATGATACGGCAAGAATAAAGGCTGATATTGAGCCAATACAGATGGAGATGTTTGTTACGAACGAAAAATCTGCTATTTCTTGGCTATATCAGCAATTGGATGAGCAGTTCTGTGGCCCGCAGACCTATGCTGAGCTTCAGCCGAAGTTCATGCAGGAAGTCAAGGCAGTTGATAAGTATGAGCAGATGCCGGAGCTTGCTACTATTCTGGAAGAGAACTTCCTGCAAGATGAGAATGGTCGCTGGTATATCCCGGATGTGACCAAAGAAGGCGATTTGGTCAAGCTGCGCGAGAAGAACTTGTGGAAGGAATTCGAAGGCTACATGAACAGTAAGGGTAAGCTGAAGCTGTTCCGCTCGGAGGCTATCCGTGTAGGCTTCTCTCGCCTTTGGAAGGAAAAGAACTATAAAGCCATCGTTGATATCGCAGAGCGTCTGCCGGAGCAGACCATTCAGGAGGATTCCAACCTGCTGATGTACTATGATATCAGCCTTGGAAGAGTGTAAAGATTTCAAAAAAAGGACAGTAAAATGAGTATAATCAAGTCTTTCTCTGTCGGCGAAGGAGATATGTTTTACATACAACATAATAGTGACAATTTTACAGTAATTGACTGTTGCTATGATGAAGAAGATAGCCGTGACAAACATTTTGAAGAAATAAAAAGCAAATCGGAAAATGTTGGGATAACTCGTTTTATCTCTACCCATCCTGATGAAGATCATATAAAGGGTCTGCCAGAATTCTCTAATACAGTAGGAGTTAGTAATTTTTACTGTGTTCAAAATGAAGCAACAAAGCCAGATGAAACAAATAGTTTCAAAAAATATTGTGAGTTGCGTGATTCGTCAAAGGCGTTCTATCTATATAAAGGATGTTCACGCAAATGGATGAATCAAACAGATGAAACGCGCGGAAGTGCAGGATTGTCTTGCTTATGGCCGATTACATCTGATTCGGACTTCTGCGATGCTTTGCAAGCGGCTAAAGATGGAGAGGCATACAATAATATATCACCTATCATTAAGTATTCGGTAAGTTCGAATATAACGGCATTGTGGATGGGGGATATGGAGCACGACTTTTTGGAGAAAGTCAAGGATAAAATTGAATGGCCCAAAATTGATTTGTTATTTGCTCCTCACCATGGACGTTCATCTGGTCGAGTTTCAACTGATGTTCTGAAAGAATTAGATCCGTTTATTGTTGTAATCGGCGAAGCTCCATCAAAATACCTTGATTATTATCAAGGCTACAATACAATTACACAGAATAGTGCTGGAGATATTGTTTTCAAATGTACTGATTCAAAAGTTCATGTCTATTGTAGCAATGATTCATACAATGTTTCATTTCTTGACAATGAAGAAATGTATGATGTATCACTGGGACATTATTTGGGAACATTTACGCCGAAAGGAGCAGTTTGATGGATATTAAGGTTCCGTTGTACAATGTGTTGAATTTTCTCTTGACAGGATTCGTCTTTATAGGCTGTCTTTTACTGATGCATCCTGATATTGTTAGGAATTTTATTATGAGCAAATATTATAATAGAATTACAGCAATGTCTGAAACGGTTCTTCTTTTATGTGTTATTTCTATTGCCTATGAAATTGGCTTTGTGCTTAATAGAACAGGTTCTGTGATAGTAGAGCCTATTCTGAAAAAAACAAAAATAGTTCCTTTCAATGACGATTATGCTCTGTATAATAGAAAAGCTGAAGAATTCTCTATAATGAGCGTATTGTCAAGAGAGTACGCGTTATCGAGGACAAGCGTCTTGCTATTTTTCGCACTGTCAATTATTGCGATGATTTCATGTAAATGGAATCTAATGATAGCTTTTGCTGCATGTGTGCTTGTTTTTGCTTTATCATGCCGTAAACATGCCTCCAAAATTGTTGAGTTGATGGGAGAAAAGTAACAAATGTTAAACACAGGTGATTTCGTTTTTGACACAATAGAAAAAGCAAATGTGCAGGTTTTGGAGAAAATCGAAGCATGGGGCTATGTCTCCTACAAGGTTTTCAACCCGGCAACCGGTCGGGTGTATAAGGCAAATGAGGAACAGCTTAGCTCAACGGGCAGTACTATGCAGTACGATGAAAATTATCTGCGCTATGTTATGCTGCTCTCTAAAATCAAAAACGAAACTGCCGGTGGCTTTCTTTCTTCTCTTGCCAGCGGAATTATTCCCTTGCCGCACCAGCTTCATGTGTTGAACCGTGCAATGGAGACCAACAACATTCGCTATATTCTGGCGGATGAAGTTGGTCTTGGTAAGACGATTGAAGCTGGTATGATCATCCGTGAATTGAAGAGCCGTGGTCTTGTCAGTAGGATTCTCGTTGTTTGCCCGACTGGTCTGGTGACCCAGTGGGCAAGTGAGATGCAGGAAAAGTTCCATGAGAAATTTCAAGTGATTTTACCTTCCGATTATGATACAATTCGCCGCCTGACGGATAATGATGATGTGTATGGTCAGTTCGATCAGGTAATTTCCCCGATGGACTCTATCAAGCCGATTGAAAAACACACTGGTTGGAGCGAGGAAAAGGTTGAAAAGTACAACGAGGAACGAATCTATTCCATCATCAACAGTGGATGGGATTTGATCATCATAGATGAGGCGCATCGTGTGGCTGGTTCCTCCGGCGAAGTGGCTCGCTACAAGCTGGGCAATCTGTTGGCACAGGCAAGCCCATATCTGCTGCTGTTGTCAGCAACACCGCATAATGGCAAAACTGAGCCGTTTTTGCGGCTGATTCGTTTGCTGGATGCGGATGCTTTCCCGAATGCCAAATCTATTGTCCGAGAACAGGTTGCTCCATTCCTGATCCGCACGGAAAAGCGCGAGGCCATTGACAATAATGGTAATCTGCTGTTTAAGAACCGTATCACGCATCTTGTGACGATTTCATGGGACGAACGCAATAATTTGCAGCGGGAACTGTATGATATGGTCAGCTCCTATGTCGCAAAGACCTATAACAAAGCACTGCGCAATCGCAAGAAAAATATGTGCCTGATCTTCCTGTTGATTATTATGCAGCGCATGGTGACGAGCAGTACGGCGGCCATTCGACAGAGCCTGGAGCGCAGATTAAATGTTCTTCTGGAGCAGCGCACCTGCGTTGGTAATTTAAGGGAAGAGGACTTGGACGAACTGAACATCGAGGATGGTGTTGAGGATGCCCTTGAAGCGATTTCTTTGGATATGGAGTTGGAAATCGAAGAGCTGAAGCAGATCATCTCTCTTGCAAAACAAGCACAGTTCCAGAATCAGGATGCAAAAGTAGAGCCGCTGTTGAATGAGATTGATGCTATTCTGAGTGAGGATCGCACACAAAAGGTTATTATTTTTACAGAATTTGTTGCTACGCAGACTTATTTGCAGGAGCTGCTTGTGAATAGAGGCTATACGGTAACGATTCTAAACGGTGGCATGAGCATTGACGAGCGAAATGCTGCCATGCAGGAGTTTAAGACCAGTACCAGTATTTTTATTTCGACAGATGCCGGTGGCGAAGGTCTGAACTTGCAATTTGCCAATATTATCATCAACTATGACCTTCCGTGGAACCCAATGAAAATCGAGCAGCGGTGTGGTCGTGTTGACCGTATTGGCCAGCAGAGGGATGTACATATTTATAACTTCATTGTGGGCGAAACAGTAGAAAACCGTGTTCGTGAAGTGCTGGAAGAAAAACTCTCTGTTATTCTGAAAGAGATGGGCGTTGATAAGTATTCCGATGTTCTGGACAGCGAAGTGGCAGAATGTGACTTCACTGATGTGTATATGCGCTCTATTGGTCATGCTTCACAGATAGAGAAGAATCTGTACCCAGTTGAGGCAGAGATGAAGCAACAGCTTACGAATGCGCAGAAATATAAAGATGTGATTCGAGAAGAGAAAGACTTGACAAAACTTGTCGGAACGGAGTCGAATTTCGATGTAGACAGTGCGCTCCGCACAATGCTGACCTATTATGAGTGCTGGCAGGGGCATGACCCGCGTTTGATTGACCGCATCAGCATTGCAGATGAAGAAATCACACAGCATTTGAAGACGGAGTTGGTGCAGGATCGGACAGCACCACTTATGTCCATCCAGATTGATAACTTCCCCAATGAGGAAGGCTATTTTATGCTTTGGGAGCTGTCTATCTCTGAAAAAGAGAGCGGAAAGCGGATTTTGCCGATATTTGTCAACAGCGCAATGGTATTGCGACCGATGGCAGGAAAGCGTATTATGGATGTTTTCCTCGATGGAAACAGCAAGCTCAGGGTTTCGTCTGCGTCGAATGTGGATGCGGAAATTTATTCTAAGCTTGAAAAAAGTTGCATGGATTTTGCCTATGACACATTTGTTGAATTAAAAGAGAAGCAGATGCAACAGAATGAGGAGAGTTTCAAGAAATATATGTATGCTTTGGAGCTGAGGCAAGAGGCTGCGGAACATATTGGGATTGAGAATATCCGGAGAAGCCGCCTGCAAAAGCTGCAAAAAGAAAAGGCAAACATTGAAGCACAGCACAGGAAAGGCTCACAGGTATATCCGGATTTTAGGTTAATTATGATGGCAAGATTGGAGGCGTAACAGATGTTTGGAGACTATGTGTTTGAAAAAACCGCTGCACAGTATACGAAAAAAATGATGCTCGTTGATGCAGATCATCTGGAAGAAAAAGCGCATTATAGCGCGGTGTTTCAGGCACATGGCTTCAGGACTGTTGTGTATACTGATGATTTGAACTTCCGGGTTAATAATACAAGCCTTCTAAATGGAGAGGAAAAGCTTGCGATTCTGGTGCAGCCGGGTGTTTATGTGCCATATGATATTCGGAAAAAATGCCGGGAGGAAGAAATTTCGTTCGAGTCATTATTTCCAAAGTTGAATAGCGCAGTTTTGCGAGAAAGCAAAAATCTGAATTTGGAACTGCTTACGCTGGCATATCAGACTGATTTTGAGGAATACCATGAACGGAAACAGACGGAAATGTTTCTTCGCCTCAAAATGTATGCTCAGAAAAATGTTGAGCTATATTTGAGAGATTTATACGAATGTGCATTAAACCAAGCAAAAAGTGTTGAAGATTATAGGGCTTGGTTTGAACTTGCGGAGAAAAAAGCAACGATTGATGTAACCGCAGCAGAACACAATGTTGACATTGATACTTCGGAATTGAATCGGGCGTTCTGCGCCTATGCGATGAAAAATTTTGGAAAGCTGTCTTCGGAAATCAACCTGGAATCACCGGTCATGGTAAGCAGTGTCATGGATTATATCCATGACCATAGTGAAAAGGCTGCCATTATCGTAATGGATGGTATGTCAGAATTTGACTGGACGATATTGAAAAGATCGTTTGCGGGAATTTGTTATCGCCAAAGTGCTGCCTTTGCCATGATTCCATCTACGACATCTATTTCTCGCCAATGCCTACTGAGTGGAAAATATCCCAGTCAGCTGATTGAACCGTGGAAGCAAAGTAAAGAGAAGAATGAATTTTACGAATGCGCAAGAAAATATGGGTATAAGGACAATCAGATAGGCTACGAACGAGGGTATGATGCAAGCTTTTCGGCGTTTGTAAAGTGTGGGGCTGTCATCATTCTTGATATTGATGAATTGGTTCATGCCCAATATCAGGGACGCATTGGAATGTTGAATGATGATACGGTGCTGATGAAACAAAATAAGCTTACTGAGTTGACCAAAAGATTGTTGCAGGATGGCTTTGATGTCTATATTACAGCAGATCATGGAAACACGCCTTGTACAGGACTGGGACGATTGACCGGCTCTGGTGTTGAAGTCGAAACAAGAAGCCACAAAATGGTGGTCTTGAAGGATTTTGCTAATAAAGACAGTTTGATAGAACGATACGGCCTTTTGGAATATCCGAAATACTACTTGCCCAAAGATTATGACTATCTAATCTGCAATGTAGGGGATTCTTTGGATATCAAAGGTGAAAATGTAATGACGCATGGCGGGATTTCGCTTGACGAAGTGGTGGTTCCGTTCATAATCGCGAGGACGGAGGATTATCATGGCTAAAATGGTTGGTTTGTCAAGAAAACTGAAATTACCTTGGCTGAAATATACGGTTGATTTAGTGGCGGACGGAACAGCGGAATCGGAAATTAAAGATAAGCTCAATGAGTATTTGAGCTATGAGATTGATAGCCCAACGGTTCTTCGTAAGACCAGAGAGATTTTGATGAACATCTGGGTTTATGACAATCCATACAGCTCCTGCTTAAAAAGCGAGGCAGTACAGCTGATAGAAAAGTATCCGGAATATGCGGTGAGTATCAACTGGTGCATGATGTTGGCGGCATATCCGGTGTTTCTTGATATGTGCAAACTTATTGGAAAAATGTCGGAATTTCAGGATGAAATAACACTTGTCCAGTTAAAGCAAAAGCTATTTGACGAGTGGGGAGAAAGAACAACCTTATATCATTCGATTGATAAATTGATTTCAACATTGAAGGAATTCGATGTGCTACGCTGTGAAAAACCGGGAAAGTATCACATCAACAGGATGGCAGTAAATAATGAACAAGTCAGTGCATTTATGGCATATGCAGTGATGAATATTGATGACAGTGGATACTACTCTTTTCAGGAATTGAATGATTCAGTATATCTGTTTCCATTTGAATATCATGTTGAAAAGGAAACTATTGTTTCAGATGACAGATTTTCAATCAATACATTTGGTGGTGAGATTTCGATATCTTTAACTTGAAATGAAATATCCGGGAAAGGAGATTTTTATGACTGATAATCGAAAGAAAGCCTCGATGTCACAGGTTCTGACAGATATAAAGCCTTACATAACGAAAAAGTTTATGGCGGCTCCCTGTGTTAAGGAGCAAGACATTCAGGCTATTTGTCAAATTCTCCTGCCCAGATACAAGAATGTACAGCTTATGCAGGGACTGACCAACAACAAGCCGGATTTCAGAATTCAGGTAAAAGGTTTGTTCG
>UMJV01022115.1_pt1 | contig 14899 bp, 19 predicted proteins | sample 1966141 | NCBI WGS metagenome assembly UMJV01 (sample SAMEA4836158, study PRJEB28245) | human gut metagenome | biome: gut microbiome; material: fecal sample | place: Denmark | collected 2008
AAGGATTGAAACGGAATGAAAAGTTATAAGTTGCTATTTGTATACGGCTATAACCCTTATGTAATTAACATTAGAAAACCTTATGTAATTACAACTAGAGAAGATAGCCTTGCAAGTGCGATTAAAAGAGAATTGAAAACTGGTGCTCTTTTGTGCTATATTAAAGAGGTAATATATGAATAATGAAGAAAGGGCCACTATGGCCGGTATAGTGGCAGTGACTAAGTATTTGGTTGATATATGGCGCGGCAGTAAATGCCCGGATTCGCATGAATGCAAAAAGTGCAAATATAATGAACTTTGCGCAAAACTTGATGAATTAGCAAAGGTGGTAGACAAATGATTATATACAACGCATGGCATTTATTAAGCCGCTTTAATAACCTCTATGCAGTGTCAACAAAAGATAATGTAGCAAGGTTAATAAGCCAGAAAAATATTAACTATTATGGCCGCAAGACAGTAACATTCATGTGCATAAAGGATGGTGCGCTTCATTGCTATTACTAATTATTGCCGTTTTTGCTATTATTGCTTTAATTATAAGTGATGATATTACAAGGTTTGTAAGGTTCAATGAATATGTACTATATGCTGTGGTAATTTTCTTATCGTTTTTATATCTTTATATTTCTTGCTGGAGGTTTTGTCATGATTAAGTATTGCAGGATATGCGGCCTACCTTTTGAGCCATTAAAAGTTAATCAGTTATATTGTGATTATTGCCGGATATGGTTACGCAATTCTTCAAAGAACCACACAGAAGCGGCTATTGAAGAAATTAACCGTAAAGCAAGCGCGTTAGGGCTAAGTTATGGCCAAATGGTGCAGAGGTATAAATTATAAATTAGAAGAAAATGCACGTGTATTTATTGACAATAGCAAAATAGCATGATATAATATAAGTATAGAGGGCACGACAGCAAATGAATCGCGCGTTGATAGGAACTACTCTTTAATTAGAGCTATCGCGCATGAGTTAGTTACTCCCGTTCGGTTGTTGCGTGTACCTCTATTTGTTTTATGGGGTGCAAAATGGATAAGAACAAAGAGTTGACAGAAAATCTTTATAATGCTTGTAAAAATTGGTTAGAAAATTTTGAGTGCCCATTAGATGAATGGAGGAAAACTTGTCAACAAATGCCTTGCTATTTTCTTTGTAGGCATCTACAATTAACAAAAGAAAGTGCGAAAATTTATTTAGAAAGTAGGCGATTTTAAAATGGCATGGTTTGACCCAACAGACATTTTAAACAAACAACGATTATTTAATTTTGTAACAGGCCCAAAAGGTGACGGAAAAACGACAGGTTGCCGTAACTATGGTTTAAATCTATTTTTGAAAGATAATACGTCCGAATTTTGCGTTATTCGTCGAACCAAAACAGAAACGCAAAAAGCCTATAAAAAGTATTTTGATGATATTAACACAAAGTTTAATTATAATCTTGATATAAAATACTGTTCAAATATGGCAGGTATTGAAACAGACAACGGCTTTAAGCCTATTTGTCATTTTTTCAGTTTGTCAACAGATGCAGGGATACAGGGTGTGAACCTGCCAAATTTGCGCTATATGATTTTTGAAGAAATATTTCTTGACCCGCGCAAAGGTAAACGCTATTTGAAAAATGAGCCGGAGGAATTTGCCCGTCTATATGACACGTTAGCGCGTCCGTCTGACCCAAATAGAAAACGTGTCCCTGTAATTTTTATAGGTAACTCTTTTGCAAGTAGTAACCCTTATTATAATTTTTTCCATGTGCAATTAAATAGTAAAGGTGAATTCAAAAATAAAAATATTTATGCTTTGCACATTAACGACGCGGAATTTACCGCACATGCAAAATCAACCGAATTTGGCCAAATTATGGCTAATAGTGCTTACGCAAAGCATGCATTTGAAAATGATTTTTTACTAGATAACTTTGACTTTGTTGTAAAAGACTTTCCTAAAGGCGATTTAATCTATACATTTGTTTACGATGATAAGACTTACGGAGTATGGGTAAATTTCAAAAGCGGCTGTTTATTTGTTAGTACAAAGTATAACCCGAATTGCCCATGCAGTTACACGTTTACCACGGAGAACATGAAACCCAATCTATTAACGGGCAAAATGTTCTGCCGTGGCTATCATGGTGAATTAACTAAATTTGCGTATAACACAGGTTGCCTATTTTATGAAAGTCTAGCGATAAAAGACATGTTTTATGACATTGCAAGAATTTGTAATTTTTAGCAAATAATTTTGAAAAACCTATTGACATTCTACCTTATTTATATTATAATATATACAGAGGTTGAGAAAAACCTTAAATACAAACGAAAGGGGGGCATTAACCATGAAGTTTAAGAAAATCTGCACCAAGGTGGAATTTTTGGAAAAACAAGAAGCTGGAAACTGGATTGAAAGTACAGACATTATTGCCGGGCGAATTGCTAAAAGCAAATTGACCGGATATGGCGTTATTCAGTCCGTAAGCTATCCTAAATGTGATGTTGAAATTCCCGATGCAATCGTAAATCAGTACGCAAACATTACCGAAATTAGCCACTGAAGAAAGGAAGAACTAACTATGTTTAATCAGAATCTTGTCCCCAAAGAAACGCCCGCGACTATGATGGAAAGTAGCATTTTCGGCGGTTGCTATTGCAGTCTCCCCATGAATACTGACGAGGAAAAGAAGAAAATTTTTAATGCCACTAACCGCGCTGATGCGTCGTTGCGCGAATGTATCAATATGCCGATTGAAATGACGGGCCTTTATATTGAGCCTGTCGAATTTGAAGTAAAGGACGACGACGGTAGACCCATTGAGGGCAAGACACAGCTGTCCCCGCGTATGATTATCTTTGATAAGGATGGCAAGAGTTACGGGTGTTGCTCTATGGGTGCGTACAATAGTATTAAACGCATTGTTAGTATGTACGGTTTGCCCGATACGTGGGATAAACCTATTACCATTGTCCCTGGTCTTGTTACTAACGGTAAGAATCAGGTGTTGACAATTACTATTGCATAAAGCAATATGAATAGAAAGGGCGGTAAACTTGTAATGAATGCGGCAAGTTTACCGCCCTTATTTTATTGGGGGTGCTATAATGGCGCGTAAATTTAGTAAACTATCTGAAAAGGAATTGTCTATTGCAGTAAGCAGATATAACCAGATGCGAACGCGCTATATAAAATCGGGTGGTAAAACAGTCGCGCCAAAAATAACCACGCAAGAATTAAAAGCTCAAAGCGAAAATACGGCTCAGTTAAGACAGCAAATTAAACGGCTGAATGATTACAAGAAAATTGCAGATTTTGAAAGTGCAAAAGTTAAGGGTTTTAGGTTTGTCACAACAAAAGGCGAACGGCGCACCATTAGCAGACTGGACAGAGCAGCTAGACAACGTTACAAAAAAGAAATTGCAAAACTAGAATTACAGAAAACAACGGCAAGCAATCAGGAACTAATAAATAAAATTATTCCTGGTATTGAAGAATTAAAAGCAAAACCAACAAAAATTAGTAATATTCCTAATCGTGAAATTTTGGGAAAAGTACAAAGCAGATATGAACGGGAACAGCGATACTATAAAAAGTATGGTCAAGCAGAGTCGCCTATTTTGCGACTTGACCATTATTTAGCCGCTTTTGTAAAGGTTGGTTGCTTTAATGTTTCAAATGGGCCGCTTGTTTATGATGCTTTAGCAAAGGTAACTAATGAGCAATGGGCAGAAATTGTTGATAGATACCCCTCTATATTTGACGTTGACTATTTGTACGATATGGGCGTTGGTGCGCAATCAAAAGTCAACGAAATTGCAAATGCGTTACAAATGATTATATATGATGATAATTTGCCTGATGAGATTTAAACCATGCGTACAAGTAATATTTGGTCGTGCGATTTTGAAACGACAACAGACCCGGATGACTGCCGCGTTTGGGCATGGGTTGCTATAAACATATATGATAATACAAAGCGTGAATACGGAAATAGTATAAGTACATTTATTGACTTTTTATGGGGTCATAATAGGAAATGCTATTTTCATAATTTAAAGTTTGACGGTACATTTATACTAGATTATCTATTAAAAAATGGGTGGACGTTAAACAAAGAAAAGAAAGATTTACAAACATGCGAATTTAATACATTAATAAGTGATAAGGGGTTTTATTATACAATGTGCTTATGCTTTGGCCCTAAGTCAAAATGTGAAATAATTGATAGTTTAAAAATATTGCCATATAGTGTTGATGCAATTGCAAAGGGCTGGAAATTACCAGTACAAAAACTGCACATTGATTATAAAGCATACCGAGAACCGGGCCACGAATTAACCAAAGAAGAAAAAGACTATATTACAAACGATGCGTTAATTGTTGCGATTGCTTTAAAATCTACTTTCGACGACGGGTACAAGAAAATAACAGCAGGTAGCAATGCTTTTAATTTTTATGTTGACAAGTGCATGGGCGGTAAAAAGGGCTTTAGGAATACATTTCCCATTCCCGAAAATGATGCTTATTTGCGTAAAGCATATAGGGGCGGCTTTACCTATGTTGCCCCACAATACAAAAATAAGTTAGTTGGTGCAGGGCGCGTATATGATGTAAACAGTCTATATCCTTTTGCACTACATTCACCGCACGTATATCCGTATGGAGAACCCGTTTATTTTACTGGTGAATACCAAAAGAATGATAAATACCCTTTATATTTTCAGCGCTTTTACTGCGATTTTAAACTAAAACCAGACCACTTACCAACAATACAAATGAAAAATACAGCAGGTTATATTCCTACTGAATATGTTACAGAAAGCCTAAACGACAGTGTGCCGCTAACATTAACTAGCGTTGATTTGGCTTTATTTTTTGACCAGTACGACGTTTACAATTATCGTCCGATTGATGGCTACATGTATAAAGCAGGTGAAAAGCTATTTGATACATATATAGACTACTTTTATAAACAGAAACAGCAAGCAAAACAAGAAAAGAACTATGCACGCTATCAACTAGCAAAACTAATGCTTAATAGCTTTTATGGTAAGATGGCAACAAACCCTATTTGTGCAAGTCGCTGGCCTACATTAAAAGATAACAGGCTTGCATATTTGCCGGGCGAGATTGAAAACCGTGAGCCCGTTTATATTCCTGTTGGTTGCTTTTGCACCGCTTACGCACGTGACGTTACAATACGGGCCGCGCAATCATGTTATGACCGTTTCATGTATGCAGACACAGATAGCTTGCATGTTTTGGGCGATTATGACGTCCCGGGCCTTGACGTTGACGATTATAGACTAGGCGCATTTAAGCATGAAAACACTTTTACGCAAGCGAAATATCTACGGCCCAAGCTATACATGGAAGAAATGATAATCGGGCGCGGCGACAACTTTATATTAAACGACTGGACAGTTACAGGAGCGGGCATGACAAAAAGCGTAAAACAGAAAGTAACTATAGATTCTTTTGAATACGGTGCAATATTTGACGGAAAATTAACAACCAAGGTTGTACCGGGCGGCACTGTTTTGGTAGACACAACTTTTAAAATTCACGGTTAAATATATTGACAAATACTAAATTATAATGTATAGTAAAGTAAAGAGGTGATTAAAATGAATATCAAATCAGCGCAGTTGATTTTAATTATGGTTGCAATTATTGCTGATTATCTGACAGGCATTATCAAAGCATGTTACAAGCATGAGTATAAAAGCGAGGTAATGCGGCAAGGTCTTTATCATAAACTTGCAGAGATTGCCGCCGTTGCCGTCATGTTTTATTTGCAGTTGGGTTTGCCGATGATTGGTATTGTAATTGATTTTCCCTTCATTAGTTTTATTACCTTGTATATTATTGTAATGGAATTGTCAAGCATTGTCGAAAATATTGGTGAAATTAACCCCGATTTGATTGGCCCTCTATCTGATGTATTTGAAAAGGTAAAGCAAGTAAAGGATGATAAATATGGAAAAAATTATTGATGTTAGCAAATGGCAACAGAAAATTGATTTTGAAAAAGTTAAGAAAGCGGGATTCACTGGCGTGATGATTCGCGCGGGGTTTGGTAATAAAAACGGTTACTTGTACCCCGACGAATGTTTTGAACGGTTTTATGCTGATGCTGTAAGTGCAGGTATGCACGTGGGCACGTACTTTTATACCTCCGGATTGTTTCATCAAGCGGGCCGGGGCGCAAAAGAAGCCGCGTACTTCTTGGGACTTATTAAAGGCAAAAAATTTGATTTGCCGATTGCGTGTGATATTGAACTAAGCCCCGATGGTTACAGAACCACAACCAGCAAAAACGCAATTGACTTTTGCGATTATCTTGAAAACGCTGGCTATTATGTAATGATTTACGCTAGTGACATTAGCGGTTTTAAGTCTAGACTAGATATAAATATGCTTAACGCCTATGACAAATGGGTCGCACGCTATAATAAGAATGGCCCACAGTATGTAAAAGATTGGGGTATTTGGCAGTATGGTGGTAGTACGAACTATCTTGCGCATGTTCATGTTGACGGCGTAAACAGTAGTGCGTGTGACCAAAACTACATGCGCCGAGACTATCCCGATATTATTAAGCGTGTAGGGCTGAACGGGTATCAGAAACAGGCAAGCGCGGCAAAACTTTATAGCTTTACCGTTGATAATATTAGTGTAGGTGATAAAGAAAAATTTGTTGCACTTGCAAATGAACTACAGATTAAAAGCGAGGTGAAAGAAAAATGACACGTGAAGAAATGCAAGCAGTCTTGACAGAATTTGCAGGTGCGGACGCTGAAACGCAGGGCCAGCTTGCCGCACGTTTGCTAGACGAAAACGACGCAATTATTACAGAAAACAACAATCTAGAAGCGGCCCGTCTTGCCGCCGTGGAAAATGAAAGTGCATTGCGCAAGCAATACGTTGAGCGCTTTTTAGGTGCGGCCCCCGGCCTGACAGACCCGCCCAAACCACCCCAAACCAGTCCATCCGAACGTGTAACTTTTGATTCTTTATTTAAGTAAAAGGAGTGTTTTATTATGCCTATTAAACCTACTGTATCCCAGCTTAATGCAAACAGCGTTGGTATCCTTAATGCTATCCGAGATAATGCAAGCACCGAATATTATCAGGCAGTGCCACAGGCGCAGGCCACTACGGAAAGTATCCGCGCTGTTGGTGAGCAGATTCTTGCATTTCAGCCTCGTATGAATGAGTTTGTGTCCGCGCTTGTCAATCGTATTGCCCGCGTGGTCGTTACTAGTAAACTCTATTCTAACCCGTTAGCGTTTGCCAAAAAAGGTCTTTTGGAATATGGCGAAACTATTGAAGAAATTTTTGTTGATATTGCAAAGGCTAATTCCTATGATTGGAATAGCACGAACGAAACTGAACAGGCGTTTAAACGTGAACACCCCGATATTAAGTCCGCGTTTCATGCACTGAATATGCAGACGTATTATAAGGCAACTATTAGTGAACAGAATTTGCGGCAGGCTTTTCTTTCCCTTGATGGCGTGACTGACCTTATCGCCCGTATTGTCAATAGCTTGTATTCCGGTGCGGCCTATGATGAATATATTATGATGAAGTATGTTATTGCGCAGAGCCTTATTCCGGGCAATGTAAAAATGACAACCATTGACGCGGTAGACGATGAAGCAAGCGGGAAGGCGGCTGTAAAAAAGGTTAAGGGCATTACTGGCAAAATGCAGTTTATGAGCAAAGAATATAACATTGCTGGCGTTAATACCTTTATCCCGTCGCCGTCTGATATTTTCGTTGTGATGACCGCGGATTATGAAGCTAGTATTGATGTTGATGTACTGGCAAGTGCCTTTAATATGGATAAAGTCCAATTCATGGGCCAGCGCGTACTTGTGGACTCGTTTAGCTTTAATGACGGTGAACTTGCTAGGCTTGATGAATTGCTTGCAAAAGACCCCACGTATACGAGACCTAGCGAGGCTGACTTGACCGCACTTAATACTGTTGGTATTGTGGTTATGAGCCGTGACTGGTTCCAAGTGTACGACGTACTGAACGAGTTTACGGAACAGTACAATGCGGCCCTGCTGTATTGGAATGAATTCAACCACGTTTGGCGCATTTATTCCGCGTCGCCGTTCGCGCCTATTGTTGGCTTTACTACCATGAACCCGAGTATTACTGCCGTTACCGTTAATGTTGCAAGCATGGCAAAACCGCAGGATAGACTTGTTGCGGTTGCAACTGTTAGCGGCACTGATTTTGCAAATAAGGGTGTTAAATTTTCGATTGCACCTGCTACTAACGTAACAATCGACGAAAACACCGGCTTTATCGCATTTGGTGCAAATGCAAGTGGCAAATATACCGTTACTGCAACTAGCGTATTTGACCCGAAAAAGACGGGTACTGCCCCTATTACAGTTTCCTAATAACTGGCCCGGGAAACCGGGCCTTTATGAGAATAAAAGTACAAGCGGGTGCAATTCCCGCAATTCTCTATATAGAAAGGCGTTATCCATGGAAATTACCGATTATATGCTCAAACTGTTTAATAATATGAGTGAAACGAACATTCATAAATTATCGGAAAAATATTATATGGAATTTACTGCATTATTAAAATTACTGAGTGATACAGAAGTAGGGGACTTGCGCAGAAAAATATTTAAATACAAGAGGTGGTTTTAATGGTACAAAATACAAGTTTATATATTTGCCGTGGTATTCCGTGGAATAGTGATTATTCCCATGTTAGATTATTTGCAAGTGCAAGCGCGGCAAATACATATATTATAAGTAAAGCCGCATACACTAAAACACAATACAGTTATATTAGCAAATCAAAGCAAATTCGCGTTGATGGCATGGCCGACCAGTACCGGGACTGTAATTATATTGCATGGAAGAATACAGGTTATTCAAATAAATGGTTTTATGGTTTTATTACTGATGTAGTTTATTTAGCGGATAATACATGCTTGATTAGTTTTGATTATGATATTTTTCAGACGTGGTTTTATGATACTACTGTTAATCCGTCTTATGTTGAGCGGGAACATGTAAATGACGATACAATCGGTGTTAACACTGTGCCCGAAAACGTCGTAATGGGGGATCCCGTAAACGTGGCAAGCAGTAACAACTATATCCCGCATAAATGGTATATGTATGCCACACAAATTTTTAAAGAATTGACGCAAGATGGGTTTACAGCTATTGCCCCCGGGGCGGAAAATAATGAAGTTTCCGGCTATTATAAAATCCCTCTTACTGATAGAGCACAAGCAAATAGAGTAGTTGAACTTTACACTCGCAAGGGTAAACTAGAAAGCCTTATTTCCATGTTTGCGCTTACTGATGAGAGCAGTACCGCAAGTGGCCAAACTTATACTATTGCAAGCCCTATCAAGTTTGGCAGCTATGTTCCTAAAAATAATAAGTTATTTTGTTATCCCTATAATTATTTAACGCTTGTAATGGCCGGTAGCGAAACGCCGTACCGTTACGAATGGTTTACAGATAGAGTTGTAGGATTTCGCTTGAAATTACCTAAATACGCGGGCGGCAGTAGTTATATTTATCCCGTAGGGTATGAAAAAGAAGAAAGTTCAGGCGCTACTTTCGCTCTTGAGCATTCAATCCCAACAGGTGCATATCCTACTGCCAGCTTTGGCGCAAATCAATTCCAAAATTATCTTGTGCAATATGGCCCACAATTAGCAGTTGGTTTAATTGGGCAGGTCGTAAACATTGGTGCAAGTGCCGCAACAGGCAATGCCGGAGAAGCAATTTCCGCAGGCGTTGCGATTGGTCAAGATATTATGGATTTGCGCACACACTCTTTAAATTCACAAACAGTAGCAGGTACACAGAGCGTAGCGCAACTTGCCTATGATACACAGTTAATTATTAGAATCGTTTCTAAGCAGATTTTGCCAGAATATGCACAAATCATTGATGAATATTTTACCGCGTTTGGTTACAAAGTTTGTAGAATCAAAGCCCCGAATATAACCGGGCGGCCCTCATGGAACTATGTTAAGACAATCGGCGCACAGGTTAGCGGCAATATCCCAGAATATGCAGAAACAGCATTAAAAGCAATGTTAAATAATGGCGTTACATTTTGGCATACAAACGATGTTGGAAATTATAGCTTGAATAACAGTCTTTAAAAGAGGTGTTAAAAATGCAGAGACCCCCGTGGATTGAAAACGCAAAATATTTTACTAATGTCACTTATAGTACATGGTTTAACCGCCTGTACAATATTGCAATTAGTCGTTTTGAATGGCTAAATTTGCCAGATACTTGCAACGAAAAATTTATTGAACAGGTTCTTTTCTTTAACGGGTTTATGGTAGGTTATAAAGATACTGCACTAAACAGCTTTTTAATTATGCCTTGCACTAATAACAGTGTATTGGATATTTTCGGCTATCCCGCTAAAGTAAACGCCTACGGCTATAACGGTTACATGGCCCAGAATTTGACCCCGTATACAATTACATTAGGGCAAGAGCCGACAAGGGCAGATGCGGCTTTATTGTATGCAAATTATAGCCGTTGCCCAGACCTGCCCGCTGTTTTATATTTTGCCCGGAAATTAACAAAAATTGACCGTACAATAGACGTTAATATCAATGTACAGAAAACACCATATATTATTAGTTGCGGTGAAAACCAGCGCTTAACCGTCGCTAATATGTTTAAACAGGTGGATAATTTCGAACCTGCAATTATTACTACTAAATTTTATGGACTGAATGGCGAAAAGCCTATTAATGTTATGGACTTGAAGCCGCCATTTGTTGCCGATAAAATGCAGACTTTGAAGCGGCAGGTATACCAAGAAGCCCTCACCTATTTAGGCATTGAAGCAAACACAAGTGAAAAAGCAGAACGGCAAGTTACCGAAGAACTGACCGCAAACATGGGTGAAACGGAAAGCATGAGACAAAGTCCTCTTGCGTCCCGCAAACAGTTCTGTAAAGAATTTAATAAAATCTATGGAACTAACATAGATGTTAAATTCCGTAGTGATTTGCAACTTTCTCAAATTATGGAAAATGGGGGTTTGACAGATGGCGAACTTTACGACGACAACAAGAACGATTTGTGAAATGCTAACGGGCAAAACAACGCCCATTAATGAAGTTATTACCGAAGCCGCGCCGTTATTCTTCAATTTTAATTTTCCATTTTATGACGAAACAAAACGGGCAGAATTTGAGCAGAATTTTTTGCGGCATTTCTATATGCGGGAAATCGGACTGGAAACTATTGATTATTTTATGTTACGGCTTGAAGATAAATTAAACACGATTATGCCGTATTATAATAAATTGCTTGCCGTTAATGCTAAAGAATATGACCCGTTTTATAATGAGATTATCGACGAAAGTATTACCAGAGAAAGAACGGGAACGACTAACGGCACTGACACTACAGAAAGTAGCGGGAACAGCACTACTAAAGGTAAAACCACAAGTACGACCCAAAGTAGCGCCGATGATAGCAACCAGCAAAGCGATTTACCGCAGGGTAATTTGGCTAATTTTAACGATGATTCTTATATGTCAAGCGCGGGAAAGGGGCATACAGAAAGCAACAGCACTGTAAACGGCACTGACGAAACCACGGGCACAAATAGCGGAAAAAGTAGCGCAACCCGGGCTGAAACTAACACAGGTAACGAAACAGAAAAACGCACTGCAAATAATACACGCGGTAATAAATCCGAAATGCTAAGAATGTACTATGAAGCACAGCGCAATATTTTAGATAATATCTTTAATGACTGTGAAGATTTGTTTATGGGGATTTGGTGTTAATTATGGCAAAAGAAATAAAAGTTACATTTGATGATGGCGGCATATATGAAGGATTTGCAAACACATATACGTTAGATAATTCAATTACCTATTATTTTTCATTTGACCGCGATTATAGAGTGCAATTAACTAACGGCGCAATAACATTACAAGAATATAGAAATGCTGGCGCATGGTATCCTATAGAGATTATTACAAAGTTTGAATTGTCCGAAATTAGCGGCGGTACAGGCCCGGACGACGCGACAAAAGAATGGGTACAGGATAATTTTGTACTAAAATCCGGCGACACAATGAGCGGGGAGCTTAAATTTAATTTTGGCGATGGCGTAATAGTTACTATTGGCCAAACCGCCGATACAAAACGCGGCTATATCAAACTAAACGGCAATATGAATTTTATCAACACCGAGAATAAACCGATTGCATCGCTTGCAACTGATAAGAATTTTGCATTAAATCTATATCAGTCTAGTGATAAAACAGATAGCTTTATTGTGTTTAGAAATTATGAATATGGCAATAGCGGGCTAACCCGCTCTATTAGTTATTCAAATTTTGCAAATAATGCTAACAGTTCGTGGGTATTTGACGGAACGTATATAGCTAATAATGCATGGATGTTTAAGTCTGGTGGTGTTCATTTTGAAACTGCCGCATATTGGCGCTCGAATAATATTATAAATGCAATTATTCGGCCTACTGGTGGTATTCGTATTTATAATAATGCTAATCTTGCAGTACATAAACTCGCTCAAGATGCCACCGCAAACTATTATACTTCTTATCAATATAACGGGCGTACAACCTTTTCTGATATTGGCGGTGAAGACCCACGCTATAGGATTACAGGTTATACTAATTTTGCTAATAGCGTTGAATCTTATGGCGGCATTACAATTAAAAGAGAAAATCAAACCACAGGAACGCTTACAAGACTAAGACAAGACGGAATTTATATCGAAAATGCTAGTGACCCTAACAGTAATAATAGAACAGTTATAGAATTAAATACTTTCTCGCAATATGCAGGAAGTCAAAGACGCTTTACTGTTAATAGTGGTAGACTAGATATTTTTAGTAACCAGCATATATTTTTACATAGCGGATTACCAAGCACAACGGAAAGTTACCGAGAATTTAGTTATGATGCAATTAGAGGCTATAATAAAGCGCCCCTAAATATTACATCTGATGTGCGCATAGAAGCAAATGCACCTAATTTCTATGTTATTGCCCCTCAGGGTACGAACATTACAAGTAATTATGGCTTTATCGTATTGCAGGATAGCAAGGGTGTATATGGCCGTAGCAGTAATGCAGAAAATAACACTTATATTACTAATAAAACACAAAACATATATGTACAGACCTCGCAAACCCCGGCCAGCAATAGTAAACGCGATGAACTGGCCGCAATACTTGACCTTTTCCAAATTGTTTATAATGTTTTGGAATCGGCAGGAATCCCGGGCGCTAGTGCAATAGCGCAGTATACAGGTGACGTTGTAATGTGGATATATGACAACCAAAACGGCGTACTAAAACCGACAATTACAAAAATTCGCAATCTAATACACAATTAAATAAGAGGTGAAATAAATGTTTATTCATGATATTGCTGATTTTCTTGTGAATTTGACATGCAAAGATATTAAACCTGATATTTATAGCGTGTTTGATTCACCAAGTGAAAACAACTGCCCTAATAATGTAAACAGCGAAAAACTTACTATTCTGGAAATTCTAAACGCTATTGGGTGCAGGTTGAAAAACATGTTCGGATTCGTTAAAATCAATACGACTACCGAAACTATCGACAAGGGCGAAGCGGTTGTAAATGTCAATGGCGACGTGGATAATTTGAATTTTGATTTTAAAATTCCCCGTGGTAAACCTGGCCCTCAAGGGCCAGCAGGGCCCGGGGTTGCCACTGGTGGCACAACTGGACAGGTGCTTGCTAAAAAATCAAATACAAATTATGACACTGAATGGATTGATAATTCGGGCAGCGGTAGTACAGTAAGTGTAAACGTTGGTGAAACTACCACAGGCGAACCCGGTACAAATGCAAGCGTTACTAATAGCGGCGACGAAACAAACGTAGTATTAAACTTTACTATTCCACGGGGTAAAACTGGCCCTCAAGGGCCACAGGGTGAACCGGGTGCAGATGGTAAAACTGGCCCTCAAGGGCCAGCAGGGCCCGGGGTTGCCACTGGTGGCACAACTGGACAGGTACTTGCTAAAAAATCAAATACAAATTATGACACTGAATGGATTAATTTTTACCCATATGTACCTGTTGGTGGGGTTATCGAATGGGATGGAACCGGTCTCCCTAATGCCCCCGACTTAAGTACACCAGAAAAAGTTGCAGCATTTTATGGATACGGCACGTGGGCACGGTACGGCGTTGACCGTGTAACGATTGGCGCTGGCGGAGAGTATACCGCGGGCAGTACCGGCGGCGAAAAAGAACATACGCTAACGGTGGAAGAAATGCCGTCACATAATCACAGTGCACTTTATGGCGGTGGAAGCGGCTCTCAATATGGCTTTAGCATAGAAAGAAATTCAATACCCGGGCAATATGAAAGTTACGCTCTTCAAAAAACAGGCAGTTCACAACCGCACAACAATATGCCCCCATACGTCGGAACGTACAAATACCGCCGTATTGCATAAAATCAATATTAAATAAAGGCACGGTATTTTAATACCGTGCCTTTTCTATTTACATTGTCTTTAAATACCCTCCGGGTGCAAAAGCGTTTCGCCGTTTCCACTCTAATAAATCACTTTTGAAAACGTTACTTTGTGGTAATGGAATAATCATTTTCTTTCACCTCGTTTTCAATCTCACTGTAAATAATTTTTGTGCATTAAAATCTTCAATACACCAATGAAACAGGCTGTATTCATCACAATAGCAATGGGACAAATAAGTTACTTTATCAATAAGACTTATCCCGTTCTTCCGCATATATTTAATAAATCGCTTGTTAATTGAGCCGTCACCATTGTATACTTTTCATTCCGTTTCAATCCTTTCTGTTTTGTGCGTTTC
>UMJV01022841.1_pt1 | contig 14820 bp, 10 predicted proteins | sample 1966141 | NCBI WGS metagenome assembly UMJV01 (sample SAMEA4836158, study PRJEB28245) | human gut metagenome | biome: gut microbiome; material: fecal sample | place: Denmark | collected 2008
CCCTGTGCATCTGTTACTACATACTTAAATTCTTTCATGATAAATTCTCCTCGTCTTTTTCTTTCATTTTTAGTTTACTTTTTTTACAGCGTTTTGCTTGCCAAAGCGCCGCCATTATTAAAACAGCTTTCGCTATTCTACTGTATCTACAGCAAATAGTGGATCGCCGGCTTTAACTTCTCCCGTTGCAAGGAGACGTACTTTCTGATTCTCTCCCAGTTCTGTACAAAGTACCGGTGAACAAAGAGACGGTGCATGCGAAGTCAGGAATGGAATATCGATCTTCATAAGCGGATCCCCCTTCTTCACTTTCTGACCATTTTCTACAAATACTTCAAATCCTTCACCGTTCAGAGATACGGTATCAATACCGATGTGAAGCAGCATGCCAAGTCCGCTTTCTGTCTGGAACCCAAGTGCATGCTTTGTTTCAAATACGAAAAGCACTTCTCCATCTTCCGGTGCGCAGATCACAGCATCTTCCGGTGTAACAACAGCTCCGTCACCCATCATTTTTCCTGCAAATCCTTCATCCGGACAGGTTGTAATATCGCCTGCCATACCGGTGATCGGACTGGATACAACAATTGTATTTACCACTTTTTCCTGGGTTTCATTATTTTCATTTACAGTATCTGTATTTTCTTCAACTGAATTCTCTTCTGACACAGCAGCGCTCTCATAATATTCATCCGGAGCTGTTTCCAGATAATCTTCCAGTTTAGACTTAATCACAGTTACCTGCGGACCATAAATGATCTGGACACCCTGTCCCTTTTTCACGATTCCTCTGGAACCTGTTGTCTTGATGATCTCATCATTTACGCGGGCTGCGTCATGAACTGTGATACGAAGTCTTGTTGCACAACAATCCACATCACTGATATTTTTCTTTCCGCCAAGCCCCTGTGTGATTGCCTCACTTACCGAATCTGCGGTCCCTGTATTCCCTGCTGTTTCTTTTCCTGCTTCTTTTCTGGCATTTACATCTGCCTTTGTATATAATTTTGTCTCTGTATCATCATCTTCACGTCCCGGTGTCTTGAAGTTAAACTTTTTGATCAGGAAACTGAAGATAAAGTAATACAGGAAGAAATAAATAATTCCAACCGGAATGATCCGAAGCCAGCTTGTCTTTGCATTTCCCTGCAGGATACCGAAAAGGAACAGATCCAGAAAACCACCAGAGAAGGTAAGTCCTACTGCTATATTCAGGATATGCGCGATCATGTAAGCAGAACCTGCAAGCACTACCTGTACAGCAAAAAGTGCCGGTGCAACAAAAAGAAATGAGAATTCCAGCGGCTCTGTAATACCCGTCATCATGCAGGCAAGTGTTGCAGAAAGTAGAAGTCCTCCTGCCTGTTTTTTCTTTTCCGGTTTTGCACAGCGGTACATCGCAAGTGCCGCTCCCGGAAGTCCGAAGATCATAAAGATAAATTCACCTGAGAAATATCTGGTCGCATCTGCGCTGAAATGTGCGATATTTGCAGAATCAGCAAGCTGTGCAAAGAAGATGTTCTGTCCTCCCTGTACCATCTGTCCCGCAACTTCCATTGTTCCACCGACTGCTGTCTGCCAGAATGGCATGTAAAATACGTGATGAAGTCCGAACGGAATCAAAGCCCTCTTAATAATACCAAAAATCAGGGTTCCCAGATATCCGCTTCCGGTTACCAGTCCGCCAAGTGCATAAATTCCATTCTGTACAACCGGCCAGGCAAAATACATTCCAATCCCAACAAACATGTACACCAGTGTAGAAATGATCGGAACAAATCTGGATCCTCCGAAGAATGATAACGCATTTGGAAGAACGATTTTGTGAAAACGGTTATGCAGAGCAGCAACACCAAGTCCTACAATAATACCACCAAACACACCCATCTGTAAGGACTGGATTCCGCAAACAGAAGTGATGGTTCCTTCCAGTACATTCGAAGCGATCGTTCCATCTGCGGTAATCTCTCCTGTGATCACAAGCATTGCATTGATTGCAACATTCATAACAAAGAATGCGATCAATGCAGAAAGTGCCGCTACTTCTTTTTCTTTCTTTGCCATACCGATTGCAACTCCAACCGCGAAAATCAGTGGCAAGTTGTCAAATACAGCACTTCCTACTTTGTTCATGATAATGAGTAACGAATTCAGGATGGTTCCGTCTCCTAAAATTTTCTCCAGACCATAAGTCTGGATTGTGGTAGCATTGGTAAACGAGCTACCGAATCCCAGCAGCAGACCCGCTACCGGAAGAATTGCGATTGGAAGCATGAAGGATCTTCCTACTCGCTGCAATACGCCAAAAATTTTGTCTTTCATTGCATGTACTCCTTTTCCTCAAGAAATTTTAATTACCTGGCTTATGCCAATGATATTATTTTCTTTCGTGGAAGCCTTTTATCCGAATTTTTGACGCAAAAAAGGCACTAACCCACACAAATATCAAAATAATATCTATGTATGGTTAATGCCTGCCGTACAGTTACACACCAAAATCTGTAACTTACAATAATTTATTTTCCACTAAATGTCAAGCCTTTTCTGAAATTTTCTTTTTATAATCCTACGGACTGCACTAAAAGAATCAGAAGCATCAACGGTGCAATTACCTTGATCATTGCAACATAAAGCTTTTCTCTGCCAAACCTGTATCCGCCAAGTGTCACTTCATCGATGATCACTTTTGGTTTTACAACCCATCCGATCAGAATACAGGTAAGCAGTGCCACCATCGGCATCAGACAGTTATTGCTGATATAATCCATCACGTCCAGTATCTGCGCTACCGTGCCGTTCGGAAGTTTCAGTTCGAAATAAAGCTTGTTGTATCCAAGACATACGATCACACCAACGATCATTCCATATAAAGTAGTCAGGATCGTGCCTTTTTTTCTGGATACATGGAATTTATCCATCATGCTTGATACGATTGCCTCCATAACAGATACAGAAGAAGTAACCGCTGCAAAAGATACCATCAGAAAGAATACAATTCCTACCAACACTCCTGCTGCCCCCATTGCTTTAAATACTTTTGGCAGAGATACAAACATCAGTCCCGGTCCTGCAGACATTCCTTCGGTTCCCATAAAAGTATAAACAGCCGGAATGATCATAAGTCCTGCCAGAAGCGCTACAAGCGTATCAAAAAACTCAATCTGGTTGATCGACTTCATCAGATTGGTCTCTTTCTTCGCATAGGATCCGTAAGTAACCATAATTCCCATCGCCACGCTGATCGAGAAGAAAAGCTGTCCCAATGCATCCATCACAACCGAAAGGAAACTTTTAACCGTCATCCCTCTAAAATTCGGGATCAGGTAAATCGCCAGTCCCTGCATACCGGTTCTTGTCACTCCATCTGCATTTGTATGTTTCAGGGTAATGGAAAATACAGAAATTCCCGCAATCAGTACAAACAGGATCGGCATCAGAATCTTACTGTATTTTTCAATTCCTTTATTTACTCCTTTATAAACAACCGTTGCCGTAATAAGCACATAGATCAGCATCCATATGATCGGCTGTCCGACCTGTGTAATATAGCCTGTAAAATATCCGTCTTCTGCTGCCTGCGCCCCATGACCTGTGAGAAATGCCGACAAATATTTGAGTACCCATCCACCAATCGAGCAATAATATGGAAGAATGATAACCGGTACTGCACATGCAAGCACACCGATTCCTCCCCATCCTTTATGCATCTGTTCATATGCAGTAAGCGGACTCTGTCCTGTCTTACGTCCGATCGCGATCTCTGTTGTCAGCAACGTAAACCCAAAGGTAAGTGCCAGTACCACATAGCACAGAATAAACACTCCGCCTCCACCTTTTGCTGCCAGATACGGGAATCTCCAGATGTTCCCCAGCCCGACTGCACTTCCCGCAGCCGCCAGCACGAATCCGATCGAGCCGGTAAAATTACTCCTCTTCTTTTCCATCTTTTCTACACTCCTTTTACAGTGGTGCCTCCGTACACACCATCTCCAGCTTTTTAATAATATGATGTGAGTGTCAATAAGTATCAATTGCTTATTTGTGCGAGCACAAACGCAATTGATACTTTTGACACTTACATCATAATATAGAAATTATATTTTTCTATAAGCCAAAAACACCTCCGCCGTATGGCGAAGGTCCCTTCTTTAGCTTTCTTCTTATTTTAACAATCGGATATAGGAAAGTCAATGGAAGTATTTTACTCATTTTCTTGATCTTTTTTACACTGGGGCAAGCTCTCACCTGCCCCTTTATGAGTAGTATATCAATAATTTTTACAAAACGTCTTATTTATGCAGTTGCCGGAAGAACACGGGATAAGAATGACTGCGTCCTTCTCTCTCTTGGTGCTGTAAAAATTGCATCCGGTCTGCCTTCTTCAACAACATATCCGTCTGCCATAAAGATGACCCGGTCTGCCACATCACGTGCAAAGCCCATTTCATGTGTTACAACGATCATCGTCATTCCTTCTTTCGCAAGAGATTTCATAACATCAAGTACATCTCCTACCAGTTCCGGGTCCAGCGCCGATGTCGGCTCATCAAACAACAGCGCTTTCGGTTCCATTGCCAGTGCTCTTGCAATGGCAACTCTCTGCTGCTGTCCACCTGAAAGTGTACTCGGATATACATCCGCTTTATCCTTTAATCCTACCTTATCCAGAAGTTCCAGTGCTTTTGCATGCGCTTCTTCCTTATTCATGTGTTTGGTAAGGATTGGTGCCATCATAACATTCTGAACAACGGTCTTAAGCGGAAACAGATTGAATTTCTGGAAAACCATTCCGACTTCCTCACGGAATTTGCGGATGTCACAATTCTTATCGAGAAGATTCTTTCCCTCATACTGTACGGTTCCGCCTGTCGGTCTTTCAAGTTGATTGATGCATCTTAAGAAAGTCCTCTTTCCCGATCCGGAAGGTCCGATGATACAGACCACTTCACCTTCATTGATATCAAGATTGATATCCTTTAATACCTCCAGGTTCCCAAATTTCTTCGACAAATGATTTACTTTAATCATACCAATCACCTCATTTTCCTTTCTATCTGTTTCTGGACAATTATCAGTACCGAAAGTATCACCAGATAAAACGCTGCCAGTGCTGTGTATGTAGGAATTGCTTTAAAGCTCAACGCTGCATACGCCTGTGCCTGATGCGTGATCTCATTAACCGCAATCGCAGATAAAAGTGCGGTATCCTTAACAGAAATGATAAACTGGTTAAATAATGCCGGAAGTGCCGCTTTAAATGCCGGTGGGATAACCAGATGGATCATCGTCTGTGCACTTGTAAGTCCAAGTGATGCACCTGCTTCTTTCTGTCCCGGATCAATGCTCATCAACGCACCTTTTACAATTTCTGAAATAAATGCACCGGAATTCAGTGCGATAACGCCAATTCCCACTGCAGTGCTTCCAATATCGACACCCAAAAGCTTCGGAATTACAAAATATCCGTATAAAGCCTGCACCATAAGTGGTGTCGCACGAATGATCCAAATGTAAACTTCTGCAATTGCTTTCCCTATTTTATATTTCGACTGAAGCAGGTATCCACAGAGGCTTCCGATCAGGAAGCCAATTGTGATACCGACAACAGCAATTAAAATCGTAAGTTTTAATCCCTCAAACATCATTGGAAGTAAAACATTCAAAAAAGTCATATCCATATACTATCTCATCCTATCTTCTTTTTAGTTGCTGTCTGTTCTTTGATTATTCACACCATTTCGCATAGAGTTCATCTGTTGTGCCATTATCAATCAGTACCTTTACAGCTGCATTGATTTCATCATAATATTTGCATTCTTTAGAAATTGCTACGCAATATGGTGCCTGGCCCTGATTAAACTCATCCCCGACTACCTCCAGGTTGCTGTCCGGTGTTGTCTTAATATAGAAATATGCTCCAGGTCCATCCTGAATAACAGCATCTACTTTTCCCTGCTCCAAAGATTCATATGCAGTTGTGATCGTGTCATGTACTTCAAGCGTTGCACTTGTAAGGTTCTTGCTTGCATAAGTATGAGATGCGGTTCCCTTTTCAACGGCTATTTTTTTATCCTTCAGATCATCAACACTCTTAATTCCTTTATCGTCATTTTTATTTACCATAACGACCTGACCGGAATCACAATAGATATCACTGAAGTCCATAACTTCTTTTCTTTCATCTGTTGCACAAAGTGCTGCTGCTCCGATGTCCAGTTTATTTTCAGCAAGTGAAGTAGTAAGTGCCGAATAATCCATTGCCTGGAGGCCACCATCGATTTCGAATCCCTGAAGCTCCTGCAGATCATTTAACAGATCAACATCATATCCGATCAGCGTCTTTCCGTCCTCATCATAGTATGTAAATGGTCCGAAAAGTCCGGTTGTTCCGACTTTCAGTTTGACACCTTTCATGCTGTCCTTCAGCTCGTCTTCTGTATATTCTTTCTTTGTATCAGAGGTTTCCTTTGTATCTTCTTTTTTACTTCCACATCCTGCTCCAAGTACTGTTACCATTGCTGCACACATTAAAACTGCTATTAATCTTTTTTTCATAATAATAATCCTCCTTAACTGTGTAGTGAAAACGTAAGGGCGCATCACAAATTCTTTTGTAATGCGCCCTTGCATTTCCGTCCGCAGACACTCTCTCGTTCCCGGGATTGTTTGAGAAATTACTTTGCACTTCTGATTACTTTCTTTTCTGAAATACAAAAAGGATGCCGCATCTGATGCGACATCCTTGTCTGTTCTGTTCTTTATGAACTTGTGATTATTTTACCGTACTTTCACACTTTAGTCAATGAAACTTTTATCCAAAATTGCCAGTTTTATATGTTTCTTTTAAGTAAATTTTCACAAAATTGATTTTCTATAGTATATGTGATACACTATTTTCAGATCCAAACTGACTGCAAAGGAATTCCTGCGCAAAAAGAATACAAAAAAGGAGATTACAAAAACTATGAGTCTTAACAGCACCCCTTCTGCAGATCGTGTACATATCGGTATCTTCGGTCGCAGAAATGCCGGAAAATCCAGCATCATCAACGCTATCACCGGACAGAATCTTGCCATTGTATCTGATGTTCTCGGAACAACTACCGATCCGGTTCCAAAGGCAATGGAACTTCTTCCCCTCGGACCTGTCGTGATCATTGACACCCCGGGGCTTGACGACATCGGAGAACTCGGTGAACTGCGTGTCAAAAAAGCCTACCAGATTTTAAACAAAACAGATATCGCTGTTCTGGTAATCGATGCCTCTCTTGGCATGACACCAGAAGATTTATCCATCTTAAAGAAAATACAGGATAAGAAGATCCCTTACGTTGTGGTAAAAAATAAATCTGACCTCTGCTCTTCTGCTGAAAATGGCGCAGTCTGTCCGAATCTGGATTCTATGTCGGATGCTTCTTTTCATATAGATGCTTCCAACAGTATCGAAGTCAGCACAGTAACCGGATACCATGTTCATGAATTAAAAGAACTGATTGCAAGCCAGGCTCCGGAAGAAGATCAGGATAAATATCTCGTCCGCGATCTTTTAAATCCAAATGATTTTGTCGTTCTGGTCGTCCCGATCGACTCTGCCGCCCCAAAAGGACGTCTGATCCTCCCGCAGCAGCAGACCATCCGCGATGTACTGGAGGCTGGTGCAATCTCTATTGTAACCCGTGACACAGAATTGAAGGAAACACTTTCGTCTCTTGGCAAAAAGCCACGCCTTGTCATCACCGACAGCCAGGCATTTGCCAAAGTGTCTGCCGATACACCGGAAGATATTCCACTGACCTCTTTTTCCATCCTGCTTTCCAGATACAAAGGAAATCTGAAGCTTCAGGTCGAAGGCGCACAGATGCTGGACAAGTTGGAAGATGGTGACAAAATTCTCGTCTGTGAAGGCTGCACCCATCACAGGCAATGTGATGACATTGGAACAGTGAAGCTTCCTCGCTGGATCCGCCAGCATACCGGAAATAAAGACCTGCACTTTGAATTCACAAGCGGAACCGAATTCCCGGTAGATCTCTCACCTTATAAACTCATTATTCACTGTGGTGGCTGCACCCTGAACGAACGCGAAATGCAGTATCGCCTCAAATGCGCCGAAGATCAGGGCGTACCGATCACGAACTACGGAACCGCTATTGCTCACCTGAAAGGGGTATTGGAGCGGAGTCTCATACCGGTTAGGGGAAGTTTGGAATAAGGTTACGGGCGAAGTGGGGACGAGGTGACGGTTTCACGCCGGTCTTCATCGCCTGCATTCTGTAAAATTTAATCGGGACGGAAGTTGCGACACCGGACTGATTCGCTGGAAAATCTGATGATTTTCCGGCTCAGGCAGTCCTCAGATTCCGTACTTGTAGTACGAAATCTGGTCACAATTTCCGTCCCGATTAAATGAACAGACTGCACGGCTCTTACGAATGGCGTGAAACCGTCACCTCGTCCCCACTTCACCCTTACGTTATTCAAAGCTTCCGCATTGGCGCATCATAGATGCGCCTCGCTGTGGATGGAAGGATTGTTTGTTCAGAATTGAAATCCATTCTTATTATATTTACTTTTGTTCTGACTTATATGTTATGAGTGATTTTGTTTTGGTATAGACACACATAACGGTTGAATAAAGCTTAAAGCCAGGTATCATTTTAAATTGGCTGCAGCGCCCAGGGCGTCGGATCACGGTGTGGATTTGGCGGTATATGGCGGCGTGTTACAGCCTGTTAATGAAAAAAAGAGAAAAGTGTGATCGGATTTCGTACCCCAAGTACGAAATTCCGAAGACTCCTGAGATGGAAAATCATCAGATTTTCCGTCGAATGAGTCTGGTATCACACTTTTCTCTTTCTTTTCATGTTACAGGCTGTTCACGCCAGAGTCCACCGTCAAATCTACACCGTGATCCGACGCCCGTCCCTGCAGCCAGATTTTCAATTAAATATTCTCAATTCTCTTGATCGCTTCCAACGTATTCTCGTAACTTCCAAATGCTGTCAGGCGGAAGTATCCTTCCCCGCTCGGTCCAAATCCTGATCCCGGAGTTCCAACTACATTTGCTTTTTCAAGAAGGAAATCAAAGAATTCCCATGAAGTCATGTTATCCGGCGTCTTTAACCATACATATGGTGAGTTCACTGCTCCGGATACTGTGTATCCGGCATTCTTCAGACCTTCATAAATCGTTCTTGCATTCTTCTGATAGTATGCGATCTGCTCTTTTATCTGTGCTTTTCCGGCCTCTGTATAAACAGCAGCTCCGGCTTTCTGTACAATATAAGGTGCTCCATTGTATTTTGTTCCGTGACGTCTTGCCCACAGCGAATGAAGCATCACATCTCCACACTTAAGGTCTTTCGGAATGATTGTTGCGCCAAGACGTACTCCTGTAAATCCGGCATTCTTAGAAAAACTTCTAAGTTCGATTGCACAGGTTCTTGCTCCTTCACATTCAAAAATACTGTGTGGTACATCTTCCTCTGTGATATATGCTTCATATGCAGCATCATAAATGATCACTGCCCCGTTTTTATTTGCATAATCTACCCATTTCTGGAGTTCATCTTTTGTGATAGCCGCTCCGGTCGGATTGTTCGGGAAACATAAATAGATCATATCCGGTACTTCTTTTGGCAGTTCCGGTACAAATCCATTTTCTGCTGTACAAGGCATGTAGATTACATTGCTCCATGTTTCTGTCTTTGGATCGTAAGTTCCTGTACGTCCTGCCATTACGTTTGTATCCACATATACAGGATATACCGGATCTCCTACTGCGATTCTGCAGTCAGGTCCAAAGATCTCCTGGATATTTCCAGAATCACTCTTTGCTCCGTCTGAGATAAAGATCTCATCTGCAGCAATATCACATCCTCTTGCCTGGAAATCATTCTTTGCGATCGCGCTTCTTAAAAATTCATATCCAAGATCCGGTGCATATCCGTGGAATGTCTCTGCGTGTGCCATCTCATCAACTGCACTGTGAAGCGCTTCGATGATCGCAGGTGCAAGCGGCTGTGTTACATCACCGATTCCCAAACGGATGATCGGTGCATCCGGATTCGCTGCTGAGAACGCTGCAACTTTTTTGGCAATATTGGAAAACAAATAGCTTCCCGGTAACTTTAAGTAGTTTTCATTTACACTGTACATATGTCGTCTCCTTTGTGATTTGATCTTTATAGTACACCATCAAATACTTTAACCGCAGGTCCCTCCAAAAATACATGATTCACCTTACGGTCCCATCTGACAGATAACTCTCCACCTAATAATTTAACGATTACTTCCTCATCTGTCAAGTCATTCAGCACAGAAGCCACAACTGCTGCACATGCTCCGGTTCCGCAGGCAAGCGTTTCACCAACACCCCTCTCCCACACACGGATCTCCATCCGGTCCCTCGCAGTCACATGACAGAACTCGATATTTGCCCTCTCCGGAAATCTCGGATGAAATTCTAACTCCCTTCCTGTCTCTTCCAGAGAAATCCCATTTATCTCTTCTGAAAAGATTACCGCATGCGGATTTCCCATCGAAATCCCGGTCATGCGGTAGTTCTTCTCCTGTACCTCAATCGGCTCATTGATCACCAGATCCTTTTCGCTCAGGATTGGAATGCTGTGTGCGTTCAGTCTTGGAACACCCATATCTACCATAGCACCGCAGGCTTTCCCATCCTGAATATGAAGGTGCATGTTACGAATTCCGGATTTCGTCTCGATACTGAGAGTTTCCTTTCCGGTAAGTCTGTAATCATATACATATTTTCCCAGGCATCGGATGCCATTGCCGCACATCCCGGCAACAGATCCATCCGAATTGTATATCTCCATTTTAAAATCAGACACCTTTGACGGACATATCAGAATCAGACCATCCGCTCCGATCCCGTAATGCCTGTCACAAAGTGTTCTTGCAAATCCAGGTGGATCTTCCACCCTTTCTCTGAAGCAGTTTATACACACATAATCATTTCCAAGACCATGCATTTTTGTAAAGATCATATATCCTGCCTCTTTAATCTCCTTTATTCCGCCATAATACTAAGTACCATCTGAGCTGTCTCCACCATATTGACACCGCTCTCCATACTACATTTCTGCAGATAGCGATGCGCTTCTTCCTCCGTCATATTATTACGTTCCATCAGAAGACTCTTTGCCTCTTTTACAAGTGCCTGCTGCTCCGGATTCCGGTTCTTAAGCTCTGCTCTTCTTTTCTTTCTCCGCCTGCCAATCGATTGTGCCATCATCTCGATCGTGTTCATCAGATCAAATACCTTAAATGGCATCGACAGGCTGATCACTCCCGGCGTCCTGTCACTGCATTTCTCCGGCGATGCGATCAAAAGCATCTCAATCGTACTCGGCAGATAATCTCTCAATTCATTATATAACATATCTGTCATTTTATAACCACAAACTACAATTCCATCATCCAGATTATCTGCCAATTGAACCGCCTGTGCTCCGGTTACCCCCACACCAATCACGTCAAATCCATTTCGTACCAGTATATTGCGAATATTGGTTGCAATCTCCTTTTTTGGAAATACAACAATAATACTGCTCATAATACCAGCCTCCTGCCTTTAGAATTGGAAAGTTTCTTTAGAATTTCTGTAAGTACTCATTAATTTCCCATTCTGTAACCTGAGTGCGGTATGCTCTGTATTCTGCACGCTTTGACTCGATCAGCTTCTGTGACAGTTCTTCTCCCAGTACTTCCTGCATAAACTGATCTTTCTGGAATTCTGTGATTGCTTCTCTTAAGCTTGCCGGAAGCTCCTCAATTCCAAGTGCATTTTTCACCACATCTGTCATTTCGTAAATATTTTCATCTACACTCTCCGGCGGCAGGATCTTGTTTTTAATTCCTTCCATTCCGGCAGCCAGACATACGGCAAGTGCCAGATATGGATTTGCTGCCCCATCCGGACTTCTGAGTTCGACTCTTGTGCTTTCCCCTGATACCCGTGGAATACGGATCAGAGGAGTCCGGTTATTCGCTGACCAGGCAATATATACCGGTGCCTCATATCCGGGAACCAGTCTCTTATAGGAATTCACGATCGGATTTGTGATAAAGCTAATCGCTTTGATATGTTTCATAAGTCCACCGATAAAATAGTAAGCCTCCTTGCTCAGACCATTCGGATCTTTTTCATCTGCAAAAACATTCTTTCCATCTCTTGACAGAGACATATTCAGATGCATTCCCGAGCCATGGATACCATCCTTTGGCTTTGGCATAAATGTAGCATGAAGCCCGTGTCTTTTTGCGATTGTTTTGGTAACAAGCTTAAATGTCATAATATTGTCTGCTGCATCCAGCGCCTCTGTATATTCCAGATCGATCTCATGCTGTGCCGGTGCCATCTCGTGATGAGATGCCTCCACACCGTACCCCATATCTTCCATTGTAAGAACAATATCACGTCTTGCATTCTCTCCCTGGTCCAAAGGTCCCAGATCAAAATATCCTGCACGTTCATTGGAAATCGTCGTCGGATTTCCCGCATCATCCGTCTCAAACAGGAAAAATTCGCATTCCGGTCCTACGTTAAAGTCATATCCCATCTCTTTTGTCTTGGAAAGTACCTTCTTAAGAACATATCTCGGATCGCTTTCGTAAGCTGTTCCATCCGGTCTGTAAATATCGCAGATAAATCTTGCAACCTTTCCCTGCTGCGGCCGCCACGGAAAAATTTCAAATGTATTCAGATCCGGGTGCAGATACATATCCGATTCTTCGATTCTGGCAAATCCTTCTATCGAAGATCCATCAAACATACATTTATTATCCAGTGCTCTCTTAAGCTGGCTTACTGTAATCGCTACATTCTTCATTGTTCCGAAAATATCGGTGAACTGCAGCCTGATAAATCCCACGTCTTCTTCCTCGACAAGATTCAGGATATCTTCTCTCGTATAATTTTTCATATTCATACAAATCCTCCCGTTTTTACTACTCATAAATAAAATGATGATACCAGGGTCAAAAGGTCAGAAAGCCGATGCAAGCTTGCTTGCAAGAGGATTTTTTACCTTTTCCAACATCAGGTGATGTACATTCGCCAAATGCAGATCCGTTGTGCAAGCACAAATCTGCACTTGGCTCATCGCATCCACAAAAAGGGCGTTCTCAATCCATTTTGAAAACGCCCTTGTTTGTTATATTATAATTTTCGTCTGAATATTTGTCAATACTCTTAGTCTTCTACGAGTGCTGCTGTAATGATTGCCATAGAATAAACTTCTTCTGCATTGCATCCACGGGACAGGTCGTTGATCGGTGCATTAAGACCAAGAAGGATCGGTCCGTATGCATCAAAGTTACCAAGTCTCTGTGCGATCTTATATCCGATGTTACCTGCGTTGATATCCGGGAAGATAAATGTATTTGCCTGACCTGCTACTTCACTGTTCGGGCATTTTGTTCTTGCAACACGCGGAGATACAGCTGCATCAAACTGAAGCTCTCCTTCGATCGGAAGTGAAGGATACAGTTCTTTTGCTTTTGCTGCTGCATTACGCATCTTATCTACATCTTCACCCTTTCCAGATCCAAGTGTAGAGTAGCTTAAGAATGCAACCTTTGGATCGATACCAAAGTGTTTACCACATTCTGCAACTTCCCATGCGATTTCTGCAAGCTGATCCTCTGATGGTTTGAGATTAATCGCGCAGTCACCCATAGCAAGAACTTCGTTCTCACCTGTAGCTGACGGACGAACCAAAATGAAGCAGGAAGATACACAGCTTGATCCCGGTTTGGTCTTAATCAGCTGAAGTGCCGGACGTACGGTATCTGCTGTAGAGTAAGTAGCTCCTCCAAGAAGTGCGTCTGCAACTCCCATCTTAACCAGCATGGTTCCAAAATAGTTGTTTTTCTTAAGTGTCTTTGCTGCCTGCTCCGGTGTAACACCTTTGCTCTTACGAAGTTCGCAGAACAGTTCTACCATCTCGTCAAATCTCTCATAATCATCCGGATCAATGATCTCTCCGCCACGGATGTTGTATCCATACTTTTCAGCTGCTTCTAATACTGCTTCTTTATTTCCAACAAGAATTGGTGTAAGGAAGCTTCCTGCTAAAAGACGGGAAGCTGCCTCAAGAATTCTCTCATCTGTTCCTTCTGTAAAAACGATCGTTTTTGGATTTTTCTTCAGCTCTTGAATCATCATGCCGAAGCCTTTCATATTGTCCATTAAATTGCCTCCTTATTTCGTGTGTTCGATACTTTCACATATACTTTACCACGTTTTTTGGGGATTGCAATTTAATTAAATTTTTAACAAGGATTGTATTTAAAAATAACCAAAAACCGGCGTTTTTTCCTTATTTACGGTATCCTTTATAGCCTTTCAGATTGTTGGCAAGAGCCATAACGATCGTATCTACATCATCTACCATCAGTTTTACACGTTCCGGAATCTGCTCTTCCCCTATCCCGTTTTCATATACATCTTTGAAGTAGCCTTCAAAGAGCATGCACACCATCCGGTTTAATTTTACTGCATTGTCATATGTAATACCACCAACATTGATACACCGCTTGCACATCTCAAAATCACGTGCCAGAAAGCTTGGTGTCTGAAGCATATTGTAGAAAAAGCGGTTAACATTTACAATATCTTCCGGAAACATTTCATAATATTCCCGCATTGCTTCTTTGAGTTTTACATTGTTATACTCAAAAAATAACAGATTATATGCTTCCGGATTATGAAATGCCTCCGTTGCATAACAATCCCACACACCTACATATACCTGCCACATATTCTTCCAGGATTTCTCAGCCTCATTCAGC
>UMJV01073463.1_pt1 | contig 14752 bp, 12 predicted proteins | sample 1966141 | NCBI WGS metagenome assembly UMJV01 (sample SAMEA4836158, study PRJEB28245) | human gut metagenome | biome: gut microbiome; material: fecal sample | place: Denmark | collected 2008
AATATCCACGCACCCCCTTGACAAAAGCTTTCAGAAGATACGCTGCTGTCGGCTATGGAACGGGCCGGGGCCGAGGATATGCCGGAGGACGCCGAGCGCCAAGGTTTGGGAACCCCGGCAACCCGCGCTTCCATTCTGGAAAAGCTGGTGCAGATGGGCTTTGTGGAGCGCAAAGGCAAACAGCTACTTCCCACCAAGGACGGCCACAACCTTGTGTGCGTCCTGCCGGAAGTGCTGACTTCTCCCCAGCTCACGGCGGAATGGGAAACCAAGCTGACGGCCATTGCCAAGGGCGAGGCAGACCCAGAGGGCTTCATGGTGGGCATTGAGGAAATGACCCGAAACCTGATTTCCCGATATTCGCAGATCAGCGAGGACGCGCAGAAGTTGTTTCAGACCGAGCGTGTTGTTATTGGCAAGTGTCCCCGCTGCGGCGAAGCTGTCTACGAGGGCAAGAAAAACTATTACTGCGGAAACCGGGCCTGTCAGTTTGTCATGTGGAAGAATGACCGATTTTTTGAGGAACGGGGCAAGACATTCACCCCGAAGATCGCTGCCGCGCTGCTCAAAGACGGAAAGGCAAAGGTAAAGGGCCTGCGCTCTATGAAAACCGGCAAAACCTATGACGGGACGGTGCTTTTGGCCGATACCGGCGGGAAGTACGTCAACTACCGCGTGGAGAAAAAGAGCTGACGGAGTAACGTAGCAAGCATAGGAAGTGTAGCCACACTTCCGATAAATCCCTGACCCGGCCGCCCTGCTGGGCCGGGGATTTTGCTTGTTGGGGAAAGCCCCAAACCCCTATGAATATGAAAGGAGTGAACCCATGAGCGAAGTGTTTTCTATCCTGCTTCATAACCGACAGCGTTATGAGCAAGGCAAAGAGGGCCTTTGGTTTTCTTTGCCGACCACAACCGAAAAGCTGCAAGAAGCCCTGCGGGAAATCGGGATCAGTGCCGACAATCCGCAGGACTTTTTCTTGTACGACTACCGAAGCCCACAGGAGCGTCCCATTAAGCTGCCCCGCGATCTGGTGCTGTCCGCTGACGTGGACGAACTGAACTTCCTTGCCGCAAGGTTGGAAAAGCTGGACGCAGCCGAGCTTTCGGAGCTGAACGCCGCCCTGACAAGCCCGCAGAGCGATTTTCACAGTATCGGCCAGATCATCGACTATCCCGACAACGTGGACTACTATGTGCATCTGCCGGATGTCACCGGCACGGGCCAGTTGGGTGACTACTATCTGAACCGTTCCGGCATGGTGGATATGCCGGAGGAATGGAAAGCGGGAATTTTCCTGCCCCGTTTCGGCCTGCATATTGCCAATACGGAGCATGGTGTTTTCACCGATTACGGCTATCTGGTGAAAAGCGGCGACGAGTGGCAACGCGTCCATGAGGGCCAGCCGGTGCCGGAGAAATACCGGGTGATGGCCTATCCCGCGCCGGAAATTCTGCGGGACGAGGCCCCGGCCCGGACGGTGCAGCCAGAGGTAGCGCCCACCGCCGAAGCTGCGGCCCCGCCGCCCGTCGTCCCCATTACTCTCAACAGCCAGAACAGCGCCGACCGCATGAAAGAAATCACCGACCGGCTGGAAACCGGTATACAGGAACTCTTCGAGAGTGAACGCTACAAAGCCTATCTCACCTCTATGGCGAAGTTCCACAGTTACAGCTTCAACAATACGCTACTGATCGCCATGCAGGGCGGCCAGCTTGTGGCGGGCTACAACAAGTGGCGGGACGATTTTCACCGTAATGTGAAGCGGGGCGAGAAAGGCATCAAGATTTTGGCCCCCGCCCCCTACAAGGTGAAAAAGGAAGTGCCGAAGCTGGACGAACAGGGCAAGCCGGTCATGGACAAAGACGGCAAGCCTCTGACCGAAGTACAGGAAACACAAGTTCCGGCGTTCAAGATCGTGTCTGTCTTTGACGTGAGCCAGACCGAGGGCGAACCCTTGCCCTCTATCGGTGTGGACGAGCTGGCCGGGAATGTGGAGCAATACGAGGACTTCTTCAAGGCGCTGGAACAGACTTCCCCCGTGCCGATGACCTTTGAGGACATCCCCGGTGGTTCTCACGGCTACTACCACCTGACAGAAAAGCGGATCGCCATACAGGAGAACATGAGTGAGCTGCAAACTTTGAAAACAGCCATCCATGAGATTGCCCATGCCAAGCTCCACGCCATTGACCCGGACGCCCCTGTGACCGAGCAGGCCGACCCGCCCGACAGCCGCACCCGCGAGGTGCAGGCCGAGAGCGTGGCCTATGCCGTCTGCCAGCACTACGGACTGGACACGTCCGACTATTCCTTTGGCTATGTGGCCGGTTGGAGTTCCGGCAAAGACCTGAAAGAGCTGCGGGCGTCCCTTGAAACCATCCGGGCCACCGCCCATGAGCTGATTACCACCATCGACGGCCACCTTGCCGAGCTTCAGCAACAGCGGCAAGCGCAGCAGGCCGTGGAGCAAATTGTGGAACAGGCCGCCGAGCAGCCTGCCCCCGACAGTGTGTTTTCCAAGCTGCCCCCGGAACAGCAGCAGGAAATGACCGACAGTGTAAAGGCCATGCTGCAAACCCTGATTGACGCCGATGTGAAATCAACCGGCGAGGTGACGCAAGGCACGTTAGACGCCATTCAGACACAGGGCTTTGTCCTTTCCGGCGACGGGACGCTGCAACGGGCCGAGGCCCAGCCGGAGCCGCAGCCGTGGAATGGGATTGACGGCCTTTTGAACAACAAACCCATTATGCCGGAGGCCACCCCCACGGAACGGGCCAACGCCCTGATCGACTGGGCCGAGCGCAACGGACAGCGCATGGGCAACGAGGAACGCCGGTTGATCGTGGAGTACGCCGAGGCTGTGGGCAACACGGACAAGGTGATCGAGCTTATCAACCGCCTGTGCGAACATGGCTATGAAATGCAGCACGGCCATGTGGACGAGCTGGTGAAAAGCCGGATTGACCGGGAAATCGCAGAGGCCAAGGCCGCACAGCAGCCCACCCTTGACCCCACGGCAGAGCCGGTTGTGACGATCCTTTTCACCGAAAGCCCCGATCTGGAAATGGGCCAGCAAATGCCGCTGCATGAGGCCGACGCCCTGTTTGCCCGGCTGGACGCAGAACATCGGGGCGGCGGCTACTATGATAAGACCGACTTCCGCATTGATTTCACATTCCAAGGAGAGCCGCACAGCTATTCCGGGCGGCAGGATTTTGGCGACCGGGACGGTTCCCTGATTGAGCATATCCGGGAGTATCAGACCTTTTATCTGAACGATGAAAAATGGAAAGACCATTTGACCCGGCAGGGCGGCCCGGAGGCGTGGGCGGAGGATCACGCCAGCCGTGAAGCCTTTCTCACCGAGATCATTCCCTACATGGAGCTGCATTGCAACCTGTCCCGGCTGGAACAGGAGGCGCAGACCCGTTTGGCGTCCAGCGACACCCTGACGCCGGAGGAAACCGCCTACTATGGGGCGCTGGTGGACTACGCTATGGAGTGCCGTCCGCTGCTCAACCACGGAGAGCCTTTGCCGGAAATGCCGAAACTGACCGACTTCGACCAGAGCTTGCAGGACTACAAAGCGCAGGTGGAGGCGGAAATTGCACAGGAGGCCGCCGATGCCGGTATGACCGTGGAGGAATATGCGGCGGCTGGCTATGAGGCCCCGGTCCAGCCGCAGGAGGCCCAAGAGCCGCCCCAGCAGGAAACCCCGGAGCAACCGGCGAAGGAGCCTGCGGCGTCCGACTACTACTATTCCATCAATGAGGGCGCAGCCCGCCGTGCCAAGGAAATGAACAGCCTTTCTGACTACCAGCCCGGCAGCGCCACAGCCAAGTACCGGCATTATGTGGATAAAGCCTTTGCGCTGGCACAGGAACAGAAAAAGCGCGTCGATCCCATGTACCATGAGAAGATCGACAGTCTGCTTGACACCTATGCCCGGAAACTGGCCGTCAATATGAACCACGGCTATGAGATTGATGCCCGTGTTCCGTCCATTTTGATTGCCGGTGGTTCCAATTTCCCGGTACGCCAGAAAGAGAAACAGAACGCGGCCCGTGACAGCAATATGCAGGAATGGCAGTACATCCAAGGGCTGCTTGACAAAATCCGCAGCACCGGCATGGGCGGCATCCGGCAGGACGACCCGCAGGCCATTCCCAAGCTGCAAAAAAAGCTGGACGGTCTGGAAAAGGCGCAGGAAACCATGAAAGCGGTCAATGCCTATTACCGCAAACACGGTACGCTGGACGGTTGCCCGCACCTCTCTCCTGAAAACATCGAAAACCTGAAAGCGGATATGGCGTCCGGCTGGCACTATGAAAAGAAGCCGTTTCAGAGCTGGGAGCTGTCCAACAACAATGCGGAAATCCGCCGCGTCCGGCAGCGGATCGAAAGCCTGACCCGCGCAAGCGAAGTGGCCTATGTGGGCTGGGAATTTGACGGCGGCCATGTGGAGGCCAACAGAGATCAGGGCCGCTTGCAGGTGTTCTTTGACGGCAAGCCGGAAGCGGACGCCCGCCAGCAGTTGAAAGAGAACGGTTTCCGCTGGGCGCCGAGTGTGGGCGCATGGCAGCGGCTTTTGAACGACAATGCCTACCGTGCGTCGGACAGGATTGCTTGTATTCAGCCCCTTTCCGGCATCAAGCCCACGGAGCTGCAACGCAACAGCAGCCGGGAGCAGCGGGCGCAGATGGCACAGGATCAGACCGAGCCGGACTACTTCTACCGGGTACACGCCACCCCCAGCAGCGACAGCCGGGAAAACCTGTATATGCTGCAAGCCTATATTCCGCAGGACAACGGCAGGGCCAAGATCGGGGATATTCTCTACATCGGGACGCCGGAACGGTGTCGGGAGCTGATGGATCAGCTTAATACCGGGGAGCTGACGCAGGAGGCCGTCAAGGAGCTGTATGCCAAGGAGCAGGAGCAGCCGGAACAGGAACCGGCACCAGAGCCGGAGCCGGAACAAGAACCCGTGCAGGAGCCGGAAACCGCCCCTGCGCAGGAAGTTACTTCCGACGCCGAGCCGCAGGCAGCCCCCGCAAGACCCCTGACGGAGTTGCAGGAAAAGGCGCTGGAAATCGCTGACCGCTACAAAGACCTGCCCTTGCAGGCTAAGATTGATGTGATCGCGCAGGCGTTTGGCTGTAAGACCGGCGAAATCCACACGTCCCCCTGTACTGGCAAATGGCGCGGCACCAGCGACATGACGATCCGTTTCGACAACGGCGCGTCCCTGTTTATCGGCAACCACCTGACGCCGAAAGCCAAGACGGTCAAGGTGCAGACGGAATGTGTCAACCGTACCTTAGTGCAGTACAACCCGGAGATCGTAAAGGCCACCAAGGAAGCGGCCCTGCCTGCGCTGTTGCAGCGGGAGGCCAAGGACAACGAGATCGCGGCCCAAAAGGGCTTGAAGCCCTACGCGCTGCTCAATGTGGAATTTAACGAGGGAGCCGACGAAAAGACCGGCGGTTATATTGGCTGGTACTATGTGACGCTGGCCGTGGACAGCAAAATCTGTACCCATCTGGAAACGGGATTGAACCATGATATTGCCAGCGGCAAGGTGAGCGACACCCCCACACGGGCCGACTACTACCCAGCAGGAGCCTTGAAAGAGGCCGATGTGGACTACGTTCTCAATAACGTGGGCTTTTCCTCTGCATCCACCCTCTATACGGTGCCGCTGCGGGACGATGTGCGGGAACGTGCCGAAAAGACACTGGCCGAGCGCAGCGCCGCCGCGCCGGAGCAGGGCGACATCTTTGCCATCTACCAGATCAAAGGCGGGCCGGAAACACGGGATTATCGCTTTGAGGCTTACGAGAGCTTGCAGGAAGCGGGGCTGGCCGTTGACCGGCAGAATTACGATCTGGTTTACACGGCCCCGCTGGACGGCAAAACCACGCTGGAGGATATTTACCGTACATTCAACATTGACCGTCCCGCCGACTTCACCGGCCACAGTCTTTCCGTTTCCGACGTTGTGGTGCTGAACCGCAGCGGCAAGGATGAAGCCCATTACTGTGACAGCTTCGGCTTTACGCCGGTGCCGGAGTTCTTCTTGCAGCGGGAAAAACAGCTTACGCCACGGGAATTGCTCACCGGCGAGAGCATCCAGACCCCAAGGGGCAGCTTCCTTGTAACGGATATGAGCCGGGAACAGTTGGAGGCCGCTGGCTATGGTTTCCACCATCAATCCGAGGACGGCAAGTATCTTATCATGGGCAACGGCACGGACGCCTTTGCCATCCCCGCCCAACAGGAAAGCCCCATCAAGGCCGCTGAAATGACGACCGAGCAGAACTACAACATGATTGACGGCGTTCTGAACAATGCCCCGACCATGAGTGAGCTGGAAGCCAAGGCCAAAGCCGGGGAACAGATTTCCTTGTTCGACGTAGCCGAGGCAGCCAAGGCGGAGGCCCAAAAGCCAAAGCAGCCCCAGCGCCCGGCGCAGAAACAGAAAAAGCCGTCCATCCGGGCGCAGCTCAAAGCCGCCAAGGAAGAACAGCAGAAGAAACCGCCGCAGCGGGAAAAAGCACAGGAATTGGAGGTGTGACGCCATGAACAGGTTTGAGAATGTGGATGTTCTGGCCGCGCTGGAACAGCTCATGCGGCAGAACACCGCCTTTCACCGCGACGATTATAACACTGACAAAGAGATCATCGGGCGGGCCACTGTCAGCGACAAGGCCGAGGACAAGACGCTTTTGTGGATGTCCCGCCCATCCGGGACGTACTGTTTCCGAGAAAGTGATGTGTTCCTGCAAGGCACCCCGCAGCACAACACATGGAAGTTTTACGGAGAGCAGACCCGTGACCGGGTGCTGGCCTACGCCGTGGAGCTGACCGGCAAGGTGCGGGGCGTCATTCGCGGCAATCTCTATGAGCTGGACTATCCCCAGCACTTCCGGCACGTCGCAGCCGAGGCGGTACAGGCCGACAACATCATCCTGCACTATGAAAAGGGCGGCCGGGAGCAGCCCGCCGGTTTGTACTTCGACGGGCGGCCCGATCCCAAGCTGGGGGCGTTCCTGCTGTATGAGGCCAAGCCCAATGAGCCGGAACACCTGCGGGAGCTGTTGCGGCAGGAACAGAAAGGCCGGGCGCAGCTTGCGCCCGGCGACTTCAAAGCCCACGTCACGGCGCTGCATGACGGCATGATTTTGGCCGAGGCGCAGCGGATCGTGGCCGGGCTGAAAGATCTGTCCGCCCCCAACAGCCCCAACAAGACGCATTTCATGGTGGAGCTGTCCCCGTACTTCGTCCAGATCGCGTCCAGCAAGGACACTGACCGGCTGTTTTCCATGCTGCCCTATAAATCCCTGTGCTTTACCGGCATGAAAGACCGGCACGGCCTGTATGCGGTGATCGGCAAGGACGAGAACCGGGACAAGGAAGTGCGGCGGCCCCGCGCTTCCATCCGCAGGCAGTTATCCGAAACCAAACAAGCCGCAGCCCCGAAAAAGGCCCCGGCCAGAACCAAGAAAAACGAATTGGAGGTATGACAATGCAGTTTACCGTGGAAGAAGAAAACCTGATCTGTATGTATCACAAGAGCGACCGGCGCAGAACGGCGGCCAACATCCGGGCCGCCCTGCCGGACATGGACGAGGACATGGCGGCGCTGGCCCGTCAGACCGCCGACAAGCTGGACGCCATGAACGACGCCGACTTTGAAGCGCGGCAGTTCCATTTCACGGACGAATAAGCAAAACGTCGGGCGCAGGGGCTGTATTGCCTCTGCGTCCGGCATTTTTATATGGCCTTAAATGCTGAAATCATATCGCGAATATTTTGAAATCTTTTGATTTTATCCGGGTTCAATCCTTTCTCAACAAAAGCTCGTAAATTCTGATTCGTAATTTTTTCTGTATTAGTTTTGCCTGTCATTACAAAATAAATAACTCTGGTGAGCGCATAAGTTTCGTGAACTATGCCATAAGTGTTAAACCCCTCGACAACCAGTGCAGGATCATTAAAATAGCCCTTGAACTCTGTATTAACCGTTGTTAGCGTACTATCAGGAATTTTTACAAGTCCAAAATCTGAAAGTTTCACTACAAGAGTATCATCGTACTCTTTTATCAAAATATTTTTAGGACTTATATCACGATGTAGATGTCCTTTTGAATGAAGATAATCAAAGGCACGTAATATTTGTTGGGCAATTCCTTTTCGCTGTATAATTGTTAAGGTGGAGTTATGAGCAGCGATATATCCGTCCAGTGTATAATCCATATATTCCATAATATACTCATTTTTATCTGGATTGTAGCAGTAAACTTCGAGTATGTATGGAGAAGATAGATCATTCATTACATCAAATTCTCTTTTGAAACGGGCAACTTCTTTATCTGTAAGTTCCTTTTTTGCACGCTTCAAAATAAAAGGACGATTATAAAAAGTGTCCTTATATTTATAAACATTAGCATAAGAACCGCTTCCTATCAGTTTCAAATCAAATGTAAAATCTTGTTGCTTATGTGAAATGGCTATGCTACTAAGAGGTAGAAAAATAGGAAGTGTATTATATAATTCGACCTTTGCCATATTGGGCGGCAATGAACTTCCGCCGCTTGAACTAAGGAAATCACGACAGCGTGTGAGTAAATCTAAATAGTATGGGTCTATTTGAAAGGCTAAGGGTGTTTCCTTTAATGAACTTACTAAGCTGAATATAATTTCAATTCTCTTAATTAAATCTCTGCTCGGTTCTGCCCAAAAACGTGCTTCATGTTCCCCGGTTGGTAGTCTTTCGTTCATTGTTCTAAAAAGCCCGACCAGATCATGATGTAAGGTCATAAGAATTTCCCGAAGTTTTTGGTTTCTAAATGATTTATATAAATCGGAGTATTCCGCATTTATTTGACTACACAATAATAATTCTCTATATTGTGATTCAATATAGTTTTCAATATTCATACAAGTTCCACCGTTTCCCACTTTGTTTTATTGTATTATATCATGCTATGACATAATCGGCAATTATCCAAAACGCCGGGCGCGGAGGTGTCAAAGCCTCTGCGTCCGGCGCTCTTTTTATTCCTGTTCCATCGGGAAGTTTGGCAGTTCTTCCAGTAGCTTCAAAATAAGGTGCTGCTTCATATCCTCGTCAACGGCCAGCTCGTCGATCATGGGGGTGTAGTGTTCGATCACCTTTTGTTTGGCCCACTTCTCACCGGCGACAGCGGCCTTGATGGTAGCTGTGTCCAGCAACATTTCCTGTTCGGCCATCGTGTCAACTCCTGTCGTTTTTTGTCTTATTCCAGCATACCACAGAACCGGCAGGAAAACCAGCGCCGGAAACATTTTCCTACGCATTTCAAAGCCCGTTCCGACAGGGATTTGATAAATCATTCTGCCACCCCACCGACCAACGCCGAAAAGCCTTGATTTCTGTGGGCTTTTTGCCCCCTAAATGCGTAGATGGTTAACCTTGTTATGGGCAAACAAATAATTTCTCACGAAGGAAAAATATCTTCCAAATTATATATCATTCGAGAAATATCATCTATTTTCAATAACAACCATTCTTCTGTTTGACCAATACTCGAAACTGCTGAAGTTAGGGTGGCTGTAATCAGGTTGCCTTCTTTTAACTTTAGATTTTTTATCATTTCACATTGTGGCAATGTTAAATCAACCACAACTGGATAAGGATTATTTAGATCAATCAATGTCATCTCGTGGAAGTGCTCTGAAATGTCTATTTCGCCAATATAGTAAACTGATACAAAAATCATGTTTTCCACATTGGGGCTAATTTGCAGATTGATGTCTTTTGTTTGGTGCAAAATATTTCTATGTTTGTAAAGATATTCTCTTAAATTCGATTTTTTTGCCTTAACAAAATCCGCAATAAGATCTTCCTCGCTTCTATCATCCACTTTAATTGCTAACGGATGTAAGCAAGCTTTGTACTGGACAATCATATCAAAGGCGTGTTGCTCTAACTCGTTTTCGTCTAACTGCTTAAAGGAAATATTGTAGTGCATGCAATCGTTTCGCAGTTTTCGAACAGTATGTAGTGCATCTTTTATGTCGCTTGTAATTACTCCGTCTTGATACAACTTGTCTATTCGCTTTTCTTGAGTATTTACATCTGCAAGTTTATGTTTTGCTACTAAATATCTACAGTATTCTTCGCAAGCAATTCCAACAACTGCAATTGTTCCCGTATAAAAACCAAAACTATATAGTTGCTCTGCTTCTTTCAGAAGATCCAAAAATTTTTCTTCCTGAGGGAGAAATCCAATGTCGCTTAACTTATACCAGCGTTCTACAATCTCCTCTGCGTTTTGAGCGATTTTCTCTTGAACAATACTAATCAAGGCCTTCTTATCTCTGTCTATGTACGCCTGCCGATCAATATCTGGAATGTCAGGATATTTATTTTTGATAAAATCAATATACATCATAACACCTCTCAATTTGCCAAAAACAATAGGATTATTTTTATTATATAAAGAAAAGAAAACTTTGTCATCTACAATCAATGTAGAAACTTTCTAAATAAGTATTTTGAAATAGTAATTATCACACTACTTATTTATTTGCAAAAACTCGTAATATCTTTTCCGCTGCCTTTCGGCCTCTTGCTTCCGGCGCATCCGCACCGCGCAATCCGGGCAATATTTGGCCCGGTTAGATTTCGGTGTAAATGCAGCCCCGCACACAGCGCACCGCTTCACGCTGTCCCGGCTCTGGATGATCTCGGCATACAGCGCCCCGTCCATTGGGAGAACAGCGGCACGAAACCACCGACACAGCAGCGAATAGGAAATGCTCTGGACGCACACACATTCCTCGCCGTCGTCCAGCAAGAGGCAGTTCCCGTCACAGTAGTTGCAGCACTCATGCGTCAGCTTACGGGCCTTGCGGTATTGGGGGTAATTCATTCTCGGTATGATCATAGCTCTTGTGCCTGCTCCTTTCCCGGCGTCACCCGCAAAATGCTGTCCACATTCTGCTTGATAATGCCGTATTCTTTCAGCTCTCGCGTGACTTCGCCGTACTGTTCGTACAGCCGCGCTTTCTGCTTGTCCAGCTCCCGGTACTCGGCTTTCAGAGTAACCAAATCGGGCAACCTTGTGATCCCGGCGTCCTTGATGGCCTTTGCCGCAGCCTCGTACAAAATGAGCTGGCTTTCATGTTCGCGCCGGAACGCAGCCTTGTCTTTGGCTTTGCGGTATTCCAGCACCACGGGCCGGAGCTGCTTGTAGGTGGTGAGGTTCTTTATCAGCACCGCCATGTTCCCAAGACGATGTTCCACGTCTTTGAGGGCCGCAGCCGCCTCGTCGTTGGCTGCGCTGATCTCCGCGACCTTGCTTTCCAGCTCGGCATATTGCTCTATGCCATGCTCGGTAAGAAAGTTGATTGTCTTTGCGGCCTGCTTCAAATTTTGGAGCTTCGCCCAACGTGCATAGCCCGCGCTCTGCTGGGCCTTGATGTTGTTCTCCAAGTCGATCCGCAGGGTGATACCCTTACGCTGCCGGTTCGGGCCTCTGTCCACAGCCAGCCCCTTGATCCGGCTGGTGATGGCTTCCTCGGTGTAGTTTTCGCCCAGTGTCTTGCAGCGGGTGAAGCGTTCCTGTCCGGAGGCGCGGAACGAGATAAATTTGCCCTCCTTGATCTCATAGCCCTGCGCTGCCATGAGCCGGAGAAAATCGTCAAAGTCTTTGGCCTGCGGGATTACGGCGTTGATGGCCGCTTTCAGTTTGGCTTTCCAGCTCTTGCCCTTGCGCCCGGCATCCCATTCCGCATAGCTCTTGCCCTTATCCCGGCTGGGCTGTACCACCGACAAACCGTGTTCCCGGCACAGCCGGTCACTGGTGCGCCGGATATAGGCGTAGCTCTGCCGGTTGGAATTGTACTTGCGGTGGTTCACCATATCCACAGCGCAGAAAATCAGGTGATTATGGACATGGCCCTTATCAATATGAGTAGTCAGCACATAGGGGTATTTTCCTTGCAGCACTTCATCGGCAAGCTGCCTCCCGATCTCATGAGCCTGTTCCGCTGTGGCCTCGCCGGGAGCAAAGGACTGTATCAGGTGGTGGGCCAGATTGTTGCCCTTTTGGTATGCCTGTGCCAACAGCATTTCAAATTCTATGTCTGCTGTTTCATAGGAGCAGGCAAAGGAGGACACCAGCAGCTTATTGTCGGTCTTGCCCGGGTTTTCGATGTAGTCCAGAGCCTTTTTCAGCGTTGACTTGATAGGATGCATCTTTGTAACTGCCATATCTGTGCCAACGCCCCCTTTATGTCCTCAATGTCCTGCGCGTACACCGGCCCCATGCTGTTCAGCCGCTTTGCAATCTGATTGACGTTGACGCCGATCTTCTGTATCTCGGCGGTCTGTGCCCGGATGTCGGTAGTGTCCATGTTCACGATATAGCCATCAATGAGCATCTTCCGGGCGTAGGCTGAAAAGTTTTTCGTATGCAGCAGCGACATTTTCTGTTCGATCAGCTCCCGTTCCTCCGGTGTCACTGGAACGCGCAGCACAATTTTTCTGGTTCTGTTTACCATGCTTCACCGTCCTTTCCATTCAAGGGGGTTGGGGACTTCCCCAACAAGCAAAATGGACGAGGCCCGGCAGGGGTGGGTCGGGCCGTTTTTTCGGGAGTGTGGCTACACTCCCTATGCTTGCTACGTTACTGTTTCTCCGCTAACAAGACGTTCCCAAACGCCAAAACTACCCGCAAAATAGACCGCTGGACAGAAAAAAGTGCAAAAAAAGAGGGCGCTTGCGCGTCCCCATAAAAAAGAAAACAGAGGATGTTTTTATTCACCCTCCGTTTCTTCTTCTGGCTGTTTGATTTTCAAGGCCCCGTCAATGGTACCCTCCACGATTGGTAGATACTGCTCCGGGCAAAGTTTCAGCTTGTGGCTGACACGTTTCCGATCTTCGCTTTCCTCCCGCATGACTTCTGGATTGAAGTAGTGTTCCACGGGCAGGCCGCAAATCTTGATAAGCTGTATCACGACGGGCAGGCTGGGAATCGTCCCTTCATTCTCGATATTGGCAAGATACCGGGATTCGATGTTTACCTTTTCCGCCAAGTCTTTTCGTGTGAGATGCTTTGCTTTCCGCGCTGCCTTAATGTCTGCACCGAAAGTTTCAAAACCAGGGCAATCTTCGATTTTTGCCATATTGCATCACCCACTTACATTCTATATTTCATAGGTTGCTCATGGAATGCTGCTATATGCGTCCGAATCAAACTTTATAATTCACATTTTCCGCCTTGTATTGTAAAGTGGGCTATCCTATAATGAGGAAGAAAACCTTTTTTGAAAAATCTGTCCGCCGTAACATTTTGCGGACATTTGCCTGTTATACTATCTGCAAAAAGCAAAGGATGTGAGGATATGAAGCAGATTTTAATTGTCGAGGACGACAGTTTTTTGAATAAGATGTTGGCCTATAACCTGACCGCAGACGGCTATGGCGTGACTTCTGCCCTAAACGCCAGAACCGCAGCCGATGCCATCCGCCAACGAGAGTTTGATTTAGTTCTGCTGGACGTCAACCTGCCGGACGGCAACGGTTTTGAACTGTGCAGGCTAATAAAGCCCCAGCACCCGGACACCATCATAATTTTCCTGACCGCCAACGATCAGGAGAGCGAGCAGATACGGGGTTATGAGGTGGGCGCGGTGGACTACATCACAAAGCCCTTTGTGATCAGAGCCTTGCAGCGAAAAATCAAAGCCATGTTCGCCATGCTGGAACACCACAAACCAGCTAAAGACATTTACGACGATGGACGGCTGTTTCTGGACTTTTCAGAGCAGATGGCTTCCTTAAATGGAAAGCCTCTGACTCTATCCCCGATGGAGTACAAAATGCTGAACCTGTTCCGCAAAAATCCCCGGCAAGTGCTGACTCGTGGACAGCTTTTGGAAAAGCTGTGGGATATAGACGAGAAGTATGTGGACGAACACACCCTGACAACCTCCATCAGTCGGATTCGCAGCAAGATTGAATCCGACGGAGGTGCCCCCTACATCAAGACCGTTTACGGCATGGGTTATCAATGGACGGGAGGCGAGGCAAAATGAAGTTGCAAAACCTCTCGGTAAAGCGGCTGTTTGGCCGGGTGGCAATGGGGCTTGTCCTCTCCATGTCCGGGATCACCATAGCCCTGTTTTTTGTGACAAAACAGACGGCGGTGCTGCTGACGGGCGGAGCGATGCTGCTGTGCGCCCTTGCAGGGATCTTTGTACTGACGCAGGCATTTGGAAAGCGGCTGTCGCAGTTTACCGTAGACCTGTGCCAAACCTTAGACCACATGATCGCCGGGAATGAAGCGCCCCAGCGCCCGGAGGACAGCGAAACCCAGCTTGCCAGAATCGGACACCGGCTGGCAAGGCTTTACCAGATCATGCAGGAGAACCGTCGCCGGGTGGACGAGGAACGGCAGGAGTTACAAACCCTTGTATCGGATATTTCCCATCAGGTGAGAACGCCGGTAAGCAATCTGAAAATGGCGACGGATACTTTGCTGGAAAAGCCCATGACCGAGGCAGAGCGCACAGACTTTATTCGTGGAATCCGCAGTCAAACGGATAAGCTGGATTTTCTCTTTCAGGCCCTTGTGAAAACCTCGCGGCTGGAAACAGGCGTAATTCAGTTGGATAAGAAACCGGCCTGCCTCTTTGATACCGTGGCGCAAGCTATGAGTGGGATCGTGTATGCAGCGGAAAAAAAGAAAATCGC